>Ga0209390_10002889_pt1 | contig 29027 bp, 25 predicted proteins | sample BON01_FD_187212 | JGI IMG/M metagenome (GOLD analysis project Ga0209390, IMG submission 187212) | Freshwater microbial communities from Lake Bonney liftoff mats and glacier meltwater in Antarctica - BON-01 (SPAdes) (version 2) | ecosystem: Environmental > Aquatic > Freshwater > Ice > Glacier...
ATGCTTACAGCAGGACAACTCAAGGTAAGGGAAACGGTTGATCGTGAAGGCGGCCGGATAGTTACAGTTTGCGCACCTTTCCAGAGCCAGAAACATCTTTGTCAACGTGTGGGCTGCCCAGGTATTCCACGTTGCCGCTGCCACTGACGGTAGCATCCAATGTTTCGCTCACATTCAGGCGGATGTTGCCGCTGCCCGATACTTTTGCGGTAGCTTTTTTTACGGGAAAATAACGTGCTTCTACATTCCCGCTGCCCGACAAGGTGCCAAAGAGTTCGTCACCTTGACCGCTCAAATAGACATCGCCACTGCCGCTGACTTTCAGAGATGTATACACAAAATTGGCATCGTCAATCTTGATTTTGCCACTGCCGCTGAGCCTTAATTTCAGGTCATCTCCCACAATCGGGCCTGGCACATAAACATCGCCGCTGCCCGATAATTCAAATTCATCCCAGGCGGGAGCGCCAATGCGGATACGCAAGCCATTTACATCCCATACATTCCGGCTGAAATAAATTTTTAACACCCCGTTGTCTACATGCGTTTCCAGATAGGGCAAGATGTTTTCTTCGCAGGTAATTTCCACACTAAACACGGAATCGGTGCGGACATCTACCCTCCCTTGTGTACTAATATCAAGGGCGTGGAAATTGCTTAAGTCGCGGGTCTCGGTCGTGAGGTCGCCTTTGCCACGCAACGCGGGTTCACAAGCGGTAAAAAACAAAGCAGTGAGCAGTGCAGGAACAAAAAGAATTTTTTTCATCGTTAATTTAATTTGATAATGTGATAATTTGACAATATGATAATTGGGGGCATTTGTGTAAAATTTGGCTGAGGTGCTGTTTGGGGTGCTTGTTAGTTTTCATTGCTGGTACAAAAGTGCGATGGCGTCTGGCCTGGGACAATTTTTTGTGCTTGAAGCGGGGTGAATTGTAATTGAAGCGTGTTAAAAACCTCGTAGGTCTAAAACCTCAGAACCCTCCCAAAAAAAGCGCTGCTTTTTTTGGGAGGGTTCTGAGGTTTTAGACCTACGAGGTTTAGGACGCGAAATGAGGCGCGCACCAATACAATAGCCTGCCCCGGAACACTCCGGAGCAGGCTATGGCAACATTAAGAATCTATATCATTTAAAAGACTTCAACAAGCGCATGGCCTGCTTTTTATACGTCACCCCATCGTCAGCATCAATGTATTCCTGCAAGTATTTCCGCGCCTGAGCGACATCATTGATACCCGCATAACAAACTCCGAGGAAGTAGCGTGCCGGCGTGCTGTAGGCACTTGTTTTATCCTGCGCAACGGCCATCAGCATATTGATGGTGTCCGCGTATTTCTTCTGCCCCAGGAAAGACATGCCCAGGTAAAATCGGTAGTCCATTCGAGTTGGGTTGGCGTTCACCACATCGGTGAGCTTCTGGGAAGCCTTCAGGTAATTTTTCTGATCATATTCTGCAAAAGCGTCCAGCACATCTGGTGAAACCGTTTCCGCGCCTTCTCCCAGGTTTTTGAACTTCATTTTGTTGGGGAAATGCTCGATAGACTGCGCCAGTATTTCTTGCGGGCTTCCAGCGTCTGGGTCCGGGATAAATACATAGGCCACAATAAGCAAGGCAATGGCAGCAGCAGCGGCTAAGGCTTTTTTATACATGCTTACGGTTCGAAAAGGCGGCTTCGCCGCGTCGCGCCAGTGCTCGTTTTTGATGCCTTTGGCGAGGGAAAGTTTGGAAACTTGCTGCGCGAGGCCTTGCTGCCAGGCAAATTCGGCAGCCGCTTTTGGGTTCTCAGCTAAAATTGCTTTCAGCTCCACTTGCTCAACAGCCGTGAGGGCGTTGGCGAAGTATGATTCTATGAGTTGTTCTGTTCGGTGATTCATGTTGCATGAAAATTAGGCGGTTTTAAATGTGTTTCAGTTGGATTAAAAAGAGTGATGAGATATGAGTGATGAGTGATATTATCTTAGTTTGTCGAGGGCGCGTTTGCGGAGTTGGCGGACTACGTCGGGGCTGGCATAGCCCATTACGGTTGCGATTTCCTGGCTTGTGAGGCCTTCCTGGTAGGTCAGCACAAGGAGGCTGCGGGCGGGTTCTCCCAAAGCGTCCACTTTTGACCACAATTGCTCCTTTTCCTGGGTAGCTATCATTGTTGTTTCTATGCCGCTGTCTACGTCCTTTATCACGGGCATGAAATCCTCCCCTGGCAATGTTGTACGGCTGCGTTTTCGATTAAAAGCCTGCATCAGGTTTTTGCAGATGCCAAACACGTAGGTACACAGCGTACCCGCGAGTTCCGACAAGCGCCCGGATTCAATATTAAGCACCGCAATGAGTACCGCGTTTTGGAAAATATCTGCCAAATCGTGGCCGTCAAGCCTTGCGTTTTCCCTGCCCCACCCTACAAATTTTGGCCGACAATCGCTGTACAGCCTGGCCGCAGTACGGTTTGGGTTTTGCTGGAATTCTTTGAGTTCGTCTTGTTTGTCGCTCATATTTCGTTTTGCCGAAGGCTGGGATAATAAAGACCGGCGTGCAAAAGTAGAGCGGTATTTGGGGGTTAATGCAGTTGGTTGGAAAAATGTTAACAGGAAAGAGCGGTTTTTAAAAAAAATCCTGTTTCCTTCGCATAAAATATCGTTTAAACGTGTTTAATTCGGCATTTCTCAAGCGAATATTCTTTTTGCACTTCTAACCCTTCCAATTATGAAATTCAAACGAACACTTTCCCAAAACATCTTCTTGTCAATTTTTTCCCTGTTGTCCCTTACTGCTTTTGCGCAAAACGGTGGTCAGCGACTACAAACCATGCAAGGCGATGTACTGTTGGGTACCACAGACAAAAACGGAGGCCCCATCAACGTTACAACGGCAGCCCCACTAAACTTTAGATCACTCGATGCGCCTACACCAACCATTCCCAACGCAAGTTGCGATGGACGCCTGAACCAAAACTGCGGCTGGTACAAAGGCTTTTGGATTTTTGGCGATGGGAACTACCTCAAATTTGATGATGATGTTGCAGCCATGGATGCCAACTCCCTGAATATCAGGAGTTACGACTATGGTAGGAACGGTACGTTCAACCCGGTTGTATATTTAACTGAAAAATACAACAACGATGACCCACCTGAAGCCGCACGGGCCAGGCTGAATATTAACCAGGCTACTACAAGTGGCGTGATACCTGAACCCACACGAAGGCTGGCCAACAGCCCGCAAAAACGTATCGACATTGACTACAACCATGCCCCAAGGGTAAAATATCCGATAAATTTTGTGCTTTCCTACCGAGGCGGGGAAGATGCAAGCAACGTGCTTTTCTTTTACAATGGCCTGAAAAACAGCGCTGATTTCTCCTCCATTGCGCCAACTAGTATTCTTAAATACGATACCAGCGAAGCAGCAGCCTACCACACCATTGCTTATGGGCCACAAAATTGGATAAACCTGCAAGCTGTAATTGGTACAAACGCTCCCATAACAACTGGCACCATTTTGGAACCCCTGAACAATCGGTATAAAAGCCTTTTGAACTACAATGTGCAGAATCCTATTGCCGCTTTTACGCAAGGCCTGACGGAATTGCGGGTATTCCCTGTGCTTAAAACCAATGCCTCCAGCGCCCTTCCCGGCGGCAAAATCCCAACCAACCCCACTTCTTTTACGGCCATATTACTCGGTACAAAAGCCATTGCCGACACAGATCCAAACTACAACAAGCTGACCTCCCTGGCCAAGCAACTGATTGGCGACAATATTCCTTCAGACTTAAGACTTAACCCAAACAGCAACCTCTTTATCCGGGATATTCAATATCAGGAACTACAGATTCTGCGCAGCCACGACCCGAACAGCTTGACCGTGACAGATGTCAGGGATCTTGGCAATGGCCAATACCGCGTTTTTTTCAGAATGGTTGTTTGCAATGAAGGAGAATCGCCTGAAACCAATATTTCACTGCGCTTCAACGACCTGAGTGGCGGCAAATACACCGAACGTCCATCGGCAATTACAGGTACAGGTTTGGACGGCATTGCCCAGGTATGGACAGGAGGTAGTGCCGGCTCGCCTTGGAAAGTCAATTTACCAGGCTATCAAATTTCAGGCGTGCCTGCAACCTACAGCCCTGCTTGTAATGAATTGTTTTTTTCCATGGATACGGATCTGGATGGTGTGCAAAAACTCTATCAAAATAGCCCCAGAGCACTGGAGACCTGTGTCGATTTCTCGGCTGGCGCGGGCGAATGCAGTCTAAATGAACCATTACCAACGAACACTTATCTAACGGATGGAAAATACCGGGCTCCTGATCCCGTTCCTACGCCAGATGGCTCTCCCTGGATAGTTTGGGCGATATTGATCCTTGTACTAATCGGTATTCTCTGGTTTTGGTATTCCAAACAAGACGAATGACCCCTACCCCTGAATGCCTCGCCTTATTATGAAAAATTTTTTCTTCCTATTGATAGTATTGCTCTTTGCACACGCTGCAAACGGGCAAACGGACTCGCTACAAGCAGAGAACTATGTTGTAATGGCAAAAGCGGCGCTAAAACAGCACAAAACGGACAGCGCCACCATTTACCACGACCTTGCGTTAAAGGTATTTAAAGAGAAAAACTTACTGGTGCCCTGGTTAAAAAGCTATTCAACGCTGGCATACGTCATTGGAAGCGATCTAAAGCAGCCTTTCCAGGCCGTTGAACTGGTAGAAAAGAGTTTGCAGGAAAAATGGAGGTCGCCCAGTACAAACAAAGAATGGGAGCAACTGGCCATGAGCCAGCTCGCCGCTGGCCACATTTTAAATAAAAAAGCAGCCGACCTCAACGGAGCAAAAAAATATTATGAGGCAGCGGAAGAGATTTTTCAAAAAAAATTGGATGAAAACTGCGACAGAATTGCGGTTTACCTGTATCACAACCTTGCCAATATTTATACGAGACATGGCGATTATGAGCGTGCCATAAGACTACTTGAGCACAGTTTGGCCTATAACCGCTTATATCCAGGTGCGCTGGTAGTAGACCATGGCGACTTGGCAATCGCACTTAATGAAACAGGGAAGTACAGAGAAGCGCTAGAAATCGTCAGGCAAGGATTTGCGTTACCGAATATTAGCAGCAAAGTAAAAATATCACTCACACAGAACGAGGCAGATGCATTGTTAAAACTGAACCGCCCAACAGAAGCGTTAAAAGCACTTGACAGAATACCAAGCTTAATCCTTAAAATGGTAGAGGAGAAAGGAAGCTTGGACGAGCAACAATATAGGATGGACTATTTTTCCTCCCGCGCCGACCTTCTACTTGCCCTAGGCAAAATGACTCAGGCTGAGGACAGCTATTTAAAAGCCATCAAAGAAGGAGTCGAGTATTATGGCACCAGGCAGCGAAGAGAAATCGGGAAAATATTCGATTATTTAGGAACGTTGAAGCTTCGACAAGGAAAATACCAGGAAGCACTTTCATACTTCCATCAGGGATTGCAGTGTGTGGTACCTGGATTTGAAACACCTGATCCGACACAAGCTCCTGACCCCAAAAAATTTATCAACGAAAATACCATTCTTGAAGCACTCGAAGGCAAAGCCAAAGCATTCGTCGGCCTTGGTCAGCTTGAAAAAGCACTTGTTTGTTACGAACTCATCCCAATAGTAGAAGCCAAGCTTCGCGCCACCCATGCTTACGAATCATCCTCGCTGCTGGCACTGAGCGAAAGCAGGAGCCGCTTCGATCAAGCCGTTTCGATTGCCTGGATACTTTACGAGCGCAGCAACGGCAACCGCAGTTTTGCCGACCGCGCTTTCCGACTTACCGAACAGGCACGTGGCATGTTGCTGCTGCAAAGCCTTGCCCTGGCTCAAGCGAAATACCAGCTTCCCGAGGCTGTTCGTCAGCAAGAGTCCAGCTTAAAAGTGAAACTTGCCTGGTACGAACACGAAATCGCTTCCGAAGAAGAAGCAGGGGCAGATGGCGATGCCCAGCGCCTGGCCCAACTGAAAAAGGAGCTATTCGACCTCAAACAAGAGGATGAAAAATTTAGTGCGGAGCTCCGGCAAAACTACCCGGACTATGCGGCGCTATCCGATGAAATCCACTTTCTGGAATCAACCGAAGTCCCTTCCCTGTTACGCCAAGGCCAGGCTTTGATCGATTACTACCTGACAAATACTGATGCCTACATTTTCTCTTTTGATGAAAAGGGCAGTTTCTACTGGCGTAAAGCAGTATTGCTCGTCGGGTTTCGGGAATCAGTAGCCCAATTCGCTGAATACCTGGCCAAAGGCGATGAAGAGGACAAAAATGGTGCCTTGATGTTCCGCAACAACGCCAGCGCCTGGTACGAGCTGCTGCTGGCACCCGAGCTCCAGCGTATGATGCCACAGTCGGGCAGCCTGATAATTGTGCCCGACGATGCACTGGTTTTTGTGCCTTTTGAGGTATTGCTGCGCCAACCTGCCCCCACAGGCAACTGGCGCGACCTGCCCTGGCTCCTGGCCGACTACAACACCAGCTATGCCTACTCCGCCACGCTGCTGAAAATGCAACAAAACATCAGCCAAAAACACCGGGAGCGCAAGAAAGCAACGCGTTTTGTATTTGGTGGATTTGCGCCAAGTTATTCCAGCACAGGCGTTTACAAACTGACCAGCACCGAATCCATGGTGAACAGCGCCCAAAAACTGCTGGGTGGTAAAACCTGGTGCGGCGCTCAAGCGAGCGAAGCGACGTTTAAGGATGTTGCCCCGCAGTGCCGCCTGCTCCTGCTGGCCATGCACGGACTGGCGGATGCCGAAAACCCTGAATTATCGCGCCTGCTCTTTGGCGATCCACGGCCCGATTCTTTGGAAAACGACAATGTGTTGTATGCCAGCGAACTGCAAATCATGCAGTTGCAGGCCGACCTGGCAGTGCTCAGCGCCTGTCACTCAGGCTTCGGCAAGCTGCAAAAAGGGGAAGGCGTATTCAGCCTCGCACGGGCATTTGCGCGGGCAGGTGTACCCGCAACCCTGATGAGCATGTGGCTGCTCCATGAAAACACCGCCGGGCCATTGGTTCAGGTATTCCTGCAATACCTGCAAGCGGGCAAAACAAAAGACGAAGCCTTGCGCCTGGCAAAACTGGACTTCCTCAAAAATGACCAGAATTTTGAAATGTCGCACCCGTTTTATTGGGCGGGGGTGATGGCGAGCGGGGATATGTGTGCGCTGGATATTCAACGGAAATCGTGGGGTTGGTGGTGGGTGGTCATTGGCCTGGCAGCACTTTTTGGTGGTTGGTTGGTGTTCCGGCAAAGTCGTAGACGATCAAATGTGCCAGTATGAATCAAGCATATTCCAACAATTTAAGCTTCAAAAACGAAGACTTTACCTTGGTACCGCTCCCATCAGGCGAATACGAATCCTGCACCTTTTCCAATTGCAACTTCGCCAATACTGATTTGTCCCGCCAAGTTTTCACGGATTGTACATTTGAACATTGCGACCTGAGCATGGCTACCGTGCGGGAAACAGCCTTTCGGGAGGTTACATTTAAAAACTGCAAGATGTTGGGCCTACAGTTTGGCGACTGCAATACATTCTCGCTTTCCTTTGGATTTGAAAATTGTGTGCTCAACTTTTCCTCTTTTTTCAACCTGAAACTAAAGCAAATACTGTTCGACAACTGCAAGTTAGAGGAGGTTGAGTTTGTAAAGGCCGAACTAATGCAGGCCTCCTTCAAAGATTGCGACTTAAGAAATGCCGTTTTTGAAAACACCCAGCTGGATGGCGCCGATTTTCGGACGGCGTATAACTTTTCCATCGACCCGGAAGCAAACAGTGTCACCAAGGCTAAATTTTCGAGCGGAAATGTAGCGGGCCTTCTGGGGAAATACAAGATCGTCATCGAGTAATGGAGATATCATACATTAGCCCCTCATTCAAGTAGCAAAAACCCTGTACATGCGATTCACCACTTTATTGACTAGCGCCATTTGGCTGCTCAGCGCCTTCTGCACTCCCCTACATGCACAAGCCGACACCGTAAAAATCGGCGCGTTTATCAGCGATATTTACGATATAAACCTCAGCGACAAAAGCTTTAGTACCCAATTTTGGGTATGGTTCAATTACAAAAACGAAGAACTGAAGCCGCTCGAAACCTTGGAAATCACCAACGCCAAGGAGCTCGAATCCAGCCTGGAGTTTGTAGAGCCCAAAAACGGCATCTTTTGGGCGGGCAAAAAAGTAAAAGCCGTCATCAAAAAGGACTGGGACATCCGCAAATTTCCCTTCGACACGCAAACCATGCGCATCGAGTTGGAAGACAGCAACAGCGACATCGAATCATTGGTGTACGTGGCGGATACTGCTAACACGCGCCTAGACCCCGAATTTGTACTCGGGAATTGGACGATTGAACGCTTCGAACTTAAGACGGGGGGTAAAAAATACGCTACCACCTACGGCGATCCATCCCTCACGGGCAGCAGCAGCGAATACCCGCATTCCGAAATCATCATTCAGGTGAAACGACAAAGTTGGGGTTTATTTTTCTCCTTGTTTACGGGCATGTACGTCGCCTTTTTCATCTCCTCCCTGGTGTTTTTGATTGACCCCATTGATGTTGATCCAAGGTTCGGGCTCTCCGTGGGCGGTTTGTTCGCGGCTGTGGGCAACAAGTACATCGTCGATTCAATCCTGCCCCAATCCACCACCTTTACCTTGGTGGACAAGCTGCATATTGTCACCTATATTTTCCTGTTGCTGTGTATCATCCTTTCGGTGATCTCGCTGCGGCTCTGGAAGACGGATCGGGAGAAGCAGTCTGTGCGCTTTGATAAGTGGGCTTATCGTTGGATTATTTCGGTGTATGTGTTGATCAATGTTTTGTTGATTTGGATGGCGTAGAGCAAAGAAAATCGTTAAATATTTGCATCCTGTCAAAAAATGTTCGTAAATTGCATTAACTCTTCATTTTAAACCAAGCATTCACTGCTTGATAATCCCGTTAACCTTTGATTTATTTCAGCCCGGAGTGTAAAGACCCTCCTACCTTTTTTTGTATTTTCCCTTCCTGTGTTAATTTCAATGTAGTGCAAAATTCTTGATGGCTTACACAAGGCGACGGATATAATCCCACAATCATTAAACAAAACACACAACAATGGAAACTCCAAAATTTAAAACAACCAGGGACTTAATCTACGAACTAGGGCTTTCAAAGTCAACTTTTTACCGTTTGTTACGGAAAAAACAGATAACAAAAAGCCGGGAATTGCTTTGCCCGAAAACAGAGACAGAAATCCGAAAAGCCTTAGGATTTCCGGTATCGGATATTTCAGTGGACTAAAGTGAGACACATTGGGACACATTGGGACACATTGGGACACATTGCTTGGTATCAATAGATTTACCTTTGTAATCGACAATGGAGGAACCCAAAAAATCCAAAAAAGAGTATGGGCGCGGGAGCTGAAAAGCGAATAGAGTAAGCTAGATATAATATTTTTTTATCATGAAGTTCAAAAAGATAATTCCAATTTTGTTGCTGATTTTAGCAAATGTTGCCGTTTCGTTTAAACTCATTAGTCCGGCAAAAGTACAAATGCCAATCCAAACATTGCCAAGTGTAGAAATAAGGCCCTCATCAGATGGCAATTTAGCTGCTTTGGTAAGAAACCACCCATCGTTTCCAAATACCGTTTTTATCCTTCAAACGAGTGTACAATCCACAGGAACTCCTGTTATTATAGCAAATGCTACAATTATTTATGCAGAAAGCTCTGTAACATTCACCTCGCAAACTAATGGCCAGAACTATATTTTCAAATTAACTAGTAGCAATACCCCCACTCCAACTGGAAATATTGGTGTGAAATCAGGGTACGGATTAGCAAGAGTGCAAGATCCAAACACATATAACTTATATACCGTTGTTACTGGGACTGGCCCTTTCCCTCCTCCCCAAGAGGCTACTTGTACCTGTTACCCATCTACATGGACAGGTTCTTGTGATTCTGGCGGGGCGGGCTCTACTGATTGTAGTGTATCGGTAACTGTTGGACCAGTCACTAGTGAATGTTCAGTGTCATGTGCTACAGGTTATACAGCATGTTGCAATAATATTTAATAACAAAAAAACAGCTATTGCATTTGAATGCAATAGCTGTTTTTTTGTTATCTTTCCGCCCAAATCATTCAATATGAAACAATTACTTACCATCGTCCTACTTGCGAGCACTTTCTTAGTTGCCTGTCACACATCAAAAAAAGCGATTTCCGCAACTTCCACTATTGAAAAACGGACTTATAACGACCCTATTAAAAGCTTGAATGCTTCCAGGGCTTTTTTGTTATCAAGAAAAAAATGCAGTGTTCTGGTAATAGCAGATAAAGCCAATCCTGAAAAAGTATCCCGTTATTACGTGCTTCAAGGCGCTGAAACAAAGGAGTTGGCAATCCCTAGCGCTGTAATAAATGCTAGCAATGACTTTGTTTCATTACAATCTGGAAATGACTTCTGGGTATTGTCACTTTCTGATAGTGAACGCTATAAGCGGAATATTACTACTGATGCCCACTTAATATTACTTAAAGGTTTTGGTCTGGCCAAATATTTGGATGGTGCCATGAATTTTGATGCATTTGTGGCCGAAATAAATGCTGGAAAGCATGATGGGAAGTTTCAATAGAGAATCCATTTGACGCCTCGCGTGGTTTTTCCCCTCGCGTGGTCTTCTTGCCTCCCTCACCACGCCGCCCTGCCGCCCTGCATGTGTGTTTTATCGGTGGGTGGTTTGTTCGCGGCTGGGCAACAAGTACATCGTCGATTCAATCCTGCCCCAATCCACCACCTTTACCTTGGTGGACAAGCTGCATATTGTCACCTATATTTTCCTGTTGCTGTGTATCATCCTTTCGGTGATCTCGCTGCGGCTTTGGAAAACGGATCGGGAGAAGCAGTCTGTGCGCTTTGATAAGTGGGCTTATCGTTGAATTATTTCGGTGTATGTTTTGATGAATTTTTTGCTGATTTGGATGGCGTAGGAAATTGAGCTGTATTTTGTGGAATGAACGCAAGCACAAGCCGTTTGTGCTTTTTTATGGCACCCATTTACGAATAAAGACTATATAGGCAGATTAGAACTTGAACTTCTAATTTGCAAAAAAATGATTCCAAGATTATTGAACCAGCATGTAAATGCCGCAGCAGAAAAAATGCCGGCAGTTGCCATAACCGGGCCCCGGCAAAGCGGAAAATCTACCCTCGTCCAACAAGTTTTTCCTGATCACGCTTATGTCAACCTGGAAGATATCGAACATCGCAGGTTTGCGCTGGATGATCCCAAAGATTTTTTTGCGCAACCTTGGCGCTCAGGCAACCATTGACGAAGTACAATATGCGCCCGACCTGCTCTCCTATGATTGCTGGCTTTGCAGTACATGCCAACGAGCACACTAATGCCTTCTTGCCAGCTTAGTCATAAACCAAACCTCAAAAGCAGTATAAACAACGTAGCAAAGCAGGAAAATAGCCACAAACCACTCGTTTGAGGGATTGGAAACCTTTTGATACAACAACAACCAGCCAATCGCCAGCACCATTTTCCCAAATACGGACACCGAAACCAAGTTGGTAAAGGCATGTTTGTTTTTCGCGCCGGCAGCACTCGCACCGGCAAAATACAAGCCAATACAAACCACTAAAAAAAAGCCAATGGTTGCCATCGCAAACTGCCCATGCTGCTGCGCTTGTGGCGCGTAGAAATGAAGCCCGGCCAAGAGCGCTGCGGTGCCAAGCGTGACAATGGCCAAGTTGAGAAAAAACGATTTCGTTTGCATAAAAAAATATGGGATGCCGGATTGTCGGCATCCCATTCAGTCTCTTAATAATTGTTTATAAATCAGGTAGAATGCCGCGAACATGAAAAAAATGGTCAGAAATACGGCGAATAAGGGTCGCTCCAATGCCATTTTCGCATCGAGCCATCTTCCAATAAACGCACCTGCCAAACAAGCGCCCAACAATTGGATCGCCATGCCGCTGTATTTGGCCGTAGCCCTAATTGCGGACTTCCGGTTTTCCTCCGGCGACTTTTTGGGCTGCTGCAGCGGCATCGTTCGTGGGTTTTCCGTCAAAATGTTTCACGGCACCGTTGGCGTTTCCAACCTCCATTTTACAGGAAACATTGAAACGGGCACCACTTTGCACCAGTAATTTATTGGTGGTTATTTCACCCTCTACTTCAGCAGTTTCGCGGATATTCAGCAATTCGGTAACGTTCATTTTGCCTTTGAAGCGGCCTTCAATCACGGCATTCTGGCAGTGAATTTCGCCATCGACAACGCCTGTTGGGCCAATGATGACTTTTGAATCGCAGCTGAGTTTGCCTTTTATGATACCATCCACTCGAAGGTCATTTTCACAACGAAGTGATCCTTCAACGACTGTACCTTTTACGAGTACATTCAGTGTGCCCGGCGTTGCGGTTCCGCCATTTTTTTTGGAGTCATCAGACTCTTTCGTACTTCCAAACATAACATTTCGGTTTTTAAAACGAATTAACGCGTATCAGGCTTTTGGGATAAGGGATTAAACATCAAGGTGTTTGATGAAAAAAGGCATGGAAAACGCCTTTTTGAGGGAGACAAAAATGAAAAAGATTCCCGGTGCATCCAAGCATTCGGGAATCTTTTTTATCCGCCGAAGCCTTGGCGAAGGAGGATTGCTTGAGGCGATGCCGATCGTACGTTAGACTTTCCAGGTTTTAAAAGCCTGGAAGGTCTTGCACGAAAACGAAAACGACGCTTAAAAATTCGGGCAGTACACACCGCGACGCTCTGGGCCGCAGATTTTGTACACCAGTGAAAACTCAAACGAACCATTGCCATTCGTAGCGGGGAACAAGCTCGAAGTATTGATGTCGTAGCTGAATCCAATGTTGAATTGCTCGTAATCGAAACGGGTGCTGACAATAAGCGCATCCATCAATTTCTTGTCGTTAAGGCGATTGGCGAAACGTGCCCACAAACCAAACTGGAATGATTGGTTGTAGCGGCGGCTGTTGCCCAACAGGAATTTGAACGAGTTACCGACATTCACCTGCCAGGATGGCCCTTGGAAGAAGGTAACAACACCTGGAGCAAGACCGAACTTTTGTGCCGTCATGAACTCACCACCTGCGTGGAAAGTAAATTTGCTGTACAGCGGAATGTTCGCGTTTTCAAACGACTGGTTGGCACGGTTCAAGTGGCTGAACGCACCGCCAAAATAGAAGTTGGCATCTTCGTTCAATACGCTGAACCAAAGAGCGCCCGCAGAAATGTCCATGAACAGGAAGCTTGGATCGAGGATCACCCCACCTGGCAAATTGCCATCGAATTGACCATTGCCATTGTTCTGGCTTGGCCACTGCAAGTTGTAGCTTTTGATGCTGCGATTACTCACGCCTACATCGGCACCCAATACGAGGTAGTGGGCTTTTTTGCGGTAACCACCCATTTTCTTGGCATAAGAGCCCGAAAGCCGGGCTTGAATGGTTGCAAATTCAGACGCACCCGCTTTGTCGCCCCAAAGCGTACCGCCTACACCGAAATAATCGTAGCGGCCAACAGCAACTTTCTGGTCATAGCTGGCAGAATAGGTATTGAAAGCATTGTTTTTGAGGATTGAAGCCCACTGGTTGCGGTAGTTTACAACCATCCGGTGGTTACAATTCATAACACCTGTCAACGCAGGGTTAAGGTTCAGGGGACTTTGATAGAACTGAGAAAAGTGAATGTCTTGAGCTTGCACAGAAAGCGTCGCTAGCATCACAAAGCACAGCGTAAAGTGTAGAGTAGTTTTTTTCATAAGACAGACGAACCGTTGTGGTTTGGTTGAAAAACTGCACAGAAATTAGGCAAAATGCCCGATCAATAAATGGCTTGGGTGGCGAAGGTAAGTTTTTCCAAATTCCCTGCTACCCTTCACCCGAAATTTTAACGCGACAAATTTAAAGTGTGTCCAGAACGCGGTACAATTCAAACCTATTATGTCCTTTTGGTTAAGGTTTCAGTGCGAAAGATAGTTTAACTTTTGAAAACGCTGCCTGGGAATTTTGTTGTTCGTTGTTTGTTGATGGTTGTTCGTTCGCATTCACTCGATGATTGACTGGCCACTCGGTTTCAAAATAGTTGTTTGTTGTTCGTTGTTCGTTGCTCGTTTCATTCACTTGATGTTGTATGGCCGCTCAGTTTCAAAATAGTTGATCGTTGTTTGTTTCCGAGAATTTGGCCTAACATCGTTGCCGTAATGTGAAAAGGGGATGTTTTCTTGAAATTGAAAACATCCCCTTTTTGAAACTGAGTGGCCAGTCAACCATCGAGTGCGTGTAAACGAACAACGATCAACTAACAACTAAAGAATCGCTTTACTACCCCGCAGTTCGTTTCTCAGCCCAGGCTTTAGCCGTTCTGCGGCTTGTACCAGCATGGCTTCATCGCGGGGAAAAGGAACTGGGCTGCTGCCAATGCAGTTTCTGGAATCCTGGCTCAAAGCCCTGTCATCGCCTTTGAATGTGGCTGCAAAATGCTCAAATTGAATTTCTGTGCCTAAATCGCGGCTGTCCACCGAAGTATTGCGGTTTAGGTCGAAAATCTCCACATAGCCAGCTAATCTTGCTGCCTTGGTTTGGTGGACTTCTAGCACATGCGCACGTATAGTAGTGTATCGCGTTTTTTTGATGTCATTTCCCAAGGTGTCTTTCATCACATTACCGCGTTGATCCAGAACATAGTCCCAACCATCTTCTATCGTTTTTTCTTCGGTATAGGCTCTTTCACTCACCCTTTCTGGGCTGATACTGATGTCGCGGATTTTGAACACCGCTTTGTAATCGAACTGCTCACCAGGCTTCGCATCAAAGAAAAATTCTTTCCATTCGGTATCCAGTTCTTGCTTGCTCATCGCCAGCAGGCGCTCAGAAAAATCGCGCGGGAGTATTTTACCAGATTCGTTTTTCACCTCCAACAAGACAAAAGAAGTACCCAGGTCGCGGGCTTTTGCCATCATATCGTTTTTGTCGCGATAATCGCGGTAATAGCGGGTTTCAAGGTCACGAAGATATTGGTATGCTTTCCGGGCAGCCAATTTGTCGCCACGTTCACCTTGGCCAAGGCTGGTAACAGCTTGGTCGTATAGGTATTCGGCAGCTTTACCACGGCTTTCAATTTCAAGGCGACCGATGTCGACAAACTCAAAACGCGCCTTGTATCCATTTTTCGAAACCAAAGGAAGGAGGGGATTTACTTTGTTTTGGCGGGCCCGAATATCGAGGTGAATGTCGTGGATGCGCTCCCACAATTCGGGGCGGCTTTCAGCCTTCAGAGCACTGATGGTTGCCAGGTCGCGCGATTGTGCTTTTTTGAATGCCAGTTCCAGACCCTGTACGTACTCATTTTTTTTATTGTCCTTGCCGCGCAACTTGCGTAGACAAAGGTCGATGGCATCATCGTAGTTGCCGCTTTCGACATATTTTTTTGCCGTCTGACAACTTGTGATGAGAAAAGCAATCAGGAAAAGGGGCGCGAGCACTTGGAAGCTGGTTTTCATAATTATTTCGTTTTAGATGCTATTGAATCAAATATGACGGAAAGATGCGGGCTTTAACTAATACCATTCCTTTAAAACGTGTTAGGGTTTTTACAAGATTTGTTAAAAAGCAAAATGGCTTCCGAATGGTTGTGAATCAATCGTGAATTTTGTGGCAAACAATTTTTGTTTTTGTTCAATTTGCTTGCTTTTCATTGTGTCGTCTGGAGTTTTTAATGGAAGTTTGCCATTGAAACAGCCAATATATAATATGACAACGATACAAGGTCCCGCCATTTTCCTGGCCCAGTTTATGGGCGACAATGCTCCCTTCAATTCCCTTGAAAGCATCTGCCGCTGGGCAGCTTCCCTCGGTTATGTAGGGGTTCAAATCCCGACCTGGGACAATCGGCTGATTGACCTGGAAAAAGCTGCTGAAAGCAAAGCTTACTGTGACGACCTGCGGGGGCGCGTAGAGGCTTGCGGGGTACAAATTACGGAACTTTCTACGCATTTACAAGGTCAATTGGTGGCGGTACACCCAGCTTATGACCTGATGTTTGACGCATTTGCACCAGCGGAATTGCGCGGCAACCCAAAAGCCCGTACGGAGTGGGCGATTCAAACGTTGAAAAACGCGGCAAAGGCCAGCCAAAACCTGGGCTTGGATGCCCACGTAACATTTTCGGGCGCGCTGATTTGGCATACGGTGTACCCTTGGCCACAGCGGCCAAAGGGATTGGTGGAAGCGGGGTTCCGGGAGTTGGCGAACCGCTGGCTTCCAATTTTGGATGCTTTTGAGGACGCTGGGGTTGATTTGTGTTATGAAATTCATCCGGGTGAAGACCTGCACGATGGCGTCACGTTTGAGCGGTTTTTAGGCGCTGTAGGCAATCACAAGCGCTGCAATATCCTTTATGACCCTTCCCATTTTGTGCTACAACAACTTGACTATCTGCAATATATAGATTTTTACCACGAGCGGATCAAAATGTTTCACGTAAAAGATGCTGAGTTTAACCCGAGCGGAAAAAGTGGTGTGTACGGCGGGTATCAGGATTGGATAGATCGGCCGGGCAGATTCCGTTCCTTGGGCGATGGCCAGGTTGATTTCGCTTCCATTTTTTCTAAACTTGCCCAATATAATTTCAAGGGATGGGCTGTTTTGGAATGGGAATGCTGCATAAAAGATGCTGAGCAGGGAGCGCAAGAAGGCGCCCCGTTTATCAGTGATCATATTATTAAGGTCACAGAGCGTGCTTTTGATGATTTTGCAGGCGGGGCGGTAGATGACATTCTGCTGAAAAAGCTCATTGGTATTTAAGGGGTGTGTAAAAATCAACCTGCCTCAAACGACCAAGTTATCTTTCACACACTCATTAAATTAGCCCGCTACTTGCTAAACTGTCAATATTTTTTCTGGCCAAAACGAGTATTGTTACATTCGCCGCGTGTTTCCTCGTTCTTAACAAATCCAAATCCTTGCTTTTACTAATGATTAGAAATTTCCTTACCCTGCTCTGCATACTTGTAGGCACTGGTTTGCTCAATGCCCAATCTATGTGGCTTGACGTGCCAGCAAGCGCAGCACCGCTCGTCGGCGAGCGCCGCATTAACCCGGAAAAATTCCGTGCTATGCGTCTCAACCTCAGTGTGCTGCAGCCTGTTTTGGCGAGTGCACCGGAGCTATTTTCATCCTTTTCAGCAGCTGACAATCTTCCTGTGATTGAACTGCCTTCTCCGGACGGTAAAATGGTTCGCTTTCAAATTGCTGAAACCCCGGTATTGGCCCCTGAAATTCAGGCGAAGTATCCGAATATCCGCTGCTATACTGGCCGTGGTATAGACGATCGCTCCATTAAAATCAAACTTGATCTTACGCCCATGGGCCTCCACGCCATGGTGACATCCAGTAAATCCGGCTCTTATTTCATTGACCCAATGATCCAAGGCAACAGCGAGTACTATGTTGTTTACTTCAAAAAAGACTACCTACCCAAAAAGTCGGATGCGGCTTGGGCTTGCGAAACACCTTCGCCAGATGGGGCAAAAGAATTAGAACTTGGACATGCGCCAGCAACTTCAGCAAGCCCTGATTTTCAGGGAGATACCAAGTTGCGTCGTTACCGTTTGGCTCTGGCTTGTACGGGGGAATATGCTACTTTTCATGGCGGTACAAAACCCCTGGCGCTTGCAGCCATGGTTACAACAATGAACCGTGTGAATGGGGTGTATGAGAATGATTTTGCAGTCACCATGCAAATTATTGCTAATAATGACCTGATTATTTACCTAACTGCAGGAACAGACCCTTATACCAATGGCAACGGTGGTACAATGCTGGGCCAAAACATCACGACCTGCAACAACGTCATTGGATCAGCGAATTATGACATTGGTCACGTATTTAGCACTGGTGGTGGTGGCGTCGCTAACCTGGGTGTCGTTTGTGGCAACTCAAAAGCAGGCGGTGTTACTGGAAGTGGCACACCCGTTGGCGACCCTTTTGATATTGACTATGTGGCACATGAATTAGGCCACCAGTTCGCTGGCAGCCACACGTTTAATAATTGTAGTGGCACCAACAATCAAGCTTCCGCAGTTGAACCAGGAAGTGGAACGACCATCATGGCTTACGCAGGTATCTGCGGTGCCACCAATAATGTGGCTGCCCACAGCGAAGACTTTTTCCATGGATACAATATCACGGAAATGGGTGCTTTTATCTATACTGGATCTGGCAATAACTGTCCGGTAAAGATTACGACTTCAAACAACAATCCAGTTGTTGAAGCTGGCCTGAACTATACCATTCCAAAATCTACCCCTTTCGCGTTGACAGCAGTGGGCAGCGATGTGAACGGCGATACGCTGACGTACACCTGGGAACAGATGGACAACGGCGCAGCCTCCTCTCCTCCACAAGCGACCAATGCGGTTGGGCCACTGTTTCGCTCTTTGAAGGGCACGACTTCGCCAACACGGGTTTTCCCACGTTTGGTTGATATTGTCAACAACGTCAATCCTACCTGGGAAGAACTCCCTGGTGTTGCTCGAAACATGAAATTCCGGGTCGTTGTGCGCGATAATGATTGGTTTGCAGGATGTACTGCAGAAGACGACATGAATGTAACGGTAGCTGCCGCCTCCGGTCCGTTTCTGGTCACCTTCCCTAATACAAACGTGTTGTGGAATGTCGGCACCCCACAAACCGTCACCTGGGATGTTGCCAATACTACTGCGGCACCAGTTTCTTGTTCCAATGTGCGGATTTCACTTTCTACCGATGGAGGCTTTACCTATCCGGTCGTTTTGGCCGACAATGAGCCAAATGACGGCATGGCGACTATTTCGGTACCAAATAACGTCAGTACTACCTGCCGGGTAAAGGTGGAAGGTATGGGGAACATCTTCTTTGATATTTCCAATACCAATTTCCGGATTGAACCACCCGTGGTGCCAACCTTTTTCCTGAATACCAATGTTTCAAGTGTCACTGTTTGTGCGGGCGATGTGGCTACTTTCAGTGTGGATTTGGCAGAAGTTCTGGGCTTTAATACGCCTGCCAACATTAGCATCACTGGTGCTCCTGTAGGTGCTATGGTAGGTATCAGCCCCAATCCTGTAATCCCAGCGGGTTCTGCAGCAGTGACCATCAGCAATATTACGACTGCGATGGCAGGAGTTTACACTCTTGATATCCAAGTGGTTGCAGGCGCTGCTACCCGAAATGGCGTTGTCACCTTGACAGTATTGCCCGGCATACCTGTCAGCGCTAATTTGGACAGCCCTGCCAATGGCGCTACCGGACTGGCTACCATTGCATCCTTGCAGTGGACCACGAATTTTGCCACAAACTCCTTGATACAAATAGCGACCAATCCTTCTTTTGTAGCTGGCTCAATTATTTCTACACAAACCGTTAGCGACACCTCGATCTCGGTCACCAATTTGACCGCTTCAACCGTATATTACTGGCGTGTCCGCAGCTTTAACGATTGCGGCACAGCAGCTTTTTCTCCTGTTTTTGCTTTCCAAACTGGTGGCACCTCCTGTGGAAACGACTTTAGCAGTACAGATGTGCCAAAACTAATAGATCAGGCTACCGTCAATACCGTTAACTCCACACTGATGGTACCTACTAGCAATACCATTGCAGATGTAAATGTTAGCCTGGCAATCACGCACACCTACACAGGAGATTTGATTGCACGACTCGTGTCTCCCTCCAATGATACCATTGATTTGTTTGATCAGCCAGGTGTTCCTTCAAGTCAATATGGCTGCGCTGGTGACAATGCCAGCCTAACCTTTGATAGCCAGTCAGCACAAAACGCAACGGTGCTTGAAAATCAATGCAACGGAACGCCGCCCTCCCTGTTTGGCACTTTCCAGCCTAGTGAATCACTGGCTGTTTTGAATGGTAAAAATGCCCAAGGCACCTGGAAACTGCTGGTTACCGATAATTTCGCTGAAGACGGAGGTTCACTTACTGCCTGGAGCATTTCATTGTGTTTTCCTGCTTCAATCCCCAGCGGCAGCATGTTGGCCAACAACCCATTATCGGTCCCTGCAAATGGAAGCGGCGATATTGTGACGGCCCTTTTGGAAGTAACAACCACAGGTACGAGCCTTCAGGGACAATACATTGTTACGAGCCTACCAGCATTTGGGGTGATTACCTTGAATGGCGCACCGCTTGTTATTGGCGCTGTATTTACCCAGGCTGACATCAATGCCTCGTTGCTTGTCTACACCAACAATGGCAATCCATCTGCTACAGATAATTTCCACTTTGATGTTCTGGACGCGAATAACTTCGCCTGGATTCACGATGGAATTTTCAACATCAACGTTGTTCAAAATAACCTGGCGGCAACAGCGGTTCAGACTGCTGATGTGCTTTGTTTTAATGGTACGGGTGGCGAAATCACCGTGGATGCCAGCGGATTGGACAACATGTACCTATATAGCCTCAATGGTGGCATGGCTCAAAGTTCCAACGTGTTTAGCGGATTAGCTGCCGGAACCTACACCGTCGTGGTGACTGGCCAATTTGGCTTCACCATTTCTGCCAACGAAGTGGTTATTGCTGATGCCTTTGTAATTACGATGAGCGCTGCTGCTGTTGGCCAAGAAGTTACGGTAACTGCTGCTGGCGGTACTGGCATATTTGAATACAGTATAAATGGTGTTGATTTCCAGACCGACAATATGTTTGTTGGTGTGGCTAACGGCGTGTACACCGTCACGGTACAAGACGAAAATGGCTGTACGGCTACTACTGAAGTGATTGTTGCATTTAACACACTGCTTATCACCTCCAACATACAAACTTCCATAAAGTGTGCAGGAGCAGCTACCGGTGTTATTGCTGTCAACGTTGGCGGCGGCCAAAGTCCATTTACCTACAGCATAAACGGCGGCATGCCACAATCAAGCAATATTTTCATGGGCCTGGTTGCTGGCACCTATACAGTCGTTGTCACAGACGGTTCGGGCTTCACTGCTGAAACTACGCCCATTGTTTTGGACGAGCCATCAGCCATCTTAGCTTCTGCAAGTGCCACGCTGAATGTGGTGACCGTGACGGCTTCTGGTGGTACGGGAGCTTTGCAATATAGCCAGAATGGCGGTATGTTCCAATCATCCAATATTTTCCCTGCGCTTGCCAATGGCAATTACACTGTGACCGTGCGCGATGCGAACGGTTGTACAAATACGGTAATGGTGACGGTTGATGTGCCCACTTTGGCGCTCACTGCGACTGGCACCGCGACGCTCAACTGTTTTGGCGCTGCCGATGGCAGCATCACAGCCACTGTTACTGGTGGTATTCCACCATATCAATACAAGCTCAACAACGGCATGTTCCAGGCAAGCAATGTGTTTGCTGGACTTGCAGCAGGTGCTTATACCGTAACGGTGCGCGACGCATTTGGAACCGAAGTAATGTCCATGCTCAGCATTGGACAGCCAACACAGGTTGTTGCAAGCATAACCGTAGTATTAAATGACGGCACAGCTACCTTCTCTGGCGGCACAACACCTTACGCTTACACCACCAATGCGCCAAACATTGATTTGCAAAACCTGCCAAACGGAACCTACGCTCTGGTAGTTACCGATGCGAATGGCTGCACAGGCACGACAAGCTTCACGGTAAACGTGCCACCACTGTCATGGTCGTCCGTCATTTCAAATGTTACCTGTTTTGGTGCAGGAAACGGCACCATTGCCATAAATTCCACGGGGGGTATTCCGCCTTACCAATACAGTGTAAACGGAGGCATGTTCCAATCCAGCAACCTATTCATAGGACTAATTGCTGGCCCATACACGGTAATCATTCGCGATTCTGAAGGCGGCCAGGTAAACGGAACCTTTACTATTACGGCACCAACGCCTGTCGTGGTAACAGCTACTTCCACGGGCAGCATCATTACGGCTGTAGCAACTGGCGGTATTATGCCCTACCAGTACAGCCTTAATAATGGCCCATTGCAATCGAGCGGCATCTTCAGTGGTTTGAACGCTGGCTCGACCTACACCGTGGTGGCAACCGATGCCAACGGCTGCACCGCTACCCTGGTAGTCATGACCAGCGCTGTTATTGAGCCTACTGAAGTTTGGGGATTGACGGTGTCGCCGAATCCAGGCAGTGGATTATTCCAACTGACCATGCAACATGCACCAGCTGTTTTGCGTGCGGAAGTATTCGATGGCGCCGGCCGTTTGCTGCGTTCCTTGAATTTTGCGCCCAATGGCGGGCAGTTCACGACGACGCTTGATTTACAGGACTTACCCAATGGAACATATATCCTGCGTTTGACTGATGGTCAGCAGTGGGGCGGGGTTCGCTTGAGTAAGATGGAGTAATTTGGCACTTTCAAAAAAAGACACCCAACTTGTTGATAAACAATGAGTTGGGTGTCTTTTTTTGAGGGTGTTTATTTCCCAGCCTTGTTTGGCAACCCCGTCATAGCCATAGGAGTTGGCAATCCCTATGAGACAGCAGCAGCTTCCGCGTGTTCTACCAACGATGGAGATATACAATGTAGTAAATCTTGGTCATCAAGTATATATAGCGCAAAAATATGTCTTCTTGTCTGCTCGTTTACTGTTTCCCAAAGAATTGCCAATAGGATATCCAATGCCTCACTACATGAGCCTAAGTCATCAACCCATAAAGCTACTACCTTTACAATAAATGAGGAAGAAGCTACACCAGGGTAAGCCTCTTCAAGGCAAAGGTCTTTTAGTGGGTATCCTTGTTTTTCACAAGCCGCAATGAAGGGCTGTAACTTATTTGTTAATTCTGTTCGATCCATTGTAATAGTCCATTTTCATCTTTTAACAAAAGAATGAGCGTATGCACAACAGTTGATTTCATAAATCCACAAGGTTTATAACGACTATTCTCATTCCAAATACTAAAAAGTAAAGAGTTGGCTTTGAAAAGGTGCTGATTCGTGCTTTTATCTGCATCGAATTTTTCTTTTAACCCACTCAAAATAAGTAAAACAATGAGATTATGAGTTTTAATGGACTTTCTGATTTCGCTGATTCCAGGAATTGATTTGAGTACCTTATCGTCTTCGTCGAACAAATTTGGAACCCCCGTTCGAGTACAGATTTTCGCTTTTAACATTAATTCAGCACTATACCCTGCCAAATAAAACGCACCATCGAACTTCTTATTTGGATACAAGATTTCGGCTTCACCAAGTCGTTCCAATGCAAGAGCCTTGATTTCAATAGGGTTTTTCATTCACTAAAAGTAAATGTTTTTTGTCAAATATACAAGCGTTGCTCACTTTTTTCCCAACAACGCAAACATATTTTTCTTGTACGCTTCCACGCCCGGCTGGTCAAAAGGATTGACGCCCAGCATGTACCCGCTCACCGCGCAGGCCTTTTCAAAAAAGAAAAACAATTGCCCTAAATAATAAGCCGAAGCCTCGGGGATGCGAATGGTCAAGTTTGGTACGCCGCCATCGACATGGGCCATACGTGTACCCTCGGCAGCTTTTTTGTTGATGTGGTCTAGTGTTTTTCCTGATAGGTAATTCAAGCCATCAAGGTCGTCGTCGGTTTGGAACATGGAAAGGTCGTACTGCGGGCTTTCAATTTCCAACACGGTTTCAAACAAAAAGCGTTGCCCATCCTGGATGTACTGGCCCATGGAATGCAAGTCGCAGGTAAAATCGACGGCAGCCGGGAAAATGCCCTTGCCATCTTTACCTTCGCTTTCTCCGAAGAGTTGTTTCCACCATTCAGCGATGTAATGGCAGCGGGGCTCGTAGTTCACCAGCAATTCGATGTCTTTTCCTTTGCGGTGCAGCAGGTTGCGCATCGCAGCGTATTGCAAGCAGGGATTTTCCGCAAAAGGCTTTTGGCACAATTCCACGCCATCAGCAGCGCCACGCATCAAATCATCAATACTGATGCCTGCAACAGCAATAGGCAACAGACCGACGGCAGTCAGCACAGAGAAGCGACCGCCTACATCGTCCGGTACGACAAAGGTTTCGTAGCCTTTCTGGGTCGCGAGGGTTTTCAGCGCACCGCGTGCCTTGTCGGTAGTCGCGTAGATGCGCGCTTGCGCGCCCGCGACACCGTATTTCTCCTCCAGTTTTTGCTTGAAAATTCGGAACGCAATGGCGGGCTCGGTGGTTGTGCCCGATTTTGAAATGACGTTAACCGAAAAATCTCGATCGCCAATGACATCCATCAACTGCCTCAGGTAAGTGCCTGAAATATTGGTACCGGCAAAGTAAATCTCCGGCAAGCCGCGCTGCTTTTTAGTCAGGTTGTTGTAAAAGCTGTGCTGGCAAAATTCAATGGCTGCTTTCGAGCCCAGGTATGAGCCCCCAATGCCAATAACCACCAACACCTCGCTTTGCTGCTGAATCATTTTTGCCGCTGCTTTGATGCGCTCAAATTCAGCGCGGTCAAAGTTGCCGGGCAAGTCAAGCCAGCCCAGGAAGTCATTTCCCGGCCCCTGGCGAGATTCGAGCAGTTCGGCGGCGGCGTTCACTTCCGGTTCAATGGCTGCCACTTCCTGGCTGGAAACAAACTTTTTGCTGTAGGTATAATCTAGTTGTAGCATGATACGGTGGACGGTGGACGGTGGACGGTGGGCTGTTGGCAGCCGGAGATGCAGCATATTTGACTTGAGCTGCAAAAATACGATTGAATGATGGTGGGAACCGTTTAGGAGGGTTAAAATAATTATTATGGACGTTTTTTCTATTTTTCCGACCAAAAACACGCAATTTTACGGGTATTCCAATAACTATTACATGAGATTATCAAAACACCTATCAATATCCACATTGGGGATATTTTTTGGTCTGACAACATTCCTACTCAATTTGTGGGCGCACCGCCACCCTGCTTTCGTGGAGCATTGGTACAGCCGAGGACTTTTTCAAGCTATTCGAGGCTGCTTTGATTACACGCTGGGATTACTGCCGTTTCCTTCCTTTTATTTGTTTTGGATCGCACTGATTGTTTCGGCGGTATTGTTTTACCGAAATAGACCCAAACAAGGCAGTCTTCTGTCAAAGCTTGGCAACTGGCTGTTTCGCTTGCTCGGTTTTTCCGGGCTGTTGTTCGGCTTGTTTTTCTGGCTCTGGGGTTTCAATTACGCCCGAATCCCCCTAGAAAAGCAAATGGGACTACAAGTACAAGCTTTGGATTCTACCACACTTTGGCAAGCATTTGAAACAGAAACCCAGTGTTTGGACTCTTTGCGGACAATGTTGGTGGGCAACGACACCAGCGCACTGGACGATAAACGATTTTGGCCAGTTCACGCAGAAGACACCATCCGGGAGGCTTTGACAAAATGGCTGGCCCAGGAGGGCTTTCCAGTCACTGGCCGAGTTCGGGGGCGAATTATTTATCCAGCAGGCACCCTTTTTGGTTTTGGAGCAGCAGGCATTTATTGGCCATTTGTGGGTGAAGGGAACATAGAAGCAGGGCTACACCCGCTGCGAAAACTACCCGCCATGGCCCATGAGATGAGCCACGGTTATGGCTTTAGCGATGAAGGCGTGTGCAATTTTACCGCTTATGCTGCGCTATGCGAGCACCCAAACACCTATATCGCCTATTGTTCCCGTTTGGATTATTGGAACACGCTTGCCAAGGCGTGCCGCCAAAACAATCCAAGGCAATTTGAAAATCAGCTTCAAGCGCATATTCCAAAAGGCATTATCGCGGATGAGCTGGCAATTGAGCGGCAAAACAGTAAATTCGGTGAGCTTGCTCCAGCCATCCGCTATGAGGTGTACGACAACTACTTGAAGGCGCAGGGGGTGTCGGCGGGTATGATGAGTTATGAGGAGGTGTTGATGTTGGTGGCGGCTTGGCGTAGGAGGTAGGGGGATTGGGTCACGGCTGAAAATTGTTGGCCACAATAATTTTCAGGTCTTGCTTTATCACCAATTGATCGACCTCTTCAACTTCTATTGCTTCACCTTTCGCTTTTGGCCATAGGTGAAATCCGCCTGTAAAATTACTGCCGATTGACCAGGTGCCCCAAATGCCATTTTCATCTACATATCCATTATACAACACGGTATGTCTTGGGTAAAATTTGACCATGTTGCAAATTAATATCTTTGTATCATAGGTACCCTTCCAATGGAAAGGCGCCACATCATCAGTGCCCCTTCCCAGAACTATTCCATTGTTAAAATTCAGTTGAAAATCCATCATGTGCTTATCCTTGGACCAACTGAAATTATAAAATCCTGTCCAATCACCACTTGGAAAAAGGGGATGTGTTTCTGCTACAGTATTCAGGGATTCCATGGCTCATTTTTCTCACAAAAATGGTGGTTCTTTTTGAAATAGGAAAAATATTTAAGGCTTTGGGTGCTGGGCGGTATTGATCGGCAATGACTTGTTTTCAAAATTTAGCGCGTTGAAGTTTCAGCACTTCGCTAGAAATACAATGTCTGACCTTCCAGCCACAGCCAAACATTATTTACCGCTGACAAAATTACTGACTGCATAAATTGGGAATATGTCAATGCCATTAACAGCAGAAAAGTTTTCCATAGAGAATCTCACGCCGTGTACGCGGCCTTTTTCTTTTAGAAATTGATACATGCTTTGCATCGAGCCCTTATTTGAGGATTTTACTTCTACAGCGGAGATAAATTGCTTTGAAAGGGCGTATGGATATCCTTGGTTTCTCCGAAATTTATTTCAATGAAATGGTCAAATTCCCCAGACAAGTGTCTTACGACCGAGGATTTCCGCACTTGCCTTGCCCCGCGCAGAAGCAAGGGCTTTCTATCTGGCTCTTTCCTCCAATCTAACAAAACAGCGTCGATGGAGCGCCTAAAGTAAATATTTTCTTTTTTCACAGGCGTAAATTTATTAGCACAAAAAAACCGCCGCAACTGCTTCTTCAGCAATTACGGCGGTTTTAATTTCCAGAGGTTTCCAGCGGATTCGAACCGCTGTAGCAGCTTTTGCAGAGCTGTGCCTAACCGCTCGGCCAGGAAACCTTTATGTTCCGTTTTCCAACGGGCTGCAAAGAAACGGGTTTTTTCTTAAACCAACCAAGAATCAAGCCAACTTCATTATTATTTTTTCAAAAATAGGGAAAGCGTGCTGCCTTGTATATATTTGGCCGTCCTTAGCCATACACCATAGTTGTCATACGGAGCATTGCTACCCTATTATTCAGGCGAAAGCCTTTCTGCGACGCGAAGTACCTTTTTTCACTTCAATCAAATCTTGACCTAAACTTATGGGCAATTCATTACAAACGCTTGATTATGTAGTGTTTATCACCTACTTTTTCATTGTATCAGGCTACGGCTATTGGATTTATCAGCGCAAAAAGAACCCTAATGCCAGCGTGAACGATTTTTTCCTCGCAGAAGGTTCCCTCACCTGGTGGGCTATTGGTGCTTCTCTAATCGCCTCCAACATTAGCGCGGAGCAGTTTGTTGGTATGTCTGGCTCCGGTTTCGCGATGGGCTTGGCCATTGCTTCCTACGAATGGATGGCAGCGCTGACCCTTATCGTCGTCGCAGTGTTCTTTATGCCCGGCTACATCAAAAATAGAATTTTCACCATGCCGCAGTTCCTGGAGAAGCGTTACAGCCCCTTGGTCGCTACCATGATGGCCGTTTTCTGGCTGCTGGTGTATGTTTTCGTCAACTTGACTTCAATTCTATACCTCGGTGCCATTGCCGTTTCCACGATTTCAGGGTTCAGTTTCACGCTGTGCTCGATTTTCCTGGCCATTTTCGCCATCTTTATCACCCTGGGCGGCATGAAGGTTATTGGCTACACCGACGTGATTCAGGTAGCCATCCTCGTTTTGGGAGGCTTGGCAACAGCGTATCTAGCCCTAGACCTCGTGGCACAACAAAGTGGCACAGAAGGCGCTATGGCGGGTTTGAGCCTGCTGCGCGTGGAAGCGCCAAGCCATTTTCACATGATTTTTGATGAGTCAAATAAGTATTACAAGGATTTGCCGGGCCTCACGGTGCTTTTCGGTGCCATGTGGATCGCCAACCTTAACTACTGGGGCTGCAACCAATACATTACCCAGCGTGCGCTCGGTGCAAAGCTGGAAACGGCTCGCAGCGGTTTGCTGTTTGCAGCTTTCCTGAAACTGCTGATGCCCCTGATCGTTGTTATTCCGGGCATCGCTGCATACGTACTGCACCAAAAAGGTATGTTCCAGGCTGAAATGATGAACGCAGCTGGCGAGGTAAAACCCGACAAGGCGTATCCAGTGCTGCTCAATCTGCTTGGCCCAGGCTTGAAAGGACTGTCTTTTGCGGCATTAACGGCAGCCATTGTCGCTTCTTTAGCGGGCAAAGCCAATTCCATTGCCACCATATTTACCCTTGATATTTACAAAAAGTACATCAACAAGGGCGCGGATGAAGCCACGCAGGTGCGCATGGGCCGCTGGGTCATCATTGGTGCCATGTTTATCGGCCTTATTGTAGCGCCGCAGCTACAGCGCCTGGAACAAGGATTCCAGTTTATTCAAGAATTTACCGGTCTGATTTCTCCGGGTGTAGTAGCCATTTTCTTATTGGGCTTTTTCTGGAAACGCGCTACGGCCAATGCAGCATTTGTGGCAGCGCTCCTGACTATTCCAATGGGGCTATTTTTCAAAAGCTGGAAGCACGAGATGCCTTTCCTCGATCAAATGGGATATGTATTCCTGATTCTGGTCGGCTTAATGGTCGTTATCAGTCTTGCCGATCCGAAGAGCAAAGACAATCCTAAAGCGATGAAGGTGGATATAGATTCCTTCAAGACGTCGACAGCCTTTGCTGTGGGGGCGTTGTTGGTGACGGGTGTTCTGGCAGCGTTGTATATTGTCTTCTGGTAGAACCTTGCGGAATGCGGAATGCGGAATGCGGAATGCGGAATGCGGAATGCGGAATGCGGAATGCGGAATGCGGAATGCGGAATGCGGAATGCG
>Ga0209390_10002890_pt1 | contig 29025 bp, 26 predicted proteins | sample BON01_FD_187212 | JGI IMG/M metagenome (GOLD analysis project Ga0209390, IMG submission 187212) | Freshwater microbial communities from Lake Bonney liftoff mats and glacier meltwater in Antarctica - BON-01 (SPAdes) (version 2) | ecosystem: Environmental > Aquatic > Freshwater > Ice > Glacier...
TCCCGATGCCCTTGAGCTGCACGTTCACTGTGCTCCCTACCGCAACATCGTGTTTGGCGTTCATCACAATGGACGCGACGGCACACACGCTGTTGGGCGCAGTCGTAATGCTCAGCTTGGGGAGTTCTTCAACATCGTGGTTCAAATCAACAGTCACCTCGAGCGTAGTGATGAATAGGTCACGAGAGTCCTCGGGGTTCTGTGCCATGTAGTAGGTCAAGAACTCAGTAAACGAGGGCGTGCGCTTGCTGTTGAGACCCATAGTAGCGATGCTGGTTGACGTGGAAAATGGACAGTTCTCGATCACGACACGCCGAAACCCACAGCGAACTGTGTGGTCTGGATTTTCGTTGTAAGTTCAAATGTATCTGGCAACGCAATCAGTCTCAGAATGTCCAACACTTATATAATGTAAGCAGTACCGCCAGTATGCAGCGGTGGCGGGTTTTATAAACAGTATTTCGGGCACTTTGGCCGCATAAAACAGTGCCAACGATTTACAAGAAACACGCCGCAAGAACCGACATTTCGAATGTATTGGATGGCCCAATGCGCGTCTTTTGGAGCAGAGACAAGCCACCGCATCTATGTGGCAGCGTCCACCAGCGTTTATTTCAGGATGGTTATCTGCTACTATACCACGGCAATGTGCATTGTGTGGGGCTTGACCAACTTCCCAGCCACCTGTGTGTGAGTGAATAATTCGAGTGCTATAAAACAGAACCCATTGTTGAATAAATTGACTCTCAAACTGTGTTGTTTTGGGTTTTTGCCAGTGCTGATTTTTAATAGTAACAACTGCGTTTGAAAAACACGTAATACAACGATACACAACCAATGATAATGCAGAGTGAACCCCAATATAATCGTCACAATGTATAGCTCCTGGGAGGCGATGCAGCACTCGTGGAGTTTGTCATGGTATGCGAAGCCCGCGCCATTACCTGTATGCACCACGGTATTTTCATAGGAGGTCCAGAGATATACAATTGACTTTATGCTGTGCTCATACAAGTCGTGTAGCTAGTATGGCACAGCTTCCATTTAGAAACAAAACTTCTTCATCCAACTCGTTTATTTTACATTGCAACTGCCGTATACAAACTACTTGCTTATCTAGTTCTATCTGTAGACTGCGACATTCCGAGTTTTCAAAAGCCTCGAATGCAGCCTTACATGTCAATGCAAGGTCTGTACCACGCATCACTGGCAGCACTTGTTGTATGGTGTTTGGCGGTGTTTGGCGGTGTTTTACGTCCATATATATATGCCACGAGAATGTATGCTATAATATAAGACATAGCTCATACCAGAGCGCGACTTTTTTTCATGCTGAAAGTACCGCAAACTACATACATCTACCACTAGCCGATATGGCCCGTTTTCTCATATCGCCAGTACATATTGGACAGAAAGACAGTTTGTTTGCTCACAGAATCTTGCCCAAAGTGTTGCGATCGGCCAAACTGATAGGTCCTTTGAAGCATATGGAAATAGACACGGACAAATTTATATTTAGGCGAGCACACGGGTGCAAGAGCGTGCCCATTTTGTGGCGACGGCGACGCTGACGTTGTATTCTTGCTTCCAGTATCGCACGAGTTTGTTGGCCTGGGAGGCCTCTTTCTTGGTCAGAATCGCCGCGAGCGCGTTGTGTTGCTTGTTCTTACACAGATCGGTGCGGTGCGCTCGTTTGTCCAGAATAATGGCAGCATTGTTCAAAATCCTGGCTTCTTGCATCAGCTGCCCCACCATGCGCGCCCCTGCTTGGAGCATTGCCTCTTTTTTCGCCACCATATCAACATAGAGTGCATTGCGTGTGTCCGTTCCACTTGCGACCCCCGGTTGGATGCGCTGCGCGTATTGGTGCTTGGCATGGGAATAGCTGGATTTTTTCTCGAGTTGGTCGAGATAGCCATCCACGGGTATGCCACTCTCGTGACGCGTAGTGATGCTCCGAGCCTGTCGCATGGTTTTCCTATCGCGTTTGCTCGTGCCCGGTTTCTTCGTGGTGGCCATGTTTCGTGCAATCAATCTAGTTTCCAGGACGTTTATCCCCTTTTATAGGGATTGGTGTCGTATTTTGGGAGTTTTTTCCACATTCTGATAGTGCGACCAAGACAAGCCACTGCCCCACCCATACTCACACGAGCACATACTGAGGTGCTTTTGTGAAAGGCGCAGTTGTCTGTGCGGGCATCAGCATATAAATTAGACAAACAGTGGCAACAACCACTGCAACGGCACAGCACACCATACCGGCCCAAAACCACGTGAATTTCCACACGGTTCTGGATTCCGACGGGGGGTTCAAATCTGTTATTCCCGGGGCGTTGTTTGTGTAAACACCCTCAAGAATTAATATCACCGGGCCCGGTGTTGCTACAAGTCTGCTGTGTGTGACACCAGAGATCTGCACATCGGTTCTTTGCGATTCATATAGATGTAGGATTTTGGTTTCAATCGTCTGCATATTCAAGTCCACCATGGTCAGATCGTTGGTATCCAGCCAGATTTCTAGTGCAAAATGGGATTCTGGCAATACAGGTGGAACAATGCGTCGGATCTCGAGTACGATTATGATTGTGCCATCAATATCGATGAATGTCTTGAATGTGTTGGTGTTGTGCTGGGCGCTTCGTCTGGTGGCACCATTTGAAATATCAGCGGGCGACGGCATGGTGTTTTGGCATGCCGAACTATCTTTCGCGAGCGCAAGTCCAGAAAATTTTCCTACAGGACACAGCAAACAGTCTTGCACCACCTCTGCTGGGCGCGCGAAGATCAGAATGGGTACGATTCTCCAGATGGAAGAAAACCTCGTGGGGTCATAGTTTGCATTGTTACAACAATCAGGATCCACGACATCAATGCGAATCAGCTTGCCAGAGAGCTCTGGGGTGATTTCAAAGGAGATTGCATAGTCGGGGGTGCCGTGTTTTTCCGAGGTAAAATCAATGTCAATTTCATCGTGATAGATTCGCACTATGGTGCTAGTGACCGCAAGACTTCTCTCGTCGCCAGTCACGCCAAATTTCAGGACCAATTTGGTGCCAATGTCTACTAGAGAATCCTGACGAATCTGTTGTTTGAATTCATCTTCTGGATTTATGTCCAATGCTGCATAATACTGGCGAATCAGTATGCGCAACGAAGTAGGGTCGTCCCCCGAGCTTTCCTTTTCGCGCAATATGTACATTGTTGTGTTTTTGACCACAACGGGTGCCGGGATTTGGAATTCGTGATAATACCTGTTTATTCCACAGACGACGCAGTTGAGTTTGAAAATACCAGTTCCGCCGTAAAAAGTATCTGCCAGCCCTGTACTCTTTGCACCTCTTGGACAGGCCCGGTTGCTGCTGAAGTATTGACTCATAAGGGGATCGTTGATGTCATAATCAGATCTGAATTGAATGTAATTTAGTGTGTATTCATTGACAGAACCTGCCATCTTCTGCAAGTCGTACATTTCGAAAGCATTGTCGGCTGAATTTAAAATCATTTTAATGCCGACTGTAAGCTCGGAAGCAAACTGCGTGGCTTCTGCCAAGCTACACGACATCCCAACCTCGTTGACACACGTAGTGGTGAATGTTCCATACTGCCCCGTAGAATTTACCCCCAAAATGAGACGTGTTTCGGGCACCCTCCACTCGGCATTGACAAAACCCGTGAGCTTCAACATGCTAGATGCCGATCCCATCATCGACACCTTTAGATTGACCATATTCAGGTTGTTTTGTGGGGTGGACGGAGAAACGGCTTGTACATACTTGGAACTTATGCAGTCCTTCGTAGTGATGCGTAGCATACAGAATGTTTTTTTACATTCGACTGTGTCGAGGGTCGTCAGTCCGCGAGGCTCTTTCAGGATAAATGTGAAATCAGTATCGACTGGAATGCGCACATCGTTTTTTATTGAATTGGTGTAGTCACATGTCACAACAACCAGCTGTTGGCTGGGAGAAATCTCGCCTGTGTGTCGGTCCCACATCTCCATCGTGTTGAGCCTGTCATATTCTGTAAGGGCCCGCTCATAGAACGTCAGCCTGCTGTACATGCTGAACGTGTCCAAAAATATGTAACGTATCGTGCAATTCGACGCAGATCCCAGCATGTGGGGTGTGTGTAGTAGAACGACATTTTTTCGCGATGTACCTATGTTTCTGTTTCCGTCCAAGGCCTCTGCAATATCAGCACACTGTGACGTGTCTACCAGTATAGGCTTGGCAACCAACATTTCTCCGTTTATACACAAGAAGGCACAAAAAAATGCCAGTATACCCAGCATCGTCCTGGCAGCACGCGTTATCACAGTTCGAGAGTGATATGGCGTATATATGGCGTGTATGTGCATTTCTGTGATCTCAAGAGATACAATCAATCATACAACTGGCCATAGCACAGAAATACTCATATATATATGAGAGGATGGACGCGTGCAAGTCGACACTGCTCCACACACCACACATTTCATGGCCCTGGATTAAGATGATTGGGGGAAAATCAACATATCATGGCTTTTGGAGTGATAATTTATTACGAAAGCCCTAGTGATGCGGTGTGTCTTGACGGTGTGTGCAACCGCTAGCTTCACAAACAGATACAGCGGGTTGATTTTTGCACCGTAGATGCTGTTTTAATAAACATATGGGTGGTGATACGCCGACTATCTGCGCAGTACATGCACGAACCCTCGGTCGCGACCTTTCAGAGTGAACGGGTTCGCGTGAGCAGGGCAACAATGCGAACCGATGTCTTTTCGCATTCGGGGCTGATTGGCTGTCTACACCAGACTAGGTGTCATATTGTGATGGGCCTGATTTTGGAGAGAATGTGGTTACACTGGAGACACCTCATGTCTCGTTTAAGTATACTGGCACGCACAGCTGGGACACACTGTGTACAGCAGCATCCAAAGCCGCAAGAATCACAGCAGTATGTCATGGCATTCTCATAGCAAAACAAGCACGTTTCTGCACCCAAGTCGTCTATTTCGTCGAAGATTTCCATGGGGGGTGTTCCCATTTTCACCTCATCGCGCTGCTTTTGCGCCTGGAACCTGGCTGCCAAGCTGTCGTCGACGCGCCACCCCGAATCGCTCATTGTCTTGTCAAACTCTTTGCGCTGCTTTGCCACCGTACAGGCAGCTTTTTCCACCTTGTGCAAAACGTCTTCCACGTGTGCCATGCGTATGTCGTCTACATGTGGGGTTTCCAACCACAAATCGAGCATGGCGGTTTCAAATGCATCCAATTCGTCGTCTTTCCCAGCGCCCGAGTCCATATTCTCGAGCGCATGCTCTTGTGCAAAATCATCCTGCAATGCCACAGCAGTCAGCGGCTCCATCGTGTCTTCCACCTTGACTGGATTGATTTTGGGTTTCCGCGCACTCCCGCGTCGTTTCGGGCGGCTTGCTTGGCGGAGGTCGGGGTTGCTACCATTGTCGGTCAAAGCCGACTCAGAGATAGGCAATGATGGCAGGGTTTTGGCCGTTTTAGGTTGTTGCACCTGCTGGTGGCGTTGCGCCATGAATCGCGAGGAGGCGGCACGTCCAGTATCTTCTTCTGCGTTGGACTGGACTGCAAGCTGTGATTCCAGTAGCATACGGCTCAGTTGTGCTTGTTCCAATATGGCATCCTGTGCTGCGATTCTGGCACGCGCATTCTTGCGTTCTAGGTCCGACTGTGCTCGTGTAGACTGGTTCACAGGCGAAACAGGAATGTCCATGCCAGCCTCTTGTACCTCACTATTGCCAGACTCATTTTTCCTGTGATTTGCGTGTGCCCAGTACTCTTCCTCGCGTTGCTGTTGTGATACGAGTTGGCGATCGTGTGCGGACATAGAGCTTCCTGTGACCCTGTACGGCTGCTCGGCGAGACTATTACCCTTGTCGATGTTGTCTTTGGGGAGTAATATCTTTTTGAGTTTCCTGGACTTGGAAGGTTTCTTGGCCTTGGAAGCAGCAGCCTCAGCGGCCAGTTCCGCTATGAGATCATTCATGCAATTGGTTGCACGTTTTTCTTCTTCGGCCTCTGTTTCTGAGCGTTTAATTGCAGCTGCTTTTGAGGCTTCGCTTGCCGCTGTTTTCAATTCAGCATAATGTCTGGCGACGTCGTTTTGTAGATGCGACACGATTCGGTGTAGACAAGTTGACTGACCCTTGTATCGCGACGACACGCGCTCTTGCTTCTCGAACCACTGCAGGAGACTTTGCTGCAAACCTTGCAACACTTCTGCATCACTTTTGTGCTCATCACGGTACAACGGGTTGATCCATTTTGCCATATTGCAGCAATACGACGTGCTTTCCTCATACAACAGCACCGTTCGTATCACCAACATGTATTCGGCAACAAGCCTCGTTCCTGCTAATTCTGCCGGCACCAAGGATGGCGTAACTGTCCTGTCTGTGTTTTGTATCACCCCTCTGACATCAAAAGACACGTTGTCCGACTGGAATTTGACACCCATACGCTCCCGATCATTGCACACAACCCCGCAGTACAACGCCAAGACCGTAGTGTTCAGGGCGTGGAACTGTGCAATAGTGAAATCACACAAGATGTCTACACAGTCATTGTTTAACGCGATCCTCGCCGCTATCTGCAGCAACATCTCCCTTCTGTCATTGAGACAAAACGCAACCATGCGCCCGTGCTCTGCGTGCGTCTTGCAGAACGCGACGAGCAATTTCTCAAAGTTTTCGGGCGAGTAGTGTCCCTCAAGCAGCATCATGAACGGAAGCTCGTTGTTATAAGCAGGCACTAGCCTCACGGTCGCCGATTTTCGATTCAAGAATTCCACCACGGCAGAATTGTCGTAAGAACTGAGCTTCATTCTGTTCTGGAACAGCGCAACACACAATGGCGTGCTGGTTGCTGGACACGTCGACACCTCACCTCTGTTGAAGAAAAGGGGACAGCCATCGGATTGACACACGCCGATCTGTGCTGTCTGTTCCTCAATCGTATGCTGGTTGCAACTACGGAATTCCACAAGCATCGGATCGAGTCCGTACACATACTCCACCACGTCCAGTGGCGCGTTGTACATGGCAGCATAATGCAGGACTGTGAGCCCATTACAGTCCATAATCTGAATCACTTTGTCCCCACACCTCGACAAAAGCCGAATCACTTCGATCGAGTGCCGGTACAACAACGCAATATGCACAATTGTCATGTTGCGCTCTGTATGTCGATAACGCACGGCATACGGACACAGGTCCACGATGACCTTCAGTACCATGAAAGACGCCCTGTGCTCGATTGCAGCAACGAGAATGCGCGAACAGGCGTCATATTGCTCACGTTTATCAAACGCAAGCCTTCCAAACATCTCACACACAATGCCCGCGGCTTGCTGCCCCTGAGTCTCGCCGAATTCTTCGTGAAGTGCAATCCAGAAGACGCTGTTGCGCTCTCCCATCAGAACCATCAGTTCGGCGTCATCGTATACAAGCTGTCGTTCCACAAAATCTTTAGCTGCCGTTGACATGAAGCTATAAAACTCTGTCACGTCTATCTCGCCCATTCCAGCACTCTGTGCACACGCTCCCGTGTATCCTATAGCGTGGTGTTTATATAGCTTTTCAAACCAGGCCACCTTCGAGCACAAATACGGAGCTGCATTTTTTTTGGCAAAATCCCCCCGAAATAGCACCAGTTTCGTCTAGTATGCTCGTAAAACAGCGGACTCGACCGAATAGACGCTCGACAAAACATGACGCACACAGCCATGCCTGCCGACAATGCTGTTCTCGACCCTGCCGACGCGGTAGAGCCCGCCGCCGACCCTGCCGTTTATTTTGCGGGTATTGCCACCGACACCGCGAGTCTTCAAGAAACATTTTCGTATGACCATCTTACTGTTGGTGAAGTGCACCAAACAGACGCCATCAACTTCCAGGAATGTTCCGTGTTCAAGAGAACTGTGCTTATCCTCAATCGCACAGGACAAACATACGATGTCGAGTATGCCATTCGTCACGGCATAACCTACTTCAGATCTCTCAAGAAGTACGGGTCACCCGAGTTTGTGAAGATTTTCGGCTTTCAAGCCAATTGCAAAGACTTTGTGGAGGGAAAAATCATTCAAGTGCGCCGTTTTGAGACGAGCAACGACTGTGACCGTATCGTCCAACGCAAACACTGCAAGTCTTTCACGTACCACACGCTCACAGTAGGCGATGCCCAAGAACAAGAAATGATCCTCGTCGAAAAATATGCCGTTTTCCAGCCGACAATGCTCATCATTAGCTCGAAAAACAAGGCCTACGATGTCGAGTACGCCACAGTCAACGACACCACGTATTTCAAGTCGCTTGAAAAATACCGGTCGCACGAGTTTGAGTATGCGTTTGGCTTCAGGAGTGGTTGCAACGACTTTGTCAAGGGCAAGATCATTGTCGTGCGGTCTTGTTCGTATTGATGCGCCATTTTGCCCACTTCCATGCTCAGCCTTGGTGTTTCATGTTTGGGTTTCGAATAAAATTTATCAGAACCCCATTGTCCGTCATGGAACTTACAGACACATGCACTCTCTCAACAGCACGACATTCGTTTTTGCTGCACTTGGGTATTCATTAACACAACAAACACCATCACCCGACCCCCTTCTTCGGGGCTACAAAAAAGCCTAAAACGCCATAGTTTGCTCCATACGAGGCTTGAACTCGTGACCTCACGGTTATAAGCCGTACGCCTTAACCAACTTAGCCAATGGAGCAATTCACAGTTTGGGAGAGAGAGAGACTCGTGTGTATAAAACAACAATTCGCGACAACTGGAATCGAATGCATAGCAGCCTGTTCCGCACTACATACCACACGAGCATACTAAAACACATTCCATACGAACATACCCCCACGTTTATAATCATGAATTTGTTTTTGTGCACGCTTTATCTGATACACCCTGGACGCTTGTTTTTCGACGTCCATTTCTTCAAGTGCTGTCTGGAGGATGGTGGTTATTGCTTGGTGACACAGGGCCATGCGCTCAAACAGCATTGTGTTTACCGTGCCGTCGGAAAATTGACACAGTTCCATGGCAAATCTGCCATCCTCCTTGAACTGCCGGTCGTCGCAAATGTATTGGAGATCACCAAGCTTCTCCGGGCAGAGTTGTTGTGCGTATCTCAAAGTGTGGCGTAGCGCTTGTGTCTCAAATTCCCATCTGTGCAGTACGGATGTTGCGGGTGTTGCAGGGTGTTTTTGCATATGATGCCATAGATTGTAGTGCATATTTTGACATTTTTGGACGATGGACTGCAATTCTGCTGTCAGCGCGGTGTCGGATGCATTTTCACACGCGACTGTTTTGTATTTTTCTGGTGGTGGTGCTGGGTGATTTTCCTGCAAGGACGCTTCACAGATGATGCCTTGTTTCCGCAAGATGCGGTCGAATTGTTCGCACTCACATCGCATCTGCAACTTCAGGAGAAACTTGACCATGATTTTCTTGTCTGGAATCGAGCTTCCCCCCCCAGTTCGAATAGTGTCTACCAAAGAGGTACGCCGAGTTCCGACCAAATTCTTCACGCAACGCCTGATTAGTTGCCGTTGGGGACGACAGTATGTCCATCAGGTTGTTTGGAATCTGGAAATAAAGACGGCTCAAGGCTGACATGCTGATGTCGCCGTCGATGGCATTCAGCGTGTTTTGACAGAAACTTAAAGCATCGTGTAACTGTTCAAGCAAGTGTGTCTGTCGGAAGTGTGCACGCGCGTTGGGCGTGGACATGGAGTGGACACAATGTGTGCGTATACGTACATGTGTTTTCAAAAAGTAGTGTATATATATAGTAGCTACGGCACGAACATGCGCCGATTTCCACAAACCTGGCTATTGTGGGAACTTACTACCACATACCCGGTTTGACATTTCAAGAGACATCGCACTGCATCATAGACTGTGCAGCGTATGTAGCAAAACATCCCCAATGCACAGTGTGGTTCGACAGCATTCGTTGAGGGAATACGACTTCTGGCGCAAAACTGGGGCGCATGGGAAGAGTATATAAGCGGGCAAATTTTGCGGCAGACCAGTCCTTCCTCTGGATTTATCTTGAATCAATTGATACATGCTGGCACAATGCCAGACAAAGCAACTCGAAAATTGCTTCAAGAAATCGACGACAGCAGTGAAATACAGCAATACATGAAAGAAGTATGCGACGATATGCTGCAGGTGCTGCGCAAAATCGGGACGTGTGTGAGTTTTCAACGCCGTAACAAGGAGGACAATGGTAACGATCAGGAGGTCTGCGAGCATATTCGCTACGAGCAAACCATGCACCTGTTGATGAATCTGGGCACGATGCGAAATAGTACGCACCCTGGGTCGGTGCGCAACTGCGATGTCGCTAGTGTTTTTCAGCATGGCAACATCCGCGAAAGGTGCGCAGTGCTGATGAATCTGCTATGTCACGACAAAAAATACGGTGTGATGCGGTGGCTGCTGGGGCATATCACATGTGCTGACAGCTGCAAGCAATGCTGCACACATGAAACCCCCTTGGACAAAGACGGGCCTGCATATACGCCGCTGTGCCCAGCACTCCTCAACACGGCACAGGTACTGTTGTACAAAAATGCGCTGGGGATGTGCTCATCGCATTCCAAAACACCCACCGTCTCCGAGATATGTGCCAAGAAAGACATCCGCAAGGCGCTTTGTAGGATTGTAAAGTGTCCCCGCAAGAAGTCGAGGGTGGCGCGCGCAATTGAAGACCAGCATCAGTACGCGCTGAAGGTGCGCGATGCTGTTCCAAGGCTATCGCGTCGCGAGTGGGCCTTACAGCGGGGAGGCATTGTCAACACAAATGGACTTGCCCCAGGATTTTCACACGATCAAAGTCTACCGGCCCCGTCGGTTTTGAAGCAATGCGATAGGCACGATGCTGTAGCCAGATACAGTGCGGATCCTGCGGTAAGCAGGCATACACAGGATACACAGAACAACGATTGCCATCGACGGGCAGTGTGCGACAAGCACGCACACACACAAAACGGGCTGTGGAAGGCACTGCGTTCCGACAAAGCAGCAGATCTGCTGCCCACTGCACATCATCTGTCTACACGACACCCGGCGTTTTCGCCCCATTACACACCCCTCGACGCGACACTGCCATGGTTAACAGGTCACATGTGCTGGGAGATGGTGCACAATAGTGCCTTTTTTGTGCAGGCGTGCTGCCGCCACGAAAACACCATCGCGGGACCGTCTGGACACACACACACGATGCTGACATTTATGAACATTTTTTCCAATTTTGACGTGGAAAAATGGACTTTGGTGTGTCTTGTGTGGCTGGTGGGTGCAGACCACCACAGTGTGTTTGAGGTCTTGTATGCGGCGTCGCACCACGGTTTGCATCTCCAATCTGATATCCCCAGTCTTGACGCTGCAAGAAACCTCTTGTGTCGCGTCCGTTTGCGAGCCAATCGCAAGACAGCACTCTCTGACACCAGACGTCCCCAGAATCAGGTCCGTGTGTTTGAAAGAATTGTGCCATGATATGATATGCGATACCTCCAACGTGGTGATACCTGGTGCCTGGCAAACGCACACATCCGACGGAGAACTCAAATACTTGACACACAATCGCAAAGTCCATGATCGGTCAACCTGAATCGAATCGTCGTCGGAACCCCGAAAACACACACATATGCACCAAAAATGTGCAAGAATGTGCATGTAATCTGCGATTGCTTCAACGCAGAAGATTGAACGTGGAGCACACGCTGTTCTTCAGCGAGGAATATAAGCTATTGTCCCACTGTGAATTGGCGGTGTGGGTGGATACTAGTTGGCCTCCACTTGCGATGCCTGCGTGCTGAATATTTATGTCAGCATGTGTAGTGGACGCCAATGCAGCTGGTGGCGGTTTCTGCATATGTCTGACCTGCTTTTGCATCACTATTCTGCTCTGACGCCAGTTGACAAAGTGAATGATTGCAGGTGGCGACGGCATGGCAGGAGCGTCGTGAGTGTCCTGCGAAGTGTGACACAGCAGCAGGATTCCATATCCCTGCGCGTGCATGATCTTATCCGCGAAAAATCCTCGTTTGAACGTCATAGTGTTGTAGGTGACGTCCACGGTGCCCACAATCTGCTCTTTCTCGGACAGTGATTCCTGGTGCAGAATGGAGATGACGGGGTGTTTTTTCGCGTCGATCCCCACCGAAATCGCATATAGCACCGGCGTTTTCTTGTCAGGATCGGCAATATCAGTCGAAAGGGTGTGGGAAGTCGTATCGTGCATTCGACAGTTGTGGGTTTGATAATAGAAGCACAATCCGCCGGTGTCCTCGACCATGGTTGATCTTGTACTGCCGGGGACCAGTGCATACACGAAAAGCAAAACATCGTCTGCACCGCGAACAATGATTTTGCCGGTTTTTCTTGGATGCCGCCACTGCACATGGATCATGTCAATAAACAACATTATTGGCGGTGGCGCGTCCGCACACCAAACACCGAAAAGTCGGGAAAATGCGCTCATATATACAACTGCATGCGCGGGGATTGCGCTCACGGACCGGGGGCTCGTCCAGCTCGAGGTCTGCACTGACAACAAACACCACGCAAAAAAAGACTGTTTTTGGTATAGGCTGGCTGTCCTGAGAGTCGATACCATTCCATAAACCACCAGAACTTGGGTGTTCGAGATGCAAAAACTTGCGACACAAGCACATGTTTTGGCCCGCACACTCTGTGCTGTGCGGCGCCACACGGGAAGTCTCGGTGGCATTTGTGCTATTTCGGGATTTATGGTGTATATATTGCGAGATACAGCTCAATTCTTTCCTACCACAGGATTCTGACACAGACGTTATGCCGATACAATGGACATCCGAAATACCGTCCAGCGTGCTGGCCCCGTTTAGTTCCAAATTTCGACAATGGGAGGTGACAGCGCACGACGGACTTGTATATTCTCCAAAGACACAGGATCTCCGTGCCATGTTTGCGTGCCAGAAGTGTGCCTATCAAAACGACCGCCTGTACCATGCCAAGATGCACCATTTGCGAATCCATGTTCTCAATGGATTTGCCATGCCGGGCAAGCGGAAATATACCCAGACCGAAAATGTGGGGCCTGCAGCCAAGACGAAAACTCAGATCAGGGCCCAAGTTGCCTCTGACGCACGCGACAAGCTTGTGAATTGGAGACGTGAAGTGCAAGATAAACAGCCCGAAGTCACGAAAAATGCCAAGAAACAAAAGCAACGCACAAACAGTACCAAGCATCAGGTTATGCGCTTTGGTGCATTCAACATCGAGCGGACGCAGGAACCATTTACACGCAAGGAGATGCAGAGATTCTACGAACTGCCAATGCCCGTGGAAGATGTGTTGCCATTGGCCCCAGAATCTGCCAAGGACGACGACATGTCATATGTGCCACCCTTCACGTGGGAGGACGAGACAGACGCCATCCATGGAAATCTTCCATTCTTCTGCATGGATCAATGCGACGCTACCGATTATGGCATGTCGCTTCTTGTTGCATAAGGCACATGCCACACACACAGTCTGGTCACTGAGGTGACTTCGAGAGTCGAGTTGGCGAAATCACACACAAGACAGAACGGGTCCCGCAAATACGCTAATAGTTGCAATGTGTAGAGAGCATTGCGTAACATCTATGTTGTCTTAGGCTTGTAGTGATGTGTGCAAATCCTTCCGGTACAGGGGCATATGTCTTGACTTTGGATGTCACTTGTAGTTTCGAAACTGTTCTATTCTGGCGAGCAGGGCGAGAACGCAGTTTATAATCGTTGTTTATTATTAAAGGACATAGTCACACGATCCACGTCAACCTGCCGACATTCACATTGACATTTCTGTCATGGTTCCCAAGATCGCGGACATTGGCTATCTCGATATGTACTGTTTCGCCATGTTTGCAAACTGCACCACAGTAATCCATCATTGTGTGCATACGATAGGCAAGACACAGGATCGCGCAGTCTTTGTCACACTGTCTTTGCTCACCATTGTAAGATTGGTCATGGATATTATTTTCCGACACATTCCGGCCTTGTACCTTGGCATTCTGGGAGTGTTTATTGGTATCGAATTGCTCACGCTGGACTACGTCATGAGAAAAATGCACAAAATCTCCACCTCGCCGTCCATTATCATGCTGTTTCTTGCGCTCATAATGTTGGCCGCTGACATATCCTACGGACTGCACTTTTTACACATTTCGACGGCGACAGACGCGCCCGATTCCACGGAAAACACGACCGAAACCACGGTGCCGACGCCAGAATAGGCTGGGTAGAAAGAGAATCCGTTGATGTGCCGTTTTGAGTACAGACGTGTGGATGGAGAGGTGTGGAGAGGAGCCAGCGTTGAAACGGACGTTGTGAATAGCACAACGGTGACAGTTTCGCCCTGCTTATTTGTTGGCACAGTACACTTCCAGACACGTTTTGTCGTATTTGTCGACGCTTTTGATGATCTCCTTTTTGAGGATGTCACTGGCCCATCGGGCGTACCATGGGATTTCGCCATGAGAAATCATGTGCTTGGACGTGACCGTTTTATGTCCGATGATGCCAGCGACATTGGAGATGATGAGGTATTTGACGAGCGGCACGTTTTCAATGTGCACAAACGAGTATACTTTTTGCTTGTAAATAAAGAGCTGTTTTTGCACGTAGATGGAGAGCGTGATCTGGGTGAGTTTTTCGAGAATCGCCGGCAGCTTCACTGTCGTCGTGTATGAGATTGTGCATGCCGACACAGCCTCGCCCGGCAAAATATGCAGCCGTTTTTCGACCAATGTTGGGTCGAACGGGTCGGAGATGACCACCCAGCTGCTCATATTCCAGTTGTTGATGGGAGTATTTCGGGTCCACCGGCGGCAGATATCGAGCTGTAGATCGTTGGACATAACAGAGCTGGCTTCCACCTTGCACTCGCTGGGTGCGGTCGTGGAGTGCATAATGTAATTGTTGGATTGCACAAGGGCAGGTCCCATGGAAAACAGGACACAAATAAACCGACGTACAGATGCGTTCGAGCCCCGCATCCCTGTGCTTGCACGGAAAGAAAACACGGCTGGGTATTTGTAAAAAAGTGCAACACATACTTATATAGGGTGTTTATTGTCAAGTTTCAAAGTCACAAGCGCTTGTGAAAACGGCATTACAGTCCCACAAAACGGGTGTAATGGTGCAAGGTGCCACCACGGTAAATCACGGGGGTGTGTGCGCAGGTGTGAGGGTATTATTTGCGGTATACTGTGGGGGTTGTCGATTCGCATGGAGCGAGCAACGACGCCTTTTCGACGTCATATTCAGCATTGTCATCAGAATTGTCGACAAACTCTGCAATACACGCCATTTCAGTGTTTGTTGCCTTTTTTCTGCGAGGACGTTCAGTAGCAGGGCTTTCTGCCTCAGTTTTGGCTGGTAGTGTGTAATCGGCGTATGCATCGGGGTCTGCATCGGGGTCTGCGTCGGGGTCTGCGTCGGCGTTGGCATTGGATGCTGCATCGGTTTCTGCATCGGCGTTTGGGGCTGGGGCTGGGGCTGGGGCAGCGTTGTGGGCCGCAGATTTGGGGTGTGACAATATGTATTCGGTGGTCTGTATATCGTGCGTGACTCGCTGCAGCACGTCTTCGATGCAGTATCGCGGCGAAATGTTTCGCATGCCTTGCATGCCAATCCCGGCGCCATCGGAGGACAGATAGTCGTCGTCCGTGTCTTCGTCATTGTCCGTGTCCCATCCCATTTGTATGCACTTATTTTCCATGCGTATAAACACCGTCATGAGCGCAATGTACACCCCACACGTACACCCCACAAACACCAAAACCTGCTGGATGGCGTGTGTTTTCCGCGGCATCGCATTTGTGATGTCCAGCAGCTTGACATATACCACCAGCATCAAAATGCAACACACGTAGCTCGCAGACTTTGCGCGGGCCGCTTTGATGATGAAAAAAATACAGCACCACACAGCGAGCGGAACCAGACACACATAGGCGATGAACGAGGGACTTTTCAGCATGCATGCCGGAAGCCATGCCCCCTGCGAAAAGACCGACACCACAAAAAGAACCACGGCAGCTAGGCACGACACCGATGGCTGCATGATTTCTAGCAGCACAGGCAGGCGGATCGACTCCGGGGTGCGGTCGAGGAAGAATGGGATGTATGAACACGCCGAGTACAAGAATATCATCTGTACAATATTCGGCGACTGGATGCTTGCAGCGTAAATACTGTTCAATGTCGCAGTCACGTCCTCGTCGATGTCGTTGTTGCTGATGTCGTTGAGAATGTTCGTCGTGATACCCGACATGTTGGCTTTTTTGGATACAGAGACTGGGTCCATACTTGGCGATGTGGAGAATGAGGTATTTGTCTGGTTAGCACGCCGCCGTTGCACGGGTTTTGTGTCGTATTCTAAATTGTCTCCGTGCAAGAGAGTTCCAATCATGTTGTCTGCTGCTGTCGGATACGCAGCAGTTTCGACAGCCGAAACATTGGTTATCAGTGGCTGCGCAAACACTTGAGTGGAATTGGGGTGCGAGCCACGAGACGACGACACCTGGCGGTTCACGGTCACGCCAAGCACGAAAAGTCCTGAAACACACACGAAACCACACACAGTGGCCAGCGCGAAGCATATTTTTCGCCCCGTGCTGCGCTTCCAGTAAATGCCCCGCCTGATCTCGTCATAGCTCGATTTCGAAAGCAGGCCGGTGATGAGGGAAACTGTGCACGAGGTGTCGTACATCGGGATGCAGTAGAACAGCACAAAAACGGCGAATGCCACTGGATATAGCACGTACCACAGCTCTTTTCGGCTCACAAACAGTCGCACCTCGCGTGACGTGTGGCGGAATTCAATGGTGTGCAGCAGAAGCGCCCGCAGGGTGTATTTTCCCGTGATAATTGCGGTGTCGTCGGAGGTTTCGGGCAGCAGCCGATTGTCGACAGCAGCCTGGCGTTTTTTTTGCAGCAGCTCGGGCTTTCCCCGTCGGTGTGTGTGATTGCACAGACTCTGCACCTGGAACTGTACGCACTGCAGTCCAGTCAATGTGATGTACCATAGGTTGGAGGCCAGGATCGTCAGACAGCTGCACGCGATGCGATCAACGAACCCATGCGACAGCCCCAGCGTGCTGCTCGACCACACTGAAATGCACGCGATCAGACCCAACAGCGGCAGACTCGGGACCATATTGACGCTCTCAGGCCGGAAGTCGTATTTCGACATCTTGTTTTGTGGAAAGTGTCTTATTGCATCAGCAATGTGCGACCCTACGTGTTTTCGAGGCATGCTATATATGTATCACCTGCTATGACACATTTCCATTACACCGACACCACCACAACAGCCACGCGGAATAAATGGCTGTGTCAGTCATGCATGCCACGTCCTCTTTTTGCCGACAATACACCAAATTTACAGCCACATCTGCTACACACTGTCCAGACCGATCAACCGATGAAAGTACCGCAACAACATTGCGGTTTGCAATGTCCTTCTAATGACACGTGGCTTGAGTCTGTGTACAAGTTTCGCAACGTGTCGTATGGTCACGCCACCCCGAAGGAAAACAGCCGGCACATACATGCGTTTTCTGTCGATCCTGGGAGAGGAGCTCGAGTGGCAGCTGCGTGAAGAAATTCTGCTCGCCTTGCTCATGGCTTACCATAGTCGCCTTGGTCGACAGTGTGTGATACGAAACTTGAATATCGATATTTTTTGACAATGCTCGCACCCCTCTTTGACAAAAAGCAAGAAAAGCGAATCAAGCAATTCTTCGCCCAGAGACTATAGTCCGCATACTGCACAAGTATGACTTTTAAGCATTTTTACCTAAAGCATGTGTTTAAGTATACAAGTGCAAACGTGGCCACACTGCATACAGACCCTGCAAAACAACCCTGGAAGCGCACAAAACACGCACACAAGTGTTGGAGAACCCCCAGAAATAAGACCAATAGAGAAAAGCGTGCTAGGAATCGAACCCAGCAGATTTTGAATAAAATCCCCATTACGCTTGGATTTTGAAGTGTTATCTCACTGTACACATGCCTCTTTGTCTACACTCCACGGTCATGGCCTGTGGGTTTGCGCGAGGGCCCAGAGATGCAATGCCGGTGCACATAGCCATGTTCCGTCGGGAGACGATCCACGGCGAATCGTTCGACCTCGATACAACTAAGCAAGCGGTCAGGGTGCACCCCATACAGGGAGAATGATCACTGGTGTCTCTGTTTTGGCCATAAAAAGAGTCAACATTTTGACTTTCTTGACTTTCTTGATACCACGTTGCTTGCCGTCCCTGCCGTCTTGTGCTTTCTTGGGAGCTGCCACGGCGAGCTGCTGCTTTGCGAGCATCTCTTCCGAGGCTTCTAGCTCCTCGCGTTCACCAGCGTCGCACAAGCTCATGTAGGTCCCACCCGGAGTGTGAATGTCATTGCAGCAGGGACAAACCTCACATCTCTGAGATTCGCCGTTAAAACAAGTGTCACAGTCGCCGTTGTATTTACCGTCACTATCCAGAGCGCCATCGCAAATGCCATGACATTCGTCACACCTGCAAACCGGGATCCCGTTGCTGTCCAATTTCATCCGGCAAATCTCGCCTGTAACTTGCTTCTTAGCGGGACAATAGATGCAATCGCACCCAGAATCGATCGAGGACATGGTGTCTGGTCTGACAAGAGTCAGGAGACAAGGACAGACGAAAATCTGTCGAATTTGCTAGAACAATGCTATTGTAATGTGTCACAGATAACAGAGGCAATTGGATACAAATCGTTTGTTTGTTGCCAAACAGACTTATATAGTATGCACTGATAAAACGAAAAAAAATTTCGTTGCAAATGTGAGACTCGTCATCTAAGCACCTTTCTGGCGCAGGAGCGACGTCGTAAAATTCTTGAGTGTATAAGGCACATACTCTTGTACTGAACGCGATGAACATGGACTGGTCTGTAGTGGTCAAATGGAGGTTGTCAAGTACAAGAAAAACATGTGGATTTTCGACATTGGAGACAGAGAGACGCTTGAAAAACGAGATCGTCCTGTAAAGGATTTCAAGGGGCAGCTCGATGACGTCACATCCCGTCCCGCATATGTTCAGGATGATCTCACCTTGCAGGCATCCACGGATGCGGGTCTTGACATCCAGTTCACGTAGGGACGGCAAATTCAACGCAGTGGTTGTGAATTTATTTTTGTTGGATGGCTCTGAGACCGTACCACACGACACTGCTTGGCACAATCTTGCGACAGCACGGCAAAAAACACCCCAAACGGGCAGATTCGCACCGTGACTCCCGGGCAGGCTGCTTTGTGTGTGCAAATAAAAGACGCCAAGTCCCCGCAAAAACACCCAAAAAAGCCCGCATTGTGGGGACATGCGGCCCGGAAAACCGCCACGACGTCGAAGAATACCAGTAAAAATCGTGTGTATTTGCGCATTGCCGAGCGAATGCTGCAAAAAAAAATACGATACCCACTGTTCGTCGAAACAATCCTCGATTGGCAACAAGATGTCCAAAAAGAATGACAAAGCCGTTGCCGCCGCCGCCGCCGCCGCCGCTACCGCCGCAGCCGTTGCCGAGAATGCGTATGACTCCATGAGCGACCCCGAGATTGAAATCGAAGATAAGAGCGATAACGAGGTTTCGCGCACCGCTACCAAGACCGCTGTGAACGTAAGTCGTCGCGTTGACACCACTGTATTGACACCCTTGTAGCGAACTTGCGTGTCTCAACTGACCCTTGTCCCTGTGTGTATGCAGAAGAGGGGGCCGGTCAAGAAACTCCAGCCCACACTACTCGAGATCAAGGACAAAATCAGCAAGCTGAGAACCAACAAGCACCGCCTGGAATTGCGCAAAATCCAAATTGCCTCGCGTGCCCTCAACATTGACAGCAAAATGAAGGCGAATGAGGCCGATATCATGAAGCTGACATCCCTCGAAGAGACCATGGGATTCGACACCAAGGAGGCCAAGTGACGAATGCAGCGTTTAACAGCACAACATCGTTGTCAGACCTTTACAAGAAGCACTTCGACACACACCCAGTTGTCCTTGCCGCCGCCAAGTCAATATTTGTGTCGTGGGAATATTTGTCGTCTGTGGGCCATTTTATGTAATACCTGGAATAAAATGTTCTAGCATCCACATGCGTCCGTTTGAATCGCAAAAAGCGTGACGGAAAAAGGAGTCTCGGGCTGCTTGTTGAAATTTATATATAAGGGCATGCGTCCTGCACCGCACTATACCCAAATGCATCACGACACAACGGGTGTGCTGATTGTGGGGATTTTTGCGGGCGCACTGTCGATCGTTGCTTTCACGCCCCACGCGTGGGCGATTTACAACAGCGGCAAGCGGGCGGCAAAAAATGCAGACCTGTGGACGTATTGCGTGTACGCCCTTTCTCTGCTGCTGTGGGGCATTTACGGGAGTCTGCGGGACGACACACCGCTTGCTGTGACATGTTTCCTGCAGTTTGCGGTGGTTTTTTGCATTTCCATGTATGTTGTGTGTATAAAGCCAACTCCGCATGGCTCAGAGCTCGTGCAAGACTCTCCGGAGAACGAATTGCAGAATCAGGCATCATACGAGTTAGAGGAGTTGGGGCAAAATGACGCGGCTCTGCTGTGATGCACACATTTCGAAGGTCGACTTGTCCAAAGCATCCACAACACACACTAGATTGCAGATCGCCAAAATAACTGGCATAGCACACACACCATTTTATGCAGTGTTTACTGGCGTGTGCACCATAGATTTGCTGTGCTGGCGCGGATCGGGCCTTGTGGGGCATAAATCTGTTTGTCTTTCCAATACATTTTTGATACCCACACACTATGCAAAGAGAAGAGCTCGAATCGTGCATCCAAACAATTGGTTCTGAGAGGAGTGATTGGAATTCCCTGTCATGAGAAGACAATTTCTGGCATGCACACGGACACGCCCCCTTACACAACTTCCTGTTTTTGAAAGCTGGATACAGCACGTCTGCCGCCAGAAACAAAACAAAATACACGAAAACGCCCGAAATACCACAGTTAAAGCCGTCTATTTGATATGCTGGTGTAAAAAGATATTGATATATAAAGTTCGTGTATGGAGGACACCGCGAGTTGGTGGGATGTCATGCGATAGGCCCAAGCATGTTCCTGAGGGTGCTGGGAGATGGTTTTCTCGGCAAAAAACGATGCTCGTCGTGTATGAGGAGCATGCGGAGAAGGAGAAGTTGTTGTGCGTCTCGTGGGACCGAGACAACGGATCCAACGCAGGGTCCAAAATGTACGGCATCTTCGAGACCCCGGCAAAATATTTTGAAGCCGTTGGGGGAATGCCCGTGGGTACAGTGTGTGGGTATGAAATGATCCTGGAAGGCTATCGCTGCAAGTTGTACCTGGACGTAGAATGGGAAACCCCAGAGCGGGCTGATGCGGAGGACAGTGGCATCATACGAGCAATTTGCGAAGCCATCGTCGTAAATGCCAAGGCGACATTGCAGCGCGTGCAAACCCCCCCATGCACACCGTCACAGAAGACGAGGAACGAAGAGGAGTGGCAGGACTTACAGCACGATATCTACGTCTCAACATGTTCGCGAATGAAGGGCAGTATGTTCAAGAACTCGTTCCACCTCGTTGCGCACAATATTATTTTCAAAAACAACCACGACGGCATAATGAAGCAGTTTGTTGCCAGTCTGGGATTCTCCGAGTACATTGATGCCTCCGTGTACACACGGAATCGTTGCATTCGCACGGAGCTTTCCGCCAAACACGGAGAGAAGGCCTGCTTCCAGAACCTCCTGCGACACTCGGAGACAGAGCGGTCGAACGAGCTCGTGCGTTCGCTGATCACTCACTTTGACCCGGGACTCGCAAGTGTATGTTTCAAACACCAAGAGTCATGGCTGGTTCCAACCAAGGACAGCGTCGTGGCCAAACGCACATCTCTTATTATTTCCAAGGCTGCAAGTAAGAAGGCCAAACCCAACAGCGTGGATCCGTCGGATTGTCTGGGAAACTATTTCAAGCATATTTTTGTCGACGAGGCCAGCACACATATAACAATACGACCAATAGGCGAGAAAGATGCACTGCCACCCGTTGTGCGCGAACTACTCCACCGTAAGATTGTGCAGCCGGGTGATGTTTCGTTTGTGTACATTGAGAACGCAAAATGGTGTATCAGCAAACTGATGCAGGCCGTGAAACACCACCACCACTCCAACAATGCGTGCGCAATCGCGGTAAAGGTGGATAACAGAGTGGATATCTATGCGCGGTGTTACGGGTGCAGGGCGTCGGAATATGCTGCCTTGACTACTTTTGGCAAGAACCGCCTGCTGCCCAGCCTCGTCACCAACGACGCGTTCCGACGTATTGTGCACAGTCCCTACGGAATCGACTGTGTAACCGACTCCATGGACCGGAAACGAGTGGCACTTTTATTCCAACAGACCGAAGGTGCGATCACGCAGATGCTCGACAATTCTGACAGCAAACCCAGCTTCACAAAAAGCATGTGTTACTTGTGGACCAAATATGTGAAAAGCGCGTCGCGCGGCTGGTTTTTCGTGTCGGAACCGTGCCATCCCCCAATTCCCTCGCTGCCGTCGACCTAGCACGCTCCCGGCATACACGTTATGCCGTCTGTATTCATGTGTGCAAACCCTTGTGCTACCAGCATATCTCTTGACCCTGTGAATATGTTTTCAAGCATCGCAATTTCGCTCCTGGATGGGAACCACCTGATGCATTTGACAAGAATTTTGCCGAAATGCATTCCCGTGCATGGCAGCACGACGAAACTTCGACAACATTGTCTGCATCAACATCTGATAGAGATGATGGCTCTGAAGATATGAGTGGAAAGTGACACCGTTAGTTTCGAAACGGTATACTGCCGATGCATGATCATTTCTGAGTGAGAATAAACTGTTCGTCTGCACTTTGGAGTTGTATATAAGATTTGTATATAAGATTTGCGTTTTGCGTGCCGCGTCACAAAGGTTGGAGATGGATGCAGATAGGTCGAGTGTAATGCTATCCCCATTTGCAAGCAACAACGCCGAGCTCGTGCAACTTGAATTCGAGATCAAGCAACAGGGATACAATGATCAGGAATATACCGATAAATGCAACCAACTGGACACCTGGAAAGCCACACTGACGCAGCTGCAAAATGACGTGGACTGTTACGTCCAGAAAACCGCAGTCGCCAGACACACAATCGAGAACTTGGAATCAGAACTGCAAACGATTTTCACCAGTGCGGGGAACATGGACGAAATGTGGCAAATACTGCTGAAAATCGAGGTAGCGCAAGCACGGGAATTGATATTCTTGCGGAGGTGTGTAAAAAGTCGGGCGACAACCCACACTGATTTGCATGCAAACCAGTAATATGTGCGCAGGAAATACACGTGTTCCATTGTTGGCCATAGCGTGTGTGGTGTATATAAAAGAGCACTACGGAATGAACAGGCGTGCGGCACACACCGTGCGCGCCAAGAAAGGCAGAAAGCGAGCAAAAACGCTTTCAAAATGAGCATAAGTCACAATAAAAGCGATTACAGCAGTTCAACACAGGAACTGCAGAAGAAGCTCGATGCACTGGTGGAGACAAAAAAAAGCAAACACGCGGCGGTGGACCACGAGGCGCGTCATACACAGAGGGCCTTGCAGGAGGCACAATGCCATTTGGAATTGTTAAAGGCAGAGTGGTGCGAACAGAACGCTCAAATTGACAAGTACAAGCAGGTATCAACGGGCCTCTTGCAAAAAACACCATTGATCCGACAACAGATGAACGAGATTCTTGAAATCCGGAAAATCCTGACACCCTCTACTTAAAAACAACCCGATTGAAGACAGATTATGATACTGCATTTGTATTAAAACTGCACGTTTGCACCGTAAGAACACGGGGTGTGTATAAGTCTCGATGTAAATATTCTGTGCCGCCAAAATTGCACACACTGTGGCGTTGTTTGCCCTGTGTTGTTGACATTTCGAATGTCAGAGTCGGCTTTGCGTTGGTGCGATGCTAGGCAACCTCAGGGCGACCACTTGTCGTGACCCATGTTTTTTTGGTTAAGAATAAACACTTTGGCTCGCCATTCGAGTAGGTGGTGCCGATCGCCACGATGAGAACAATGACTTCTTTCTCGGAGAGCATCGAATCAATGTGTGCCTTCGAGCTATGAAGGTTCTGGGCGTCCACGGTGTCGTCCTGGCCTTTGACAAGCTGCAAAATGCTTTCGGGCATGGGGATGAAAATGACTCTGCCCTCCTCATACACTGCGCAATACACAAACTCCGAGTTCCCACTTTGGTGAAAACAGGACAGAAGGGGGTTGCCGGCTGCATTGGTCTGCAGCGTGTTAATGTTGGTACAGTCTTCCACCATGCTCATTGCGGTCATCACCTTGGAGCAAATGTCGGCCACTCTGTACGATGTTTTGGTGACATCCCCCCCCCTGCATGATGGCTTGTGCTTTGGCCAGTTATTCTTTTGGCAAGTCTTGTTGCAGAAGTGAACGCCGCGGCAGGCCCCGCACGTGAGCATGGGATCGTCGACCTGGATTTTCCCACACTCATCACACTGGCTCAGTCTCTTCATCATGGCAAAGAGGCAGTCCTGCTCAGTTGCATGGATGTGGCGCTTGCAGCGCTCTTCAAACCACGCACATGTGAGCTCATCCGGAAATGAACGCAATAAAAGTGAGCCCAGCTCATCGGCGTCCAGCATGTGCTCGGCGAGGAAGGCGTTGACATACGCCGCGTCGGCAATGCTGTCCGGCGGACCGCGGCTCCCGAATGCACTCTGGCCAAGGCCCAATGCGCTGGCCATGTCTCCGTTCCGTAGTAAGCAACGTTTGTCAAAATCCAAGAACTATATAGTACCAGCACGAACTCAGCGACGCGAACCAGAGTACCAGCACGAACTCAGCGACGCGAACCAGGAGATCATTGAGTTCGCGCACGGTTCGCGCATTCGAACAACCCCACGAAAAAAAATGCAAAAAACGTTTTTTTTCGCCAACAGACACCACGCGGAGGCGATTTGCACAGATGAATTCGGTGCGGTCGTCGTCGCTGCGCCCGCAATCGAACGAGCGTGTGTTGCGCGCGATGGCGGTGATGGCCCAGTACGATGTGATTTGTGCGCGCCAGGAGGCTGAGACTGCGGCATTGCAGCTTGCGCATGAGCGTGCCCGTGAGGCGTATTTTTTGCAGGCAGGAAAAAACGAGGGTCTCGCGTACCGCCGCTATGCCTGAGCCCCCTGGATTCGGCGGTGACATCATGCTAATGCGGATTGACATGCATGTGAGAAGTGTTGTGGCATCACGTGGGCCTATTGTCCGTGTATGATGGATGGCATTGGCGCTTTGCACAAAGACATGCACGATACCGAGCCCGTAGTTGCTGCGTATGGCATACCGCATACCACCGGACTCTGTGCAGTCGTCCGTCGCTCCCGTTGGGTGTGCAGATGCGAAGCAGCGTGCGCGCGATGCACACACTAGCGTATGACAGTGTTTGCATGCGTCTCTGATATTTGGTGCTATTTGGGACAGGCTGCTTACAGCAGTATGGACTTTGATTGTAATAAAATTCTGGGCTGCAGTTTTTCTGTGTCCGATGTCCGCATCATGTTTGTATTGTCTATATAAGAACGCATGGTTCAAAATGTGGTCTTTCTCCTGCCACAGATAATGACTGTTCGATGGCGAGAGGCGACGGCATATGGCAGAACAGCGTACCGCGAGCATTTTGCCAGAAATTTGGTGCTGGTGGCATGCCTTTTCCCATGCAAACACAGCAATGCTCAGTCGCTCGTGAAGCCACAGCTTTTTGACACACGCCGATGCGTGAAAGTGTCTGATTTGCTTGTTGGACACAGAATGTCCGAGGAAGGACTCGAAAATATCGTTCGACTGGACAACACTTATCAGATTCCAAACACAACATGTGCCGTCAGTCGCGTATTTCTGGACGTTGCACCCGCAAGCAGAAAGCTACATTATTTCAACAAGTATATGCGAATTGGCACGCAATTTACAGCAATCAACAACCAAAACGAGAACGGTGACCAGGTGTGGGACACTCAGCTACAAGAAATAAGCCCCAACGAACGACTGGTGTTGGTAAAATGCGACGAAAGCGAAGGAAACAAGTCCCACACAGCTACGCAGGACTCCTCGTACATGCCCAATTCAACCAGTTTTGATTTTCTGCTCCAACCGGGGACATTGTGGGGCAAGGGCAGTCTGCAGGTCATGCACTGTGAAGACAGAGCATGCATGCTACGGTTGTACTCGGGAGACTTGTGCATCGATTCGCACTATAATCGCAACATGATGCCGAACACAAGGAAAAATTGGATACAATGGATAGAAACCGCGACACGGATGCTCGGTGGGGATATTGGAATGATGCGTGTGCATCGCATGCTGAGAATCATGTCTGCTTCGGTTGTGAACCGCGAAATCCGTTCGATGCCGGCGACTGGCGTATATTTTACCCTCGAATGCACCTGCACAAATGAGCAGAACGAAGCGTGCACCCCTGCCCAGGCCAAATACCACGCCATGAAAACGGTGGCGAGTCTGCGATTTGTGCTGCATGTTGCAGAGGGGGCGATGGAATACGCTGGCATTCGGCAGAACTCGCAATTCGCAGGTTCTTACAATGTCAAGGTGTTATGGTTTGGTGTTTTGCAGATATACGGGGCCGCCGTGACACGATACCTGAACGAAAACAGAGAGTGTCCTCGAAACGGACAAGCCGTGGGCAACTCCGATACGCTCAAAGATGCCGTTGGCACGCCGAAAATCGGGTGTGTGCCTTGTGGCATCAATGCGTATTACGCCGAAGAAATTGTGGCGCCGCCTGTCGTCTCGCAGACACGGTCGGTGCAAATGCGTAGCGTACTGTATGCGGGCCTGGACGAACTCTCGCGCAAATCACGACGAATTCGAAAGTGTTTCATATCGGACACACGGGCTCCTGCACCAGTCAACGACACACAAATTCAGTTGGACGCTGTGGTGGATATCGGGACAACGCTAGAAATACAGGTCGAGCGGTCGCTGGACTATCCGATCGAATTTGAAATGTCCATCATCGCGGTGCAATGCGAAGGCACAGACCTGGAGTTTGAGATACAGGCAGGCGGGTTTTATGTTTCGTTTTACGTGCATGAAAAGTACGCAGGCAAGGCCATTTCGTTGCACGTCAAAGACTCTCGATGCCAAGAAACAACAGGGATTGCGAACCCCGCGTGCGAAGTGTTTGCGGCGCTTATTTTCCCACGGGGCCCGACAGTGTCACAACAGTGCTTAAAGTGTCCTGCCGGAAAGTTTTCAGGGATTTACGCTGCGCCCAATATTTCTCATTGTCACAGAGTTGCGGTGCCCAACACCCGGCCGCGGGGCCAGAACAACGCACGAATGCTGCCGGCAGAGAAGCCCCGCCGGTCGCAAGCGAGATTGCGCCGAACTCGGCTTGATACTACCGAGGTGCATTCTGCGTTGCGGGCGCAAACTCAGTTCCCACCAGCAGACCCGCTGCTTGGCACATCTGTGCCGTACATGACGTTTATCGAGGTGGAGCGGACGAACTTTATCCCAGTGTTGTGGATCCGAGACATGGTGGAAAAAGAGCAGAAGCAATGCCGAGAAGCAGCGTGTTTTGCCATAGAGATCTGGCTGGACATAGCAAATCACCAGTTTGTTCGGACCCACACCACAGCAATCAGCACGGAAATACTCCAGCTTTATTACACGAGGACGGTCCCGCCGCCGCAGTTGTTTTCATGGACACGCCCCGATTTCGGAACTACTCTAAAAATTACGAAAGAGACGACCGTTGTAGTGGAATGGGAGGAATCGCATCCTTTCTACGTTACCAATGAAAACAAATACAGAGGCCTGCAGGCAGATGGCATTGACGTGGTCGTGGACACAGCAAAGCGGACAACCACTTTCAAAGTGCCCAGCAATTACGTGCAGAAACTATATTATTATTGCTACGCGCACCCGGCGATGGGAGTGACAGAGATTGTGCTAGACAGAGTCCCGTGGCGGCCGTACGGGATAATTGCGGACACGGTGTCGTCTGTTTTATTGCGACCCGAAGGACCTGTCGTGATGAAAATACAGGGATGGTACGATAGTATGATGTACATCACGACTGTTGATTCCGACCATAATCGTGCGAATTATTCTTTCATACCTGCACATAAGAATTCCACGGACAACGGGCTTCAGAATTCCACGGACAGGGTATTGAGCAACGCCACCGACATTTTCTGGAGCAACTCTACAGAAAAAGTACAAAACAAATACACAAACAATGTCTTGAGCAACTCTACAGAAAAAGCACACAACAATTACACAAACAATGTCTTGAGCAACTCTACAGAAAAAGCACACAACAATTACACAAACAATGTCTTGAGCAACTCTACTGACAGTGTCTTGAGCAACTCCACCGACATTTTCTGGAGCAACTCTACAGAACAAGTACACAACAATTATACAAACAGTGTCTTGAGCAACTCGACTGAAAGTGTCTTGAGCAACTCGACTGACATTTTCTTGAGCAACACTACAGAACAAATACACAACAATTACACAAACAGTGTCTTGAGCAACTCTACTGAAAGTGTCTTGAGCAACTCTACTGACAGTGTTTTGAGCAACACTACTGAAAGTGTCTTGAGCAACTCTACTGACAGTGTTTTGAGCAACTCTACTGAAAGTGTTTTGAGCAACTCTACTGACAGTGTCTTGAGCAACTTTACTGACAGTGTCTTGAGCAACTCTACTGAAAGTGTCTTGAGCAACTCTACTGACAGTGTCTTGAGCAACTTTACTGACAGTGTCTTGAGCAACTCTACTGAAAGTGTCTTGAGCAACTCTACTGAAAGTGTCTTGAGCAACTCTACCGAAAGTGTCTTGAGCAACTCTACCGAAAGTGTCTTGAGC
>Ga0209390_10002893_pt1 | contig 28996 bp, 26 predicted proteins | sample BON01_FD_187212 | JGI IMG/M metagenome (GOLD analysis project Ga0209390, IMG submission 187212) | Freshwater microbial communities from Lake Bonney liftoff mats and glacier meltwater in Antarctica - BON-01 (SPAdes) (version 2) | ecosystem: Environmental > Aquatic > Freshwater > Ice > Glacier...
AACTCCCTGTTTTTCCATTTTGAAACGGTTTGTTGGGAAACGTTGAACCTTGACGCCAATTCAGAATTTGTAACAGAATTAGTTTGGATTTGAGTACGAATATTTATATTCGTAGTGGCATTGAAATTATAGATTTGTTGCATAATTATTTTTTATTTGTGGTAAAACAAAAATAATCAACTTTTTTATCTGACCCTTTAGGGGTCTTCTTTTTCGGCTACGCCTTCAAAGAAAACCCCCAAAGGGTTGAGATGCCATCAATAATGTGGTGAAACTTTACATGTATCCTCATAAGTGCACGTCACGATCTCCTACCAAATCTTGATTGGAATCGGATCAAATTTCCCTCCCGATAAATATCGGGATCAAAGGGGGCTGGGAGGATTTATCAAATCAGAAATGAATTTGGCTACGTGCAACAAAACGGATACGCATATTTAATTATGTGCAAATATGCGAGTAAGTTAATTTTCTTTGCTTCACTCGGGGAAGACCAACTGAGGCGTGGCGTACAGAAGACGGCTGGCGCAAGTACTTGCAAAGCTTGTGTTTACCATATAATAAGTCGTTTTTTGTCTTATACTGGCACAGATTCAGACATGAATAAATCACTGTAAAACCCATTTATCACCCACTTAAATACCAAATTAATTCCTTCATCCCATCTATTTTCTTGATCGATTTATTTACCCTATATTATCGACTTAATAAAAAAAATTATAAATGAGCTTTCAAATAAAAGATTCAGGAGAAGCTTATGATGTCATCATCGTAGGCTCCGGTGCAGGAGGTGGTATGGCCTCAAAAATCCTATCCGAAGCCGGGCTAACCGTGGCAGTAATAGAAGCTGGTGGAGACTTTGATCCCGCCAAGGAAGAAGATCGGACTCAGATGAGACCGCCATGGGAATCCGTCCGTAGAGGAGCCGGTACTCGAATTCGCCCATTCGGTGATTTCGATGCAGCAATCGGAGGTTGGGATATTGAGGGCGAACCCTACACCCGAAAAAACGGAACTGAATTCGATTGGTTTAGATCCCGAATGGTTGGTGGACGAACAAACCACTGGGGAAGAATCTCTCTGCGCTTTGGCCCAAATGACTTCAAAAGAGGAGGCATGGATGGTTTAGGTGATAGTTGGCCGATCGGATACGAAGATGTCAAGCCTTATTACGATAAAGTAGATAAACTAATTGGCGTCTTTGGCACCAAAGAAGGGATCTACAATGAGCCTGACGGCTTTTTTCTTCCTCCTCCAAAACCAAGGCTTCACGAACTAATTATCAAAAAAGGGGCGGATAAAGCCAGTATTCCGATGATCCCATCGCGACTATCAATGCTCACCCGACCGATCAATAACGAGCGTGGCGTTTGCTTTTTTTGCGCACAATGTAATCGAGCGTGTCAGGCTTACGCAGATTTTTCGGCAGGAACTTGCCTAGTGCATCCCGCAATGAAGAAAGGTAAAGTGGACCTCTATACCAATAGCATGGTGCGGAAAGTGACTGCAGACGAAAGTGGAAAAGCTACAGGAGTGTCTTTCGTGAATAGAGAAGACATGAAGGAATACAAGCTGAAATCCAGAGTGGTAGTACTTGGAGCCTCTGCTTGTGAATCATCAAGAATCCTCATGAATTCCAAATCCAAAGCGTTCCCTGATGGCATAGGTGCTAGTTCCGGAACACTAGGACGCTACCTTCACGATTCAACGGGGGCTGATCGAATGGGCATCATGCCAGACCTAATCAACCGGGATCGCTACAATGAAGATGGTGTAGGCGGTCTGCACATGTACACACCTTGGTGGCTGGATAATAAAAAATTGGATTTTGCCAGAGGCTATCATATTGAATATTGGGGTGGAATGGGTCAACCTTCATATGGCTCAGGAATGGGAATGAACACCATGCGGAAGTATGTGATTGATGAATTTGGCAAGCCAAGTCCAAACGGTGGCTATGGCGAAGGACTGAAAAAAGACGTCCGAGCACTTTACGGCTCCACACTGGGAATGTCCGGTAGAGGCGAAAGTATTCCTCAATATGATAATTACTGCGAAATCGATCCAAGTGTCGTCGACAAATACGGAATCCCAGTACTTCGGTTCAACTACAACTGGACGGATCAGGAAGTACTTCAGGCGAAGCACATGCAGGACACTTTCGAAGAGATCCTCACCAATGCCGGTGCAACCTTACTTGGAACTAAGCCCGGTGCGGATACCAAATACGGCCTTGCTGCTCCAGGGAGAATCATCCATGAAGTGGGCACTTCCCGAATGGGAAATGATTCCAAGACTTCAGTTTGTAATTCCAACTCGCAGGTACACGATTGCAAAAATGTATTTGTGGTGGATGCTGGCACATTTGTCTCTCAGGCGGATAAGAATCCAACTTGGACGATTCTGGCTCTAAGCTGGAGAACTTCGGATTTTATCATTGAGCAATTGAAACAAAAAAATATCTAAGCCATGAACAGAAGAGAAAATCTAAAACTGCTTTTTACCGGTTCGATAGGTACTGGATTACTTTTGACAAATTGTACTCCCGATGCCCAGAAAATTCCACCTCCACCAGTCATAAGTGGCACTATTGGAGGGAGAACAGCCGAAGAAAATCTACGTGATCAAAAACTCATGGCTGATCATTTCTTTACTGAGGAGGAGAAGAAAAAGATGACCGTACTTGTGGATATTGTGATGCCAAAGGATTCCGAATCTCCGGCTGCTTCTGAAGTGGGTACAGTTGACTTCATCGATTTTATGATGATCGATCAGCCTTCTAATCAAACTCCGATGCGAGGTGGATTAATGTGGCTGGACTACGAAGCAGATGAGCGTTTTGGAAAAACTTTCCTAGATCTCAGCCAAGTCGAAACCATGGAAATCATTGACGATGTGGCTTGGCCAGATACAGCAAAGCCGGAATTCGAAGGTGGAGTCAAATGGTTTAACCTTGTTAGAAATTTTGCTGCAACTGGCTTCTTTTCAACCGAGGCAGGCTGGAAGTACATGGATTACCGAGGAAATAAAGCCAATGTCTGGGACGGTGTACCGCAAGAAGTCATGGCTAAACATGGCGTATCATTGCCTGAACAATATTTACCTTTCTATTTGAAGCCTGAGGATCGCGGACGCTTAGCCGAATGGGACGCAGATGGAAACTTGACCTAGAATTACTCAAACCTATTTTACAGGCACCTCCTTAATCATTTTTGGAGGTGTTTTTTTTTACAATATTTTAGTTTTTGAGTGAAAATACAACTGTATTTTTGAATGAATTTTTTTATCTTGATCTCAAATTATCACGATGAAAAACTACCTACCCATTTGTTTCGCGTTGATTTTTGCAGGCTTTGGTTGCTCAGCACCTGAAAAATCCACTGATTCCAAAATACCTGAACTTTCACTGGAAATTATTGACTCTCTCGATCTTCAGATTCTTGGCGATCCATTGATCACATCTGTGAATGATTCCGGAGACTCATTTTTATTCTATGATTTTTCCTCTGGAGATATTCTAGTTACCGACTCGGATGGAGAAGTCCGGAGTCGATTCAACAAAAGTGGAGATACGCCGGATTCCTACGAATTTATGATGGAGGCACCTGGATTTGTGGGCGAAGATCAACTTGCAATTGTTGGCATGGCGGGTATTTTCCTCTACGATAAGGCCGGAACTATGATCAAGAAAATCAGTCACCCGGAGTCTCTAGTTGGAGGTGGTTTTATGGCTTTCCCAGGCAAATCCGTCGAAACAGTCGCTCTTGATGGTAAAACCTACCTGTTGATTCGTTCCTCACGGGCAAGAGATACCTATCCTGCAGAGCAGAAATACTACGACACTTTTAAGCATTTGGAGCTTGTGGATATCACTCAAGACAGCGCGATTGAAATCATTCCCTTTGAGCAGAGTAGCCGATTTCTAGATGGAATGGGCTATTATGAAAGTGATTTTTGGCCAGCTTTGGAGACAAAGGACGACAAACTTTACCTAGCACTGGCAGGCGAGCCTACACTGTATCGGTACAGCTTGAGTTCAGAGGGGGCAAGTTTGGATACACTGGTGCAAATCACCATTCCGGGATTTGAAGGTATACAAGGCACGCCGAGAACCGAGTTTGCCGAAGGAACCGTCATGCTCAACGGGAGTACTTCATCCATCCAAAATATCCACGTGATCGAAGACAAGCTCATTCTCAACTATTACGGAGGAATCTCCACCGAAGACAATGAGGCCCTCTCGGCGCTGTATGATGCAAATAAAATGGAAGAAGCAGATGAATTTTATGTCAAATTAGATAGCCAAGTATCGAGAGGAATGTTGGTTTTTGATCTGAAGAGCTTGACTTTCTTGGGAAACTTGTCTCTTCCAAAAAATGCGAATTTGGAGTCCTTTGCCTCGGGAGGAGGATACCTGTGGATCCAGAAAAACAGAAGCATAGAAGAGGAAGAGGACTTTTTGAGAGTTTATAAGGTGAAATTGACTGAGAAATGAGGAAAGAACTCCTTATTATAAGTATATCATTTGTTCTTGTTTTCGCTTGCGGCGAGAAGCAGGAAGGCTCACAGGAAAAATCAATTTCCAACGAATGGGAATTGGTGATTTTAGATTCGATTCAGGTGGATGTATTAGGAACGATCTCAACTGGAGATTTCCGAAATGGGGTAGGTATGCTATTCGATTACACCTCCAACAGGTTAATCGAAATCGATTACACGGGAAATATAATAATTAGCAAAACTTACCCAAAAGAAGGCCCAAACTCAATCAATTTTATTACCACGGTCAAAATAGACTCTCTCGGCAATCCTTATATCATGAACTACAGGGGAGATTTCTATGAATTAAATAAAGATCTTTCTTTCAAAAGAAAAATCGAAATGCCCTTTCCTTCCACATCCTATGGAGGATTGATGGATAATAAATCGATGGAATTTTGGAAGAATGAAATCATCCTCCAGTATGCGGGAAGAGACGAAATCAGCCCCTAAATCCCAAATTATTTAAGGGATAATTTCCTACTTGAAAAGCTGAATCCGATAAGTGGAGAAAGTACTCCACTGATAAAAGCCCTCAATACAACAAAATTCAGCTCCGATTTGCTATTTGGTAGACCTGAAGTTTCATTCACCATTCAGGAAAATGAACTTCTACTCTACTTCAATAATGAACCAAAGATTCATTTGTTTGACCTGCTTGAGGGTGGAGCATTCATAGAAACGATAGAATTAGACATTCCTGAATTCCTAGAGGCCCCTGAACTCAAAGATCAATATGAACGATACAACTATGAGCGGCTGGTCGAAGGCAATATCTTGGGTATTTTTTCAGATCAGAATCTTATTATCACCCATTACTCTACGGGCGTGACCGAAGATATCTTTCTATCCAATGAGTTTAACAAGCCCGAAAAATTCCCAAAAATTATCGAGTTCAATAACTTCTTTTTCAAGATTTATGATAGAGAAAAAGGCTGGTCAAATAAGATTCCAATACCCAAAAAAGTGGATAACATCTTCGCAATGGAGTCGCCCGTCCAGCCATTTTTTGCCCTTCGAAATGACGAATACCTTGGCGAAGAGCAAGAATATATTACGTTTTATAAACTTCAATTGGTTCAAAAATGAAAACACGACCACTATTATTCGGCTTTATCCTATTAATTGGATTTGCCTGCCAGACCAAAGAATCCGAGCTGCCCGTCAGTCCTCTTTCGGAGCAAAATCTGGAATTTGAAATCTATGATTCGTTGGTCGTAGACTATTTGGGAAATTTATATTTGGCTGATATCAGTGAGGATGGAAAGACATTTCTATTGATAGACCAACAGACGGATACCCTTTTTATCACTGATTCCCAAGGAGCGATTCTTCATAAATACACTAAAAAAGGAGATGGCCCAGGGTTTTATCAGCAAGGCAGATTGGGCCCACCAAGATTTTTGAATAGTGAGGAGATAGTAATTCCTGCTTTTCTAGGATTCTACCTATACTCCCTTTCTGGAGAAGCTACACGAAAATTTCTCCCCGACTTTAACCCCTCATTTTCTTTTATTAATCCATATTTCAATCAGCTTATTAGCTATGGTGATAAGATTTATTATCCTTGGGAAGGAAGACTTGCGGATGAGTACGGCGTAGAGGGAAGAGAATTTCAGACCCAAGTAAGAAAAGTGGAAGTCCTAGATCTGAAACGGGGAAAGTTTACTCCCGAACTACCCTTCCCAAAAGCTTCAAAATTCAGCACAAATGAAAAAAGCTATTTAAACGTAGGTTATTCGACCGCACTATCCGAAAAAAATGACTCGCTCTTTGCAGCTTTTAGGAATGAACCAATTATTTATGGGTACCACTTTTCCAACTTAGATAGTCCTGCATCCATCCGAAAGATTCCCTTTCAGGAATTCATAGAAAAGGATCCTAAAGACTCAGATAAATTTGGTCAGTACGAACCAAAGGATATTTATGGAGGAGCAATTAATTCCTTTCACCGAACAGAAAAAAACCGATTTCTGGTCAACTACAGTCGAGGATTAACCGAGGCGGAATATCAGGACATATTTGACCTGATCAAAAAAGATAAGGAGGCCGGTTATCAAAAAATGACAGCTGTCAATACCAATGGCCTCGTTCTTTTTGACGGTAAGTCAGTGACCCCAATCATTCAGAAACCTAAAGGGTTGGGATTTGTCTACGAGTTCGTTTCAGAAGAAGAAATTTGGTTTTCTCCAGATTATCAAGAAGTAGAAAAAGATTATGTAGTGATCTACAAAACACGATTGGTGCAGAAATAACCATTTATCTCCCTACTTACCCACTAGCGAGCATTCTCCATTCCATTTGCCCACTAATGTTTATATTCGTTTCAGCAAAAAACAATACATGAAAAAAATCAACACTTCTAAAATTCTCGCAGCGGCAGGATTGATACTCCTGACGAGCGGAATTCAGATTCAAGCTCAGGACATCAAGCCCACTTCCGAAAAAGCGCTACTGGAATCGATGGAAAAGCATGCAAGCCTCTTTTCTTCCACCCCTCTCAGAGATTTCAATGCCCGAAATGTCGGCCCAACGAATATGTCCGGAAGAATTGTAGACATCGAAGTGGCACAAAATCAAAATACATTTTATGTCGCCGCTGCATCGGGTGGAGTTTGGAAAACTGAAGATAACGGACAATCCTTCACTCCGATCTTTGATCATCAGGGTGCTTTAGGTATTGGCGATATGGCGCTTTCTCCTTCTAACAATGACATTCTTTGGGTAGGAACAGGTGAAGACAATTCCAGCCGATCCACCTACGCTGGTGCAGGAATCTATAAATCTACCGATGCTGGAAAGACTTGGCAGTTGATGGGCTTGCCACATTCGCAGCATATCGGCTCCATTCAGATTCACCCAACTAATCCAGATATCGTCTGGGTAGGTTCCATGGGTGGACTGTATTCTAAAAACAAAGAGCGCGGACTATACAAAACTACAGATGGCGGTAAATCTTGGAAAAAGAACCTTTACATCGATGACAATACTGGTATCATCGATGTCAAAATCCATCCAACTAACCCAGATGTATTATTGGCAGCAAGCTGGGAGCGATTCCGACAAGCCCATGATTTCATCGGAAATGGAAAAGGCTCTTCAATTTGGAGATCAGAAGATGGTGGTAATACATGGAAAAAAGCTGTGGAAGGATTTCCTCAGGATGAGTTTACCGGAAGAATCGGTTTTGACTTTAGCCAAAGTAATCCTCAAGTAGTCTATGCACTGTTAGACAATCAGGCAAAATCCACCAAAGAACCTGAGCCACCAAGACAAAAGGATACAAAGCCCGATGAGAATGCGTTGAAATTCGAAGATTTCAAAAGCATGCCTACCGAGGAAGCGCTCGGTTTAGAGGATAAAAGACTGGATGCATTCCTCAAATCCAACCGATTTGCAACGATATATACTGCAAAAGAAGTAAAGCGATTGCTGAAGAACGGGAAGATTACGACTGCACAAATTGCCAATTACAACGGTGAGGCAGCCGATCCCAATGCAGCAATGTTTAATGGGACAGTAATCGGTGCTGAAATCTACCGATCCGAAAATGCAGGTCAATCTTGGAAGAAAGTCTCAGAGTCTGACATCAGCAGACTTTATAATTCCTATGGGTATTACTTTGGGGAAATCCGGGTGAATACTGAAAATGAAGATGAAATTTTCGTCTTGGGAGTTCCTTTATTGGTCTCCAGAGACGGAGGCAAAAACTTCACACGAACAGACTCTGTCGGACGTCCTCACTCGGATCATCAGTCCATGTGGATCAATCCAAAAGACAGCAAGCATATTTTGCTAGGAAATGATGGCGGACTTTACCGAAGCTATGGCGGCGGAGCCATTTGGGATCACATGAATACTCAAATGCCAATCTCCCAGTTTTACTCGATCATGACGGACAATGCCAGCCCATACAATATCTACGGTGGCATGCAGGATAATGGGGTTTGGTTTGGCAATGTGAAAAATAATCCTTCTGATCCTTGGGAACCACTGATGGGTGGCGACGGAATGGTCGTAGCTGTAGATACTCGGGACAACAACATCGTCTACACCGGTTCTCAATTTGGAATGTACTTCCGTATCGACAAGACTACTGAGCAACGGAAATTTATCACTCCAGGTCACGAAATCGGTACCGCCCCCAACCGATACAATTGGAGAACGCCTGCCGAACTCAGCTATCACAATCAAGACATATTGTACATGGGTTCGCAGTATGTGTACCAAAGCTTGGATCAGGGGAGCACTTGGAAGCGAATCTCTGATGATCTGACCAAAAATCAGAAAAGCGGAAATGTTCCTTACGCCACACTTTCTGTGGTTGAAGAATCACCATTGGAGTTTGGTACGATCTACGCAGGATCTGACGACGGCAATGTCTGGATGACTCGCAACAATGGCGGAAACTGGGCCAGCTTGAATGCAGGTCTTCCTCAGGGTCGGTGGGTAAGTTCCATTGAGCCGTCAAGTCATTTAGAAGGTTTGGTCTACGTGACACTCAATGGTTACCGAATGGATGAGTTTGCCACTTACGTCTACAAGAGCACAGATTATGGCAAAACTTGGATTCCTATTAAAGGCAATCTACCTGACGAATCCACCAATATTATCGTGGAAGATAAGGTCACCTCATCCATACTCTATTTGGGTACAGATCATGGACTCTATGTGAGCATGGATGGCGGAAATAATTGGGTGCTATTCCAAGGGCAAATCCCTAATGTCGCCATCTACGATATGGTTATTCAGGAACGAGAGAATGATCTCGTGATCGGAACACATGGTAGAAGTGTCTATGTAGTAGATTTGGATCCCATCCATGAATTGGCAAAGCCAACAAAAATGGTGATGGAGAAATAGTTTTTGGACAAACTCAGTAAAAAAGCCCGAATGGAAACTTTCCATTCGGGCTTTTCATTTGAAAATCAAGTTCTAAAATAACTTAAACCCAACCGATAAAATAAATTGATTGATCCGCTGATCAGTTTCAAATCCTCCAATATTTCCGGTAATGGAAGAAAGCGAACTTTCATACTTCGCATCCAAAATAAAGTTTCCAATATCCAATCCGATTCCAGCCTGGTAACCCAAGGTGGCTTTTTCATAGTCCACATCTTGGATCGTATTACTTGCATCCCTTAGATCCGAATTGATATCAATACTAGCTATTGGCCCGGCTTGAAGTCTCAAAAACTTAAATAGCTTAAAGCCCAGCATGACTGGAATATCTAGTCGATTGAAATCCTCGGTGAATTTACCACCACCCTTCGTCCATGGACCTGGACCTACTTGTATTTCAACGATTTGAAATGATCCACTCGTCTTAGTATAGAGCACTTCAGGTTGTAAATAAAATCCATTGCACTCAAGTCTTCCAAATAACCCAACATGATACCCGATCTGCGAATCTCCGGGAACAAAATTATACTCCTTGAAATCAACTTTTGTAGAAGATATTCCAAACTTAGGTCCCATCGAAAATTCTTGTGAAAACGCGGATAGGCTAAGGAATACTAAAGATGAGAAGGATTGATCTTTTCATATAAAGTGCTAGTTTTTTAAAATATCATCGGGCTTGTCTTTTCGGATTAAAATAATTGATTGGCAAGCTCCCTTTACCTTATTTTACTAACTCAAAAAAAAACCCGCTCAAGTATCCGGAACGGGTTTTTAATAATGATGTTTAATGATTAGAAGAGCTTAAAGCCAACTGATAAAACAAATTGGTTGATTCGCTGATCGGTATTGAGGCTTCCGATATTCTTGGTAATGGTGGAAAGTGAACTTTCATATTTCGCATCCAAAATAAAGTTTCCAATATCCAATCCGATTCCAGCCTGGTAACCCAAGGTGGCTTTTTCATAGTCCACATCTTGGATCGTATTACTTGCATCCCTTAGATCCGAATTGATATCAATACTCGCTATTGGCCCGGCTTGAAGTCTCAAAAACTTAAAGAATCTAAAGCCGAGCATGACCGGAATATCAAGTCGATTGAAATCCTCGGAAAAAGTACTCGTTCCTGTTCCGCCGCCAGGTTGAGGACTGTTGATTTGGAATGACCCGTTCGTCTTAGTGTAAAGTGCTTCAGGCTGAATAAAAAATCCCCCAAAAGAAATTCTGGTAAAAAGGCCAACATGATATCCGGTTTGGGCATCACCGGGAATGAAATTTTCACGGTCGAAATCTATTTTAGTAGAAGAAAGTCCAAATTTGGGGCCTAGCGTGAATTCTTGAGCGAAGCCAGAAAAGCTTAAGCTCAGAAAAGCGATAAAGAGTAATTTTTTCATGGCAGCGGAAGTTGATTGGTATAACAAAACGTAAAAGTTTTGGAAAAATTAACAACTCTCCTGCCAAAAGTGAATTTCAATTTATTTCCTTGGTCGCTTTAGCTTTTGCCAAAGAATACAAATCCCATAAATCATAGGGCTTCGGGAGTAGTATATCGAATTTTACCGGGAAGGAATTGCGATAATAATCCACATCACCGGCTGTAAAACCAATCACAGGGATACACCTAAATTATAAATTTTGCTTTAAATGAGTCAGAGATTCAATCCCAGGCATCATGATGTCTGTGATGGATGACATGGAAATTCGGATACTGTTTAAGGCTATTTAGTGCTTCAAGCCCGTTCTTGGCAAGAACCACTTCGTCTTTAGACATTTCAAAAATCTTCCTTACAATCTAAAAATAAATTGAATCGTCATCTACTACTAGAAAATGCATTGAGTCTATTTGGGTGAAAAACAAATGCATCTAGAATAGAATAAAAAGTCTTAGTAATCAAAATTTAAAAATCACAATACACAAATAAAGGGCCCTGAGAGCCTTTATTTGCGTATTATCGGATGATCTATGCCGCTTGAGGATCTCCAAAAATCCCTGCCAAATTTAAAATCAAAAGAATAATGACAATGGGACAAATGAATCTGATAAAAATAATCCACCCTGATCTGAAAAGGCCTTTGAAAGCCGGAGATCCTAAGGCCAACTCGTCTGCATAATCAGAAATTTTGGACGCCCAGCCTGTATAAAGCGAAAGCATCAGACAAATCACAATCACCGCAAAAGTACCAAAAACAAAATCCATGATCCCAAAGAATCCCGTCAGCGGATTTCCCAAGAAATTGAAACTGAGCTTTGCAAAGAAATTGCCCTCTATTGCTGACAATGCTGATGGTACAGAAAAAAACATAGCTCCAATTCCTACCACCCAAGTAGCTTTTTTTCTAGACCACTTCCGATCATCGATCAGATAGGCTACCGGTACTTCCAACATCGAGATCGTAGAAGTCAAGGCAGCCACCATCAACAGCGTGAAGAACAAGGCTCCTACAATATGTCCACCTGGCATAACTGCAAAAACCTTTGGTAGCACGTCAAATACCAACGCAGGGCCTGCAGCAGGATCTTTGCCCGGTAGCAATGCAAATAACGCCGGAAACACCATCAATCCCCCCAAAAGAGCTACCGAAGTATCCATTCCAGCTATCCAACCAGATGACTGAATGATATTTGCTCTTTTGGGCAAATACGATCCAAAAGTGATCATCAAACCCCAGCCTACCGACATGGAAAAAAAGGCCTGACCCAAAGCCTGAAGAATTACAGTCGGGTTGATTTTAGCAAAATCCGGTCTCAAATAATAGTCGATACCGGCTTGCGCTCCTTCCAGTGTCACAGATCGACCTGCTATAAAGATGATAATGATAAACAGTACCGGCATCAAGAACTTGGAAGCCTTTTCGATTCCTCCAGATACTCCACCAAGTACGATCATAATCGTCATTAGGATGAAAAGAAATGTAAGTGGAATCACATACATCGGGGTCTCAATAAAGACCTCAAAATCAACCGGAACATTTATAATCTCTGTGATGATATAACCTACTGTCCAACCTGCAATGACCGAGTAATAGCTAAAAACAAAAAAACAGACTAATACACAAAGTACGCCTGCCACTTGCCAAAATTTATTCCCTCCTGTGTCTCGAATAGCTCCGATCGGATTCTTACCGGATTTACGCCCCAGAGCGATTTCGTTAAATAAAAGTGGAAGAGCAATCAACAACACGCATATAATATATACAAACACAAAAGCCCCTCCTCCATTTTGTCCTACCAAGTAGGGGAACCTCCAGATGTTGCCAAGTCCTACCGCTGATCCAGCTGCGGCCATGATAAAACCAAGACTTGATCCAAATTGACCTCTTTCTTCGGGTTCTGTAGGTACTGCCATAAATTGAATATACTAAAGTTAGATAAAGGGGATTAACTGCTTTTTAAGAGCGGGCTAAGATAATTTGTTTTGCCAAAATACCAATTGCAGCCTGAAAAGTTTTAGGTTCAAATCCAAGCTCTTTTCGGGCCTTTTCTATGATAAAACCTGTTTTTAAAGGCCGCTTTGCAGGCTGGGTAAATGTGCTCGAATCGGCTCGCGTGATCAACTGTTTATTCAAATCAAAATAATCTGCCGTCATTATGGCCATGTCATAAGGCGTCAAAAAATCGGAACCTGAGATATTGAATACCCCCTCTGCTCCCTTCTCCGCAATCAAAATACATCCTGCCGCCAAATCCTCAGCCAAGGTAGGCGTACGAAACTGGTCATCAACGACCTTGATCTGCTTACCGGATTCCAAAGAGCCTTTCACCCAAAGTACAATATTCGTCCTACTCATATCATGAGCAATTCCAAATACCAAAACTGTTCGTGCAATGGTCCATTTGGTATTACAATTCATGACTAAGTCCTCACCCATCAATTTGGTTTCCCCATAATAATTTACCGGAGCAGCTTCCTCATTTTCATCCAAGGGCCCTTTTTCACCTGAAAAAATAAAGTCCGTGGATAAAAATATAAAATGGGCCTGAACAGCCTCAGCAGCTTTCACCAAATAGTCGGTTGCATTGACATTGACATCAAAGCAGGCCTCTTGATTTTGATCACATTCATCTACATTGGTCATCGCTGCGCCATGGATAATGATATCAGGCTTGATTTCCTGAATAACTTTGGAGACTTGCACTTCGGAAGTGATTTCCATTTCCACGTATTCAAAGCCTACACCGGGAAGTCTGCATTTGCCTTTGCCACTGGCAAAAACCAAAAACTCTCCGTTCTCAACCAGTTGCTCTACGAGTTTCTGTCCCAGCAGACCGTTGGCCCCGGTGATAAAAACCTTTCGTTTACTTTTCATTTGGGTAGTTATATCCATATTCTTTTGTGATTTTCTTTCGTGCCATTTTCTCGACCGTTACTTTCATGAATACCGGATCAATTGGGATGTCCCGATTACCGGTTTCCAATTTGGAGATCTCCTCTGCTACCTCCAGGCCTGAAATCACCTCTCCAAAAACAGTGTATTCCTGATCCAAATGTGGCGTTCCGCCTACTGTAGTGTAAGCTTCTACCTGTTCTTTACCGAATGTTTTTGTCAAATTTTTATTGAGTGATTTTTCGATTTCTTCTCGTTTGGATATGACCAACATCGTCAGACTATCAAACTGTTGCGCGGCATACAAGCGACTGTATTCCATTCGAAGCTTCTCTTGACTGGCGAGCTGCACATATTGCATAAAGGCTGCTTGTAGCTTTTCCATATCAGCCTTGAGTTCGTCCTCTTTATACACTTTGCCGATGACAATGTAAAATTGAGATCCATTTGATCTTCGCTCAGGATTGACTCCGTTGCTCTGTCTTGCAGCGGCTATCATTCCTTTTTTATGAAAATGAGCAGGATTAATCTCTGCCGGTAAAGTAGGCCACTCAGCCGGGGGAAGTTCTTCTTTCGTAAAAACATCTCCACCCTGCACCATAAAAGATCTCAGCACGCGATGAAATTGAGTAGAATCAAATCTGCCATCCTCTGCTAAGTCTATGAAATTGGACTTGTGAGCCGGAGTGTCATCGAATAGTATTGCGACTATTTCCCCCTTTTCAGTTTCGATCTTAATTAGGTAGTCTTTTTGCCCCGAGCAGGCAAAGGAATTCATCAACAGAATTCCAAACACCAAATTTCTTAGGATGCTCATCGATTTAAAGTTATTTTAATATGGTCTAGTATCTCTTTTCCGCCTGCGGCAAAAACCAATGCTGCCAGTTGCTCACCCAGTTCCTCAGGACGATTCATATCACCACTTACTTCAAGAGATATTCGCTCTTTTCCATCAAGACTGAGGATTCCGCCTTTCATTGTGATAGCTGTTCCTTCCAGCTTTGCCAAAGCAAAAATCGGTATACTACAGCCTCCTTCCAAAATGCGAAGGTAAGACCGCTCGGCTTTTAGTCTTTGGCCAGTTTCGAAGTGGTTGCAAGCATGAGCTATTTTGGATTTTAATACTTCATCTAATTTTGAAGCTACTTCTATGGCCACAGATCCTTGACCTACGGCTGGAGTAAATTCATTGAGATCCAGTTCACTTGAGATTAAATGATTATAGCCCATCCGATGGACACCGGCGTAAGCTAATAAAAGCGCATCGCATAGCCCTTCTTCCATTTTTCGGATTCGAGTCTGTAAGTTTCCTCTTACATCCACGGTTCTGATATGGGGATAAAAATGCTTCAGGGTAGAAACCCTCCGAGTGGAAGAAGTCCCTATAACCAAGACTCGATATTTGTCTTTTAGTGAAACGGTACTGTCGAATGACACAAGCACATCATTTTCCTTCTCTCGATCGGTAAATGCAATAATCTCAAATCCATCAGGCAAACTAGATTGCAAATCTTTTGCACTGTGAACTGCAATATCGATACGCCCATCCAACAATTGATCTTCCAATTCTTGGGTAAAAACGCCTTTACTTCCAATTTTGGAAATCGAAACATCCAAAATCTGATCGCCTTTGGTGTCAATCAACACAATCTCCGTGGCTAACCCCGATTTTTGAAGTAATTCCTCCACGTGATATGCCTGCCACAAGGCAAGTTTACTTCCCCGTGTCCCTATTTTTACTAAATTACTCATTGAGCATCATTTCGTTTTACACCTTTTTTACTAACTCCTTCTTCGATAAACTTGATAATCTCGCCTGCGATATTTATCCCAGTGGCCTTCTCGATTCCCTCTAGTCCCGGAGAGCTATTGACTTCCAGAATCAGCGGTCCACGAGCAGATTGCAACATATCCACGCCGGCTATTTCCAGTCCCAAAGCTTTTGCTGCACCTAGTGCTGCTTGTCGTTCTTCCCGAGAAAGCTTGATAATGGTAGCTTTTCCTCCACGATGGAGATTGGATCGAAATTCGCCCTCTGCACCTTGGCGCTTCATAGCTCCGACCACCTTACCATTGACTATAAATGCTCGGATGTCGGCTCCTTTAGCTTCTTTTATAAATTCCTGCACAATAATCCGTGCTTTCAAACCATGAAAAGCCTCAATTACCGATTGACTCGCTTTCCTAGTTTCTGCCAAAACTACCCCTAGGCCCTGCGTTCCTTCCAAAAGTTTGATAATCAAAGGCGCACCGCCGACATGCTCGATAATTTGCTTTTCTCCCCCTTTGGAAAAGTTGGTAAATGCAGTCTTCGGCATTCCCAAACCTGCCCTGGAAAGAATCTGAAGACTTCTCAATTTGTCTCTACTTCTCACAATCGCCTGAGAATTGACTGCCGAAAATGTACCCATGAGTTCAAACTGTCGGACTACAGCCGTACCGTAGAAGGTTACTGATGCCCCAATTCTGGGGATAATTGCATCGATATTGCTAAGCCGCTCGCCTTTGTAATAAATATATGGGCCCTCCTGTTCGATAATCAAATCGCAGATGCTGTGATTGACAATCAGCGCCTCGTGACCAGCTGCCAATATGGCCTGATAAAGCCGTTTGGTTGAGTAAAGATTTGGGTTTCGGGATAGAATCGCAATTCTCATGAGATTGATACTTTTAAAATGAATTGGAAATATATGGTTCGGGCTTGAATCAACCCTTTTTGCGATAAGGTAAGGCTAAGTTGGTACGGGTCACATCCACCAAGAATCTACTTTTCAGAATTTTCCTGCCTAGTAAAACAGCATTTTTCATACTGGATCTATCAGAAAGTGTGAACTCTGCCTGATATCTTTCACTGGCAATCACTATCGTGGTAACGATCAAATATCTCACTTCGGCATGCCCAAAGGAATTTTTCACTTTCTTTTCTTTGAATTGCTCAAAAGTCACAATTTTACCTGTAAATGCCTTGTGCCCTTCCAAAAGAACTTGAAATTTCAACGTTCTTCGACCCTCATTTTCTTCTACATGGATATGCTCGGCATGAATACTGCTGGTGTATGCTCCGGTATCTACTTTTGCCCAAACCAAGTCTAATTCCAAATCCGGTAAGCTGATCTTTTCTTTTCTACCGATAATCTTTTTTTCCATTCTTAACTGATATACGTAGCCGCTTTATTGACATTGGGCAGAGAAAAACAAATATAATTGATAATTCTGGTAGCAATAAACAGCTCATTAACCATTCGACCTGTGCTACTACTGACAATTGAAGGCTGAACCCTACCTACTGAAAGCTGCCTAACTGATTTTATGCATCAGAAGTACCAGCCGCATGGATAAATCGGTAAATATAAATTTGGCATTCCCGTTTCGCTCCAGATGGTAGTGCGCCTGATTAAACGCCTCATACAAGGTGTCCATGTATTGACCTTTGAATACGTTTGAGTTGATATTTTTGATAAATTCCAGATCCGCTCCATGGGTTCGTTGCAAACTCTTGAGATCTGCATCTGCGAGTAGAATCTCTCGGAGCACATTCATTCCGGTGAGCAAAAAGGACTTTTGACCTTCGATGCTATCCTTATGGAATTTATCCGATTTAATGAAAAGGGACTTGAAGTCAGATTTGAAACAATCCAAAAACCACTCTCGGATCTGACTCACTTGATGATCCTCAGCCTGATCTATATGTCTCAAAGCTTCTCGCAAGCTACCGTCGGCTATCATCGAGATCTGATTTGCTGTGACTTCATCGGCTTTACCGGTTTCTACCAAATGTGCCTGAATCTCTTCGTCAGTAAATCCACGCACCAGTACCTTTTGTGTTCGGGAGAGAATGGTAGTCAGCAGTTGCTCAGGACGAGCGGTAATGAGCATGAAAATAGTCTTGGGCTGTGGTTCCTCCAGGATCTTGAGAAGTGCATTAGCTGCATTTTGATGCAGATACTCGGGTGCCCAGATCATCATTACTTTGAAACCTCCCTCAAATGCCTTAAGCGAAAGAGTCTGAATGATATTCTTCGCAGCCGCTTTGGATATATTCAACTGCTTTTTCTCGAACCCATTGAAAAGGATGAAATCATGAATATTGCCATAGGGATGAGCAATTACAAATCTTCTCCAACTGGCCGCCAGATCTGACTTTTCCTCTTCCTCATCGTCTTCCTTTGATTTGGAAATCGTCGGCATGGCAAAGTTGAGATCGGGTAAGAGCAGTCGACTCATCCGCTGACAGGAGTCACATTTCCCGCAGGAGTCATCTTCTTTTCTATTTTCGCAGAAAAGATAGGCTGAAAGTGCCAATGCCATCGTCAGGCTAGCCGAACCCTCTGGACCATAAAACAGCAGCGCATGTGCCAAATGGTTGTTTTTGACAGCGTTGACAAGTTTTTCTTTAATATCGGGAAGTCCCGGAATGGACGCGAATTGCATGTAAGGTCAGGTCAAGAGGATTTCTCCCAAATTCTGTAGTTTTTCGATAAATCAAAAATAAGTCGAAGAATTTCTATTTCATCCGTGCTCAGTTCTATGCCTCTTCGGCCCATAACCGCTTTAGCTGTTTCTTCGAATTTAGGAAATTGAAAGGTAGAAAAACCACTTGCACCACCCCAAGCAAACGAGGCTATAAAATTTCGCGGAAAACCATCTCCGAATATGTTGGCTCCCACTCCGATGACTGTGCCTGTATTGAACATGGTGTTGATGCCACATTTGGAATGATCTCCCATCATCAGGCCGCAAAACTGCAATCCGGTATTTGCAAATCCTCCTTTGGCATAGTCCCAAAGCTTGACCTGCATATAATTATTTTTCAGATTACTGGTATTCGTATCTGCCCCAATATTGCACCATTCACCGATTACTGAATTTCCAAGAAAGCCTTCGTGACCTTTATTACTGTAGCCAAAAATCACCGAATTGGAGACCTCTCCGCCTACTTTGCAATGTGGTCCCACGGTAGAGTCACCTTTGATTTTGGCGCCCATATTGACCGTACTCGACTCGCAGAGTGCAAAAGGCCCACGAATAATAGCCCCTTCCTGAATTTCAGTGTCTTTGCCGATATAAATAGGGCCTCCATCAGCATTAAGAATCGCCGCGCGGATAATGGCCCCTCTTTCGATAAAGATTTTTTCGGGTGAATATACTTTGGTAAATGGATCGGTCAGTGGTTCACTCGCTCTTCCTTTGGTAATTAAGGCAAAGTCTTTTCGGATTTCAGCACCGTTAAATTGGAAGATATTCCAAGTTTTCAAAAGTAAGGTTGGCTCTGTTTCGAGTTGGATCTGCTCTTTTTCTTTGATGCCCGAGAGGTTCTTTTCCGTCTCTGCGATGTAGGAAGCAAGGAGGGTTTTCCCAAAATAAAGTGCTTGGCCTTCTTTCAGGCTTGAGATCAAGGCACTGGAATTCGCGTCGGGAAGCCATGCGCCATTAACGGCAACTGAATTTCCTTTAGCCCGAGGAAACTTATTTTCTAAGTAATCTTGAGTAAGAAATGAAGTGGATCTACCGGTGATCTTCTCCCATTTCTCGGAGATTTTCAAGATCCCAATCCGAATATCAGCCACCGGTCTGGTAAAAGTAAAGGGAAGCAGTGAACCGCGAATTGCGGGATCATCAAACAGTAATAATGTATCCATATCGCAAAAATAAAAAAGTCTCCCGGAATACATGCTCCGGGAGACTTTTTCAAGTAAGGTTGGGACGAATTACTTCTTGGCTGCGTATCTTCTGTTGAATTTCTCAACTCGACCAGCAGTATCCAACATCATTTTCTTACCGGTGTAGAATGGATGAGACTCAGAGCTCACTTCAATTTTGAACACCGGATAGTCATTACCATCTTCCCAAGTAATCGTCTCGGAAGTCTCAATAGTTGACTTAGTCATGAATTTAAATTCGCTTGAAGTGTCATAAAACACTACTTCTCGGTACTTTGGATGAATATCAGCTTTCATTTTATTGCTAGTTATAGAGTATCTTATTCAAATGAGGGACAAAGTTATCCTTTTTCAGATTTTTCACCAAATCTTTATCAAGTATTTCTGAGTCAATTGTTCAAAAGTATCTTTATGGTAGATTTGAGGGACAAAATAAACACTTCCATATTTACAACTCCTTTGTTTTCTAGCTTTATCTGATGCAAACACCACGAATTTCCATCTTTCGCAAGTATTCATTGCTCTATTTGCTTTTATTTTTTATACCTGGATTTACTTTTGCCCAAGGAAGCTATATTCCTTACGACCGGGATTACTACCATCGATTTGAACGCTATGAGATTCTTCAGGGTGCAAATAATCCAATTTTTCAGACTGGAGTCAAGCCGCTCAGAAGAGATTTATTGGGGAAATATCTGGATTCCCTATCCAGCGACTCGGTCATCAAAAGCAGGGCAGATCAGTTTAACCTAGCATATCTCAGCCAAGACAATTGGGAATTTGTTTCCAGAGAAACACCACTTTCCAGAAATTCATTTCTGAACGCACTCTATAAACGACCGGGCGATTTGGCCTATTACCACAGTGAGGAGTTTGATATTCATGCCAGTCCTGTGCTTTTTCTGAGCGGAGGCCTAGAAACTGACAATGATCAGAATCCCAACCGACTGACACGAGGTGTGGTCGTACGGGGTTCTATTGACCAAAAGGTGGGTTTTTACACTTACATCACTTCTTCGGAAGCATTTTTTCCCTCTTGGGTTAAAAATTATGCGGAAGCCAACGGAGCTGTTCCCGGGGAAGGTTTTTGGAAAGAATACAATAACGAGGGCTACAGCTATTTTTCCGCATTAGGTCATATCAACTTCAATTGACCAAAAATATTCAGGCGCAGGTGGGTCACGATCGGAATTTCGTGGGCGAAGGCTACCGCTCCTTCCTACTTTCTGACTTTTCCAATCCTTACATGTTTGTAAAGTTGAACACCAAAGTCTGGAAGTTTCAACTCACAAATATCTGGACCCAAATGACCGCTGATGCCCTCTACAATCGGGGACGTCCAACGGATGGAAGGTATCCTCAGAAGTGGTTTTCATTCCACCGATTGGGTTTTGATGTAGGTAAAAAGTTGAATCTCGGATTCTTTGAGTCGGTCATGGCCGATCAGGCAAATTTCAATTACTTCAATCCAATTATATTTTTCAGATGGGTGGAGCAAAATCTCGGTACTCCTGACAAAGTCATGCTTGGAACAGATTTCAAATGGAATCTTTATCCGGGAATGCAACTCTACGGACAGTTTGCTTTGGATGAATTTGTATTCAATGAGTTTTTTGGAATCGACGGCAAAGGCTCCAAACGTAATAAATATGGCGTTCAGGCTGGATACAAATACATCAATGCTTTTAAAATATCCAATCTCGACCTGCAACTGGAGTATAATTCGGCAAGGCCTTATACTTTCCAGGAAAAACAAAATTTCCAATCGTACAGCAACTGGAGAACTCCCCTCACTCATCCGAGGGGTGCCAATTTCAGGGAGTTTCTGGCAATCATTCGCTACCAGCCTATTCCAAAGCTAAATCTCACGCTCCTTGCGATGCACCAACTCTACGGCACCGACCCCAATCCGGAGACCAACTTTGGTGGAGACTTATTGAAAAATCGACTCGTTGGAAGCCCAACTGGATTATTTGGCAATTTTATTGGTCAGGGAATAGAGAACACGGTAGTTCAGACCAATCTAAATGCGAGCTATATGCTTCGCCACAATTTCTTTGTCGATGCCACACATACATTCCGACGGAGAACCGCCCATGATCTGGATAGCCCTGAAACAAGTCAACTGCTGCAATTGGGCATTCGCTGGAACTTCCTGCGACCGGATTACAATTACTAGCCGCCTCCTTAGCGGACATTTTTCCCTAAATTTGGGTTAATTTTCAGAATCCCTGCCATGCATACCTATATCCGAATCCTCTCCTACGCAAGACCTTTTGGGAGATTCGTGCCTATTTACGTGCTGTACGCATTACTGTCGATCATTTTTGGTCTCCTCAATTTCACCTTACTCAAGCCTTTGTTTGATGTGATTTTTGAACAGGTAGATCCGGCTTCGCTTGCCAAATATGCATCAAAACCGGAATTCAGCTTTTCGATAGAATACTTTTCGCATCTATTCAATTATAATTTTCTCCAAATAGCAGATGAATACGGCAAAATGGGGACACTGTTTTATGTCTGCATTATGATCGTGGTATCTGTATTTCTGGCAAATCTATTCACCTACCTTTCTGGAGTGGTGCTGGCTAAAGTCAGAGCGGTAGTCATCAAGCGAATGCGTGTGGATATATTCAGCCAAGTCAGCAAACTTCACATTGGATATTTCTCCAGCGAGCGAAAGGGGGATCTAATGTCCAAAATGACCAATGATGTCCAGGAGGTAGAAAATACCATTGTACAATCCCTAAGGGTGGTTTTCCGGGAGCCGGCCACCATTATTCTTTACTTTGGAGTCTTGTTTTTAATGTCGGTGAAGCTGACGCTTTTTACAATATTAATTATCCCCATTTCAGGAGCAATTATCGGAGGAATAACCCGCAGGCTCAAAAAAAGTGCAGTTCAGAGTCAGGAGTCACTGGGAAGAATTGTCAATATTTTGGATGAAACTTTAGGGGGAATGCGCGTCATAAAAGCATTCAATGCGGAGCGATTTATGAAGGCCAAATTTGATCAGGAAACAGATTTCTATTCAGATGTCAATGTCAACATGGCTCGGAAAAATGAATTGGCCTCCCCGATTTCACAGTTCCTCGGTGTGACAGTCGTAGCAGGAATCTTGGTGTATGGAGGAGGCTTGGTCTTGAGTGGCAATTCCGATCTTGGCGCTTCAGACTTCATTACTTACATTATTATATTCACTCAGGTATTGAACCCAGCTAAGGAAATCTCCCGGTCGGTGAGTAATATCCAAAGAGGAATTGCCTCGGCGGAGCGAATATTTCAGGTAATTGACACCCCCACGAATATTAGCTCGCCTGTGAAACCGAAGCCTCTGAAAGGCTTATATGAATCCATCGAATTTAAAAATATCAGCTTTGCTTACGAGGAGAGTATCGTATTGAATCAAATCAATTTTACCCTAAATCGAGGAAAAACAATTGCGTTGGTCGGGCCTTCAGGAGGAGGCAAGTCCACCTTGGCGGATCTGGTACCACGATTCTATGATCCTACTGAGGGGCAAATTCTACTGGACGGCGCGGATTTGAGGCAATTCGAACTCACCGATTTGCGAGGCTTGATGGGCATAGTCACCCAAGAGTCAATTTTATTTAATGATAGCGTTTTTAATAATATCGCTTTTGGTGTAGCTGGAGCAACAGAAGTTGAAGTGATCGAAGCCGCCAAAATCGCAAATGCGCATGAGTTTATCGAGAAATTAGAAAACGGCTATCATACCTCCATCGGAGAGCGGGGATCCAAGCTTTCCGGAGGCCAAAAACAACGAATCAGTATTGCCAGAGCAGTATTGAAAAATCCTCCCATTTTGATTCTTGACGAAGCTACTTCAGCATTGGACTCAGAATCAGAGCTTTTGGTACAAGAAGCTTTGACCAAACTCATGAAAAACCGCACCACTTTAGTGATTGCACATCGACTCAGTACAATCCAACATGCGGATGAAATATTGGTCATCGAACGGGGACAAATCGTACAGCGCGGATCGCATCAGGAACTAAGCCAATCGGAAGGGCTTTACCAGAAGCTTTCCAGTATTCAGTCCGTTTAGTATATTAGTAAAATAAAACTCATGCAACCATGAAAAAATTTCATCAAATCCTACAGATATTCTTGTTGGTTTATTTCAGTGCATTTCTGATTTTCTTTATTGCTTTTGAGACGGTGGGCGATTTATTTGGCATGAATGAAGTCACCTCCGATTCCATGGTGAAAATCATGCTCGCTGGATTAATTATATTCCTGATTACTTGGGCCATTGGATACTCAGTCACAAGTACACTCACTTCTAAAATAAATAGCATGCAGCAGGATATGAATGCCCTGAAAGCTAAAATTTATGATTACGAGCATCCAAAGACTATTATCAAACCAGCAGATCCCTACAAAAAGCCTACTGAAAACGATCCGGACGACATTCCGCCCAGACAAAATATTACCTAGGACATGTCTATTGAACTGAAGTAAACTACTATATTGAGAAGACCTAATCCTCTCCTTTTTTATGGTAGCAAAAACTTTTGGCAGTGCCGTCGCCGGTGTAGATGCAAACGTCATCACAATCGAAGTAAACGTAGGACAAGGAACCAGTTTTTATATGGTTGGACTTCCTGATTCCGCGGTCAAAGAATCCCAACAACGTGTAGAATCCGCCCTGAAATACTTTGGCTATCGCATGCCACGCCAAAAAGTGGTGATTAACCTTGCCCCCGCAGATGTCAGAAAAGAAGGCTCCTCCTATGATTTACCCATAGCCATGGGAATCTTGCAGGCATCCGAACAAGTGGATTTTCCAGCTTTGGAGCAATACATCATCATGGGTGAGCTATCGCTAGACGGCAACCTGCGACCGGTAAAAGGAGTACTTCCAATCGCCATAGAGGCCCGAAAAAGGGGATTTAAAGGTTTCATCCTTCCCACACAAAATGCCAAAGAAGCCTCCATTGTAAATAATCTTGATATCATCGGCGTAGAAACCATGCAGCAGGCAGCCGACTTCCTGATGGGCGATTTGATTATTGAGCCGCTTGTCACAGATACACGCGATATTTTTTATCATTCGATGGAGGATAATGAATTTGATTTTGCAGATGTACAAGGCCAGGAAAATATCAAACGTGCTATGGAAATCGCCGCAGCAGGAGGCCACAACGTCATCATGATCGGCCCTCCCGGCGCAGGTAAAACAATGCTTGCAAAGCGACTTCCTTCCATCCTACCACCTCTAACCTTAGTGGAAGCTTTGGAAACGACCAAGATTCACTCAGTAGCAGGAAGACTTGGCAAAAACGGAAGTCTACTGGCTCAGCGTCCTTTTCGAAGCCCACATCACACCATCTCTGATGTCGCCCTTGTGGGTGGTGGCAGTAATCCACAACCTGGAGAGATCTCGTTGGCTCATAATGGCGTGCTATTCTTAGATGAACTTCCAGAATTCAAACGAAGTGTACTGGAAGTGATGAGACAGCCGCTGGAGGAGCGAAAGGTGACCATCTCCCGAGCAAAGATATCAGTAGATTATCCAGCCAACTTTATGCTGATCGCAAGTATGAATCCATGCCCTTGCGGCTACTATAATCACCCAGAAAAAGAATGCGTCTGCGGCCCGGGTATTGTGCAGCGGTATTTGAACAAGATCTCAGGCCCACTTTTGGATCGAATAGATTTACATGTGGAAGTAACTCCTGTGAAATTTGATGAGATGACCTCGACCCGAAAGACCGAATCCAGCAAATCGATCCGAGAGCGAGTAATCGAAGGGCGAGAACGTCAAAAAGAGCGATTCAAAGACAATCCTGAAGTTTTCTGCAATGCGATGATGCACTCACATCAAGTGAAAGCCGTCTGCCAAATCAACGAAGCCGGAAAATCACTCTTGAAAACCGCCATGGAAAGACTCGGCTTATCTGCCAGAGCCTACGACCGAATCCTAAAAGTGTCCCGCACGATCGCCGATATCTCAGGCTCGGAAAACATCAAAGTCGAGCACCTCGCCGAAGCAATTCAATACCGAAGCCTGGATCGAGAAGGCTGGGCTGGGTAGGGAGATGAGAAATTATGCGCTTTATTGTCAGTAATTAGATAAAAGCAAAATATACTTGACTTAATTATCAGGAGTTCGCACCTAACGCGGTATTATTTAAAGGTCATTCTAACTAATAACTCATTTGTATTTTACCAAAATGTAGAGTCAAAATAAAAAAATAAAAGATCTCGGAATTTGCTTCTACTAAATATTGGATTGGTCAAAAAGAAATTAGTAACATTTACAAGAGGAACTAAAGACAATAAATGAAGAACTTTAAAGAAAAAGCCGACCTGATTTGGAGAGTGGCAGATTTGCTGAGAGGCGACTACAAACAATCTGACTATGGAAAGGTGATTTTACCGATGACAGTTCTGAGGCGATTGGACTGTGTACTTGAACCAACCAAACAGAAAGTACTGGACTACCTACCAAAAGTGGATTTGCTGAAAGAAAGTGCCAAAGACATTGCGCTGAATAAAATTGCAGGTTATAATTTTCATAATAGAAGCCAATTCAATTTTGACAAGCTGATTGCCGACCCAAGCAATATTTCTGTAAACTTAAAAAATTACGTCAATGGTTTTTCTACCAGTGCAAGGGAAATAATTGAATACTTCAGCTTCGACGACCAAATCGACCGCATGGATGATCCTAAAACAGACATCCTTTTTCGTGTGGTAAAAGCCTTTCAAGAAATTGACCTGTCCGACATGGATTCCATGGAAATGGGATACACGTTTGAGGAATTGATCAGAAAATTTGCGGAACAATCTAATGAAACAGCAGGAGAGCACTTTACGCCAAGAGAAGTCATTAGACTAATGGTTAACCTGCTATTTATCGAAGATATAGATATTCTTACTACAAAAGGCATTGTCAAAACGTTGTATGACCCTACCGCAGGTACCGGAGGTATGCTTTCCGTAGGAGAACAATATGTGAAGGAACTCAACCCAAAAGCGGAGTTAAAGGTTTTTGGACAGGAAATCAACCCTGAGTCTTATGCCATCTGCAAAGCCGATATGCTTATAAAAGGCCAGAATCCTGAAAACATAAAGTTTGGCAACACGCTTTCGAATGATCAGTTTGCGGAAGATAAATTTGATTATCAAATATCTAACCCGCCTTTTGGTGTGGACTGGAAGAAAGTTCAAAAGATCGTAAACAGCGAATCGGATAATAAAGGGATGAGCGGAAGATTTGGTGCGGGCTTGCCTAGAATCAATGACGGTTCTTTACTTTTTCTACAGCACATGATCTCTAAAATGAAACCCGACGGCTCTCGAATCGCCATCGTTTTCAACGGTTCGCCTCTATTTACAGGCGCTGCCGAAAGTGGGGAAAGTAATATTAGAAAATGGATTATAGAAAATGATTGGCTGGAAGCCGTGATTGCCCTTCCCGACCAACTGTTTTACAATACAGGGATAAGCACCTACATCTGGATTGTAAGCAACTGCAAAAGTGAAGAGCGAAGAGGTAAAGTGCAATTGATTAACGCCACAGGTGCTGGTGCAGAGACGTTGCATGCAACGTCTCTGCAAAAAGAAAACCGCTTTTGGCAAAAAATGGATAGAAGCTTGGGCAACAAGCGAAAGAAAATTGCAGAGAATGGCAACACAAAAGGAATTGGCTTTATTACGCAGATATACGGCAATTTTGAAGAAAATGAGTTTTGCAAAATCCTACCCAATGAATTCTTTGGTTATTGGAGAATAACGGTAGAGCAGCCTCTTGTAGATACGCAGCATGCTGCGTCTAAAAAAAGCAAAGGACAACCAAAGCCTGATACTTCTTTGAGGGACTATGAAAACATCCCTTTCCTTGTAAAGATGGAGCAAGCTCCGTCTCCACAGGATCATGCGTCTCCTTTTCGTAAACAAACCATTGAGGAATACTTTAAACAAGAAGTGTTGCCACACTTGCCTGATGCATGGATTGACCAAAATAAAACCAAGGTTGGGTACGAAATCAATTTTACCAAATATTTCTATGAGTTTAAACCATTGCGACCATTGGCAAACATCAAAGCCGATATTTTGGCTTTGGAAGAAAAGACTTTGGAAACTGAAAAAACCGTATTGGACGCATGAGTAATTTTAAAAGAGGATCCGAATGGAACAAGTGGGACTTACATGTCCATACACCAAAATCAATAATTCAACATTATGGCGGTGATACAGATGAAGCTTGGGAAAATTATATAACTGACCTTGAAGCATTACCTAATGAATTTAAAGTTTTAGGTATAAACGATTATATTTTTCTTGATGGGTACAAAAAGGTAAAGGAATATAAAGAAAAAGGGAGATTACCCAAAATAGACCTTATTTTACCCATCATAGAGTTAAGGGTAAATAAATTTGCTTCGCTTGGTGATGAAGCGTGGAAGAAAGTCAATCTTCATGTCATTTTTTCAAATGAACTTTCAACTGATATTATAGAAGCTCAATTTTTAAACGCAATTCAACACTCCATAAAAATTTCTCCAGATATTGAGGGAATTGAATTTCAAGGTGTCGCTACAAAAGAATACCTTGAAGAATTAGGAAAAAAAATAAAAGAAAGTGCCAACGTAACAATTAATCATTCTGATTTAAAAGTTGGTTTTTGGAATATAAACTTCGACTACAATGATGTTTTAGATAAAGTCAACGGATATTTCAAGGGAAAATGTTTAACAGCGGTAGGTAAGACTGAATGGGATGCAATGCGTTGGGATGGTTCAGCGGCAGAAAAGAAAAGTACAATCAACAAAGCAACATTTTCATTTGTTTCCTTAGAAAAACCTGAACACTATCAGAAGCATTGTGACAAACTAGAGGAAGTAAAAGTTAGAAACTACTTGCTCGATTGTAGTGATGCTCATTCTTATTCAGAAAAAAATACTGAGAAAGATAGAATTGGCAACTCATTTACGTGGCTAAAAGCAGACTTAACCTTTGAAGGATTAAAACAAGTTGCTAATGATAAAAGTAGAATTTTTATAGGTGATACTCCCCCTTTATTAGATAGGAGAAAGAACAGTCCAACAAAATTTATTGATTCACTTTCTATAGAAAAAATAGAAAATTCTGGATTAACCGAAAAATGGTTTGAGAATTTTCAGTTAGAATTGAACCCATCAATGGTAGCCATTATTGGAAATAAAGGTCAAGGAAAAAGTGCTATAGCTGATATAATAGGACTACTTGGGAACACGGCTAATTATTCAGATTTCTCCTTCTTGGAAAGAAAAAAGTTCAGAAAACCAAAACCAAATAGAGCAGAAAGTTTTTCAGGCAATTTAAGATGGGTTGATGGTACAGTTGATTCTAACCTATTAAGTAATTCTACTTTTAGACTCTGAAAAAGAGTATTTAATATAGCTTTAAATAGTTGAAAATCAGTTAAATAAATCTATATTAAGGCATCATTCACGCTAAGATAGAAATTGACAATGGCTCAAGGACTATCTGATAAAAAAAAATTTGGTAAAACACTATACATAGTTGATAATCTGACAAATGATCTATTTGGTCACGTA
>Ga0209390_10002895_pt1 | contig 28989 bp, 21 predicted proteins | sample BON01_FD_187212 | JGI IMG/M metagenome (GOLD analysis project Ga0209390, IMG submission 187212) | Freshwater microbial communities from Lake Bonney liftoff mats and glacier meltwater in Antarctica - BON-01 (SPAdes) (version 2) | ecosystem: Environmental > Aquatic > Freshwater > Ice > Glacier...
ACCGCTCAAAGATGGACAAGCTGTGCGATTGAGCATTTTGTCGGCTAAGTGATCCGCTGCTGGGCTATTTGAGTTATTGCGTAGTCTTTTACCCCATCCCAGCCCTCCCCCGATCGAGAGGAGGGAGCAAGAAGAGCCTCCCCGCTTGGTGCGCTCAACTATCGGGAACCCGAACAGTACAAAGCAAACCGCTGCTTGGTGCAACACATGCGGAGGGAACCTCCGCGTGGTTGCATCCGATTTATCAGGGGGGTTTGGGGCGGTAACACCATCTCAGCCTAAGTCAGTCATCTGCCGTAGGCTCTTCTTGAGAAAGGAGCCGGAACATCGAAACAGCTATTTCCTCACCCTATACTATTCGATGCAAAACCCTCCCTCCTCCGGCTTCAGCCTTAGTACCCTGTCGATCCGCCAATATATCGGCACCCTGATGTTGACCCTCACCGTCATCATCGTGGGGATCTTTTTCATCACCCAACTACCCGTCGATCTGCTCCCGTCAATTACCTATCCTCGGATCGGCGTTCGCCTTGAAGCCCCAGGTATCTCTCCAGAAGTCGCGATCGACGAAATCACCCGCCCCTTAGAAGAAGCCCTTGCTACTACCGATGGCGTTGTCCAAATCTACTCCCAAACCCGCGAAGGACAAGTCAGCCTCGACCTCTACTTCAATCCTGGGAGTAATATCGACCAAGCCCTTAACGATACTACCGCTGCTTTCAACCGCAACCGCAACCAGTTACCCGACTCGATCGCCGAACCCCGTCTATTTAAAATCGATCCGTCCCAGCTCCCCGTCTATGAACTGGCTCTGACTGCGCCTTCGCTCCGGGATGTAGACTTACGGATCTTTGCTGATGAAGAACTCTCCCGCGAACTGGGTACCGTCGATGGTGTGGCTTCAGCCGATGTCTCTGGGGGTGTGCAAGAAGAAGTCCGCGTCGATATCGACCTCAATCGGCTCCAATCCCTAGGGATCGATTTACCCACTGTTCTAGAGCAATTAACCCAGCGCAATCAAGATATCTCGGGCGGACGCATTCGCGGCGATAGGAATGAACCCCTCACCCGCGCTGTGGGACGCTTTCAGGACGTGAGTGAGATTCGCGATCTGGCGTTTGTCAGTGGGGGACAAGCGATCGCCAGTACCACTACTGGCACCAACTCCACTCCAAATACCCAACCAACTCCAGCGCAGCAAGTCTATCTGCGGGATTTTGCCCAAGTCACCGATGGTACCGAAGAAGAGCGGGTGCTCGTCAGTCTCAACCGTAACAAAGCCGTCAAAATTAGTGTCCAAAAACAGTCCGATGCTAATACTGTATCCGTAGTAGAGGCGGTCAAAGTGCGGATTGAGGAGTTGAGACGATCGGGTGCGATTCCGGCGGATATGACGATTACGCCGACGTTAGATGAGTCGGTGTTCATCCGCAACTCTTTGGCAGATGTGATTACTTCTGGGCTATCTGGTGCGCTGTTGGCGGCGATTTCGGTATTTATCTTTTTGGGTTCCCTCCGGCAGACATTTATTATCGCCCTGACGATTCCGCTGTGTACTCTAGCCGCCGCAATCGTGATGAAGTTAAGTGGTTTCTCACTCAATATTTTTAGTTTGGGGGGATTGGCAATCAGTGTCGGACAAGCGATCGATACTTCAGTGGTAATTCTCGAAAATGTCAGCAAACGGATCGAAACCCTCAAACTAGATCGCAGTCAGAATGGTGCTAATCGCAACGATGATTATGCCGCCCAAGCGATCGCGGCGGTCGTTGCTAGTAGTCAGGAAGTAGAATCATCCCTCGTTGCCTCTACGGCTGCCAACTTAGTTTCGGTACTACCTTTTATCCTGGTTGGCGGTTTCATTTCCTTACTATTTAACGAACTAATTCTGACGATCTGCTTCGCAGTGGCGGCATCGCTAATTGTCGCCCTGACTGTCGTCCCCATGTTGTCAGCGCGGTTGTTCGCGATCGAGCGATCGAGTGGCTTACATCGGCTGTGGATCTTACGGGCATTCAACCAGCGGCTTGAAGGTGGGACGCGATCGTATGGCAATATCTTAGCCAAAGCGATCCGGTATCCGGCGATTGTCGTCGTCACAGCGTTTGTCCTCTTGGGTGGTAGTGGTATCCTGATGGCGGGGCAGATTCCCCAAGAAATCCTCCCCCGCATCAGCACCGGACAAGCAAATGTCTTCGTCCAATTTCCCGCTGGCACCTCACTAGCTACCAATCGCCGCGTGATGGCAGCAGTAGACGATGTGCTGCTCGAACAACCAGAAACCGAATATGTATTTACCACCGCTGGCGGTTCGTTGTTTGGCAACACGGTATCTTCCAACCCTTCCCGTAGTACGGGTAGTGTCACCCTCAAGTCAGGTAGCGACGTTCAGGAATTCACCGAACGTACCACAAAGCAACTAAATCGGCTCAACTTAGCCGGAATTCGGGTGCGAGTGACCGCCGGATCGGTACGCGGTCTGATTTTAAATAATTCACCAGTGCGCGGGGCGGAAGTCGATGTCGTCCTCCAGGGGCAAAACGCTGAAGTCCTCAGACAAGCAGGGCGGCAAGTATTGGCAGCACTGGACGAGCGCGTGAAATTATCGGCTTTCCGTCCTGCTGCTGACGATCGCCAGCCTGAAATCCAAATTCGCCCCAATTGGGAACGCGCCAGTGCCCTTGGTCTGACCACTCAAGCGATCGGGAACACGATTCAAACCGCGATCGAAGGTTCGGTGCCGACTCAGCTACAGCGGAACGAGCGACTAGTAGATATCCGCGTCCAGTTGAATCAATCATTACTCAAGCAGCCTTCCCAACTCGCACAACTCCCGCTATTTGTCAATAATAATTCCTTGGTGCGATTGGGCGATGTGGCGACGATTTCCGAGGGACAGGCTCCAGGTGAGATTCAACGCATCAACCAACGCCCCGTATTTATCATCGCTGGCAACCTCAATCAAGGGGCGAGTCTAGGTGCCGCCCTCACCGAAGTCCAGCAAGTGGTCTCGACGCTGGATCTACCCGACGGGGTGACGCTATTACCCAGCTATGCGGGACAAACCAATCAAGAACTCCAAAGTGCGCTGGTATCTCTGGGCAGTTTAGCAGCCTTTTTGGTATTCGTGGTGATGGCAGTCCAATACAACTCGATTATCGATCCCCTAGTGATTATTTTGACCGTCCCATTGGCACTCGTCGGGGGATTATTGGGCTTATATGTCACCCAAACTGCGATCGGGATTACCGTCGTCGTCGGTGCCGTCTTGCTCGTCGGCATCGTCGTCAATAACGCGATCATCATGGTGGAAACCGCCAACCAGATTCGCCAAGAACAAGGACTAGATCGACCCACAGCTATCCTCAAAGCCGCGCCCGAACGCCTCCGCCCGATCCTGATGACTACTGTCACTACTGTACTCGGACTATTTCCCCTCGCACTAGGGATCGGCGAAGGCTCAGAATTCTTGCAACCATTGGGGATTGTCGTCTTCTCTGGTTTGACTCTAGCCACCATGCTGACGCTGTTTATCATCCCTTGCCTTTACGTGCTGCTCCACGATATCTTCAAGCCAGTGGGGATTAGCAAATTAGTCGATCGCAATAAATCTCTGGTTGCGTCCAGTCGTAAGTAATCAGATTAGCGGCGTTACTGAATCGATGTATGAGAGAGGGAGAGAGGGGAAACCCAGCTGTAAATCATACCCCAAATCAGCAACGCTGGGTTCCCCGTAAGCGCAAAGCGCAGGCTCTGCCAACGCGCAGCGGATCGCAGAGAGGGTTTAGCGAGACAGCGTGCGTTTCGGTCAAGACAAGACACAATCGTCGGCGTTCTCTGTAGGTAGCTGTCAACTGTCAACTGTTCACCTATGCTAGATCCCAGAGTTCGCGGACTCCGTCTTCAGGCAACCAAGTAGCGATTTCCGCGATTTGCTCTTGAGAGAGTTCCCTTTTTGTAGCTGTAAATACAGCTTTGACTGCTTGCTTGCGCTCTTTATCCCGATCCTCGGGCATTCTTGCTAGTCCACTTTCATTTGCAGCACGGAAGAAAAAGCGATCGGAATTAATCTTAAAAATCCCTGGTCCTTGCCAAGGTGGGCGCACCCGACTGAGAAAGCCGACTAGGGGATTGGTATCCTTCCATAGATCGGTGACTTCCATTTGCAGGGTTTTTTCATCGGATGGCATCATTTCCTCATGTAGTTCTGAGGCAACTCTGTCAGCAGCTTCGGTTGTCATCAAGTCCCGCATAATCCGAAACACAACTTCAGTGAAGTCTCTGGCATCATAGGGATCGGCAAAACCACCCTCAACCATCACATATTCAAGGAATGAACGATCCTTATCGGCAAATATCGCTCTGGGATCTTCAATCTCGGTCGGATCGACTTCTGGAACGAGTTTTTTTAAAGTTTTCTCAGCATTTTCGGCGGGTTCAAGTGTTGAGTCTTCGATCAAAGTTTCATCTATCATGACTTCCTCGCTCCTTGACTAAGTTTGCGTTCGATCGCTATCAACAATATTATGTAAACTCCAGCAGTCTTACATCCTTCATAAGTTAGATATGCGATCGGACAAAAGGTAGATATTTCGAGATGCTAGTGCTGGCATCCCCACACCTAGGGCGACGCGATAGTTCTCTAGGCTGCGATCTTTGCTTTACTCATCTACCCGATCTTGTTCGCTCAGATTAGTCCTTCGAGGTACTTTTTTAAGCTCTCTAATTAGTTCGCATCGGCTGACTTTAGATGGACAGGCTGCTTAGGGACTAGCAGCTAAATAAAGTAGCGACTGTGAATGTGCTGGTGCGTTACGCTTGGCGATCGCACACCCTCCAATTTGGTACATTATTTCCACGCACTTCCCTTACCAATATCCTCAAACAAGTTACCTTTACACGCTTTCTTACCCTACACAAGACATTAATATTTAAGTTCGGTCTTTTGGTATCTACCAAAAGGATCGAGGCTCTAAGAGTTAAGCCAGATTAAATTATATTTATGAATAACTTAATTAAGTCACAATCCCACAGATTCAAGTAAAAAAGGAAGATGTCATCAGACATCTCCCCGATCTAGATCTTTTAATTGACCCTTGTGGATCGCGCTCATAGTCTGATGCTCTTGGATAATAGATTTAGTTGGATCGAATGAGATAAATCTCATTAAAGGAATTTACTTGACTATCGATTTTTATTTAGTCCTCTGTAGAGCTTTTTTTTGCTTTAATCAAAGACTAATCGATTTTCACTGTCAGACGTGACGATCTCCAGCGCAAGTATGGTAGCACTCGATCCGAGTTGGTTTAAGGACTAGTTGTGGGACTAGTTGTGGGACTAGTTGTGGGACTCATACTTGGACTCATGCCTGGACTAGTACCTGTGCCACTACCGCCACCTGGCGCACAGGAACTAAGTAAAAGGGCAAATCCAATTAGTGAAGCTGACAACGAACCGATCTTTTTCATAACTCCTCGCTTAAATCCAAGTAAAGGATAATGTCTAAACAGGCATCAAAGTGTGAATTGACAGTTGGTAATTTGGAAGATTGATTTTTGGCCAAACATACCAAACACTTAGACTAGAATGGTCGATCGATAGCTAACACACAACAGAGTTTTAGGCAATCTAACTGACTGACTTAACACCATAAATAATGCTGCTAAATTTTAACTACATTCATAACTACTTACAATAGATGTCAATCGGTAGTTTTCCCTCTGTCGATCGAGCGATATCCCCGACGACCGAATTCTCTGCTGGTTAAGAAAGAATCTAGTTAATTTCACTATCCAAAGGTAGATCTTGAAAGCTCGAGAGATCGTAAAGAAATTATGTCGATTAGTAAAAAGTTTGCTAACCGATCTCGCACTCTAACTGCTGATGGAGACACATTATCAGAGATATTATTGCCCAAAAATCTTGCCGATCCTCGCCGATTGGGTATGGTACTATGGTAGCGAAGATCATAAATTTCATCAAGATTGGGTGCTGACCATATAGTGCCACTGCAAGCATCCGCCAACACCAATGAATACCAGTAACTACATAAGTTCTTCAATCTCCACACCTAAAGTTACCGATGTCTACCTGCACCGAACGAACGGAATGTAAGATTTTAATCGTCGAAGATTCACAAGAAAATCGTGAAATTTATCGTGAATGCTTGGCATCTGCCCAAAACTTGGATTGTCAGATCCGAGAATGTGAGTCGGCGGAGGAAGCTTTAGAGATGTGCATTAAAGATTGCCCCGATCTGATTTTGCTAGACTACATACTTACCAAGTCAGATGGGCTGCAATTTCTGCGTCAAGCGAGCGATCGACTAGAGACAATGCCCTCGGTGATTATGGTGACGGGTAACGGTAGCGAGCAGATTGCGGTAGAGGCGATGAAACATGGTGTGAGAGACTATGTTGTCAAAGGGCAACTCACACCTGAGCAGCTAGTAAATACCGTAGTCAATACCCTCAAAGACCGCCAGCTCAAAGCCCGAATCGATGCCCAGCTTCAACAGCGAGAAGTGGTCGCGAGGATCGCCGTAAAGATTAGTCAGTCGCTAGAACTATCATCCATCCTCCAAGCTGCGGTAGAAGGGACCCGCGAACTTTTAGGCGGCGATCGGGCTGTAGTCTATTGCTTGGGTTCCGGTCTGAGTGGGACGATTGTGGCTGAGTCGGTGCTGTCTGGGTGGTCGGCGACACTGGGCTGTTATCTTCAGGATCGTCACTCTCCAGCCGAGCGAGCAGACCGGATCGAACGCTACCTACAGGGGCACAAGACAGCGATCTCCGATATTGAGTCGGCTAATTTGACAGACTATGATTTCCAGAGATACCGACAATTCCAGGTCAAAGCAGTCTTAGCCGTGCCTATTTTGGTGCGAGATACTTCACCAGCGAGTGAGCCGAGATTATGGGGTTTACTAATTGTTCATCATTGCCAAACGGTGCATGAGTGGAACACTGACGAGTTAAACATACTCGATCGACTGTCGCTGCAACTGTCGATCGCCATTCAACAAGCCGAGCTAGTCGCAAACATCAAAGCCACTCTGGCAACTCAACAAGCGGTCGAGCATCAATTGCGAGAGCGAGTGCTCGAAATCGAACAAACTAATTTGTGTCTATCTGACATTACCCATTTATTGTCAGAGCGCAATCAAGAACTAAATGACTTTTCACATATTGTCTCCCATGACTTACAAGCCCCCATACGTGGGATTTCCAATCTTGCACAGTGGTTGAGTGAAGATTTGGGTGGCAAACTTCCGGCTAAAAATCAGCAGCAATTAGATCTAATCCAGGAGCGAGTAGTGCAGATGACTGCACTAATTGACGGCTTACTTCGGTATGCGCGGATTGGGCGAGAGACGATCGAACCCGCCCCGACGAATATCGGTCAATTACTGGCAGAAGTGGTCGGTATCCTAGCACCTCCCCCCAATTTCCAGGTGCTATTTGCTGCGGATCTACCGACGATCGAGACTCAAGCTTTGCTACTAAAACAAGTTTTTACCAACTTAATCGGCAATGCGATCGAGTATCACGATCGTCCCAATGGTCGGGTGGAAGTTTTGGTAACGGATCTCGGATCTGCATGGCAATTTACGATTGTTGATGATGGTCCAGGTATCGATCCAGAATATCACCAAAAGATCTTCGGTATTTTTAAAACACTAGTCAGCCGCAACAATAATAAAGGAACGGGAATTGGTTTGGCGATCGTCCAAAAAATTGTGGGAACTCAGGGCGGCTCAGTCTGGGTGGAGTCGGAGCTAGGCAAGGGTAGTGCCTTTTCATTTACTTGGCTCAAACTGTCATAGGTTTCAACATACTTTATTGACATATTCTCAGTTCTAAAGTTATCTCACCCATAATGCCTGCAATGACTTGTGAGAAAAGTTTTCACCTTGTAGCAGCTTTCTACAAGGTGAAGAATTCAAGCTTTAATTCTTCACCTTGATGGTTTTAACATCATCGGCTTATTCCTAACTGCTGTTACAATTAATCAATGCATTAGCTGTCCGCTCTAACAGTCAACGACATGAATAGACCTATTGGAATCGACCTGTTTGCTGGGGCTGGAGGAATGTCTCTGGGTTTCGAGCAGGCTGGTTTTGATATTGCGGCTGCGGTAGAAATCGATCCGATTCACTGTGCTACTCACGATTACAATTTTCCACATACGACGACGATCTGTGCTAGCGTTCTCGACCTGACGGGGGACGAAATTCGTAACCGATCTAAATTAGGGAATAAAGAGATCGATGTTGTTTTTGGTGGTGCGCCCTGTCAAGGATTTTCCCTCATGGGTAAACGAGTTTTTGACGATCCTAGAAATCAACTAGTATTTCACTACGTTCGACTAGTGAAAGAATTAAGTCCAAAATATTGTGTATTTGAAAACGTTAAGGGTTTAACTTTAGGAAAACATGCACAATTTCTAGATGAACTAATCGAATCGCTAGGGGATGCTGGTTATGATGTTTTGGCTCCGTATCAGGTTTTAAATGCTGCCGATTATGGTGTACCACAAGATCGTCGTCGGTTATTTTTAATCGCTACACGAAAGGGTTTACCAGTGCCCGAATATCCACAACCGCAACAGAAAAGAACTACCGTTTGGGATGCGATCGGAGATTTACCTAATGCTGATAATTACAGCGAACTCAATAATATAGATCGAGTCGCCTTAGAATGGGAAACATATAGCATCTATGCCAGGAGATTGCGCGGATTCGATCGCGATCTTGATGACTATAGCTACCCGCGTAAGTTCGATCCTAACTTACTCACCAATAGTCTGCGTACCGAGCATACCAGTGCTTCTAGAGCTAGGTTTGAATCTACACTACCAGGTCAAACTGAATCGATCAGCCGATTCAAAAAACTCGATCCACAGGGACTATGCAATACATTGAGAGCGGGTACTGATAGTGCTAGAGGGGCGCATACGAGTCCGCGACCGATTCATCCTTATTTACCCAGAGTAATTACTGTCAGGGAGGCAGCTAGACTCCATTCTTATCCTGACTGGGTTAATTTCCACAAAACTAAATGGCATGGATGTCGGCAAATTGGCAACAGTGTACCACCATTACTTGCGAGAGCTGTAGCTGGGGAACTTTTGAAAGCACAGGGACTCTCGCCATTAAAACCCAAAAAAGTTCTCGATCTGGGTCAAGATAGTTGGCTATCTTTTGATATGAGTCATGCTTCAGATCATTTTGAAGTGCCAAGAGGTACGATCGCTCAAAGAACACGGAAAATCACTGATGTGGAAAGTGTAAAAGAAGAAGCTTATGCCTGAACCAAAGCAGCGGGAGCTTAATAACCATGCAGCGATCGTGCTTCGTGTATTTGAGGATCGACTGACTCTCAACACCTCGATTAACCTGCGCCAATGCCACGAACGGAACATCAAACTCCTTGGCAATATCCTTAAACGCTCCAGACAGCTTACCCACCGCTTGCGCTCGATTACCTGCGGCTCTATCACCTAACTTCTGAATCTAATCCATCACCACTAATCCCAAGCTCCCCCGCTCCGACTTGACTCTCCTCAACACAGAGCGCATCCGTGAGGGATATAGATTCTCATAAAAGTGATGATATTATTACAGTTTTCTGGAGCCGAGCGATCGATCCATTTGGCAATCTCCATCTGCTTGAGCCACTCTACTACCAATGGGATGTCATCAATCCGCGCCGAAGTTATGGCGATTGTGTGGTTATTCATCTCATGACAGCCTCACTCAACTGCCCTCTAGCTTACCTGGATTGGGTTTCCCAGCCCTTCTATTTCCATTACTGCTCTATTCGTTACCCTTTAAGGATTTAATTCTTTCTGCCCTCTTCACATCAGCGAACCGACAGTTGAACCCGATCTCAATTTTCGCCTTTTTTCACCCCTCTTCCTCAAACTGCTTTTTCTCAAGCTGAGTAGTTACCTTGTTTTTATAAAGGGTTTGTATCCGATCGATATACTAAACAGAATCAAGGAGATAGCCAGGATCGTCCCTGTCACAGCGATGAGCGGGGTATTGAAGTGGCGAATCGCGATCGCAATTAATGTCCAGACGGTGACTAGTAGATAAGCAGTGTCATGACGTTGGATAATGACGACAGTAGCGATCGCGGCAGCAACTATCATCATGATTACCGTCCAGACAGTCGGCGTAATTCCCCACCCGTTCCAGTTGGCAATATAGAGTGTGCTGGCAACATTGACAATACTAGCAACACTAATCCAACTCAGGTAAATACTGATGGGGATATCCACCAACCATCGCTCTAGTCGGGAGACGCGCTGTTCGCCGATGCCTAGACGTTGATACATCCCAATCAACGACAGCAGAATCCCGAACATCGCGACGACCGATAATGGAAACTGACGAGTAAGGAAAAGATAAATCCAGGCACATTGACACACACAAGCGATCGTCAGTAGATAACCAGTGCGTTGTAAGCGGGGATTCCGTCGTTGAGTGGATTGGAATTGATAAATCCCAAAGCCAATCAACCCGATATAAATCAGTCCCCAAATCCCAAAGGCATAGTTGGCAGGAGTAACCTGGACGGGAGCCAAGAGGGTATTGGAGAGAGTGCCGACATTCACACCATTGGGTGGAAAGATATTAGAAATAGTATTGACAGCAATACTACCGACAATAGCAACAGCAGTGATGGCTTGTCGCCGCAGATCTGGGTCGGCTTGGCTAGATGTCATGATTTTGTAGTGATAAGTCAGTTTTGGAGCAGGTGCTGTTCATATTTTTTAGTGATGAATTGTTATTTTTAAAGTAGTTTTTTATTAATTAGATGGTTACACAAATTGCAAAAGATAATCTCTATCTTTTGATTTAATCTTTAGCTAGATTGCCAATCTCATCTCTATCTTTTGATACTCACAACTCCAGTGGTGACAGATCCAAGGGCTTGTTCGAGCAGCCTGTGGATCTCGCGGGGATATCGCAGGAATGGCGATCTGTCCTAACTACCCTGGCGACTGCTATACAATCGATCGACACGATCGAGTCAGAGCCACTAGATGATGGAATCGGTAGAATATATGTCAAGATTGGAAAATAAAATCTGTTGGATTGGGTAAATACATCGCAACCCATCGACAGGAGCAAACTACCTATTTCTAGATCTAGCCAATGCCTAATCAAGCTCAATTATGGTTTCAACCGTTAATCTGGATGGATTTTCGATTGGCAGTAATATTTACAGTACTAATTCCGGTGATTCTCCTATTGTGGGCATTCGCTCAAAAAATGGCAGTAATCCAAAGCTTATTAATTATCTATTGGCGGGTAGCTAGTCTACTAGCGATTACGGTGTATTTACAGATTGGTTCTATGCCAATTAGTTTTATTACAGCCTTCATCGGACAAGCATTGATTCCCCTGTCGTTATGGTTTTGGGCAGATCTTAATGAAGAAATTAACGATCTACCTTCTACTCCGCTCAAGCTGGGATTCTTGTCTTGGCGATGGGCAACTACACTTTATTCTACTCTGGGGGCGATCGCGCTTCTCCCCTTTCTATCGTGTGCCTCTGGTACTGCCAAAACAGATTCCTGTCAGGCTTGGTTTCAACCATCCTGGCTTTATTACCAATTTTTTCACGCCAACTCCAAACCAGAATTTCTCAGCTTACTAGGAATCCTCGGTTTGGTGGTTTATACCTTATCTCTAGTTTACTTTTTAACTGTGCGTCTGGGCAAACAAGGTCGATCCGCAATGGCTGGAGATGAGTAGGTAAATCAGTTGATAGTTGATAGTTGACAGTTGACAGTTGACAGCGATTCGCCGCACGTAGGGTTCCCCCACCCGTTCCATTGCCAAATATGCACTTTTACAATTGACTCAATGCGCTGATGCCCAGATAATTTTCCAATAACACCTGTAAATAGCGACGAGAGATCGCGGTTAGCCCACATCTGGCAATTGCTAGCTGTGGGTTTTGACGTTGGACATCTCCAAAAATGCGACAGTCACGATAAAATTCCAGCCAGCTCTGAGCCAGATCGAGCGTTAATTTAGTCCAATTTGGCGATCGAATCTGGGAGAGCGGATCTGGGCGATTCTCCGTTCGCATGGCGTTCCGCAGGAATGGAGAGGCTACGCCAACGATTCCGCTCGGTAGTTGGGATGAGACAACCCGCAAATTATCGCTATAGATTCCATCTAAAACTGCCATCAAGGCATGAATCAGCCGCTGTTGAGCTGAATAGTTCAAAATGCTCCTTAACTCTGCTGTGGATGTCTTTTCAAGGTAACTGAGATCGGTGCTAATTTGCCAGTCAGCGGTGATTGCCACTAATTTCTCGCTCTGAGCCAATTGGAGTACCGAGCAACAACGGGCATGAGCATAGATGGCGATTGTTGGTGCTAAAAATCGCGCTGTTGCTCGATCGATCGTCAGTGGTAAGTCATGAATATAATTGAGCCACAAGGCGATCGATATCGGTGTAAGTTCAAAGTAAATATAGCCAGCATCATTAAACCAACAACCTAGTTCTAGGCAAGAGCGAGGATCGATCGCCACACCGATTGGCGGCTGGAGGTGGTGACAGATTTCCATTGGTGTGAATGGTAATTTTGCTGCCAATCGGTGCGCGATCGTGCTGACATACTGGTATGGTGAGGATGTGACAAGCTTCAGCGATTGCTCAAATTGCCAGTGTCCACACAAATCTGGTGGTAACTTAGGAACAACATTGTCACAATTATGTGATAGATGTCCAAAAAATTCCTGAGTCATCAACTCCAAATAATTAGCAATTGTTCTAGCAATTGTCGGTGCCAAGGGTAGTAAGATCGGGCTGGAAACAGGAAAAATCGGGCGCATCCAAACCTAAATTTTAAAAAGTAAATATATCCTAGACTAAAATAAAATTGATGTGCTACATAAAAATATATGTAGAATCATTAAAAATCATGTATCGTCATGCTGGTTTGTTATGCAATCACCTACCCCGCCAAAAAATAATACACGTTCGTTCTCAACTTGGCATCGACTGCTAGATTGGGCGCAAGAACATTATCGCTATCGAACATTTGCTAAAGATACTCAGATTCCGACTCGATCGGGATTGTTATATCTAGTCCAACGTGGTACGATTCGCCTCACTGGAACGGCTCAAGCAGCTCCACCATCCTATCCACACCAAAATACTACCCCGATCGAATTTCAACTTAATAGCGGCGATGAAACTTTTCTGGGTTTTGTAGGCGCGGGACAACCATTTGAAATCGTCGAGCGATCTCCCTTTACGCTTCAAGCCTTTGCACATACAGATAATACGGCAATTTTCTGGATGTATTGGCACGATCTCGAAAATTTCCCCAGTTTTCGCCGCGAAATTTTGGACTCCTTCCGTTATCAACATCAGCGGAAATTATTATGGTTAAATACCCTCGGACAACGCCACACGATCGAACGATTACTTGGCTACTTAACCCTATTGATTGAAGAATTTGGCGAACCTTGTACAGAAGGACACTTCTTACCTTTTCCACTCACACATGCCCAAATTGCTAGTGCAATTGGTACCACTCGCGTGACAGTGACAAGATTGATGAAAGAATTGCGGGAAGAACGCAAAGCAATCCAAACTAAAGATGACAATCTCATCTGCTTGCTGACTCCCGCTCAAATAGAATAAAAGGTCGTATTCGCGATCGTGGTGGCGATCGGTAAAGATCTGTTTAAGCTAAACTAGAGATTAATTATTCACCAGTTTAACTGCGATCGCCCCATGATTTTGCCAGGTTCGACCATTCGCGTCAAAAATATTAACGATATCTACTACGGCTTCAAAGGATTCGTCCAACGAGTCACCGACGGAAAAGCGGCGGTGATCTTTGAAGATGGTAACTGGGATAAAATGGTCACATTTCGTCTGAGCGAACTCGAACTAGTAGATCTGACTCAGAAATAACCGCGCGTGGGTAAAGCCGCGACCTACTAAATAATATGTTTGACCTGCAAGGACTGAATATTTACTTAATCGGGATGATGGGTTGTGGTAAAAGTACCATTGGCCCATTACTTGCCGCTCGTTTAGGCTATAGTTTCTTAGACACCGATTCTACCATCGAAAAATTAGTCGGTCAAAGTGTCTCCGAAATTTTTCAAACCGTTGGCGAAGCAGAATTTCGGCAAATTGAAACCCAAGTACTCGCTGAAGTCTCTGCTCATACACGGCTGATCGTGGCTACAGGTGGCGGGATCGCGATCGAGCGTGAGAACTGGAACCACCTACATCAAGGCTTAGTCATTTGGCTAGATCCATCTGTAGATGTGCTCGTCGAACGTCTTCAGGGCGACACCAGCCGACCGCTCCTAGCCACCTCTGAAGATCTTCAGCCCAAATTAGAGCGCATTCTGGCAGAACGTCGCCACAGATATGCAGCAGCCGATCTGCATATTTCGATCGCTCAAAATTGCACGACTGAGGAAATTATCGATCGGATCTTAACCGCTATTCCGACAGTGTTAAAAACGCCAATGGCTATTCCAGCTTAACTAGACTATTTCGGCAATCCCAGATCGGTTCCATAGTGGTACCAAGGTGGCGTTAAGGCTGTCTTGTCTCGTTGGGGTAGCCTCTCCCTCAAGAGCATCGCACGCACAACCCTCGCTGCGATCCGCTGCGCGTTGGCAGAGCCTGCGCTTTGCGCTTACGGGGAACCCTACGTGCAAGAGCAAGACGCTGCTCCTAACACACCCGACACTCACTCATAGCCATATTTGGATTAGTACAAGATGTGAGCTAAAAATTTTGTCCCCTTAAGACTACTCGATCGAGTCTCTCTAGCGGTTTCTGGTGGTGTCGAATATGCACGGATCGATAATAGTCGTCAATCGATCGATCGCTGCGCCAGCTTATGAATATATTGGTAATGTTACGAATGGTCGTCCTTTTTATATCTTACTTTTAGGTAAATATGAGGCGATCGCTGATTTTGCCAAAACGCTTCGCTCTACTGATAGTAATAGCTTGCTCAAAGATCGCTCGAACCTGACTATATTTAAGGAGGATTTCAAAATCAAAAAAGTATGTTTACCTCTGGGCTAAATATAGCTGAGAGGACAAGCAAGATCCACAGGAAAGAAGCTTATTAAAGAAAAAACTAGTAGAATATTTAAAGATAGCGAAAGAGTCGCCAAAGCTTCTACAGGTCTGGTTTTGGGATGAAAGTGGATTTAGCTTGAGAGTAGATCGAGTGGAATCGAAAACTAAAGAATAAAGGTAATCTATTTAATGTGATTTAGATATTCGATAGCTTCAGAGTATGATCACAACCTTACTCAATTCGCTATTAAATACCAGGTAAAACTATAAATGTTACTAAAGATTCGATTAATTCTAATCAAAAAAGTTGTAATTTTAGAATAAACTTATCGCGAAAATTATTGAATATTTAGTTATGCTAGATATATCTATTTAGTTCCTGCGGAAGATAAATATATTAATCAACATAGCTGGGTGGTTGTGTGCTAGAAAAAACCCAATATCAAGGAGCTACACCAGATGAAGTTGTATATATTGGCGGTAATGCCCCCCGATATCAAGCTGGTGAATCTCGTCGAGTCAACTTAAATCGATGGCGAGTGCCAGATTTAGCCGTTGAGATTGCCGATACCACTTTAGCCAGTGATTTGGATGAAAAGAAACAACTATATCTAACCTTAGTAATCCCTGAATATTGGGTAGTCGATGTGCGCGGAAAAGAGTACTAGCTTTTCGATTAGTGGATGGCAAATATCAAGAATGTATCGAATCTATCGCTTTAGTAGGATTGCCAATCGAGTTATTAGAACGAACATTGGAACGGATGGATGATGACAATGGTAATGTTGCCATGTGGTTTGCATCCCAAATGCAAAATTTGCCAGTAGGATCGATCGAATGAGATTTTTAGAGTATGCTGGAGCAAGCGGGTTTGAATTAATTTTTAAGGATGGTTAGTCCCCAACCCTCTCAAAGGTTTATCACTCGATCGAATGCCATCCTTAGCAGCTAGTTTCGATCGAGATATTATTCCCTCATCTACCAATAGTAGTTGTATTTTAGTCGCACCTGCACTAGTCCAAATCTTACCTATAGTCGCGCCGCTGACGTGGAAACTAGTAGAGCGCGGTAAACTAACCACTACTCAAGTTCAGTAATCCGCCACTACAACTAATGTAATTGAAAGTCTAGTAGAGAAATTAGTAAAATTAAACGATCGGCTCTTGCAAATCGAACAAAAGTCAGTCACAACCGAAGTTATGAAAACTTTACCCGATCGGCAAGAGCAGTTACAATCGATTAGTGCTAAAATTATCGACCAATTAGCCACAAAATAGTAAGAAATATTATCACTCAAGTCTGAGCTAGCTCAATCTAGCGATCGATCTTCAAGCCAAGAGCGAGAAATAACTGCCTTAAAAAGTCAGCTCGCATCAATTGTTACTAGTGTCGGCTCTACTTCTGCCCAAGCGATCGCCGCTAATGAAATTACATCGCTTAACATCGATCTAGAAAAGCTCAAAGTAGAGTCTCAAAATTATCATTTGCAAAATAACAGCAATCGAGATCTACCCAACCAGATTAAATCCCTAGTCGCCCAAGAAGTAGCTAATCTCCAGTCAGTTTCAACATCTAAACAAATAGAAACTATCGACGCTGAAATTATTAATTTAGCTCTACCACAATCGCTCTCATCACCACCTGCACCAGTAGTCGATATTCCTAACAATATCCCAGCTCCTTTCGCTAGAATCTATAACTCTGGGAAAGCTGATTTTCTGCGCGCTTATATGGTCTCAACAGCAGGTTTTATCAGGATAAATCGTCAGATGGTCGAACTTGTAGAAGCTAATACCGGACTTTATTGGGTCATTCCGTTTACGGATCGGCTTCACTATTTAGTTCCCAAAATCAATTTTCCTAATAATGATAAATATCTTGAGGGACTGGCATTACTATTTGATGGTACGAATGATACCGCCAGCTTTAGTCTATTTAAACCCGCGATCGTCAGCATTACTAAATCCAATCTGCCAAAACAGTGGCAACTCCAACAAAAAGGCTATTTAGATCCTCAGCTAATCATCGATTAAGGTACGATTTAGCTCAATCGCCCAGGTAGAGGTAGGGTGTGTTAGGTACCAGCCGTAACGTACCAGTACATGGATTCTAAAGAGCTGATTTAGGATCGCTATCAGAGGGATACCCTTTATCGGTGCTTACGGGTTGCAGCAGTAATCAGATCTGTGGATTGCTACAAGATGTGCGCAACATTCAACCCAAACTCGATCGTAAATGTTAAAATCTACAACTATAGCTAGGGGTGTCCGAAACCAGTCGGGCTGAGAACATACCCTTGCACCTGAGACTGGGTAATGCCAGCGGAGGGAAGCTGTTTATGATAGGAAATTGACTATGCGTGCTGAATGGATTGCGAAACGTAGTGGACAAGCCAATGTCTCCCAGATGCACTATGCGCGGAAAGATGTAATCACCGAAGAAATGGACTATGTTGCCAAGCGCGAAAACCTCCCTGTGGAACTGATCCGCTCGGAAGTTGCGCGTGGACGGATGATTATCCCCGCAAATACCAATCACCCAAATTTGGAGCCGATGGCGATCGGGATTGCATCTCGCTGTAAAGTGAATGCGAACATCGGAGCCTCTCCAAGTTTTTCTAACATGCAGGAAGAGGTAGATAAACTCGCCCTAGCAGTGAAATATGGTGCGGATACCGTGATGGATCTCACCACTGGTGGCGGTAACTTAGATGAGATTCGGATCGAAATCATCAAAAATTCTCCCGTGCCCATCGGTACCGTACCGATTTATCAAGCTTTAGAAAGCGTCCACGGTAGTGTCGAAAATCTTACCCCCAATGATTTTCTGCACATCATCGAAAAACATGCCCAGCAGGGGGTAGACTATCAAACTATCCACGCTGGGATTTTGATCGAACACTTACCTCTAGTCCGCAATCGGTTGACAGGCATCGTCTCTCGTGGCGGTGGAATTTTAGCGCGGTGGATGCTGCATCACCATAAGCAGAACCCCCTCTATACCCACTATGATGACATCATCGAAATTTTCAAAAAATGCGATGTGTCCTTTAGTTTGGGCGATTCACTGCGTCCCGGTTGTACCCACGATGCTTCTGATGAAGCTCAACTAGCCGAACTCAAAACTCTAGGCAATCTCACCCGTCGCGCTTGGGAACATGACATCCAAGTGATGGTAGAAGGGCCTGGACACGTCCCAATGGATCAGATCGAGTTCAACGTCAAAAAGCAAATGGAAGAGTGCTCAGAGGCTCCCTTCTATGTCTTAGGCCCACTTGTCACCGATATCGCTCCTGGTTACGACCATATCACCTCCGCGATCGGTGCGGCAATGGCTGGCTGGTATGGTACCGCGATGCTCTGCTATGTGACTCCCAAAGAACACCTGGGTTTACCCAATGCTGAAGATGTCCGCAATGGTCTGATCGCCTACAAAATCGCCGCTCACGCTGCTGATATCGCCCGTCACCGTCCAGGTGCTCGAGATCGCGATGATGAGCTATCCACAGCGCGTTACAACTTCGATTGGAATCGTCAGTTTGAACTCTCCCTCGATCCCGAACGCGCGAAGGAATATCACGACGAAACTCTCCCCGCAGATATCTACAAAACTGCCGAGTTCTGTTCGATGTGTGGCCCTAAATTCTGCCCGATGCAAACCAAAGTCGATGCAGAAGCATTGAATGAGTTAGAGAAGTTCTTAGCCAAGGAAAAAGAACCTTCTAGCATCGGCTAACTCGCTGCTAATAAAATTAATTAAACCCCTGTAGGGCTTACCTTACAGGGGTTTTTCTTAGATATATGTATAATCGTCGATCGCAATTATTAGTCTAGGTATCATTTTGTTGACTTAACCAAGATTGACTAGAATGACGGACAGATAAAATAGAAACATGTCCCCGATCGACCAAGCGTAAAATTTAATGCTGGAGCTTACTTCTAAGTGCCTCTAGTGCTGCAATAGCTGCACCCGAGTGACCCTTTTCTAGTTCATTTAGCCCCTGTCTAATGCCAGCAGTGGTTTCTAGATCCTCAATCCGGTTGAGCAGCTCCCGATCGCCTGCGGCACTTTGGACGACTAGCTCGGATACTCCATTAATAGTGAGGACTAATGGTGACTTTGTGCCTTTAAGTCGATTACCTACGGTACGCTACGCGAACGATGAAGCTAGCAGTGTTACGCTTAAAATTGGCAAGAGAGTTGAGATCTCAATTGAGATCTAGCATAAAATTTGCATCAGATATCATGCTGATATGATGCTGTGCTACTTCGATCGATATCAAATCCGATTGCCGTTAAACAGTTGACAGTTGACAGTTGACAGTTGCAAGCGTTGTTGTTAAGTGGGAGATTTAAACTCCCTCTTAACAACTATCGCACCTTTAGGCAGGAGGCTCTTTAGGTAAAAAACGATCGAGTACAGTTTATGATGCCCTTGGAGCGATCTAAATTTACTAAAAATTAGATTTTTGGATCAAAATTTTACCCGACTTGGCTCAACTACTTTGACAACTCGATCGAGTGGGTGTTTGCGTTTTTTGCCTGAAAATACATTGACTTGATACACGATCGCATTGGTAATATCTAGCGCAGTCATCCAGCCACTCTTGCGGTGGTAGGCTCCCGTTTCAATATTCAGCCAACCTGGCCCTTGAGCGACTTCACCCGGGCGAACGCCCGGGAGTGTAAATGTAATTGTATGTCCGGTAATAATCACTTTATCGGAAAAATAAGGGAAAGGATTACTCAGGAACTTTTCTCTAATCCAGCAAAATTGATCGTTGTTTTGCTTGTCTAGCGATTGAAATGGATCGACTCCGGCATGAACCAAAAATACATCACCTAAATCTATATAAGATGGCAAACTCGCAAACCAATCTAGATCGTCTTGCGGAATTCCGGCATCGCCATAACTCTTTAGCGTAGTATCACCGCCAGATGGCAGCCAATGACGCAGCGACATCTCATCGACACCTCCATTATTGAAAGATGTCAATAACATCACTTCATGGTTGCCCATCAAACAGGGATAATTGTGTTCCCGAATCCATTTTACTACCTCAGCACTCTTGGGACCCCGATCGATTATATCTCCCAGAAAATATACCCGATCTTCAGGCGAAATCTTACAAAAATCAATCAGTTGGCATAAGCCATCAAAATGACCGTGAACATCTCCGATGGCGATTTTTCGGGGTTTGGTGCTGTGCTTTTTTTGAAATAAATTAAACATAGAGTGGTTGGTGCTGGATGATATCAGTCGAGGAAAGACCGATCTGTCAACCGGATCATAGATAGTATTTACACTCTGGACGTAAATAGCTCATTGATGACGCTATTTCATCATTATTGCTCAATTCCTCCCTCGAATCACTAAATCGAGTCTTGAGCTGAGTCAAATCGCGGACAACTGGCGTAGCCTCACCGTTACTGCGGATCGCCCCAACACCCGATCGAACTAACGTAGTGTTTACCGATTGAGCGCGGCTTGTGGAGTACGATTGGGGAATAGTTGTTGGCGATAGTTTTCGATCCAGTCTGGATCGAAAAAGACGATTGTTATCATCACAGCAGCGCATAAACCGATCCCAGTAGTTAGGAATAAGCATAAATTAATCGCTCGGCTGAGTCGGAATTTTGAAGTCGATGCTACATCATCGACATCTGGTTCATCAATTATATTATTTGCCACTCGGGCGAGTGCTGAGGAGACCGTCATCGACACGTCTCGTTTCGTAACTCCTACGCAGAGGCTACGCCAACGCCTACAGCGCGATTGTCTCCGTAACTGTCAACTGTCAACTGTTTAAATTGATGGCACTGTGAAATGAAACCGACTACCGCGATCTTTGCCCGCAGATTCCGCCCAAATTTCGCCGCCCCAACCATTGACAATTTGCCGACAGATCGCTGCCGACAGATCGCCAGTCCCAATCCAGTTCCGCCCGCAGTCCGCCGCAGCGAACCTTCGGCTTGATAGAAACGTTCAAACACCATTTGTAATAATTCCGGTGCGATGCCGCGTCCGGTATCGGTGACAGTTACTTCGAGCATTGATTCAACGATCGAGGCTTCAATGCCGATCCGATCTGTACCAGTCGTAAATTTACAGGCATTATCGAGCAGTTTAGTTAGGACTTCCACCAACCATTCCCCATCAGCGCGCACGAAGGGCAACTCGGTGGGAATATCCACGATAATTTTCGGTAAATCTCGATTGTAGCGACGGGTGTTTAAACCGCTCAGGGCGAGATCGATACATTCTTCGAGCGAAAGCGGTTCGGGATGCCATTGAATGCGTCCGCTTTCGAGCTGGGAGAGGGTGAGAAAGTCTTGAACGAGTTTCCGCATCCGTTCGGCATCTCCGAGCGCAGTGTTGAGCATTACTTGCCGCAGTTCGAGGGACATATCGGGTTCGGTTGCCAGACTTTCTAGACAGACTTGAATTGTTGATAGAGGTGTGCGCAGTTCGTGTCCGGTAATTGCGACTAAGTTGGCTCGGGTGCGATCGAGTGCTTCTAGTTGTTGGTTGAGGTACTCTAGGTTGGTATAAGATTCTGCTTGAATTAAGGTGCTACCGATTTGGGTCGCGATCGCTTCAACTAGATTGATGGTGTCATCCGACCAGGGTAATGCGGATGGATGATGTTGATGTAGTTCGATCGTCCCCAAGATTTTATCCTGATAGAGCACTGGCACGATTAACCAGTCGGTGATACCGAGTTTTGTCAGGGTCCGCTGCCACGTTTTAGTAATGTTGACGGAGGCTAGAGATGTTGATTCGTGAGTTTTTACAACCGCTTTGAAGATGGGATTGTCTGCTAGGTTCCAAGCTTGACCGATTAAGGAAGGCAGTTCCGAATTGGCTAAATACTCATGGGCGATCGTCGTCGTGCGCTCGTCTGCACGATACTGATAAATTAAGCACCGACTGACTCTAGTGGCTTTACCTATTTCCTGTGCTGCAACGTGGAGGATCTGTGCCGAATTGAGCGAACGGCGAATTGCGCCCGTAATTGTATTGACTAACCGTTCCCGTTCTTCTTTTTCTTCGATCGAGCGGTAAGCCTTGAGGAGTTTATATTGCCGCGCCTGTAAATATGTCACCAATCGCTGCACAAAAGCATCAGCACTGGCTGAATTGTCTTGGGGGATGGTGGGGACAGAGAGTAAGTATTCCTGCTTCGCCTGGAGGATTTTCGCAGCCAATTCGGGACGATAACCTTGAATTCGATCGAGTAGAATCTGTGCGGCGGTAATAGTGACTTGTCGATCGAATGTCCAGATCCCTTCAAACCGTCTGGATGGATCGATTTCTGGTAAAACTGGATCGTCCGAAGGCGGGCTGATTTTTTCCCGACAGATCAGGCAAGCAGATGACTGAGCACCAATTGCGATTAGATGCCACTCAGTTCCTAGCGCATCATTGCTACTAAATGGTACCAACTCATACTCTTCTAAGCGATCGCTAAATTCAGTATCTGGTGCAGCCAGAACATATACTTGATCGCTAATTTCTCCCAACCGCCGATAGCGATGAGCTTCTTGACGGTAAAATTTCTCTTGCTGAAAACTGGCAATCAGCAACGGTCGATCTGTACCTGCGAGTACCCGATCTTCCATAGCGTGCGATAGAGCCGTAAGGGAAGATTTAAAGTACAAGTGCGACCTGAGGTGGGGCATTTGCCGCAGTAACTCGCTTAAAACTGATTGTGGATTGCTCACTATGATTTTTTTCCCCTAGGGCTGCGGCAGGGTGGGGCGGCGAACGCTACTGTCAAGTCCACCGATCGAAGTCAGGACAGTAGGATTTTGGGTTTACCGATTTCCATCGTACAGAAAAATTAGACCCAATAGCTACTGGATCGGGTTTTCACGCCGATAGCTTTACTATTATTTACCATAATTAATCCCCGATGACCCTGGCGTTCCAGCAATTCCAAATTCAAACTTATGCGGATATACAGCCTTTGTGCCGATCGATCGAGCGGTTTTGGGGCACACTAGAGCAAACTGGTATCCACTCGCATCAGCCCCACTTTGGCATGAAATAGCACCCCAGCTAGCAGTGGCAAGTAGTGACTGTCAGCGATATCTCTGTAATTAAGTTGGAGCGTGGTAAATATGCTCGGATTCTCTCCTCCATCATCTCCCCTCCCAATTGCACTGCCAAAAATCGTAAATTAGCGATTAAGGTCGAAACCGGGGGAATTCTCTGAGCAACTTGGAACTACTAAATATATTTAGTAGTCAGTGTGACGATGAAGTATCAAAAAGTAGCCTCATCCAGCAACTCCTCAGCCAAATGCCATAAATTTGGTACTGACATCATGAACAGCGATTGAGCCATCTCGCATTTTAATTAGTCCGATATTTGCTGATGCTCAGTGGGTTTGCGGGTTAACTTTAGACCCAGATGTCAAATTCGTGGTATCTTACCACAGAGTCCTCAAGTGTTAATCGTTCGCGGCAAACAGCAACAATCCGATCTGGATGTTCAGCTTAAATGAGTGCTAGCGATCGACTCTTACAGGTAATTGCCCATTGTAGTGCAATTGGGTTAAGCCACTGCTATGCTTTAGCGCAGCCTGTCCTTTGGGGCAGCGGCTGCCTCATCCCAAAGGAGAGACGACCGCAGCCATTGGTAATAACCGGATGAATCGAATAGATCGATGGCTGGCGATTACCTTTGTCAGCCATCGATGAGGCGAACGGTATACTTGCCAAACGAGTTCACTGTCAGGAATGTAATATAGTGAGATTTCAGTTTTTACTCTTTAGTGTCTTTAGTTTCTGTCTGTTAGCTGTCCCGGCTGATGCTGGTCAATTAGCATCATGGAGGTTCGATCCAATTAGAAATCGGTTAGATTTTAAGACTGATGCTGGGGTTCAGCCCAAAGCAGTCATGCTCTTTAATCCGACTCGCCTAGTCATCGACCTGCCAGGGATCGGGTTTGGGAAACCAACGATCACCCAAAGATTGACAGGCAACTTCAGATGGTTGCGAGTGGGTCAATTTGACAGCAGTACGACCAGGCTAGTCTTGGAACTACAGCCAGGATATACCCTCAACCCCAAACGAGTCCAATTTACTGGCGAAAATCCGATCGATTGGTTTGTGACTATTCCAGTTCCCGAACGTGGAGCGACGACGATCCCAACCCTATCCCCAAGATCGAATTCGCCCAGATAATCTGCATCATTAGGAGTAAGTATTGTGAGATCCAACTGGTTATTACCCAGCGTTTTTAGCTTCCTGATGGTATCGCTGCCAGCAACAGCCGCAGAAATCCTGTCGTGGCAGTTTAATGCGACCGAAAATCGGATTGACTTTACGATGAGTACAGCGGTGAAACCTGAAGCCCAAATGCTGGCTAACCCCAGTAGATTGATCGTCGATCTGCCAGAGACTAGGCTCAATCAGCCTACGTCTTCCCAAACCCTCAGCAATGGTATTAAGTCACTCAGAGTAGGTCAATTTGATGTCGATCGCACTAGGATGGTTTTAGAACTAGATCCTGAGTACACTATCGATCCTCAACAAGTACTGATCCAAGCCAGTAGCAACAAGCAATGGTCGATCCAACTTCCCACTCCCCAACCCATCAAATCTTTTCCGCGTGGTGCGCCAGTTGGCTCTATCGCCGTTTTCAATGAAAATGGTCAAGTTGTCGTAGCACAACCCAATCGTCCGAAAACCGTTGTTAGGAATACTCCTAATACCTCAATTAATTATATTGCGCTCGATCCCACTCGGACGGGAATTTTAGTTCAAGCCGATCTTCAGAGTCGGACGCAGCTCCAGTATCTAAGTGGGTTGGATATTCGCTCTGGGAGTTATCGGATTACGATTCCCAATGCGAGATTGGCTCCTAGCTACCAAGTTCCTAGCGAATCACAGCGGTATCTGACTATTAGTACTCAAGGAGACGATCTTACCATCCTCGTTCGTCGTGCCGATGGGGTAAAAGTTGATATCGTCCGTCAGTACCTGAACAACCGTTGGGTCTACTTACAGCCGCTCCCCAGCGGAGCTACAACCCGAATTGTGGTCAACCGTCCGCCAGTAGATGTCCCAATCGATGTCCCCAAAGCTAGCGACCGTCCCGCGCCCAAACAGAATACTTCACCTCCAGTTCGACCGAATAATGGCCGAGTCCTCGTCATGCTCGATCCTGGACATGGGGGTAAAGATCCTGGTGCAATTAGTCCGGGTGGTTTACGTGAAGTAGATGTAATTTTACCAGTTGCCAAAAGAGTCGCCGAAATTCTGGTAAAACAAGGTATTGCTGTCAAGATGACGCGAAATAGCGACTATTTTGTCGGGCTAGACGAACGGGTGATGATGTCGAGCGAAGCAGGTGCGACCTTATTTGTGAGTATTCATGCTAACGCGATCGCTAATCGTCCTGATGTCAATGGCTTGGAACTATATCACTATAAGATCGGACAATCTTTGGCAGAAACTGTCCACAGTGCGATCCTAGACTACGTAAACAAAAATGGTTTTTACTTAAACGATCGACGCGTCCGCTCGGCACGGTTTCTCGTCTTGCGGAAATCCTCCATCCCCGCTATTCTAGTCGAAACTGGTTATTTGACTAACGAAGCTGAGTCTGCTCGTCTCCGTCGTGATGATTATCAAAAAGTGATGGCAGAAGGCATTGCTAAAGGCATTATCCAATACATCAAGGATCGTAATTAATCGATCGATAATTTACTATATTTACTCGATCTTTCCAGGGCAATATGCAAGACCGACTCACTTATACCCCGCAGATTCAGTCAGACGAAATTACCAGAATTGGCGTATTTGATAGTGGAGTGGGAGGATTGACTGTCTTGCAAGAAATCTATCGCCAACTTCCCCATGAATCAGTTTTGTATTTTGGGGATACAGCCAGAGTCCCCTATGGCACCCGTAGTCCAGCAGAGATTTTAAAATTCACCCGCGAAACCTTGGATTGGATGGTACAGCAACGGGTCAAGATGGCAATTATGGCTTGTAATACTAGTTCGGCTCTAGCTCTAGAAACCGTCCAACATGAATACGATCTGCCGATTCTCGGGGTGATTTTACCTGGGGCTAGAGCCGCCGCTCTTCAGGGGCGAAGGATTGGGGTCATTGCTACTCCGGCTACTGTCAATAGCAATGCCTATCCCCAGGCGATTCTAGAAGCAAATCCTCACGCTCGGGTGTGGCAAGTCGCTTGTCCTGAGTTTGTCCCAATTATTGAAAATAATCGGATCGACGAACCATCTACCCTCCAGATTGCCGTAGAGTATCTTCAACCACTACTCGATCGAGCGATCGACACTATAGTTTATGGTTGTACTCATTATCCGCACCTCGAATCTATCTTGCGGAAATTTGTCCCTACTACAGTTAAATTTGTCAATCCTGCCGTCGATGTAGTGACCGCCGCCGCCAAAGAACTCAATCTCCTCGGCATCCACAGCCACCGTAGAGCAGTGCCCACCAACTTTATCGTCAGTGGCGATCCCGCACAATTTACCCAAATTGCCACTAAATGGTTGCCCACTCAACCCCTAGTCTCACAGATAACTTTACCAACCGTAACAGTTTCTTAAAGGACTAATCCCGATCGAAATGAGCCTAAAAACTCAAATCTATCCCCTATTTCCTACTTCCTATCCCCTGTTTCTGGCGACCTATTCCCTATCAAGAGGAAAAATAGCTTAGAATGTATGTAAACTTTCGTAAACTCTCCTCTGAGCTGCTCGATCGATGACCTCAGTGAAATCCGTATTTGCTCCTGTTGAAACTGACCTCCAAGTTTTGACAGAGAACCTCAAAAATCTCGTCGGTGCCCGTCACCCAATTTTGTACGCAGCAGCCGAACACCTATTTGGGGCTGGCGGCAAACGCGTGCGCCCAGCTATCGTCTTGCTCATTGCCCGTGCGACGATGCCTGGTGAAGAAATTACCCCGCGTCATCGCCGACTCGCAGAAATCACCGAAATGATCCATACGGCGAGCCTAGTCCACGATGACGTAGTAGACACCGCTGACACTCGTAGGGGCGTACCCACAGTTCACAGCCTCTTTGATAATCGGATTGCAGTACTCGCAGGTGATTTCCTCTTTGCCCAGTCATCTTGGTATCTGGCGAACTTAGATAACCTAGAAGTAGTCAAACTGCTCTCACAGGTGATTATGGATTTAGCTGAAGGCGAGATTCAGCAGGGATTAAATCAATTTGAGACTGATTTCTCGATCGAGGCCTACCTAGAGAAGAGTTATTATAAAACAGCCTCCCTCCTCGCCAATAGTGCCAAAGCTGCTGGCTTACTCAGTGATGAGTCTACAGTGATTTGCGAGCAACTATATTTGTATGGGCGGAATTTAGGACTAGCCTTCCAAATAGTGGACGATATCCTCGACTTCACCGCCTCAGATGAAGTATTGGGTAAACCTGCTGGCTCGGATTTGGCAAGTGGAAATTTAACCGCACCCACGCTGTATGCGATGCAAGAATATCCACAACTCGTGGAATTAATTGCCACGGAGTTTGAAGATCCGGCGGATTTGGAGCAGGCTCTGAGTCTAGTTCGGAGTAGTCAAGGCATTGCCAAATCTCGCGAATTAGCCAACCACCACGCACAGTTAGCTCTGGCGCAACTGAAGGGTTTAACTCCCTCAACTTCACTCCAAGCGTTATTCGATTTATCGGATTATGTATTGAAGAGGTTGTACTAAAGTAGTTGAGTAAGGGTAGGTTTTAACTTCAATCTCAAGCTTAGTTCTATTCAACTTCATCCGCACAGCCGATCTAATCTTAAATTAGTGGCTCGTAGCTAAATGAAATCCTAATTAATTATTAACTAATTTGGACTCAGTTAATCTTGATGAAAACAACTCTTGTTTTGGCAATGACCGCAGATGGGAAGATTTCAGATGTCACGAAATCACCCCCAACCTTTAGTTCTGAGCGGGACTATGCTCATCTGGTCGAGCAAATAGCATTAGCCGATGCTATTTTAGTCGGGAGCGGTACCCTCAAAGATAGCGGTAGTGTGGTGTTGCTGGAGCAGCCAGAGTTAATTCAAGCTAGAATCGATCGCGGACAACTATCCCAACCGCCTCAGATTATATGTTCTCGCAGCGGTAAAATTGATTCCAATTTGCCGTTTTTTAGTCAACCGATCGATCGCTGGTTATTGACAACTAAAAGCGGTGCAGCAGATTGGCATGAAGGAGGTAGTTTCAGCCGTATCCTAGTAAGTGAAACTGCCGATGGTAGCGATATTGATTGGCAATCTGTGACGCTGAAACTGACAGAATTAGGTATTGAAAATATTTGCTTCCTAGGCGGATCTGAATTAGCTGCAAGTTTATTTGCTGCTGATTTTATCGACGAGTTATGGTTGACTGTATGCCCATTCATTTATGGTGGTAGTGCCGCCCCTACTCCGGCATCTGGAGCTGGGTTTACTCCAGATTTAGCTCCCAAATTAACATTGTTGAGTGTCGATCGAGTCGCTCAGGAAGTATTTCTACACTATCAAGTTCAGAAGAAAACCGCTAGTCAACAGTCAACTATTTAACAAAGAACAGGGGTTGAAATCCCTACGCTTCGGACGATCCGACACGACACCTTTAGGTGAATTGTTGTTAGGCTAGGAGTGGAAATCCTCAGCATAACAACCCAGTTATCAATTATCAATTATCAATTATCAATTATCAATTATCAATTAATTTAATTATCAATTATCAATTATCAATTAATTTAATTCTGCCCTTCAATTTTTCCCAAATACCGCTGAAGATCGGGCGAAAATACCTCATAAATCAGCGTCAACGGCTCACCACGATGCCAGAATAAATAGTGACGACCCCAAAACGGGCCTGTTTCCCCAAAGGCTTGAGCTAGTGCT
>Ga0209390_10002904_pt1 | contig 28904 bp, 19 predicted proteins | sample BON01_FD_187212 | JGI IMG/M metagenome (GOLD analysis project Ga0209390, IMG submission 187212) | Freshwater microbial communities from Lake Bonney liftoff mats and glacier meltwater in Antarctica - BON-01 (SPAdes) (version 2) | ecosystem: Environmental > Aquatic > Freshwater > Ice > Glacier...
ATACGACGCCCCGCACAACTGCTGGACCTCCTGCTCGACCACTTCGTAAAGCGCTTCACGCACGACCGTGCGAAAGTGCTCCTTCATCATTTGTGCCAGCGGAAGGCTTTCCGCTTGGACGTTCTTGCTCTTATTCTTATTCTTCATTCGGGGTGGTTTCCTGTTGGTTTTTCTCACCCTCAGCCTGTCGGCCGAGGATTAGGAAACCACCTCACTTTTTAACAATCTACGGGACACTGCCTTTTACTGACGTTCAAATTTCCGGAAATTAAGCGCATTCGGAGTTTGGTTATCACAAGTGTTTTCGATCGATTTAACGACGATTTAACTGAGTCTAAAGGGACGCCGCCCTCGGGGCATTCGGGACTAGCGTATCTGCGCATCGATCACCTGACGTGCCCGTTGCATTGCCCGACTACGCATTCTCTTTTCGAGCATAATCGCAGCTCGATTGAAAGACGTTTTGGCCAGCTGGTCGCAGGCCTGAATCTGATATTCTGCCCCGGGCACGGAGACAAAAACGTCCGTCCGATAGCCCACTACTTCCCCTGGTTGGTGCTCGATTGTCACCCTCGCCTCAATGATCCCGGCAGCCTTGCTCAGCGCGATAAGGCAATCCTCGATATGTTGATCAAGGAACTGTTCCGACTCCATCGACTTGTAGCTAAGAGATAAGATCATCGGTCAGAAGGTGAGTCTCTGTTAGTCGTCTTTGATTTCGCTTTTGTAGAGTCAGCCCAATCGTCCGTTTGCAGATTGAGTTCACCTCTCTGACGATGATAGGCGATCCGCCCAAGCAGATGCCCGGCGATGGGCGCCGTGAGATAAAAACAGGCCACGACCAAGATGGCCTTGATCGCCGTGGCGAGATCTCCGGCATGCACGACTAAACCGAGTAGCATCAGACCCACGCCAAACGCACCTGCCTTGGTCGCGGCGTGCATCCGGCAAAGCACATCGGGTAAACGTAACACGCCGAGGGCTGCGACCAGCACAAACAACGAACCACCCACAATGAACACCGCACTCACCCATGCCCCGATCATGATTCCCCTCCTTTTCGGGCGATCCAACCGGCCAGCGCCGTGGTGCTAAGAAAGCCAATCACGGCGAGCACCACCGCCACATCAACGAGACCCGGCAGACCGAAACGAACCGCAAGCCAGACCATGACGGCGAGGGCACATCCTCCCGCCAGATCGAGCGCCATGATCCGATCCATCGACGACGGGCCCTGCCACAGACGCCAGAGAGTCAGGGCAAACGCGAGGATAAGAGCGGCCGCCGAAATATGCAGCGCTATCGGTAGGGGATTAAACGAGGACGCAAAGAGGACGGACATATTTAACCTCAATTATTTCCCGCAGTTCATCCGGAGATGGCTGCGTGTAGAGACAGTGTAGATACAACTTTCGCGCCACCTCATCGACTTCCAGGGACAACGTCCCAGGAGTCATAGTGAGAAACGTGGCAAGAAACCAAATTTGACGGTCAGTGAGATCACCCAACGGCACCGCAACGATACCGGGAGAAATGCGCGGACGAGGCGAAACCACGTCCATTGCGACGCGAAAATTCGAAACCACGACTTCCCCGAGGTAGAATCCCCCAAAACGTATCAGCGTTATCAACCAGATCAGACGATTGGTCATGAGCCCGCCCTCCCCGGTCCTAAGACCGCTTCGATATAGATTTCGGGATTGAGCAATTGCTCAGCTGCTCGGGTGGCAAACAACAACATGTCACCGCCGGCGAATCCGATCCAAAGCGTGATCGAGCCCAACACCACACAGGGCAGCACCAGCGGCCACAGTCGCCCATCGACGGGCTTATCATTCGTCTTCGCATCCTCGGGGGCATCCTTCCAAAACACTTCCATCCAGATCTTGGTCATTGAAAATAAAGTCAAACTTCCCACCGCCAACGCGGTAATTGTCAGAGCCCAGGCCTCGTATTCTAAGCCGGCCTTCACTATTCCTAGTTTTGCCCAGAACCCGGAAAGCGGCGGAATTCCAGCCAGTGAAAATGCTGGCACAAAGAACAGGACCGCTAGCCAGGGCATTCCTCTGGCCAAACCGCCTAAACGAGCCAGGTCACCGGTGCCGCGCAGGTGCTGCACGATCCCGCCGACTAGAAACAAATTCGTTTTCACGACAATGTGGTGACCGAGGTAGAACAATGATGCCGTCAGCGCCAGCGGAGTCATTAGCGCCAATCCCATTACCATATAGCCGATTTGGCTGATGATGTGAAAAGAGAGGATTTTTCGGAATTCAAAATGCGCCGCCGCCCCCAACACTCCCGCTATCATGGTCCCGGCTGCGAGCCACATCATGAGGCCCTGCAAGTCCGCAAACTTGCCGGCAAAGAAAAGCGTATAGGTGCGGATAAGCGCATAGACACCGACCTTCGTCAGTAATCCCGCAAAGACCGCCGAGACCGCGACACGCGGGGTGTGGTAGGACGAGGGCAACCAAAAGAAGAATGGAAAGAGTCCCGCCTTCAGACCAAACGCGACCAACAACAGGATACCCGAGGTGTGGAGCACTTCAGCTTGTTCGGGATCGGCGAGACGCACCGCGATATCTGCGAGGTTGAGGGTTCCAATTTTGCCGTAAACGAGTCCCGCTCCGACCAGAAACAGCGCAGAACCGATGATGTTTAACATCACGTATTTCAGCGCCCCCTCCAGCTGCACGGCTTTGTTGCCAATCGTGAGCAGAACAAAAGAAGCCACGAGCATGACCTCGAACCACACGTAGAGATTGAACAAATCACCGGTAAGAAACGCCCCTTGAACACCGAGGATAAGCAGTGCGTAGAGCGGTAGATACTCGGCGCCTAATTCACCGTCCCTCAGTCCCCGTAACGAGTAAATCACGACAACGAAACCGATGAGCGCACTCACGGCGACCATGCCAGCAGCCAGTCGATCTGCGACAATGCTAATGCCGAACGGGGCTTCCCAGCCGCCCGCTTGGGCAACCACGATGCCCACCGAGTCGACCCGCATCAGTAACCACGCGGCCACGACTAAACCCAGCGCGTTTCCCGTGACACCCAGCACTTGCTGCAATCGAGGCGACGAACGAAATGCCAAGCACGCCAAGGCAGTAGCCACCGGCACGATCAACTGTGAAAACAGGAGCGTCGAATCACTCATACGGCATCCGTTCGGTTGAAGGCGTCGACGTCGTCGTTACCCGTAGTTTCGCGAGCACGATGGATCAACGTCACGGCAAAGACCGTGAGTCCGAAACCAATCACGATCGCGGTAAGCACGAGGGCTTGCGGAAGTGGATCGGCCGCGCCCACCGCGGGAACCTGAGCCCCCTCGCCGACGAGCGCTGGCGCTCCGACGGTCAAGCCACCCGCCGTAAATACCGCAAGATTAGCCGCTTGACCGAGTAGTATCATTCCGACGATCAAGCGCATCAGACTACGGCGCAACAGGCAGTAAACGCCGGTCGCAAAAACGACCCCAATCACTAACGAAAGAATCATATTCACGAGTCCACCTCCTTTAGCGCGAAGACCACCTTCAGCGCGAATCCCATCACCGTCAAAAATACTCCCGCATCAAAAAGCAGCGGCGTGCCCAAATGCACTTCGCCCAACAGCGGCAGGGAAAAGGCTGGTAACCACATCCCACTCAGAAACGACGGACCAAACAGTAAACCGACCAGCCCCGCCAGCAGGGCCAGCGACAGACCTACCGTCAACAGGGTGACGGGCTCAAACCGCAGCGCCCGCCGAGCGGCATTCGCTCCGTCGCCCAAGGCGATGAGCACGAATCCCATCGCCCCCAATAGCCCGCCGATAAAGCCACCGCCGGGCAGGTGATGACCGCGATAAAACACGATCAACGAAAGGGCGACCATCCAGGGCAGGATCACCCGCGCCATCCGTGAAAGTAGAAACGAGTGCGTCGTCATACTGAGTCCTCTTTCTCCGCGTTGGGATTCCGTTTGAGCAACGCGGCGACTCCCAGGGCGGCAATGGCCAAGACGATAATCTCTCCGAATGTATCGAGAGCTCTAAAATCGACTAGAATGACGTTAACCACATTGCGGCCGTGCGCTAACGGGTAGCTCCACTCACTCAGGGTCGTGGAAATCGTTTCCCCCATCTGGACCTGCATTGCTTTGAGCACGAGCAGAGAGATTCCGGCGCCCATCGCCACAGAAACACTCACATCGCGAAACTTCAGCCAACGGGATGCCTTCGGCTTAATGTCGGGCAGGCGATGCAGCACGAGCACCAGCAATACAATCGTCAACGCCTCGACCAGCAGTTGGGTAATCGCCAGATCGGGGGCGCTAAAATAGAGAAACAACAGGGCATTACCCAGGCCGAGAACGCCGAGCGCGAGCAACGTGTGCAAGCGTGACTTACTCACTGCGGCCATGATCGCCGAACCCGCGACCACGAATCCAATCAGGGCCGGCGCAATCGCAAATCCCTCAAATCCCGCCCACTTCGGCCAGCCGGCGAAGCGCACGAATTTCCACCACATCAACGCCGCCGTCGCCGCCATCACCACGAAGACGTAATGTCGCAATGCACCAGTTTGAATAGTGCGCGTCGATGACTTTGCCCACCCGACCACATTGGTCATCAACCGTTCGTAAACCGATAGCGGACCTTGCACCGATTCGACCATGTCTTGCTTCATCCAGATGAGTCGCCGCGACCGGTAGACTAGGATGCCTCCGATCATCGTCAGGGCGCTGAGACCGAGTGGCACGTTGAGGCCATGCCACAGCGCCAGTTCAGTTTCAACGGGCACTCCCGTAATGATCGTCGCCGCCGGTCCGACCAGCGCCCTCGAAACCCAGCCCGGAAACACCCCACACGCCAAACCCGCCACCGCGAGGAGTAAGGGAGGTCCCCACAAAGTGATCGGGCCTTCGTGGGCCGAAACGGGTTTGAGACCATGCGGCGGCTTTGCCCAAAAAGGATGCCATCCGGCCTTCAGGGCCAGCGCGAAGAGGAGAATATTTCCCACCAACGCAATGGTCACTAAAACCGGGGCAAACGAATCCAGCGCGGTGCCGGTTTTGTAAACATATTCCTTGCCGATAAAACCGAGAAAGGGAGGAAACCCTGCCTTAGAAAATGCCGCCAACATCGCCGCCGTCGCCGTGAAAGGCATCGCCTTACGCAGGCCGCCGAGGATCCGCGCATCCCGGGTGCCGGTTTCGTGGTCCACCGTGCCCGCGACCATAAACAATGCCGCCTTGTACAGCGCGTGTCCCAACAGAAAAACTACCATCGACTTGAGGGCCAGATCAGTGCCGATGCCGATCAACATCGTCAGTACGCCCAAAACGGCCAACGTCGTGTAAGCGAGGATACGCTTCAGATCCGTCTGCACCAAACCGAGCGTTGCGCCGGTCAAAAGCGTGACGGCGCCCGCCACGGTGAGCGTGCCATGCCACAGGCTCGTGCCGCTCAGGATCGGAGAAAACAACGCTAGTAAAAACACCCCGGCCTTGACCATAGTCGCCGAGTGCAAGAAAGCGCTTACCGGCGTGGGCGCAGCCATCGCATTCGGCAGCCAGAAGTGCAATGGCACTTGGGCCGACTTTGCCATGGCTCCGAGCATAACTAAGATCGCAATTGCCGGGTAGAGCGACGAAGCGCGCACGACGTCTCCCGCCTCCAACATTTCGGAGATTCGCCAGGTTCCGGCGACTTGTCCTAGCATCACTAGACCCGCGAGAAGAGCGAGCCCAGCCGTGCCGGTAACCAATAAAGCCTGCAGCGCCTTTTTGCGGGTATCGGCTTTCTCGTGTTCGAAACCGATCAGGAGATAGGACGTGATCCCGGTGAGCTCCCAGAAGACAAAAAGCAGAATAATATTATCGGCGACGACCACCCCCAGCATCGCAGCCATGAATCCAAACAGTAGAAGCAGGAAACGCCCCATCTCGGGATGGCCCTTCAGGTAACCGCTGGCATAGACTACGATCAAAGCGCCAACCCCGGTCACGAGCAGCGCCATCATCCCGCTAAACCCATCGAGGCGAAAATCCAAGCTCGCGCCCAGAGGCTCAAACCAAGGGGAGGAGGTCGTGAGCATTTCGCCCGGCGCCAACCCCACCAACTGCGATGCGATCCAAGCAGCCACCCCCGCCGGCACCAAAGCAAATGCCGTCACCGCCCCGCCCTTGGGCTTGGTCAAGACAGCAATCAATCCAGTGACCGCGAGAATTAGGATGGCGATGAATAACGTCATATTTGCGAGTTGAACTATAATCTCCGGCTAGGCCCCCCGCAGCGCAGCCAAAAATGAAGACCGACTCCCTTTTAACTTAACCGCAACCACCGGCACGGGGCATCCATGTAAAATCGATTCCGCAGTGCTGCCCAACAACGTCGCGTAAATAGCATGGTGCCCTCGGCAGCCGATGATCACGAGATCGTGCCCGCCCTCCTCAACCGCCGAAGCAATCGCAGTTGGAGCCAACAAGGACTCTCTCACTTGATAATCCACTTGGACCCCGCGCGCACCCACATCCGCCACGAATTCGCGCAACTGCCGTTGGTGAAACTCGTGCAGGTCTCGCACGAAATCTCCCCGCGACATCATCGACCGCGACTGCCCCCATGGCACTTCAAAAGCGTGAAAAACCGTCAGCTTCGCGTCTTCGGCTTGAGCAAACGCCAACCCGATATCCAGCGCCTGCCGACTGTATTGTGAATAATCAACCGGCACCATCACGCGATCAAACTCCGTGCCCGCGAGCGGCGGAACGGTCAAGACCGAGCAAGGCGCTTTCCGGGCGAGTTTCTCACTCAAAAATAAGTCGGCCACACTCCGTCCGCAGACCACCAGATCCGCACTCCCCGATTCCGCTACTCGCAGCACTTCCCCCAGCGGGGAGCCACGATAAACCACTCGCTCAATCTCCACGCCATCTTCGACCTGCAAGTGGTGCTCGAGGAGCTCGTTCATTCGTTTTAGCGCCACATCTTCCCCCGGCTCCAACAACCATGGGTAACGCTCCTTGAGCTCGATCGGTATATCTACGGGTTGCCAAGCGTGGAGAACCGAAATCTTCTTCGCTCCCGCCAATCGGACGAGGTTAGCCGTCCAACTCAGCACGGCAGCATCCGCATCTTGGAGGGTAAGATTTACGACAATGTGTTGAAAGCGTTTCATGAGTCTAAAGGTTTTCGTGAGAGGAGAGAAGGTTCCTCCGACCGCTGTCCGAAAGTCGAACCGCCCTACTGTAACGTGGATTATACTTTTGCACTAATACGAAGTTCCGTATTGATGTTTAGTTTTTTCCTAATCTTTCATGGGCCCCATGCACGACTGGCTAAATTTCCACCATCTCCGCTACTTTTGGGCCGTCGCCCACGAGGGAGGCCTCAGACTCGCCGCAGAGAAACTCCACGTATCCCCTCCTTCTATTTCTGCCCAAATCAGTGAACTGGAGAGCAGTCTCGGTGAAAAACTCTTTCGACGCCAAGGCCGCGCTAATGTCCTCACCGATGCCGGCCAAGTCGCCCTGCGCTACGCCGATGAAATCTTCTCGCTGGGGCAGGAAATGACCAATGCGATCAAGCAGCGGCCATCTTCGGAACCGATCCGTCTTCACGTGGGAGTCGCCGATGCTTTGCCGAAACTCGTGACGAACGAAATCCTTCGCCCCGTTTTCAGTATGACTCAGACCACTCACGTCATCTGCCGGGAAGGTAAACTAGACGATCTTATTGCTCAACTCGCGGCCCACCGACTCGATATCGTTCTCGCTGATGAACCTGCTTCCAGCAGTCACAATGTTCGCGCCTTCAATCATAAACTTGGGGAATCCAACGTGACTTTCTGTGCGGCTCCCGCCCTCGCTAAAAAGCTCAAACCTAATTTTCCCCAATCATTGCACGACGCGCCCGCTCTCCTCCCGGCCGAGTCCACGGCCCTGCGGCGATCCCTCGAAAAGTGGTTTCAAGAAATCAATGTTCGACCACTCGTCGTCGCGGACTTCGAAGACGCCGCCTTGATGAAGGTCGTCGCGACCGAAGGGAAGGGCTTTATCGCCCTCCCCAGTATCGTCGCCAAAGATGCCGCCGCCCGCTACGACCTCATGCCGATCGGCACGACCGATCGCTGTCGAGACGAATTCTACGCGATCACCGCCGAGCGTCGTATCACCCACCCGGCGGTTTCGCTCATCACCGACGGTGCCCGCAAACTGCTCCAGAACGGGTAGTCCCTTTCCATGGCAGCATCTCAATCAAAATCACCTTGGCGGTCCACCCTCGGGGCCTGGCTCGACTCCCCTGTCGTGCAGCGGGTTGTGATCGCCATAATTCTGTTCAACGCAGTTGTCCTCGGCCTGAAAACCGATCATGAAATCATGGCCAGCGTCGGCTCGGCGCTGAAGTTCATCGACCTCGCTTGTCTCGGTTTTTTTCTCGTTGAAATCTCGCTCCGAATCGTCGCGTTCGGTCGCGACTTCTGGCGGCACGGCTGGAATATTTTCGACTTCTTGGTCGTGGCCATCGCGCTGGCTCCCGACGCGGGCGCCTGGGCCGTATTGCGAGGACTTCGCGTGTTGAGAATTTTGCGACTTCTCACGGTCGTGCCTCAACTCCGCAAGGTCGTCGCGGCCTTTCTTCACGCCATTCCCGGGCTGTCCGGCGTCGTCGCCGTCATGGCCGTTTTTCTCTACACGGTTGCGGTCCTGGCCACCAATTTATTCGGCGAGACTCACCCCCAGTGGTTTGGCTCGCTCGGCACCAGTTTATTTTCCCTTTTCCAGATCATGACGCTGGAAAGTTGGTCGATGGGTATCGTTCGCCCTTTAATGGAAACCCATCCGTGGGCTTGGGCGTTTTTCGTGCCGTTCATCATCATCGCGACATTCACGATTCTTAACCTGTTCATCGGTATCATCGTTTCGACGATGCAGGAGCTCAGTCTGACGCCCGATATTAGTGCCGAACACGCGGAAATCGATCATACGCTGGGTCGGATCGAAACCGACATGCGTGCCCTCCGCCGTTCGCTGGAAGACCTCAAATCGACTCCGGGCAGGTCCCCGGCTTCATCTCTTTCTTCAACTCAGACTCACGACCATGCTTAACCAGCTTCTCGATCCTCTCTTCTTGTTCTTTGTCGTCGGTTTCATCGCCGGACTCGCCAAGTCCGACGTAAAACTGCCCGAATCGGTCTACCATCTGATCAGCACCTATCTGCTGCTGGCGATCGGACTCAAAGGCGGCGTGCAACTCGCGCAGGCTGACCCCTCAAAAGTCTGGTTGCCCGCGCTCACGACCATTGCCGTGGGGGTGCTTACCCCATTCATTGTTTTTTCGCTCGCGCGCCGTTTAGGTAAGCTCAACCACGCCGATTCCGCCTCGCTCGGCGCCCACTACGGTTCCGTCAGTGCCGTGACCTTTGCCGCAGCCATGGAGTTTGCCCGCCGAGCCCAAGCGGAACCCGAGGGTTTCATGCCCGTGCTGCTGGTACTCCTCGAAATTCCCGCCATCATCATCGCGATCGTACTGCATCGTCGTGCCACGGGCGGGACGAGTTCCGGCGAAAGCTACCGCGCGGTCATTCGCGAGATTCTGCTCAATCGATCCGTTTTCCTCCTCGCCGCCGGCTTAATCGTCGGTTTGATCGCCGGCCCAGCTCGCTTCGAGCCCTTCGAATTGCTCTTCGCTGATGCGTTCCGCCCCATCCTCGCATTCTTTATTCTAGAGATGGGACTACTCGCTTCGCAGCGGATGTCAGAAATCAAATCTGCCGGAAAATTCCTCTTCATCTTCGGTATCATCTGGCCTCTCGCCGCCGGACTCGCCGGCACTCACCTGGGCCTGCTGGTCGGCCTCAGCGTGGGGGGTTCCGTCGTCTTCGGGGCCATGATCGCAAGTGCATCCTACATCGCCGCCCCCGCCGCCGTGCGCATTGCGATTCCCGAGGCCAACACCGCCATGTCGATCGCCGCATCACTTGGTATCACCTTCCCCATCAACCTCGGCCTGGGAATTCCGTTCTTCTACTGGTCAGCAACGGCGTTTTAGTTCCGTTTCGTCAAATCTGAGTTAAACGTCGATGGTCCTCCCGTGGGGGGGCATTCGATGTTCAGTCAACCGCATCGGATTCAAAACAGGCCGCCACCGCCTCAAGGGCTTCCTTTTCATCGACGCCCTCCACCTCGATTCTCACGGCCGAGCTCAGGGTCGCGCAGAGCACAACCAGACCCAAAATACTCGTGGCTTCGGAAAACAGCCCCCCCCTTTTCAATATGACGCGGGAGCGAAAGCGGTGAGCACATTGTGCAATCAACGCAGCGGGACGAAGGTTCAGACCGTGATTCCACGGCACTTTAACAATGATGAATCGCATGGGCGGTATAAGTTTCAGACTGGTTTGACGCCTGTCGCGGCCCGAGGTTCACCCGATCATTGCACTAATTTTGTAACGATCAGATTTCCGGGATCGACCGCAGTTCCGGTTTCAAATCGTTGCCCTGCGCTCCGCCGTTAAATCTCCCCTTCCACGAAGGGTTTGAGCCGCTCGACCAAAAAATGCTCCCACACGCCATCGACCGCTTCGGCCCAAATCGGGTCAATTTTGCCAAACGCGTTGACCACGATCTTTACGTCTGTGCCACCCGGTTCTCTCGGCGTAAAGGTCACTTGATGCACCATGTTCACGGCCATCCCGTTAAATGGGAGCGGTCCCTCAAAATTCAATTTGGACGGACGCTGCGCGAAGATCACCGTCCCGTGTTTCACCCCGTTACCCGCTTCGTCAAATAATTCGATGAAGCCTCCTCCCGGAGTCGCTTCGATGAAGAACTTTGCGGGCTTTCCGCTGAAAGAGTGATCCCACCAACCTGATATATCACCGGTAAATGCCGCCCACACCTCATCCGGCGACGCATCAATTGAAACCGTCTGCGTGAGCGAGAACGAATACTGCGACTTCTCCGTCACTTCCGCCCGCATCAGCGACACCCAAACCACCGCCAACAGGATCACAATTGAACATCGCTTCATTCCATTGTCCTGCGCCTAAACTCGCGCTGGGTCAACGACCAGTGCCGCTGACTTCGTGATCGCTGCTCACCATGCATCTGCTCAGCGTCCTGCCTGATGTCACCATTTTCCACGATCCTCACTCATCCGGGTAGCGCTCACAAAGACGATTTTTTGGCCTGCTGCGTGTTACTCGCTCACCACTCCGCTCCGATTGTGCGGCGCGAGCCAACCGCCGCCGACCTCGCCGACACCGCCATCGTGGTTGTCGACGTTGGAGACTCGCACGATCCCGCACTCAACAATTTCGATCATCATCACTTGCCCGATGACGCCGCGCCCACTTGCGCCCTTTCGCTCGTGCTCAAGTCGCTCGATCTCTACGAAGACGCCCGCAGCTTTTGCGACTGGCTCGAACCGGCCGAATGGTTCGACTGCCGCGGTCCCAATGCCACCGCCAAGTTCCTCAAGGTCCCGCGCAACGCGATCAACCAGCTTTACTCACCGATCGATGGCACCCTCCAGCGTTGCTTCGCCGCCAAGACCGAACACCGCGCAGGGGAGCCATTGTGGGAGATGATGCTCCAAGTCGGCGACGATCTCGTGTCCTACCTGCGCTCGCTCCGCACCCGTCTCAATTTCATCGGCCAACACGCCATCCTCTGGCCGCTTTCGACTGCTCCGGCGTCGGAGACTACCTCGCACTCAGCCGTCCTTTTCATGCCTCGAACCGATCCCCTGCCCGAAGAACCCTCCTCCGGTCTCGATCGCTACGTCGTCGAACAAGGACTCAATGAACGAGTCGTCGCGATTATTTCCCCCGACCGCAGAGGCACCGGCTACGGACTCTCCCGTCATCGCGATCATCCCCGCATGGATTTCACCCGCATCGCCGACGAACCCGACGTTCATTTCGCCCACAAACGCGGCTTTGTGGCCAAGACTTCCGCCACCGATCCCCAGCGGCTCCAAGTGCTGCTCCAGCTCGCGGAGGCCTAAGTCAAAGAACCCGATTTGGCGGCCCTTGTTATCCCCCGAAGCCATAAGCTGGACAGTTTTATCGAAATTTAGTATCTCCCTTCCGGGCGCTGCCGGTCGAGTTCGGCGAGAGAAACCTACCCAAAAAAAGAAGCACAACTCAACTGATGAAATCCAAACTGTCCCTCTTTCTTGGCCTCCTAGTAGCCCTCGCCCTTTTCGTAATTCTGAGGAATGGCGAGACTTCGCCGTCTGCCCCTGAAAAAATTCCGGTCGGTCCCTCAGCTCCGACACTCGCTGCCGAGCAAAATACGACCGCCCCTGACCCGCTACCCGAATCACCCCAGCTGGTCGCAAATGAAGCGGCGACGAAGATCGCCCCCACTGCCGCAGTTCCCGAACCAATCGACGCCAATTCGTTGGCCCATCTTCCGATCGGCACCCTGCGCACCCAGCTCAGCGCACTCCCAGCTCCCGTTCTCCAAAAAGCACTTCGCAAGCTCGAAGAACTCTCCGTCCCTTCCGAGGATCTCGCCAGTCTGCGCGTGACGTTGGATGGTAAGTTTTACTACTCCCGTGATGTGCCTCATCCGACGCAGACCCACTCACTGGGTGCCAGTTTGGTCGCACGGGGTACTTCCGCGGCCGCGATCGCCGGCACCGGAGCCGCGGCCGTGCCCGTGGCCAACCCGCCGATCCACCACTCCAAACCTGGTTCGACCAACGTAATTTATCTCGATTTTAACGGCCATACGATCACGGGTACGAGCTGGAATATGGGAGAGGGCGCCGCCGCAACCTACGTGGGTAAGCCCTTTGATACCGACGGTGACTCCACCACCTTCAGCGATGCGGAACAGGCCATCATCACCGAAGTCTGGCAACGCGTCTCCGAAGACTACGCCCCATTTGACGTCGATGTAACCACCGAAGCACCCACGACCTTCACCAATACCACCGCGCATGCCCTGATCACGCCTAAACTCGATGCCAATGGCATCGCCATGCCTTCCAGCTCGGGTGGCGGAGTCGCCTTCACCGGTGTTTTCGGAGACGATGATTACGCGACCATGAGTTCCCCTGCGTTCACTTACTCCGACAATGTCAACAACTCCGCCGACGGAATCGCCGATGCCACCTCCCACGAGGTCGGCCACAACTTGGGCTTAAGCCACGATGGCCAGAGTGAAGAGTATTACGATGGGCACGGCACCGGAGAGACGTCTTGGGGCCCGATTATGGGATCACCCTACGACCAAAATGTTAACCAGTGGTCGAAAGGTGAATACTTCAATTCGACGAACCCACAGGATGACTTCGCGATTATCTCAGCCAAAATCCCCTACCGCACCGACGAAGCCGGGGGCACGATCCAAGCCGCCGCCGCCGCCACCGTAAACGGCTCCACCATCAGTAATACCGGGATCATCGCCAATGGAACCGACCTCGACATCTATTCCTTCACCACCGCCAGCGGGAATCTCAGTTTTTCAGTCGACGGCTACCGCGCCGGCAGCAGCACCAATGGAGGCAACGGCACCAACGGCGGGAACACCGACTTTAAGTTGGAGTTACTCGATTCCGGGGGCAACGCCGTCGCCACCCACGATCCTGCTGGTGCCACCAACGCCGCGCTAACTCACACCGCGACCGCCGGCACCTACTACGTGCGAATCTCGCCCGCGGCGGAAGGCACTCCTTTCGCTAACCCTGCTAACGGCTACACGGCTTACGGCAGCGCCGGTCAATACACGCTTACCGGCACCATCGTCGCCGCCGCGCCCAGCATCACCAGCGCCACCACCGCCTCTATCGGCGCCGGCGAGTCCTATCGCTACAACATCATTGGCACCAATGGCCCCACGAGTTACCAAGCCACCGGTCTCCCCTCCGGCCTCTCGGTTAACCCGACGACCGGCTTAATCAGCGGTCGCCCCACGGCGATCGGCGGATTCAATATTTCCCTCTCCGCGACCAATAGCCTCGGCACCGGCACCGGATCACTCACCCTCACGGTCACGGACGCCGCCCCCGTCATCACCGCCCAATCCACTGGTCGTATCGCCGTCACTCCCGGTGCCTCCCAGTCCCTCTCGGTTACCGCCCTCAGCGCCAACGGAACGCCATCCTACGAATGGTTCCGCAATGGACACCCCATTTCCGGAGCCACCGACGCCACCTTCGATCTGTCCACCATGGGGCCCGGCGATAGCGGCTACTACCGCGCGCAGGTGACCAATACCGTTGGCACGACCGTCAGTGACATCGTGTTCGCGCTCTACGCCCCCACCAATTCCGAAGTCGTCGGCTGGGGTCTCAATACTTCCGGCCAACGCACCATCCCTTCCGACCTCAACACCGCCATCTCCGTCACCGCGGGCAAGACGCATACCCTCGCCCTTAAGTCTGACGGCACCGTGGTCGCTTGGGGATCCAACGTTGACGGCGAAACCACCGTTCCCGCCAATCTCACCGACGTCGTCAAGCTCGCCGCCGGCGAAGACGTCTCCTTTGCGCTCAAGAGCGACGGCACCGTCGTCGCATGGGGCAGCTCCGGGTTCACCACCGGCAACCCTCCTTCCGACCTCGCGAACGTCGTTGATCTCACCGCCGGTGGGTTCCATGCCCTCGCCCTCAAATCCGACGGCACCATCGTCAGTTGGGGCAGTAACGGCAACGGGCAACTCACTCTCCCCGCCAATATCGGCACCGTCCTAAATTTCGCCACGAGCAGCGGAACGACCTACGCGATCGATTCCGCGGGAACCGTTTTCGCCTTTGGATTTACCGGCAACGGTGTAACCGAGGTCCCAGCCGCCTCTCCGCTTTGGCGCTCCGTCTCCGGCGGCGGCTTCCATGCCCTCGGCCTCAAAAGCGACGGCACGGTTGAGGGCTGGGGCTTCTCGACCTACGCCACCCCTCCCAGCGGCCTGTCCAACGTCGTCGCCATCGCCGCCGGTAATGAACACTCCCTTGCCCTAAAATCCGATGGCACGATCACTGCTTGGGGAGATAACACTCACGGCGAACGCACGGTTCCCTCCGGGCTCTCCGCGGTCTTCTCCATTGCCGCCAGCGACTTTTTCTCCATCGCGATCAAGGAGGTCACCGTAATCGCCCCCGCGATTACCGCCCACCCCGGCGATCAAACCGTCACGGCGGGTGCCTCCGCGAGCTTCTCGGTAACCGCCACCGGCTTCCCCGTCCCCTCCTACCAATGGCGCAAAGATGGCACCAACATCACGGGCGCAACGAGTCCGACCCTCACGATCGGCACGACCACCACTAACGATACCGGCAACTACGACGTTATCGTCACCAACACGTCTGGCAGCGTCACCTCCTCCGGAGCCACGCTCACCTTGCAGACGCTGCCCGACATCACTTCCGCCCCTCAACCCCAAACCGTGATTATCGGCACCAACGTGACACTCACCGTTGCAGCCTCTGGAGTGCCCCCCCCCGATTACCAATGGCGTAAGAACAGCGTTAACATCGATGGCGCCACCACCAGCTCTTTGGCCTTCGGCACCGTCAGTCTGTCCGATACAGGCAGCTATGATGTCGTCGTATCCAACGTGGTCGGTAATGTCACCTCCACGCCCGCCACGGTCACCGTGCAGGAAACTCCTGCCATAACGACCCACCCCGTCTCTCAAACCGTTAACGTCGGCATCTCCGTCGCCTTCACCGTTGAAGCCACCGGCACTCCCGCCCCCACTTATCAATGGCGTAAGAACGGCACCAACATCGCAGACGCTACCAGCTCCAGTTTCGGTCTGAGCGGAGTCAGCCTTAATGACGCCGGCTCCTACGATGTCGTGGTCACTAACGACGTCACTAGCGTGACCTCCACCGCTGCCACCCTCACGGTCCAAGTCGCTCCTGCCATCACCACCCACCCTCAATCACAGAGGGTTAACTCGGGCGCTAGTGTCACTCTCTCCGCAACCGTCACCGGACTGCCTACCCCGACTCTGCAATGGCGCAAAGACGGCCAAAATATCGACGGTGCCACCACCGCGTCTCTCGACTTGGGTGCAGTCAGTCCCGGCGCCAATGGGAATTACTATCTCGTGGCAACGAACTCAGTCGGCACCGCCGCCTCGAACAGTGCAAACGTCACCGTCCAATTCGGACCGTCAATCAACATCCCGCCTGCTAGTCAAACTGTTACCGCGGGCACCAGTGTCACCTTCACCGTCGCCGCGGCCGGTGCACCAACGCCAACCTACCAGTGGCAAAAAGACGGCTCGCCCATCACCGGCGAAACCAGTGCGAGCTACACCATCCCCGCCACCGCGAGCTCCGATGCCGGAGACTACACCGTCGTCGTGACCAACAGTGTCACCAGCGTCACCTCGTCTGCGGCTACCCTCACCGTGACTCTCGGGGCCGCAATCACCACCCAACCCGTTTCACAAACCGTCACCCTCGGCACCCAAGTGACTCTCTCCGTCGTCGCAACCGGCTCGCCCGCGCCCACCTATCAGTGGCGCAAGAATGGTTCTCCCATCCCGGGAGCGACCAGCCCTTCTCTCGCCCTCGGCAACGTCTCCTTCACCGACTCCGGCAACTACGACGTCGTGGTAACCAATGCCACTGGATCCACCATTTCAGAGACTGCCGTAGTCGTCGTGCAAGAGGCGCCGGTCATTACCATCCAGCCAATTTCACAAGTGGTGCCTGCGGATACTTCCGTCGCCTTCATCGTCGAGGCCACCGGCACTCCTGCCCCCTCATTTCAATGGCGTAAGGATGGGGTCAATATTCTCGGCGCTACCAGCTCCAGCTTGGGCCTGAGTTCGGTGGGTGCGGCCGAAGCCGGCTCCTACACCGTCGCCGTCTTTAATGATGCCGGCACCGTCACCTCTGACGCCGCGACACTCACCATCGTCTCCGTCACCGGCACCCACGCCTCGGATGGCTATCGCCTCGGCACCGGTGTCACGATCAACAACTCCGTGAATTATACCGGGGATCTAAGTTCTTTGGTTTGGTCGGTCGTGCCACCTGCTGATATTGGCGGCCAAAAATGGAGCCTATCTGCCACCGGAGGCACCGCCGCCGACGTGAGTCCTACGGTCGGCACCACCGACCTCTTGGACTTCACTTGGAATAACGTCCCCACCAGCCCGTTCACCTTCTCGTATTCTTTGGTCGTTCCTGATGCCACCGCCGGTGATCACAACCTCACCGCCATGTTCGAGTCCACCAGCTCGGCCGGCACGCTCCAAGGTATCGCCACTCCCGATCCACTCGTTTTATCAGAGGCCACGACCGTCCACTCAGCCGACACCAACAGTGACCTACGTATCGGCCTCTCCGAACTCCTGCGCGTCATCGAACTCTATAACACCCGACTCGGCACCACTCGGACTGGTCGCTACCAAGTCCAAACCGGCACGGAAGACGGCTTTGCCCCCGATCCCACCGAAGGCACCACCCAATCCAGCTTCCATGCCGCCGATTTCAACCGAGACAGCAAAATCAGTCTATCCGAACTCTTACGGGTCATCGAACTCTACAACACCCGCAGCGGCACCACCCGCACCGGCGAATACCACCTCGAATCCGGCACCGAGGACGGCTTCGCCCCCGGCCCCGCGTCCTAAACCGTTGCGCCGTGCTTCAGCCGGCACCCGTTGCCCTTCAGCCAAAAAATCTCACCCCGACCGAGTCATCAACTTTGTGCACTCTGTCGGGGCGCCGCTTGACGACGCCCTGCCCGGCCCCCTCCCCCCAAAACCTAGCCCGACTCGACCTATTCCCGTGACCTCGGCGGGAAAAGTTTTTGAAAAGAGGGCACCCCATCCCTCGTGGAGAGTCCCATGGTTTGACGCCCCTACGGCCCCCCCCTCAGCCTTCAGCGGTTCGCCTTACCATCGCCCATGAAGTTCAAATCCTTTCTCGTCGTCGCCTTGGTATTCAGTATTGCCGCCATCTGGTATCTGAAACCGACCGCCCCGTCCGAATCGCTTGCTCAAATTTCAACCCCGGCGATCGAGACCGCTCCCTCCACCACTCCACCGCCATCATCCGCCGCACAATCACTTTCCCCACCTGCGGCGGATCAATCGGATCCCACGCCAGCCCCTGCCGTGACTCCGGACATGGCAGTCCCCGATGATTTAATAGCTCAGTTCGAGCAGATGATTCTCGCGCAAATTCCCGCCAGTCAGCTCAAGTCCAAACTACTCACTCTTGCTCCAAATCCCCGCCTCCGCGCCCTGAAAAAACTGCAAGAACTGCAGATTCCCGCGGCAGACTTCGCCAGCTTGAGGGTGAAGAGTGACGGCGGCCTCTTCTACGCCAACGACGCCCCTCCGCCTCCTCTTCCTCCTCAAGAAGCAGCCCCCGCCGCCACTGGCGAGAGTCTTGCCCTCGAATCGTCCCCCGAACGAGCCGAGATTTCCGCGCCCGGAAGTATTGCCGCCGCGGCGGTGCCCGTCGCGTCTCCGCCTATCCGCAATTCACGCCCCGGTTCGACCAATGTCCTCTACCTCGACTTCAACGGTCACGTCATCACGGGCACGAGTTGGAATAGTGACCCCGAAGACGCCCATGCCTACGTGGGTGTCGCCTACGATACCGACGGTGATCTCACCTCCTTCAGCGATGATGAACAGTCCGACATTATCGAAATTTGGGAACGCGTTGCGGAAGATTTCGCCCCCTTTGACGTCAATGTAACCACCGTAGAACCTAGCACCTTTACCAGCACGACGGGCCGAGCGCTAATCACCGCCAACGTCGACGCCAACGGTGTCAGCATGCCAGCGCACACGGGAGGCGGTGTCGCCCAACTCGGCGTATTTGGCAACAGCGACTACGCCACCCGTAGTTCCCCCGCTTTTGTTTACTACAACAACTTCGGCAGCAACGAAGCCAATATCGCCGAAGCCGTTTCGCACGAACTCGGTCACAATTTCGGGCTGTCTCACGATGGCCTCACCGGAACCACCTACTACAACGGTCACGGTAGTGGGAATATCTCGTGGGGTCCTATCATGGGCACCGGCTACGGTCGCAATGTGAGCCAGTGGTCTCAGGGTGAATACTTCAACGCCAACAATACCCAGGACGACTTCGCGATCATGGCGGCGGCAATGGGCTACGGCTTCGACGAAGCCGGTGCCACCACCGCCACGGCCACCGCCGCGACCGTGGCTGGCAGCACCATCACCAATTCCGGCATCATCGCCCAACAAAATGACGTGGATATTTACTCATTCAGCACCGCCACCAGCTCGATCAATTTGGCCGTCAAGAGTTACCGGGTTTCCACCGGCACCCACGGCGGCAATGGCGATCTCAAACTTGAGCTTCTCGATGCGAGCGGCTCAGTTGTCGCCACCCATGCTCCGTCCGGCGATACCAATGCGTCCCTCACCTATTCCGCCACCGCGGGCACCTATTTCGTTCGGATCACCCCCGACGGCGAGGGATCGCCCCTCGCGAATCCATCATCTGGATACACAAGCTACGGCAGCGCCGGTCACTACACCCTCACCGGCACCATCATCGCGGCCGCCCCCAGTATCACCAGCGCCTCTACCGAGAGTATCGGGGCAGGACAATTCTACCGCTACACCATCGTCGGCACCAACGGCCCGACCAACTACCAGGCCACCGGCCTACCCACCGGATTAAGCGTCGACGCCCACACGGGCATCATCGGCGGTCGCGCGACCGTTACCGGGGTGTTTTCGATTTCACTTTCCGCTACCAATAGTTTGGGCACCGGTAACGCCACGCTCACTCTGACCGTGACGGATGCCGCTCCCGCCGTCATCGACCAAACATCCGGCCGCGTCTTGGTCGCGCCCGGCGACAGCCCCAGTCTCTCCGTCACCGCCCTCAGCGCGAACGGCACTCCCACCTACCAATGGGACCACAATGGCCGCCCCATCGCCGGTGCCACCAGTGCAACCCTCAACTTAACTACGGTCACTCGAGCCAACCACGGCTACTACCGCGCTCGTATCACCAATACCATCGGCACCACGACCAGCACCGCGGTCTTTCTCGTGGTCGCCCCCACCTCCTCTCAGGTGCTCATTTGGGGAGGCAACGACAAGGGACAAATCAACGTTCCTTCCGATCTCGCAGCCGCCACTCAAATTTCCCTGGGCAGCGAATTCGCTATCGCGCTCCTTCGCGATGGCACCGTGAGCGGATGGGGGGCCAACAGCTCCGGCCAAACCACCATCCCCTCCGGACTCACTGATGTCGTGCAAATTGCCACCGGCTCCTTCCACGCGATCGCCCTCAAAGCAGACGGCACCGTCGTCGGCTGGGGCTACGATTTCCACGATCAAGCGACCGTGCCATCTCATCTATCCGGCGTGGTCTACATCGCAGCCGGCAACGACTCCTCGTTCGCGGTCAAAAACGACGGCACCGTCGTCGGCTGGGGACTCAACAACGACAGCCAAACGACCATCCCCGGCGACCTCACCAACGCTATCGCCGTGGCTACCGGCGACGGCCACACCGTCGCCGCCAAGGCCGACGGCTCCGTCGTCGCTTGGGGTCGCGACGATCAGGGTCAAATCACGGTTGCCTCCAAGGCCACCTCGAGCGCCGCCGTGTCCGCCGGCTTCTCGTTCTCACTCGCCCATCAAGTCGACGGCGCCGTCGTCTTCTGGGGACAAAATTCTTTCGGTCAACAAACCCTGCCCCAGGGGCTCACCACCTTCGCGGAGGTCGCCGCCGGCTCGTATCACACCATCGCCCGCAACCCCGACGACACCATCGCCGTTTGGGGCTACAACGGAGATAAGCAACTGGACGCTCCCGCTAACCTCGGCCAAGCCTTCAACGTCGACGCCGCGCGCTACAATTCCGCCGTAATCCGCGATGCCACCGGTGACGTGGCCCCGACGATCGCAACTCATCCCGTCCCGCAAACCGTCGTCGAAGCCACCGACGTCACCCTGACCGTCGTGGCTTCGGGCGGCACCGCCCTCCTCTCTTACCAATGGCGTAAAGGCGGCGTGAATATCGACGGCGCGACGTCCACCACCTTCGACCTCCCCAACGCCGCCCCCCCCGCATCAGGTAACTACGACGTGGTCGTCACCAACCAATTCGGATCGATCACCAGCACCGTCGCATCCCTCACCGTCAACCCTCTCCCCGTGATCAGCGCGCAAAGTAGCGCTCGCCGCCTCACCGCACCTGGTCAGACCCTCGATCTTTCCGTGACCGCCACTGGCACGGGTGCTCTGGCCTATCAATGGTATCAGAATGGACGCGCCCTCACCGGTGCCACCACCCCCGCGTATTCGAAAACTGAATTCTCGTTTGCCGATGCCGGTGTCTATCAGGTCACCATCACCGATTCGATCGGCGTCCGTCGCAGCGCCTTGATGTTTGTGCTCTACTCTCCCGCCCAATCCGAAGTCGTGGGATGGGGCCTCAACACTTCAGGCCAAACCACCATCCCGACCGGTCTCGGCGACGCCATTGCGGTGGCCACCGGCTCATCTCACACTCTCGCCCTCAAGTCCGACGGCACCGTCACCGCCTGGGGTTCCAATAATCGAGGAGAAACGACCGTCCCCGAAGGCCTGACCGATGTCGTAAAAATCGCCGCCGGTGATGACGTATCCTTCGCCCTCAAAAGCGACGGCACCCTCACAATTTGGGGCTCCAACGGGTTCACTATTGCCACCCATCCCTCTGGCTTGAGTGACGTCGTCGATATCGTCTGTTATCGCTACCACGCCCTCGCGCTCACCGCCGATGGCTCCGTCGTCGGTTGGGGCAACAGCGGCAGCGGCCAGCTTTCAATCCCAACCAATCTCGGCACCGTGACCGCCATCGGCACGGCCAGTAGCACCTCCTACGCAATCAATACCGACGGCACCATTTTCGGTTGGGGTGACAACAATAACGGCGAAACTAACGTCCCGACCGCGTCCCCACTTTGGCGAAGCATCTCGGGCGGCGGCTTCCATGCCGTCGCTCTCAAAAGCAACGGGGTCATGGCCGGAATCGGCTTTAGTGGCTACTCCAGTCCCTCGCCTGCGGTCACCGATCTCGTGGTTGTATCCGCCGGAGGCAGACACTCCATCGGACTCAAATCCAACCGCACGATCGAAGTTTGGGGCGGCAACGATGACGGCGAAAGCACTGTCCCCACCGGACTCGACAACGTCTTCGGCATCGCCGCAGGTCCATCCTACTCCCTCGCCATCAAAGAAATCCTGCAGCCGACCGCTCCCGCCATCACCAGCCAACCGTCTGATCAAACCGTGACCTTAGGTGAGTCAGCCAGCTTCTCGGTGGCCGCCAGTGGGTTCCCTGACCCGACCTACCAATGGCGCAAGGGCAGCGTTAATATCACCGGCGCGACGAGTGCCACTTTTACCATCGGCACAACCACCACCAACGATACCGGGAGCTACGACGTCGTTGTCACCAACCCCTCCGGCAAGGCGACCTCCCCTGCGGCCACGCTCACCGTGCAGACCCTCCCGGCCATATCCGGTCAACCCCAAACTCAAACGGTCACGGTCGGCACAGAAGTCACGCTCTCCGTGAACGCGTCCGGAGTGCCTGCTCCGACGTTCCAATGGCGTAAAGACTCCAGCCCGATCAGCGGAGCCACCGGATCCTCACTCGCTTTGGGTGCCGTCGCGCTCACGGATACCGGCAGCTACGATGTTGTTGTCACCAATGTCGTCGGCAACGTCACGTCCACAGTCGCCGTGGTCACCGTGCAAGCGGGTCCCGCGATCACGACCCACCCGCAATCCCAATCCGCAATCTTGGGCACCGACGTCACCTTCAACGTGACCGCTGCGGGAACTCCCGCGCCGACCTACCAATGGCGCAAGGACGGCAGTCCGATCAACGGCGCCACCAGTTCGTCCTTCCAACTCACCGGCATCACCATCGACAGCTCGGGTTCCTACGATGTCGTGCTCACCAACAGCGTCGGATCCCTCACCTCCAATGGGGCCAGTCTCAACGTCCAGTTCGCGCCTACCTTTTTAGTCCACCCCCGGTCGCAAGCCGTCAATTCAGGCACCAACGTCACCCTCAACATCTCGGTGACCGGTAACCCCGCTCCGAGTTTTCAATGGCGCAAGAACGGCGAGGCCATCACCAGCGCCAACGCCTCCTCCCTCGACCTCGGCGCCGTCAGCCCCGGAGCCAACGGCGACTACGATGTAGTCGTCACCAATTCAATCGGTGCAGTCACGTCCTCCGTTGCAACGGTAACGGCTCTCTTCGCCCCTTCCATCAACGTCCAACCCAGCAGCCAAACCGTCACCGCCGGCGACAACGTCACCTTCACCGTCACTGCCGCCGGCGACCCCGCACCGCCCTACCAATGGCGCAAGGACGGAGTGGATATCGCTGGGGCCAATAACGCGAGTTATACCATCGCTAACACGTCTCCCGATGATGCCGCCGACTACGATGTCGTGCTCACCAACAGCGTCGGCACCGCGACCTCCGTCCTCGCCACCCTCGACGTCCGCTTCGCTCCCCTCATCAACGTCCAACCCACCAACCAAACCGTCACCACCGGCAACGCCGTGACTTTCATCGTCAGCGCCTCCGGTGATCCCGCTCCGAACTACCAGTGGCGCAAGGTCGGCGAAGCCATCGCGGGGGCGACCAGTGCGACTTATACCATCGCCAACACGTCTCCCGATGACTCCGCCAACTACGATGTGGTCGTCACCAACGACGTTGGCTCCACCGAGTCCGACGTGGTCTCTCTCGACGTCCAATTCGCTCCCAGCATTCTAAACCAGCCACAGTCTCAAACGGTCAATTCCGGCGCTAGCGTCACCCTTGCTGCAATCGCCACCGGCAATCCACTTCCGACCCTGATATGGCGCAAGAATAGCAATGCCATCGCAGGGGCAATCAGTTCGTCTCTCGACCTCGGAGCCGTCAGCCCCGGAGCCAACGGTGACTACGATGTCATCGCCACCAACGCTGTCGGTTCAATCACGTCCGAAACAGCAACCTTAACGGTCCTGTTCGCGCCGTCTATCAACGTCCAACCTACGAGCCAAACCGTCACCGCTGGCGACAACGTGACCTTCACCGTCAGCACATCCGGCGACCCGACCCCGACCTACCAATGGCGCAGGGGCGGCATCGATATTAACGGTGCGAACAGCGCGAGCTTCACCATTTCAGGAACATCCACCGAGGACACATCCGACTACGACGTCGTCCTCACCAACAGCGTCGGCACCGCGACCTCCGTCCTCGCCACCCTCGATGTCCAAGTCGCTCCCACTTTCTCGATCGAACCTGAATCCCAGACGGTCAACTCCGGCATCAACGTCACCCTCACCGCCGCCGTCACCGGTAATCCGATACCGACCCTCCAATGGCGCAAAAACGGCGAGGCCATCACCGGCGCCATCAACGCCACCCTCGACCTTGGCACCGTCAGCCCCGGAGCCAACGGCGACTACGACGTCATCGCCACCAACGCTGTCGGTTCAATCACATCCGAAACGGCCACCGTCACCGTCCTCTTCGCCCCCTCCATCAACGTTCAACCCACCAGCCAAACGGTCACCGCCGACGCCGACGTGACCTTCACCGTCTCCGCTACCGGCGATCCGATCCCCACTTACCAATGGCGCCAGGACGGTTCTCCCCTCCCGGGTGAAACCGGAGCATCCCTTCAACTCAACGACATCTCCACTAGCACCGCCGGTGCCTACGACGTCGTCGTGACCAACGATGTGGAAAGTGTCACTTCTGATACCGCTACGCTGACCGTAAACGAAGGCCCCACCATCACCACTCAACCCGTTTCCCAAACGGTCTCCGTCGGCACTACGGTGATCCTGAGTGTCGAGGCCACCGGCTCACCGGCCCCAACTTATCAGTGGCAGAAAGACAGCTCTCCGATCGACGCTGCGACCAACGCTTCACTCAATCTCGGCGCCATCCCGCTGAAGGGTGATGGAGACTACACCGTCAGGGTCACAAATTCAGTCGGCACGGCGACCTCCGCCACGGCTAAACTGACCGTCCAAGAGGCACCCGCCATCACCACTCCACCCGCGCCGCAAACCGCGTATGCCGGTTCTCCCGTGAACTTCTCCGTCGTCGCCACCGGCACCCCAACGCCTTCCTATCAATGGCTTAAAAACGGCACCGCGATCGACGGCGCGACCAATTCCTCCCTCAGCCTCAGTTTAGTCAGTGAATCCGACGCCGGATCCTACACCGTCTCCATCACCAACGAACTGAATTCAGTCCTATCCACCCCGGCCACGCTCACCGTCGTCACCGTCTCCGGCACCCACGCTTCCGATGGCTACCGTTTAGGTGAGCCCGTGACGATCGACAACACCGTGACCTATTCCGGTCCTCTGATAAAATTCGTTTGGTCCGTCATTCCTCCGGCCGAAATTGGCGGCCAAAAATGGAGCCTCGCGTCCTCCGGTGGCTCCACCGCCGATGCGAGCCCCGCCGCCGGAACCACTGATTTGTTGGAGTGGACCTGGCACACCGTGCCCCCGAGCCCGTTCAACTTCGCCTATTCCTTGGTCGTTCCGGATGCGACCACTGATGGTCAAAGTCTCACCGCCATGTTCGAATCCACCAGCGCGGCGGGCCCCCTCCAGTCCATCGTCCTGCCCGATCCGTTGGTGCTTTCCGCGGTCGCCACTTACCACACCGCCGACATCAACGAGGACTTTAAACTCGGCCTCGCCGAACTGCTGCGCGTCATCGAACTCTACAACACCCGTAGCGGCACCACCCGCACTGGTCGCTATCAAGTGCAGTCCGGCACGGAGGATGGTTTCGCCCCCGACCCCACTGCCGGCACGACGCAATCGAGTTTCCACGCCGCCGATTTCAATCTGGACAGCAAAATCAGCCTCTCCGAACTCCTCCGCGTCATCGAACTCTACAACACCCGCAGTGGCACCACCCGCACCGGCAAATACCACATCGAATCCGGCACCGAAGACGGCTTCGCCCCCGGTCCCTCCTCGTAAAAGACCAGCAGGGACCGCTGGACCGTCCGCGCCGGCCCCTCCTCCCCATTCATTTTCCCTGCGGACCACCAAAAAAACTAAGCCCTCTCATTGAAACAGAGATCCTGCCCGACTAGCAGCCTGTCGGACTTAGAAACGAATCTCAATAAGACGGCCTCGAAGGTGCCTCAGTCTCAATCCAATCACTTCGCGGCGAACTTTGAAGTCACCTTGAGCCTATAGATCGCTTCGAGGGGTTAAGTCCGACAGGCTCCTAGGGTGAAATTCAAAGTCCGCCGATTGCAGCACTCGTCACCTCTGCAATCTACTTAGATTCATCTTTCATCAAAAACCAGTGGCTCTCCGGTCCCTCGTCCCTCCCTTTTCTTCTGTAAAAACCGCCTTAAGTTAGCCTTCCGTAAACGCCGGGCCTCCTCCGTGCTCCCCGTCTCCTTATCCGCTGACTCACCGCCTCCTACGCCATGACTCCCGCTTACCGCCAACACCTGCAATCCACCCTCGCCTCGATCGAAGCCGACGGCCTCTACAAACGCGAACGCATCATCGGCTCCGCCCAAGGCACCCGCGTCACGCTCGAAGACGGTCGCGAGGTGCTCAACTTCTGCGCCAACAACTACCTCGGTCTCGGTAACCACCCCGATCTCGTCGCCGCTGGCCACGCCTCACTCGAGCGCTGGGGCTACGGTGCCGCCTCGGTGCGCTTCATCTGCGGCACCCAAGGGGTGCACCGCGAACTCGAGCAAGCCCTCACCACCTTCCTCAGCGCCGAAGACACGATCCTCTTCTCCTCCTGTTTCGACGCCAACGGCGGCGTGTTCGAAACCCTCCTCTCCGCCGAGGACGCCGTCATCAGTGACGCCCTCAACCACGCCTCCATCATCGACGGCGTGCGTCTCTGCAAAGCTCAACGCTTCCGCTACGCCAACCGCGACCTCAACGACCTCGAAAAACAACTTCAAGCCGCCGATACCGCTGGCGCGCGCTTCAAACTCATCGTCACCGACGGCGTATTTTCGATGGACGGCTTCATCGCTCCGCTCCGCGAAATCTGTGACCTCGCCGAAAAATACGAGGCCCTCGTCATGGTCGACGACAGCCACGCGGTCGGCTTCATGGGCCCCACCGGCCGTGGCACTCCCGAGCACTGCGGCGTCGAGGACCGCATCGACATCAACACCGGCACCCTCGGCAAAGCCCTCGGCGGCGCCAGCGGCGGTTACATCAGCGGACGCCAAGAAATCATCGACCTCCTACGCCAACGCGCCCGTCCGTATCTTTTTTCCAATACCCTCGCGCCCACCATCGCCGCCGGCTCCCTCGCCGCGCTGGAACTGCTCACCGCGTCCACCGAACTCCGCGACAAACTCGAAGCCAACACCCGTTACTACCGCGCCGGCCTGGAAGCCGCCGGACTCACCCTCCAGGCCGGCTCGCACCCCATCGTGCCCGTTATGATTGGCGACGCCGCGCTTTCGCAAAAAGTTTCCGCCCGACTCCTCGAACTCGGCGTCTACGCCATCGGGTTTTTCTTCCCCGTGGTGCCTCGAAACCAAGCCCGCATCCGCACCCAAGTCTGCGCCGCCCACACCACCGCCGACCTCGACACCGCCATTGCCGCCTTCACCAAAATCAAACTAGAATTTAGTCTCTAACTCCGGTCGGGGTGTCACCCGACGACGCCCGTTCCCGCGCTGTCCTCGTTCCCTGCCCCTCTCCCGCCCACCGCATCACCGCTCACCGTCCTGTTCACTCTGTTCCCTCCTGTAAAAACCAACCGTGCGTCAGCCCTTTGCATCTTTGCGTTAAAAGAACCTGCCTCACCGCCCTACCGCCTCACCGCCAATCTGCCTCTCCCTTTGCAATCATTTAAGTCCCCAGCCCACGAAGCGGTAGTGAAGTGATTTGTGTCCATTCGTGGTTAAAATCCGAAATTTAAAAACTGTGTCCACTGCCGTCCTCGAACAAGCCGCCCGCGCCGCCGCGGATAACGCCTACGCCCCCTACTCCAAGTTCCCCGTTGGTGCCGCCGTCCAAACTGCCGACGGTTCCGTCTTCACCGGCTGCAACGTCGAGAACGCATCCTTCGGCCTCACCAACTGCGCCGAACGCACCGCCGTTTTCAACGCCGTCGCCGCCGGCCACCGCGAGATCACCTGCGTCGCCATCTACACCCCGACCGCCAAAACCACCGCCCCCTGCGGCGCCTGCCGCCAAGTCCTCCGCGAGTTCGGCCAAGACCTGAAGGTGATCTCCACCTGCGATGGCCCCAGCCGCTCCGAAACCACGCTGCGTGAACTACTGCCGGATTCATTTGGGCCGGAGAGTCTCAGCAAACCGAATCATGCCGAGTAGGACTGACCATTTCCACTCCTCCCGCGTCGGATTCACCTCCTCGCTCCGAGATTAAGTCGAACGCAGTCGGGCGCTGCTGAGAGAACCACGGCGTCGATGAGTAAATAAGTTCAACGCAGTCGAGCGCGGTTCACTTATTCCGACCTCACCCCGTCCCCAACCCGTCCGCCCCCGCCCCACCAACCGTGCCCCCGTAGGCGCGTGGCTTGACGGCGCCTGATCCTAGTAGAAGGGACTAATTCTTTTTTTAGAAACGGTTAATTCTGTTTTTCGAGCCCTGGTTTTCCGGCGCCGGGGTTTTGTGTCCGAACCCGCCCACCGCGGCACTGGTTGAGCCAGGTTAAGTAAGGTCTACTCGTCGATACTCCAAGGATAGCGAGAATTCATCTTTAAGCCTTCCGAGGTAAACTCGTTCGTTTCGTCCGAGTTTGCTTCGGCCGACGATCACTAAGCCGTAACAATGCAGTGGAAAAAGAGTCACCGATGGTGAAGTGATTGGAGTTGAATGAAAAGAAACCAATCTAGGAGCGAAAACGCGCCTCACCAAACGGTGACCGAAGCAATCAAGTTCAA
>Ga0209390_10002905_pt1 | contig 28901 bp, 24 predicted proteins | sample BON01_FD_187212 | JGI IMG/M metagenome (GOLD analysis project Ga0209390, IMG submission 187212) | Freshwater microbial communities from Lake Bonney liftoff mats and glacier meltwater in Antarctica - BON-01 (SPAdes) (version 2) | ecosystem: Environmental > Aquatic > Freshwater > Ice > Glacier...
GGCCGCGTGGATCGTGTCGGAGATGTTCCGGGCGCTCACCGCGGCCAGGCTTCCCGACCCGCCCGGGTCGTTCTGTACCTCTCCGCCCTCTTTCACGTAGGCGATCCCATCTTCGAGCAGGACGAACACGTCGGGGCAGTGATCGACACAGAGTCCGTCGCCGGTACAGAGGTCTTGGTCAATCCACACTCGCATGGTGGGCGAACGGTACCGCTGCCTGTCTACATTGGCTCGACCGTGATCCAACAAGACGATCAGACATCCGACACACCGAACAGCATTCCTTCGACGCCAGCGGTCACGCCGACAGCGGCGCGGCGCGAACACACCTGGCACCGCCCGACCGGCGACATCGACGACCCCTACGCGTGGATGCGCGACGTCGACGATCCCGAACTGCTCGACTACCTCCGAGCCGAGAACGCGGCGGCCGAACGGTTCTTCGCACCGCATGCGGAGGTGATCGAAACGATCTTCGGCGAGATCCGATCACGGGTACAGGAGACCGACATGTCGACACCGGTCGAATTCGGACCGTGGTGGTACGTCACGTCCACGACCGAAGGGATGAGCTACCCGGTCCATCATCGCGGTCCCACTGCGGAACTCGCCACCAACACCATCCTGCTCGACGAGAACGTCGAAGCCGACGGCCACGACTTCTTCGACCTCGGCGCGTTCGACGTCTCGATGGACCACCGAGTCGCGGCGTGGTCGATGGACGTCGCAGGCGACGAGCACTACACGCTGCGGTTTCGTGACCTCACCACCGGCGCCGACCTCGACGACCGGATCGACGACACCTCGAACGCCGGTATTGCCTGGTCGCGCGACGGGCAGTGGGTGTTCTACGTGACCCCCGACTCCCAGGAACGACCGTCGACCGTGTGGCGTCACCGACTCGGCACCCCCCGCACCGACGACGTGTGCGTGTTCGACGAGACCGACGAGCGGTTCTACGTCGGCATCGGATCCACTCGATCAGAGGACTGGATCATCATCCAGTCGGCCAGCCGCACCAGCGCCGACGCCCAGATCATCTCCACCGACCGACCCACCGACGATCCGGTCGTCGTGATGGCCCGACGCGACGACGTCGAGTACGGCATCGACCACTGGGGCGACTCGTTCGTGATGCACACCAACGACGATGCGGTCGACTTCCGACTCCTCGTCTCCGCCGACGATGCCGACACCACCGACCCGGCATCGTGGACCGAACTGGTCGCCCACGAGCCCGGGCGTCGGATCCTGGGTGCCGACGCCTTCGAGAGCCACCTCGTGATCCACGAATGGGCCGACGCGCAGCCGCGCCTGCGGATCCTGTTCCGCGACCGAACCGAACGAGTCATCGACCTCGGTGCCGAACCACACGACGTCGAACCCACCGCCAACCCGCAGTGGGCCACCGATCTGGTCCGCTACACCGTGCAGTCGCTGACGATGCCCACCTCGCTCTACGACGAGCGCGTCACCACCGGCGAACAGACCCTGCTGCGGCGGATTCCCACGCCGAACGTCGACCTCGACGCGTACACCGGCGAACGGGTGTGGGCGACCGCCCCCGACGGCACGCAGGTACCGATCGACATCGTGCGGCGCACCGACACCGCACTCGACGGCACCGCTCCCGGCGTGCTCTACGGCTACGGCGCCTACGAGGCGTCGCTGCCGCCGTGGTTCTCCGTGGCTCGACTGTCGCTGCTCGAGCGCGGCTACGTGTGGGCGCTCGCCCACCCACGCGGCGGCGGCGAGTTGGGCAGGAACTGGTACCTCGACGGCAAGCTGCTCGCCAAGCCCAACACGTTCGGCGACATGATCGCCTGCGGTGAACACCTGGTCGCGACCGGCGTGGTCAGCCCCGACCGGCTGTGCATCCGTGGTGGCTCCGCCGGTGGGCTGCTCGTCGGAGCGTGCATGACACAGCGCCCCGACCTGTTCGCGAGTGTGGTGGCCGAAGTGCCGTTCGTCGATGTGGTGAACACGATGAGTGACCCGACGCTGCCGCTCACCGTGACCGAATGGGAGGAATGGGGCGACCCGCGGACCGAGCCGTACGCGTCGTGCATCCTCGGCTACTCCCCGTACGACAACACCGTCGCTGCGGACTACCCGGCGGTGTACGCCACTGCAGGACTGAACGACCCTCGGGTGAGTGTGCACGAGCCTGCCAAGTGGACCGCCCGACTTCGCGACGTGTCCACAGGGTCGGCACCGATCGTGCTGCGCACCGAACTCGGCGCCGGCCACGGCGGCCCGACCGGCCGCTACGAGGCGTGGCGCGACGAAGCGCGAACGCTCGCCTTCATCCTCGCCACCACCTGACTGCTCAGGCGAACAGGGCGAGCACACCGAGTGCCATGAACCCGACGTTGCGCGCCACGTGACCCGGGCCGAGCGGCTTCACCGACCACGCGCCGAAGCACGCACACGGCGGGTGGCGACCTTGCGACAGCCGACGCGCGATCAAGCCGGTGAACGCCACCAGGACCAACAGCGCTGTGGCGGCGGCGGCGACCGGCGCCAACTGCATCACGAGCACCGCACCGAGCACGATCTCCACCCAGGGCAGTAGCGGCACCACGAACGTGGGCGCACCCAGGCCTCGCGCCTGTTCGGGCCACGCCGGACCTGCGGCGATCTTCGATCCACCGGAGACCAAGAAGACCAATCCGAGCAGGATCGACGCCACCAGTGCAACGGTGGACATCGCGTCAGATCGTGATGGTCGTGCGCTCGCGTGCCGCAAACGCGTCGACGCCGAGCTCGGCAGCGCACTCGATCACGGGCGCCAGGATCGCATCGAGCTGGTCGTCATCGTGGGCGGGATCGTGGTGGAACAGCGCGAGCCGCTTCACCCCCGCCTCGCCAGCGAGCCACACGGCGTACTCGGGGGTGCAGTGCCCCCAGTCGCGCTTGTCGGCGAACTCTTCGGACGTGTACTGGGCATCGTGGATCAAGAGATCGGCGCCGTTGCACAGATCGAACACCCCCGGCCATGCCGAATGCGAACCATCGGTGGGCATCTGATGATCGCTCATGTACACCACGGAGCGGCCATTCCACTCGACGCGATACCCGACGGTGTGGCCGACGTGCGGGATCAACCGGGTCATCACGCGAACGTCACCGATGGTGAATTCGCCGTCGCCGACCTCGTGGATGTCGACCATGCCGGGGAACATCGAGAAATGGATCGGGAACAACGGCGGCTTGATCGTTTCGGCGAACACGTCGGCGACCGTGAGGTCGCCGGGCTGCTCGGGCGCGTACAGCACGACATTCGCTCCAGGCCGCAGGAACGGCTTGAAGAACGGCAGCCCCTGGATGTGATCCCAGTGCAGATGACTCAACAGACACGTCCCGCGGAACGGTTGGTCGACCGGCTGGGTGAGCCCGAAGTAGCGCAAACCCGTTCCCAGATCGAACAGGATCGGGTCGTTGCCGGGGATGTCGAGCGACACGCACGAGGTGTTTCCGCCGTAGCGAGCGATCTCGTCACCATGACACGGAGTGGAACCACGGACACCGTGAAAGGTCAGCTCCATACCGTCCGCCGCAGTACTCGTGTCGTGTGAACCCCCGATGACCTCACGATAGGGCTTTTTATGAACGCGGACGCAACTGCACCGACGTGACGTCGGTCGCTGACGTCGGTCGCTGACGTCGGTCGCTGACGTCGGTCGCTGACGTCGGTCGCTGACGTCGGTCGCTGACGACGGTCGCTGACGTCGGTCGCTCGCGACGGGCGGTGCCGACTGATCGTTGCCGACGGCACGGTTGCTACCGTCTGGTGATGCCTGATCCGACCCGAACAGCCCGCCTCCCCGACGGGATTGTCGTGGTCGTCAAGGAGGAATGTGCGACCTGTCATTCCGTGAGCTCGGTGCTTCGCCAACTCGACGACGCCACCACGCTGACGGTCTACAGCCAGGACGATCCGCACTTCCCCGAGTCACCCACACCGATCCACGACGCCGACCTCGCCGTGAGTTGGCATCATCGAATCGAGACCGTGCCGACGGTGATCCGAGTCGTCGACGGCGTCGAAGTCGAGCGCACCGTCGGTTGGCATCGCGACGAGTGGGTGCGGGTCACCGGCATCGACGGTCTCGGCGTCGACCTCCCCGCGATGCGACCGGGCTGCGGGTCGATGAGTGTCGATCCGGATCTCGTCGACGAACTCAACGTGCGCTTCGGTGCGTCGGTACTGGCATCGCGCCGTATCGACGTCGCCGAGGCCGAAGACGAGATGGAGATGATGTTCACGCGCGGGTGGACCGACGGACTTCCCGTGGTGCCGCCCACCGAGGCGCGGGTGATGCGCATGCTCACCGGAACCACACGTGCCCCCTCCGACATCGTCGCCACAGTGCCGCCAGACCTCGTCGAGGTCACCGTCGAGAAGGTCGCCGTTGCCGCAGTGATGGCGGGCTGTCTACCCGAATACCTGGCGTGGGTGCTCACCGCGGTCGAGGCGGCGTGCACGCACGAGTTCAACATGCACGGCCTACTCGCCACGACCATGCCGGTCGGCCCGATCATCGTGTGCAGCGGGCCCGGCACGCGAGCGATCGGTATGAACTCGGGCGGCAACGCGCTAGGTCAGGGCAACCGGGCGAACTCCACGATCGGTCGGGCGCTGCAGTTGGTGGTGCGCAACGTCGGCGGTGGCCGCCCCGGCGAGGTCGACCGGGCAACCCACGGCAGCCCTGGCAAGATCGGGTTCTGCTTCGCCGAGAACGACGTCGACTCGCCGTACGGCACCCTCGCTGTCGAGCACGGCATCGAGCCGGGTGTCGACGCGGTCACCCTGTTCGCAGGTGAGGGCACTCGTTGCGTGGTCGACCAGCTCTCGCGCGAGCCCGACTCGCTCGCCCGGTCGTTGGCGGCGAGCCTGCAGGCGATGCATCATCCGAAGCTCATCATGGCGTTCGATGCGATCCTGGTGATGGGGCCCGAACATGCCCGAGTGTTCGCCGACGCCGGTTGGGGCCGTGAACGGATCCTGGCGGGCATCGCCGAGCACCTGAACCGTCCCGGGTCCGAGTTGGTTCGAGGCGCCGACGGCATGGCCGAGGGCCTCCCGGCAGCGTTCGCTGACGCGCCGTCGTTGCCGAAGTTCCGCCCGGGTGGATTGATGCTCACGTTCGCCGGCAACGGCACCGGACTGTTCTCGGAGATCATCGGCGGCTGGGCCAACGGTGACGTCGGCTCGAAGCCGGTCACCCGAGCAGTGACATACTGAGGCCACCATGACCGCCATCCGCACGATCCTCGACCCCACCAGCGAGCGCACCGTCGCCGAGCGTCGACGCCTCGACCGCCCGGCCTCGTTGTCGGGACTCACCGTCGGCCTGCTCGACATCTCCAAGCCCCGCGGTGACGTGTTCCTCGATCGACTCGAAGAGCGCCTGGTCGGCGTCGGCGCCAACGTCAAGCGCTACAAGAAGCCGACCTTCACCAAGCCGGCCCCGGTCGATCTGCGCCACGAGATCTCGGTCGAGTGTCAGGTGGTCATCGAAGCCTTGGCCGATTGAGGCAGTTGCACGTCGTGCAGTGTGCACGACATCAGTGATCTGGAACTTCGCGGTATCCCAGGCGTCTTCGTGGCGTCGGAGGGATTCGTCGACGCAGCCGTTGCCCAATCGACGTCGCTCGGCTTCGCGGCGGTCGCCCGGGTGTTCACCCCGCACCCGATCCAGGATCGCACCGACGACGAGATGCGCGCCTACGCCGACGCCGCCTTCGACGACATCCTCGCCAGCCTCACCTCGCAGGCCTGAACGAATCTCGATTGGGGTCAGACCCCAATCGAGATTCTCGATCAGCGGACTCGTAGGTGGAGTGGAGATCGATCGGGACGTCCGACGATCCGGGTTCGATCGGAGCGATCGGCTGCATGATGCGGCGACGCTCAGGCGTCAACCGGTCGAGGAACTCCGGTGACAAGCGGTAGCCGAACCGAGGAGTCGCCCACGGTGGTCCATAGCGCAAGATGATCACGCGACGGTCGCCGGCATTGATCCTCGTGCTGCCGCCGTGCATGCATGCATCGACGAACACCAATACATCGCCGGCACGGCAGTGCATCGGCACTGCGTGCGGGAGGTCGTCCATCCGGTCACCGCGTGCGTAGTCGCCGACGACCGGATGCACGAAGTTCGACTTGTGGCTACCCGGCACGATCATCGTTGGTCCATCACCTGGCCCGATGTCGGTCAACGCGACGAGCACGTTCAATTGGCCGCACCGGAACCGGCCGTTTCGGTAGGAGTACTGCGTGCGCACCGACGCATCGCGCCCACCCGAGTGGGCGGGGTGATGGCCGCCAGCAGCGCGAATGGTGGCGATGTGCTCGTCGATGGTCACGCCTTCGACGTAGGTGCCCGACTCGCCGGCGTAGCGACGAGCATGATCGATCCAGCTCGGGTGGTCGATCAGGACGTCGAATGCCGGGTTGCCGCAATCGAGCAGGTTGTGCAGCTCGAAGCCCGTGTCAGACGTGTAGTCGCGTCGTTGGGCATTGCCGACCCACTCACCATGACCGAGCACCGGGAACCCGTCGTAGGCCTGGTTCAGCGCCTCCAACTGATCGCCGGACAACGCCGACGGGATCACGAGGTACCCGCGCAGGTCGAATTCGTAGTCGTCCAGAGCCGTCGGCAGCACCATGTTCGAAACCTAACAGTTCACATGCTCGTCATGCGTTTGCTTTCGCATGTTGACACCGAACGAAAGTTGGTGAAAGATATCGAAAGTGATGGGGAGCGTCGAGGTCGAAGAGAACTTGCCGGCCGAGGTCCGCCAGCAGCGAACGCACGAGTACCTCAACGAGCGAGGGTTCGTGCGGGTCCGCGAGCTGTCCGACCGATTCGGCGTCAGTACCGTCACCGCTCGCAACGACCTCGATGTACTCGAGCAACGACGCCTGGTGCAGCGGGTCCACGGTGGCGCCATGCCGGTGAACCGCTCACGTGGCGAGCAGTCGTTCGAGGTGGTCGCCACCCAACGCACCGACGAAAAGACCCGTATCGCCCGCGCCGCTGCCGACCTGGTCTCCACCGGCGAATCGATCCTGGTCGACGTCGGCACCACCGCCGCTGCGTTCGCCTCGCAACTGGTCGGCCGGCGAGACCTCGGCGAACTCAACGTGATCACCAACGGCATCAGCATCGCGCTCGCCCTCGAAGCTGCGCATCCCCGGTTCTCCATCGTCGTCACCGGGGGAACCTTGCGGCCCAAGCAGCACTCGCTCGTCGACCCGCTCGCCGGGTCGTTCCTGAAGACGCTCAGCGTCGACACCGTCTTCCTCGGCTGCAACGGCATCCACCCCAGCGCCGGGATCACCAACATCAACCTGCCCGAGGCCAACGTGAAGCGGGCGATGATCGAAGCGTCGCAACGCTGCGTCGTGATGGCCGACAGCTCCAAGATCGGCACGAGGGCCCTGGCGAGTGTGTGCACCATCGACGACGTCGATGTCGTCGTCACCGACAGCGACGTACGCGACGCCGACGTCGACTGGCTGAAGGAACGAGGTGTCGACGTCATCGTTGCGTGACGTCGACACGAGAACGTCCGGAACCATCCGGATGACAGACCGGTCGCCCATGCGGCCGGATTGATGGAGCGCACTGCGTGCACTTCGAGAGGGAGGGAACAACGTGAGGAAGATTCGAAGGGTGGCCGCAGCTGCGGTCGCACTCTCGCTGGTCGCGGCTGCCTGTGGCAGCGACGACGGCGGCGGGACCACCGAGGGAAGTGAGCCGTCGGGCACGGACGCTGGAGCCACCGAAGAGACCACCGCTGACGGCAGTGGCGACGACGGCGGCGGAGCGGAAATCCGCTGGCGTACCCGCCCCGACAACGACGCCGAAGCCGCCGTGTACGCCGGCATCAGCGACGAGATCGACGCCGCGAACGACGCGTTCTCGCTGAGCTACGAGCCCGGCACCAACGAGGGTTCGCCCTACCAGGACCAGTTGGTCACCGAGATCGCGAACGGCACCGCGCCCGACGTGTTCTGGATTCCCGGAACCGACATCGCCCGATTCCAGAAGGAAGGCCTGATCCTCGACCTCGCACCGCTCGCGGCCGAGACCGACTTCGACGTTTCGGCGTTCTACCCGGAACCGATGTTCCACCTGACCTACGACCCGGAAGCGGGCGCACCCGGCGACAAGTTGTGGGGCCTGCCGCGCGACGTGTCGACGTTCGCGCTATACCTCAACAACGACCTGATCGCCGAAGCAGGTGCCGACGACCCCCGTGCGCTGGCAGCCGCTGGTGAATGGGATTGGGCCGCGTTCGAGGATGTCGCCCAGAAGGTCACCGACCTCGGCGGCGCCAACAAGGGCTTCGCGATGAACGGCTGGTGGGCCAACTACGGAGCGTTCATGAACGCTGCTGGTGGTGGCTTCTTCAACGAGGACCGCACCGAGTGCGCCCTCGACACCCCGGAGTCGATCGCCGGCATCACCAAGGTGAGCGACATCTACGCCGCCAGCCTGGCCGTGCCGTTCGGCGAAGACGGTGAGCCGCCATGGAAGGCCGGCACCGTCGGCATGTTCACCAACGGCCGCTGGGCAACGCCGGGCGCACGTGCCGACGCCAACTTCAACTGGGACGTCGTCGAACTGCCGACGGGCCCGGGTGGCACGCAAGGCAACTGGTTGTTCTGGGGCGCATACGTCGTCAACGCCAACACGGAGCATCCCGAGGAGGCATGGGCGCTCGTCCAGGCATTGACGGATGCGTCGACGCAGGGGCAGATCAGCGAACTCGGAGCGAACATCCCGAGCCGCACCAGCGACGAGGCGATCGACGCCTTCTTGGGCTTCACACCACCCGAGAACAGCCAGGCGTTCATCAACGGACTGCAGGACTCGCCCACCGCTGAAGGTCCGCTCTGGACTGGCGACTGGCCGGCGTTCGACACCGCGATGAACGACGCCGTCACCGCAGTGATCAACGGCACTCGCACCATCGAGGACTACGAAGCGAAGGTCTGCTCGGAAACTGCAGACGCCTTCGACAGCTGAACACACAGCTGAACACACACAGCTGAACACACCAGATCAACACTCACAGCTGAACACACAGCTGAACACACGGTTGAACACACACGGCTGACCGGACACGGTCGACCATGACCGGGTGGTCGTCTCCTCTCGGGGAGACGACCACCTGATCGATTCGCTGTCTCGACGGTGCGCGGTCGCTTCGGCGTTCGCACACCGTCGAGATGAACCCGGGGGTGACGATGGCGTTCGACGCCGACCACGAAATCATGGCGCCGACGTCGGCGTCCGAACACGAACCGACGGTTGCCCTGCACCGTGGGCTCACGTTGGTCACCCTGTGGCACGTCCTCGGCGTGGTCGCCGGGGCCGCCATGATGCTGCTTGCCCGACGAGGTGGCGACCAGGAACTGCCAGGAACCATCGGCGTCGCGCTGCAGTTCTTCGCGATCGCTGCCTTCGCAACCCATGCCTACGCGGCATACGGCATCCGAACCCGACGGCACCACGCCCGATCCGCCTCGCTCGTCGTCAACTATCTGACCTTCGTGGTCGCCGCCGTTGCGGTGCTCCACCAGTTCGGCGCCTTCCGCGCCATCGGTTCGTTGGGAGAAGGCCTCAACAAGGCGTTCATCCCGTTCCTCGTCGCCGCGATCGGGCTCGTGTGGATCCTGGTCGCCGGACAGATCTCCACGTCGCGCCCGGCAGCGAAGAGCCCACCGGCGCTGCGACGTGCCGGCCAGGTGCTCGTCGTCGTCGGCAGCGCCTGGTTCGTCATCGCTGCTGACCCGACCGGAATGTTCTCGGCCATCACCGACCAGATCACCTCACCGCTCACCCTTGCCTCGATCGGCCTTGCAGCAGGAGCGCTGGTGGCAACCCGGTTCATGTGGCACCGCGACGTCGGGCGTTTGTTCGGCACCACCTCGAGCGAAGAACGAACACTGAGCGGTCTCGCGTTCCTGTCGCCGAACCTGATCGGTTTCCTGTTCTTCTTCGCCGGTCCACTCGTCTTCTCCCTCATCGTCAGCTTCTTCGACTGGAAGACCACCGGCACCAGTCGCAGCTTCGTCGGCATCGACAACTACGTCGAGGCCCTCAGCATCGACTTCGCGAGTTCAGCGAGTGCCAACGCCGGCGTCGAGGCGCTCAAGCCCGGCTACCAGGTACTGATGCACCTCGACTGGTTCGGGCAGAACTGGTTGATCGGCGCCCGCGACGTCACGTTCTGGTTGTCGCTGCGCAACATCATCGTCTTCCTCGTGCTCGCCGTGCCGCTGTCGGTGCTGCCGGCGCTCGGGTTGTCGAGCATCCTCGCCTCCGAGCTGCCACGAGCGAAGATCTTCCGGGCCATCTACTTCGTGCCGTCGGTCGCCGGCGTCATCGGTGTGGCGATCATCTGGGGTCAGATGTTCCAGAGCACCGTCGGCTGGATCAACTACATCATCAAACGTGCTGGCGACATCTTGCCGTTCGTCGACGCCCCGTCGGAGGGCCACCCCTGGCTGAGCAGCAACTCCACGGCGCTGCTCGCGATGGTGATCGTGTTCGCCTGGATGAACTTCGGGTTCAACACCGTGCTCTACCTCGCCGGCCACCAGGCCATCCCCAAGGACCTGTACGAGGCCGCCGAGATCGATGGCGCTCGCACCTGGAAGATCTTCCGTCGCATCACCGTGCCGCAACTGCGCAACACCACCTTCTATGTGTTGATCACCACGTCGATCCTTGCGTTGCAGTTGTTCGACATCGTGTGGATCCTGTCGACGCCACAACCCGGCGGGCCCGACAACGCCACGATGACGCCGGTCATCGCGCTCTACAACGAAGCGTTCCGCAACAACAACCGCGGCTACGCCTCTGCACTTGCCTGGGTGTTGTTCATCATCATCTTCGGCTTCACCTTCGCCCAGTTCCGGCGAGATCGTGACGCAGCCACACCTGGAGGTGTGTCATGAGCGTTCGCCGCAAGGGTCCGAGGGCGACGTTCGTCCGGGTGGGCACGTACGCACTGCTGATCGCCGTCGCGGCGCTCGTGGTGTTCCCGTTCATCGTCGCGGTGTCGACGTCGATGAAGCGCAACAGCGACATCTTCACCTACCCGCCATCGCTCGTTCCCCGTGCCGAGGTGACCGTCTCAGACGCCGAGCGAGCACTCGACGGCAACACCGTCTACGACTTCGCCGAACGCGACGGCTCATGGGTGCTCGTCGACGACGACATCCCGCTCGCTGTCTTCGCCCCCGTCGACGGCCAGGCCGACGACGTCACTCTGGCGGCCGACGCCGGGGAACGCACCGGCGACATCATGGTCGTCGACGGCGAAGACGAAGATGTCTTCCTGATCGACGTCGACGGCGAAGCGGTCGAAGCCACCCGCGTTCGACTGACCGTGGGAGGGTTGTTCGAACCGATCGACGGCGGCGACCAGATCGTCGAACTCGTGAGCGCTGCGACACCACAGCGCGAGTTCGGACCTCGCTTCGAGAACTTCCCCCAGGTCGTCAACGAAAAGAACCTGGGTCGATCACTCACCAACACCCTGTTGGTCACCATCGCCGTGGTGATCGGCCAGATCGTCACGTCGATCCTCGGTGGGTACGCCTTCGCCCGTATCGACTTCAAGGGTCGTGACAAGATCTTCATGCTGTACCTCGGGTCGGTGATGATCCCGTTCGTGGTCTTGATCATCCCGCTGTTCCAACTGATGTTGCAGCTCGACTGGACCGACAACCTCGTCGCCCTGATCATCCCGTTCGTGTTCAGCGCGTACGGCACCTTCCTGATGCGCCAATTCTTCCTCGGGATCCCGAGCGAGATCGAAGAGGCAGCCCTGCTCGATGGTGCAAGCCGGTGGAAGATCCTGTGGCGCGTGATGGTCCCCCTCGCCCGCCCGGCGATCGCCGCCCTCGCCACGTTCGGGTTCCTGTATGCGTGGAACTCGTTCTTCTGGCCGCTCGTCATCATCAACTCGGGCAACCCCGACAACGGGCTGCTCACACTCACGCTCGCCACCCTCGGCGGGCGCTCCAGCACCGACACCAACCTGGTGTTCGCCGGCGCAGTCATCGCGATGACGCCGCCCATCCTGGTGTTCCTGTTCGCCCAACGCTATTTCGTCGAGAACTCCGCAACCAGCGGACTGAAGTGAGGTCCAATCGTGTCAGCAGTCAGCTTTTCCGGTGTCAGCAAGCGGTACAAGGACGGGCCGAAGGCCGTCGATTCGCTCGACCTCACCATCAACGACGGTGAATTCATGGTGTTCGTCGGGCCATCGGGGTGCGGCAAGTCGACGGCGTTACGGATGCTGGCCGGCCTCGAGGAGATCACCGAGGGCGAGCTGCGCATCGGCGACCAGGTCGTCAACGACCTACCACCGGGAGATCGCGACATCGCCATGGTGTTCCAGAACTACGCCCTGTATCCGCACATGACCGTGCGTGAGAACATCGGCTTCGCGCTCGAAGTGGCGAAGGTCGACAAGAAGCAAGCCAAGAAGATGATCGAGGACGCAGCGGAGCTCCTCGGACTCACCGAGTACCTCGAACGGTTGCCGAAGGCGCTGTCTGGTGGCCAACGCCAGCGCGTCGCCATGGGCCGCGCGATCGTTCGCTCACCGCAGGTGTTCCTGATGGACGAGCCACTCTCGAACCTCGACGCCAAGCTGCGCGTGCAGATGCGCTCCGACATCATCCAGCTCCAGGCCCGCCTCGGCACCACCATGGTGTACGTCACCCATGATCAGGTCGAGGCCATGACGATGGGCCATCGAGTCGCTGTGTTGCGTGCTGGCGTCCTCCAGCAGGTGGCGCCGCCGCAGAAGCTCTACCTCGAGCCGGCCAACCTGTTCGTGGCTGCCTTCATCGGCAGCCCGTCGATGAACCTCGTGGCCTCCGACCTCACCGTCGACAACGGCGTGGTGACCTTGGCGTTCGCCGAGCACCGGGTGCGTCTCGCCGCAGGGGCCGTCGAGCGGTATCCCGGGCTGCTCGAACGCAACGGTTCGGAGGTCATCTTCGGTATGCGCCCCGAGCATTTCGCGCTTGCCGGCGACATCGACGTCGACGACGACCAGATCATCGAGGTGCAGGTCGATCTTGCCGAGGCGATGGGCGCCGAAGTGCACGTTCACGCCACGTTGGACGTCCCACCGGTGTCGATCGACGGCGAGATGATCGACCCCGACGCCGACTCGCAGGCCGATGGCACCCGCGTCATCGCCCGCATCGACGGCATCCACGTCGTGGCCATGGGACAGCGCATCCGCCTGGCACTCAAAACTCATCTCGCCCACTTCTTCGACCCCACCGACGGTCGACCGTTGCGCTGAGACCATGACAACCGAGGATCTCCGCATCGACCCGCATCTCGGCACGCGTGTCCACGTCGTCGGCACGCGTCAGGGCCGACCAAATCTTCCATCCAATGGTTGCCCGTTCTGCGTCGGTGGCGTCGAGGCACCCGATCCGTACGACGTCCTGTGGTTCCCGAACCGCTGGCCGGCGATGCCGGACGAACGCTGCGAGGTGATCCTGTACACCTCCGAGCACGATGCGACGTTCGCCTCTCTCGGCGTCGAAGGTGCGTGTCGGGTGATCGACCTCTGGGCCGACCGGACAACCGAACTCGGACGGCGAGCCGACGTCGACTACGTCCTCGTGTTCGAGAACCGCGGGCCCGAGATCGGCGCCACGATCACCCATCCGCACGGCCAGATCTACGCGTTCGATCACGTTCCCGAACGTCAACTCGCCGCACTGCGCGCCGGCTGGAAGCCCGAAGTCGATCCCGGCGAACGTCTCGTGACCACCTTCGATGATTGGACCGTGTCCGTGCCGGTCGCAAGTCCGTTCCCGATTGCACTGTCGATCGCTCCGACCACGCAGGTGCCCGACGTCGTGTCGCTCTCGACGGTCGCCCGGTTGTCGCTCGCCGCGGTGCTCCTCGACACCTTCACACGACTCGATGCGCTGTTCGACCGGCCGTTGCCCTACATGATGTGGCTCAACCAACGCCCCACCGACGGCAACGAGTGGGACCAGGCGTGGTTCAACATCGACATCGTGTCGCCATGGCGTGCGGCCGGGGTCCCCCGATTCATCGCTGCAGCAGAAGTCGCCACAGGCGAGTACTTCAACCCCGTCGTCCCCGAACACCTCGCCACCCAACTCCGGGAACTCTGAAAGCGAGTGGTCACGACTGGCGGCGAGGAACTGTCACACCGTGCCGGGCCTACTGTGACAGTTCAGGAAAAGGCGGCGATGGCGGCGGCGGTCGCAAGCACGCGGCGGGCGTTGTCGACGTGGAGGTTCTCGATCATCCGGCCGTCGACGGTGACCACGCCTCGACCGTCGGCAACCGCGTCGTCGAACGCCGTGATCACGCGCTCGGCGTGATCGATGTCGTCGGCCGACGGCGCCCACATGGTGTTGGCCGGCTCGACCTGGCTGGGATGGATCAGCGTCTTGCCGTCGAAGCCCATCTCCATGCCCTGGCGGCACTCGGCCTCGAAGCCGTCGGGGTTCTTCACGTCGTTGTAGACGCCGTCGAGGATCACCTTGCCGGCTTCACGGGCAGCGAGCAGTGCGGTGGCGAGATGCGTCACCAGCGGGTGGCGGCTCGGCACCAGCGGCGACCGCAGTTCCTTCGCGAGGTCGTTGGTGCCCATCACGAGCACCGCGACTCTCGGGTGCCCCGCGATGGCGCGGACATTGAACATGGCCGTCGGGGTCTCGATCATCGGCCAGATCATCACCTCGGGGGTACCGGCTGCATCGAGTAACGCGGCCACCCGGTCGACGTACTCGACCGAGTCGACCTTGGGGATCACGACGGCCGACGGGCGCGCTGCGGCGGCGGCCGTGATGTCATCGCTCCCCCACTCGGTGTCGAGACCGTTGCAGCGGATCGTCAACTCTCGGTTGCCGTAGAGCCCTGACTGCACCGCCGCTGCCGCCTTGCCGCGTGCATCGGGCTTGGCATCGGGGGCAACGGCATCTTCGAGGTCGAAGATGATCGCGTCGGCAGCGATCGTCTGGGCCTTCTCGAGTGCACGGTCGTTGGCCGCCGGCATGTACAGCACGGAGCGGCGGGGGCGCAGATCGTCGGCCATCGGGTTCATCGGGTTCATCGGGTTCATCGGGTTCATCGGGTTCATCGTGGTGATCTTTCTCGAAGCGATGAGTCTTCGCGCGGACGGGTCGCGCGGAAACTCATCGCTCGGTTGGTGGTGGGTCGAAGCGATGAGTCTTCGCGCGGACGGGTCGCGCTGAAACTCATCGCTTCGGGTTGTCGGTGATCAGAAGCCGTACTGGGCGGCGAGTTCGGGGTCGCGTTCGGACAGGGCGTGGGCGAGTTCGATGACGACGCGACACTGCTTGACCGAGGCGTCGTCTTCCATCTTGCCGTCGAGCATGAGCGCACCGGTGCCGTCGCCCATGGCATCGATGACGCGCTGGGCGTGGGCGACATCGGCGGGGTCGGGGCTGAACACCTTCTTGGCGATGCCGATCTGCACGGGGTGCAGGCTCCACGCGCCGACGCAGCCGAGCAGGTAGGCGTTGCGGAACTGGTCCTCGCAGGCAACGGTGTCCTTGATGTCGCCGAACGGGCCGTAGAACGGCAAGATCCCGTTGGTCACGCAGGCGTCGACCATGCGGGCGATGGTGTAATGCCACAGATCCTGTTGGTACGTGGTGCGGGGGGCTTCGATGTCGGAGTTGCCCTCGGCGTCGACATCCGGATCGGCACGCACGAGGTAGCCGGGATGGCCGCCGCCGACGCGGGTGGTCTTCATCCGGCGGTTCGCAGCGAGGTCGGCCGGCCCGAGCGACAGGCCCTGCATGCGCGGTGACGCAGCGCAGATCTCCTCGACGTTCGCAACGCCACGCGCCGTCTCGAGGATGGCGTGGACGAGCAGCGGTTTCGTGAGCCCTGCCTTCGCTTCGAGTTGGGCCAGCAGGCGGTCGACGTAGTGGATGTCCTCCGGTCCTTCGACCTTCGGGATCATGATGACGTCGAGTGCATCACCGGCTTCGAGGACGGCGGCGGTGAGGTCGTCGAGCCCCCACGGGGAGTCGAGGCTGTTCACCCGGGTCCAGAACTGGGTGTCGCCGAAGTCGACCGTGCTGGCGACCTCGACGAGACCGGCGCGTGCCTCCTCCTTCTGATCGGCGGGCACACCGTCTTCGAGGTTGGCGAGCAAGATGTCGACCGTCGGCGCGATGTCGGGCACCTTCGAGCGCATCTTCTCGTTGGCTGCCGGGAAGAAGTGGATCATCCGACTCGGCGGGAACGGGATCTCACGCACGGGCTCGGGGGCCCCGACGGCGAGTGGACGGAAGAAATCTCTGGCTGGACGCACGAGCCAACCGTACGCGGCGCGGGCCGCGAGCGGACAACCGTCTCCGTTCTGGCGCGCCAGCGTTGCGCTCAGCGCAACGTCAACGGAAGTTTTCGGGGTTGTGGGGCTCAGGTGGGCAGGTGGGCGGTCCGGTCGTGGGTCTGGACGAGCCCGTCGGCGACGAGCGTGGCGAGGATCCGTTCGTCGAACTCGCTGATCGAGCAGGGACCATGTTGCAGCGCGGCGAGTACGCGTCCGCGGGCCTGGCGGTCGCTACCGTCGAACGGCGCCTGACGCGTGCTCACTCCCGCTGATCCAACGGCGGGGTCGGGATCCGGACGACCGGCGGCGTGCCACGAACACGTCGCGGCGAGGGGACACACATCGCACCGCGGCGTCGGTCGGCACACGGTGGCGCCGAGGTCCATCAGCACCTGGTTCCAGATCCAACCATGACCGTTCGGCACGACCTCGTCGGCCAACGTCTGTGCACGTTTCGGTGTCAGTCGTTCGCCAGCCGTGCGGGCGAGCACCCGGGCGATATTGGTGTCGACGACTGCAACATCACGCTCGAAGGCGAACGCCAGCACCGCCCGGGCGGTGTACGGGCCGATCCCCGGCAGCGCGAGCAGTGCGTCGAGATCGTCGGGGAGCACACCGTCGTGGCGCTCGACCACCAGTGCAGCCGTCAGTTGCAGGTTGCGGGCCCGGCGCGGATAGCCGAGCCCCTGCCAGAGCCGCAGCACGTCGGCCAGCGATGCCGCCGCGCATGCGGTCGGATCGGGATACTCGTCCAGGAAACACCGCCACTTCGGGATCACCCGTTCGGCCTGGGTCTGCTGCAGCATCACCTCGGCGACGAGGATCGTCCACGGATCGCGTTCGGCACGCCACGGCAGATCACGCAACTGCGGGATGCCCCACGCGAGAACGGCACCAGGGTCGATCAAGCGCTGCGACTCAGTCGGCCCAGACGTCGGTGCCGTCGTACGGCCGCTTGCGATCGGGCGCGAACTCACGCTTCCAGATCAGCACCTTGCGGATGAAGTAGCAGACTTCCTTGCCGTCCTGGTTGAAGCCCTTGGTCTCGACCTTCACGATGCCCCGGTCAGGCTTCGACGACGACTCCTTCACTTCGAGCACGCGAGTTTCGGCATGGATCGTGTCGCCGTGGAACGTCGGGAACTTGTGCTGCAGCGTCTCGACTTCGAGGTTGGCAATAGCGGCGCCACTCACGTCGGGCACGCTCATGCCGAGGCACAAGCTGTACACGAGGTTGCCGACCACGACATTGCGTCCCTGGACCGACTCGGCGGCGAACCAGTCGTTGGTGTGCAACGGATGATGGTTCATCGTGATCATGCAGAACAGATGGTCGTCGTACTCGGTGATCGTCTTGCCCGGCCAATGCCGCAGGACATCACCGGGGGTGAAGTCCTCGAGGTACCGACCGAAGGGGCGTTCGTGCACTGTCATGATGCTGACCGTATCGCTGCGCACGCAGCAGTGCGAAAGCGTCAGCTGTTGCGATCGGCGTCGGTGTCGCGTTCGGTGTCAGCGTCGGGATCGGGTCGCAGTGTTGCCTCGAGCGCCGGATCCGACTCCAGATCGGCCACCGGCCGTTTGCCACCGAAGCGCAGTGCGAAGTCGATTCTCGATTCGCCCTTCTCCGACTCGGACCGAGCGAGTTCGCGCAGGCGAACCAACCGATCGCGCTTCTCGATCTTCCACGGCCCGACACGCAACGACGCATACGCGAGCGCTCCGAGGGCGATCGGCATCAGATACTGCGCAGATCGATAGGTGGCGATCGCCGGCACCACCAGACGGCTCGGGATACCGAACCCGACGAGCACGGTGAGGTACGCGCCGTCCATGATGCCGAGCCCGCCCGGCAGGATCGGGATCACCGCGAGCACGTTGGCGAGACCGAACGCCACGAGGAGCGCGTCGAGGCTGAGCGTGCCGCCGTACGCCTGCAAGAACACCCACAGCGAGGCGGCGTCGAACAGCCAGTTCAGCAGTGCCCAGAACACGACTCGACGCAGCAGTTGGCGGTCGCTGATGAGCTCTTCCAGTCGTTCGCCCACCTGGTGCAGCACCGCAGCGAAACGGTCTTCGTCGAGTCGGAACTTGCGGGCGATCCAGCGAACGACACGTTCGGCTCGACCCGAACCATCCATCACTCCCACCACGAGCAGCGCCGCGAACGCGATGATCAAGATGCCAGCCAGCGCGGCGAGCCCGTAGGCAGGGTTCACACCGCGGAACGGAACCGACATGATCAGACCGGTCCAGAAGATGACGTTCAGCACCACTGCCGAGCCGATACCGGCGGTGGCCAACGCGAACCCGGCGTCGGGTCCCTTGATGCCCGACAGTGTGAGCAGACGGTATCCGAGCGCCGAACTCGCGGCGTTGCCACCCGGAACGATGTTCGACAGCGCCTTCGTGCTCAGCTGGATGCGAACGATTCGAGCGACCGACAACTGGCGACCAGCGGTGCCGAGCGTGGCACGAGTGAGCAACGAGTAGCAGAGCAACGCCAGCAACTGCAGGACGAATCCGAGGAGCACGAGCAATGGGTTGACGCCACGGATCGTGTCGGCAGCCTGGCGGAAGCCCGTGAGCACCGGCGGCAGGAGGAACACCGCGAGGATGACGACGAGCAGCGCCTTGAACGTGAGACGGATCGGGCGGAACCGAGGTTTGCGTGCATCGGCGTCGCGGATCAGCACCGGGAGTTCACCGGTGGGCAACACGTCGCGATCCATCTCGGCGGTGCGGTCGTCGTCGATGTCGTCCAGGCTGCCGCGAATCGCTCTCGATGGGTTATCGGGCTCAGCCCCCTCGCCCGTCGAGGTGGCGGCTCGCAGTTCGTCCGGCTCGTTCACGGCTGACACCATCTACGCATCACTCAGACTGCCTCGATGACCGTTCGGAGTCTCGCCCGCAGCTGCGGTGCCATCGGTGCGTCGGTCTTGCCCAGGTGGACGACGACCAACTCCCGGTCGGGCACCACGACGATGTACTGGCCCTCGTGACCGTGACAGGCGAGAGTGCCGGGGACCTCGGGCCACATCCACCAGTGGCGGCCGTAGTCGCAGCCGTTCTCGGCGTCGTGGGATACGGGGGCGCCTGCCTGCTGGACCCAACCGACCGGCAATATCCGCTCGCCGGACGTCGCGACACCGTCGTGTCGGTACAGCTCGCCGAATGTCGCGAAGTCGCGAGCGGTGGCGAAGACGTACGACGATCCGACGAAGTCACCGGCATCGTCGAACTTCGGCACTGCCGAGTCCATCCCGATGGGACCGAACAGTCGCTCGCTCAGGAGCGACTCCATCGCGGCTCGCCGCTGCTGCGGGTCTCCACCCGGGCCACCGCTGACGATGTCGCCGATGATGCGAGCAACGATGTTGGTGGTGCCCGACGAGTAGTTGTAGACGGTGCCCGGCTCGTGGTCGAGCGGCAGCGCCGCAGCGTAGGCGGCGTGGCTCGGCCCGCTGTTGCCGAACAGCATCTCGATGCAGTGGGAGATCTCGTCGTCGACGTAGTCCTCGACGAATCGCAGGCCCGAACGCATCTCCAACAGCTGCAGCGTGGTGATCGCCGCCTTCGTGGTGCCTGCCCACTCGCCGACAGGAGCCGGAGCGTCGACGTCGAGCCGACCGTCGCCGACCATGATGCCAACGGCCGCGTGCGTGATCGATTTCGCCATGCTCCACGACGTCAACGTCGATTGGGCGGTGATCTCGATCGCAGGCTGGAAAATGTTCTCCGGCTGGATGCCGTACCGTTCCGTGACGACCTCACCTCGGTGCTGCACCACGAGTGCAAGCGTGACGCCCTCATCGGAGGGTCGTTCGAACAGCTCGTCGACGAGTTCGGTCAGAGCAGGCACCCGACCGACGTTAGCTGCCACTCACCAGTTGATCAGCGAGCCCGATGAGACCCTCGACGTCGTGGACGTCGACAGCGAGCAGCGGCAGCTCGACCACGACGACATCCTCGGCGAGGTCGGCGAGTCCGTCGATCTCCTTTCGTTCGGCGGTTGCCAGCTCGGTGAGTTCGTCGTGCCAGGCGACCTGTTCGGCGAGCGGACCGTCGTCGAGGTGATCGAGTGCCGCTCGATCGGCGGCGCTGAACGGTTCGGGCATCGGGTGGATCAAGTTCACGACGACGCCCGAGAACGGGAACGAGCCGTCTCGTAAGGCGCCGATCAGGTGCTCGGCCTCGCCGATCGCCTCGGCTCGTGGGCTCGACACGACGATGAACGAGGCAACGTCCGAACGCAGCAGCACGGACACCTCCTCGGCCCGTTTACGTAGGCCCGGTTCGATGTTGGCCAACGATCGGAAGAACTCGACGGTGTCTTCCACGATCTGCGGTCCGGCCAGGCGTCGAACTGCCCAGAGGAACATCGATGCAGCTGCGTTGGTGACCTTGGCAAAGGCCCGCTGGCCGACCGTGAGCGCCCGGTACACCGGGTGGCTGAGGAAACCAATGAGCCGGTCGGGTGCTTCGAGCAGGTCGATGGCGTGACGCGACGGCGGCGTGTCGACGATGACCAGGTCCCATTCGCCGCTCGTGTACAGCTGATGCAGCCGCTCGATCGCCATGTATTCCTGCGCACCCGCCAGCGACCCCGAGATGGCCCGGTACACCGGGTTCTCCAGAATCGCCGCAGCCTGCTTCGGGTTCGTGGTCTGTTCGTGGACCAGCCGGTCGAAGGTGGAGGCAGCGTCGAGCATCAACGCCCACAGTTCGCCCTCGCCCGTTGCACCGTGCGACTTCTTCGTGCCAGCGTCGGCGAGGCCGGGGATGCCGGTGACACGGTGTGGAGCGTCGGCAGCGGCGCCAACTTCGAGGCCGAGCGCATCGGCAAGCCGTCGGGCCGGGTCGACGGTGACCACGACGACGCGCCGGCCGGCGCGTGCTGCGGCCACGCCGAGGGCGGCAGCGGTGGTGGTCTTGCCGACACCGCCGGGCCCACAGGTGACGATGAGTTCCGCGTTGGCGACCTCGTTGCGGAACGATTCTGCAATGGCGTTGTCGGTCATGACGTGGCGCCGATCATGGGTCCGACGAGCGCATCGGCGAGTTCGCCGAGCTGGTGCAGTGTGAGTCGTGGTGTCGCCAGACGTGGCAGCGTGATGAGTGGCACCCCGATGCCGTCCGCAAGGCGTTGGATCTGCTGGCGTTGGCGCTCGAGACGTTCGCGACCGAAATCGGTCGACGACGCCAGCGCAGCCTTGGCCGACGCGGACAGGGTGATCTTGTGCGACCTGGCCGCCATCGCCGGAGTTTTCGACAGACCCGGACGGTCGGTCCAACACGAGTTGACCACCGCGGGCAGCAGCGTCAGCCCGATGTCGGCGCTCAGCTCCTCGCCCAGCTCCAACGCCTCGGTCACCGGTGTCTCCTCGGGCAGCGTGACGATCATCGCCTGGCACCGCGCCGGATCGCGCAGCATCGCGTCGACCTCGACCGATTGGTCGCGCACCGGACCCGACTGGACGACGTCGGACAGACCGGTAGCCGAACGCAGGAACGACGCTGCATGCCCAGCCGGTGGGGCGTCGACGATGATCAGGTCGGCGGCGCGTGCACCTTCGAGTTCCTTGATCTTACCGAGCACCAGTAGGTGTTCGAGACCGGGTGTCGCAGCGGCAATCATCGGCAGCGACGCTGCGGAGGCGGCTCGGCGCAACATGCCCCCGACGCCCCGCAACTCGAGGTAGTCACCAAAAGCCTGCTCGGCCGGGACGGTTCGGCCTCGAACCTGCCCTGCTCCCTTGATGCGGCGCAGGATGCGATCGTTCGAATCGAGTTCGCGCCCGCCGAGCAATGGTCCCATGCCTGGGCGACCGTCGACTGCCACGAACAGGACGTCGGCGCCCTCACGGGCAGCGGCGAGAGCGTAGGCAGCAGCGACCGTGGACGATCCGACGCCGCCCTTTCCGGCGACCACCGCCACACGTGTACTCGTCAACCAGTCAGGAGCACCCATCATCCTCACGGTACCGGCCCCACCCGGCGACAAGCCGTCATTGATGGTGTCAGCTGGCACCAGGAATCGGTGTCGCTGCGAAACGCGGACCTGCCAGACCGACGTGACTCGACACCGATCGACCCACTTCGCCACACGCCAACGTGGCCGCTTCGATGAGACGCTCGACCGACAGGCCGGTCGCCACCCCCATGGCCTCCAGCGCATGCGTGAGGTCTTCGATCGGCACGTTGCCGCTGGCATTCGGCGCGAAGGGGCACCCGCCGAGGCCGCCGACGCTGGCATCGAGGCGTGCCACCCCATGTTCGAGCGCCGCGATCGCGTTGGCAATCGCCAGCCCACGTGTGTCGTGCAGGTGCACACCGATCGGCACGTCGACGCTCGATTTCACGAGATCGACCAGAATCGCCACTTCGGTGGGAACGGCGACGCCGATCGTGTCGCCCAAGCCGATCGATGACGCTCCAGCATCCACGGCTCGGCGAGCGACGTCGGCAACCCGCCCAGGATCGACGCGATGCTCGAACGGGCACCCCATCGCTGTCGCCAGGGTCATCTCGACCACAGCACCGCCATCGATGGCCGAGCGAGCGAAGACAGCGAACTCGGCGAGCGACTCGTCGGTGCCCGCGCCGGCATTGTGCCGACTGTGGGTGTCACTCACCGACACCACGTACTGCAGGTGGGTGAGACCGGCGGCGAGCGCTCGCTCGGCACCTCGTACGTTCAGCACGAGCCCCCATCGCGTGACGCCTGCCGAGTCGGCCGATGCCGCCGTGGCGGCACAGAGAGCTTCGGCATCCGCCATCGCCGGCACGCGATCGGGTCGGACGAAACTCGTCACTTCGAGATCGCGAACTCCAGCGGCCAGGAGCGCTTCGAAGATCGCCAACTTGGCATCGGTCGCGATCGGCGACTCGTCCTGCAGACCGTCGCGGAGGCTGACATCGCGCAGCACCACGGTCGACGGCAGGCGTGAGGCGATGGGCACGTCGACAGTCTCCCGCTTTCGCGCCAGGAGCGTCGACTCGGTAGACAACAACCATGAACGCCGACGCTTCGACACGAACCGGACCACTGCTCGGGGTGCGGGTGCTGGAGTTGGGCAACTTCATCGCCGGACCGTTCGCCGGGCAACTCTTCGGCGACTACGGCGCCGAGGTGATCAAGATCGAAGCACCCGACGGTGGCGACCCGATGCGCCACTGGGGTGTGTGCGTCGACGAGTCGAGCCTGTGGTGGCCGATCATCGCCCGCAACAAGCGGTCGGTGGTCGCCGACCTCAAGAACCCCGACGACTTGGCCTTCGTGCAACGGTTGGCGTCGGAGTGCGACGTGGTGCTCGAGAATTTCCGCCCCGGCGTGCTGACGAAATTCGGGCTCGACTACGAAACGCTCGCGGCAACGAACCCGCGCATCATCGTCACGCACGTCTCAGGGTTCGGGCAGACCGGCCCGCGGGCAACCGAAGCCGGGTTCGGCTCGATCGGCGAAGCGGTCGGCGGAATCCGCCACACGACCGGCGACCCCGATCGGCCCCCTGCTCGCGCCGGCATCAGCCTCGGCGATTCGCTGGCGGCGATGTTCGCCGTGATCGGCACGCTGGCAGCACTGCACGAGCGATCGGCGAGTGGTCGGGGCCAGGAGATCGACGTCGCGATCTATGAGGCCGTCGCCGCGCTGATGGAGTCGTCGATGGTCGACTTCGAAGTCGCCGACGTGCTGCGAGGCCGTTCGGGCGGCACGTTGCCCGGCGTGGCGCCGGCCAACGCATACCCGACGAGCGACGGTTCAGAGGTGCTGATCGCCGGCAACGCCGACACGGTGTTCGGACGGCTGTGCGACGCGATGGGTCGTCCCGACCTCGCCGCCGACGAGCGCTATGGCACCCATGTCGCCCGCGGCGAGCACGAACACGAACTCGATGAACTGGTTGGAACGTGGACCTCGACGATGGGATCCGACGAGTTGCTCGCACTGCTGCGCGAGCACACCGTGCCGGCGGGGCGGGTGTACACCGCTGCCGACATGCTGGCCGACGAGCACTACGCCGCACGCGACATGGTGCAGCGTCGCACGGCCAGAACGGGCATCGACACCCCGATGATCGGCGTGGTGCCGAAGTTCTCCCGAACACCCGGCAGCATCAACGACGTCGGCCCCACCCTCGGCGAACACACCGACCACTATCGCTGATCTCGATTGGGGTCAGACCCCAATCGAGATTCAGAAGTCGTCGTCGAACGAGACGTCGCCGGCGACGCCCACCTGATAGCTACTGACGGTGCGTTCGAAGAAATTCGACAGGCCCTGGACGTCTTGGAGCTCCATGAAGCTGAACGGGTTCTTCGAACCGAACTCGGGGGCGTAACCGAGCTGCGCGAGACGCTGGTCGGCCACGAATTCGAGGTAGGTGCGGGTGTCGCCCAGGCTCATTCCCGACACGCCTTCGCCGAGCACGTCGGCGGCGAACAGTTGCTCGGCGTCGATGGCCTCGTTGATCATGGCGCGAATATCGGCTTCGAGATCGGCGTCGAACAGCTCCGGCTGCTCCTTACGGACGGTGTCGACCACTTCGAACGCGAAGTTCATGTGGCAGCTCTCGTCGCGGAACACCCAGTTGGTGCCGTCGGCGAGACCGTTCAGCAAGCCCTTCGAGCGGAGGAAGTAGACGTACGCGAACGCCGCGAAGAAGAACAAGCCTTCGATGCACGTGGCGAAGCAGATCAGGTTGAGCAGGAACTGCTTTCGCTGCTCGGGCGTCTCGATCTTCTGCAGGCCCTGGATCGAGTCGATCCACTTGAAGCAGAACTCGGCCTTGGCGCGGATCGACGGGATGTTCTCGACCGCGGAGAACGCTGCCTCGCGCTCTTTCATGTCGGGGATGTAGTTGTCGAGCAGCGTCAAATAGAACTGCACGTGCAACGCCTCTTCGTAGAGCTGGCGCGACAGGTACATCCGGGCTTCGGGGGCGTTGATGTGCTGGTACAGGTTGAGCACCAGATTGTTCGACACGATCGAGTCGCCGGTGGCAAAGAACGCCACCAGACGCGACACGAGGTGCTTCTCGGCGGGCATCAGTTTGCGATCGAGGTCGACGAGGTCGTCGGAGAAGTCGATCTCCTCGACGGTCCACGTGTTCTTGATGGCATCGCGGTACATGTCGAAGAACTGCGGATACCGCATCGGGCGCAATGTGAGGTCGTAACCCGGGTCGAGGATGTTCTTCGGACGGGCAGCGCCGACCGGTGGCGCCGACTCGAACACGTCGGCGAGAGTTTCGCCGGGAGCGGTGGTTGGGATGTAGTCGGTGATCGGATCGATGAGTGCCATCAGTCGCATGCCTCGCAGGTTTCGGGGTTCTCGAGGCTGCACGCAATGGCTTCCTCGTCGGTGAAGGTCTTGGTGAAGGTCTCGTCGGTGAAGGTCTTGTCGGCAGGCTCGGCGACGAGCGGCGCGATGGCCTTCGCGACAGGAGCAGGAGCGCCCGCGGGCTGGCCGCCACCGGTCGGCGGCACCGACGCCTTGGCCCCACCGGACGTGGTGCTCTGGTTGATGCGAGTCGCCGGACGGCTTCGCAAGTAGTAGGTGGTCTTGAGCCCGACCTTCCAGGCGTGCAGGTACATCGAGGAGAGCTTGCCGATGGTGGGGGTCTCGATGAAGAGGTTGAGCGACTGGCTCTGGTCGATGAACGCACCACGCTCGGCGGCCATGTCGATGAGGGCGCGCTGCGGGATCTCCCAGGCGGTGCGGAACACTTCCTTGAGTTCGTCGGGGATGCGATCGACCTCTTGGACCGACCCTTCGGACTTCTTGATGTCGTTGATCATCTGCTCGTCCCACAGGTTGCGGGCCTGGAGTTCGCGCACCAGGTAGCGGTTGATCTGCATGAACTCGCCCGACAGCGTTTCGCGCTTGAACAGGTTCGACACCTGCGGCTCGATGCACTCGTAGCAACCGACGATCGACGCGATCGTGGCGGTGGGCGCAATGGCGATGAGCAGGCTGTTGCGCAGGCCGTGGGCGCTGATGCGGGCTCGCAGCGCGTCCCAGTCGAGCTCGGCCGGCGGGGTGACGCCACCGTTGGCGACGTCCCACAGGTCGAACTGCAGGTGGCCCTTCGCGGCACGGGTGCCCGAGTACGCCTCGTGCGGGCCGTTCGTCTCGGCGAGTTCAGTGGATGCCCACAGTGCGTGGAAGTAGATGTGGGCGCTGATCGTGCGGCTCAGATCCTTCGCGTCGGCCGAGTCGAACGCGAATCCCTTCTTGAAGAACACGTCCTGCAGACCCATGAGGCCGAGGCCGACCGGGCGCCACTTGTGGTTCGAGAACTCGGCCTCGGAGGTGGGGTAGTAGTTGATGTCGATCACCCGGTCGAGCAGCGGCACGACCTGACGCACGACCTCGCCGAGGTGGGCATAGTCGAACTCGCCATTCGCGTCGAAGTAGGCGCCGAGGTTGAGCGAACCGAGGTTGCACACCGCGGTGTTGTCCTGGTCGGTGATCTCGAGGATCTCGGTGCACAGGTTCGACAGGTGCACGACGCGGGGCGAGCCATCGTCGTTGGTCTCACCAGTCTGGTTGCACTTCTCGTTCGAAGCGTCCTTGAACGTGACCCAGCCGTTGCCGGTCTGCGCGAGCGTGCGCATCATCTTCGAGTAGAGCTGACGGGCCGGCACCTGCTTCTCGTACAGCCCGGCCTCTTCCGCGGCCACGTACGCACGCTCGAACTCGTCACCGAACAGGTCGGTGAGGTGCGGCGTGTTCTTCGGGTCGAACAGGCTCCACTGCCAGTCCTTCTCGACACGCTCCATGAACAGGTCGGGGATCCAGTTGGCGATGTTGAGGTTGTGGGTGCGGCGAGCGTGGTCGCCGGTGTTGTCGCGCAACTCCAGGAAGTCTTCGATGTCGGCGTGCCACGACTCGAGATACACGCAGGCGGCACCCTTGCGGCGACCGCCCTGATTGACCGCAGCGACCGACGAGTCGAGCGTGCGCAGCCATGGCACGATGCCGTTGGAGAGGCCGTTGGTGCCCTGGATGAGGCTGCCCTTGGCGCGGACACGGTGCCAGGCGACACCGATGCCACCAGCGAACTTCGACAGCTTCGCGATGTCGGTGTAGCGCTTGTAGATGCCTTCGAGGCTGTCCTCGGGCGAGTCGAGCAGGTAGCAGCTCGACATCTGGCTGTGCGAGGTACCCGAGTTGAACAGTGTGGGGCTCGACGGCAGGTAGGCCAGCGACGACATCAGATCGTAGAACCGGACGGCCTCGTCGACGTCGGTGCACAGCCCGCAGGCGACACGCAGGAAGAAGTACTGCGGCGTTTCGATGACCTCACGGCGCGACGGGTGACGCAGCAGGTAGCGGTCGTACACGGTGCGCAGGCCGAAGAACTCGAAGCTGCGATCACGGTCGGAGTCGATGGCGGCGTTGAGGGCCGGGGCGTTGGCGTTGACGAACGCGAGCACCTCGTCGGAGACGAGGCCTTCGGCGTGGCCGACGGCGATCGACTCGGAGAACCACGGGATGTTCTGGTTGCGGACCTCTTTGTCGACCACGATGGCCAGCAGACGCGAGGCGAGCTTGGAGTAGTTGGGTTCTTCGACGATGAGACCGGCTGCGGTGCGGATCGACAGGTCGTCGAGTTCGCGGGTGGTGGCACCGTCGGCGAGCGCCGAGATGGTGCGGGTGGCGACACGCATCGGATCGACACCGAGCAGGCCCTCCGACGCCTTGGCGATCGAGTTGACGATCTTGTTGACATCGACCGGCTCGAGCGCACCACTGCGCTTCTTCACCCGCATGCCGCCAGCATTCGGCTGCGAGGCAGCGACCGGTGGCGCCGGCGTTTTCGCAGTGTCGGTCAGCGTCGGTACCGCGCTGGCCACATGATCCGTATCGGTCGTTGCGACATTGTCATCGATCACTGTCATCGTGGGTTCTCCTGCTCATTCGTAGCGTCATCGGGCGTTCGGGACATGTCTGGGATCGGACGAAAACTGCTGTCGACCACCAGATGTCGTGGTGATCGCCCGCCACTGGCACCACATGTCGTGGCTAACGAGTTCATAATTACAGCAGTGAAACTACAGGCGTGTCAACCGTCTCGTCCAGAAACTGTCAACTTGCCTGGACAGTGGCCATATATCCGGGCTGGTCATGGCGCCTGACGTCGGCGAGTTCGGCTCGGCGGCGCAGTTTCGACCACACCTCGTCCACCGATTCGGCCGTCGCGTGCACGAAATCGACTCCCGAGGCGGCGCGTTGCACCGGCTCACGCTCGGCTTCGGCGTGCCAGATCTCTTCCACTTGGAGCAGGCGTCCGTCTCGTCCGCGCACGTTGTTCTCGCGGAACTCCAGCGTGGTTCGCCACCCCGCCCGTTCGAGTTCACGCCGATCGGGCTGCTGCAGAATGGCGCCGTGCTGGCGCTGGCGCAACAGGCGCTGACGTGGCGTGGGAAGGGCTCGGGCGACCATGCAGCCATCTTGAACCACGATGCCTGTGGAGCGTCAGTACCGA
>Ga0209390_10002909_pt1 | contig 28875 bp, 31 predicted proteins | sample BON01_FD_187212 | JGI IMG/M metagenome (GOLD analysis project Ga0209390, IMG submission 187212) | Freshwater microbial communities from Lake Bonney liftoff mats and glacier meltwater in Antarctica - BON-01 (SPAdes) (version 2) | ecosystem: Environmental > Aquatic > Freshwater > Ice > Glacier...
CCGCAAGACGAAGGCGGTCACCTGGCGATACGATAAACCCAATTCCTGTGCGCATCTCCCTCAATCGCACATCTGGAAATACAACGGAATCCAAATTCGGACTCCTTCGTTCCGGTCAATCCACTAGGTTGCGAGCGGTTTTGCGGCGGGCGGGGCGGGTGGTGCCAGCCTTGCCGGACCGGACGGGCAGTCAGGTCTTGGCTTTCGGTCAGATGGTGCTGGATCTGACGCGGCGGGAGTTGATGGGGCCGGAGGGCGCAGAGATTGCGCTGACCAATGCGGAATACGGCTGCTGGAGTATTTTCTGCGCCACCCGGATCGGGTGATTGCGCGGACGGATCTGCTGGCCGAATTGGGCAATGATCTGTCGCTGTATATGGACCGGACGATTGACGTTTTGATCCTGCGGTTAAGGCGCAAGATTGAGCCGGTGCCGGGCAAACCCGTGCATCTGCAGACGCGGCGGGGGTTGGGGTATGTGTTTGTGACTGCTGGCGGTGCGGGGGAATGAGACGGCTGTCAGTCAGAACGCGGTTGATGGCGGCTTTGGCCGCTTTGGCTGTGGCTGCACTGGTTCTGGGCGCGGTGGCCTGGGTTGCGATTGACCGGGCGCGGGATCGGTTGGACCGGCTGCATGGGGAAACGCTGGCGGCGGTGGATGGGGCGCTGGTGCTGTCGCGGCAGGCGTCGGATCTGGCGGTTTTGGCGCCATATTTGTTGGCCTTGGACAGCCCGTTTCGGATTGCGCAGGACGGGCGCAAGGCGACGGCTTTGGTGGATGGGATTGGCGCTGGACTGGCCTTTGGCGACCCCTTGGGGGCGGTGATTTCGGATACGCGGCGGGCGATTGGGGCGCTGGTTGAGGAAGCCTCGGCACGGGCGGAATTGCGGGATCGGGTGTTGCGGGTGGCGGCGGGGCTGGCCAAGGAAGAGCGGCGGTTTGCGGCCCTGTCGGCGCGGCCTGCGGCGAGTATTGCAGAGCGGCAGGATTGGCTGAATTTGCAACGGCTGGCCTCAGCCTTGTTGGGGGCCGCGCGGGCGGAGAGTTTGATTGCGGTGGGGGAATTTCATCGCGAGTATTTCGGGCTGTCGCAGCGGATGTTGGCGCAGCGGTTGCGATATGGATCTGCGGATCTGGCGGCGTTGATGGCGCTGGCAGAGGGGCCGGAGGGGCTGTTGGAACTGCGGCGGCTGGAGTTGGCGCGGGGGATCAGGGCCGAGGGCGCGCTGGTGCGGATCAGGCAGGGCACGGCGGCGGTGATTGCGCAATCGGCGGCGGTGACGGACGGGGCGCAGGCGACGATTTCCGAAGAACGCAGCCGGACGACGACGGCAATCTCATTGGCGAAATCGACGATTGTGGTGGTGGGGCTGGGGGCCGTGGCGCTGGCGCTGGCGGCGGCCTTGTATGTCTCGGGCTATGTGACGGCGAATTTGCGGGCGATCTCTGGCGCGATGATGCGGCTGGCGGCGGGGGATCGCTCCAGCCGCCTGCCACGGGGCGAGGGTGCGGGGGATGAGATTGGCAAATTGCTGCACGCCTTTCGCAGTTTTCGCGCCAATGCGTTGCGGTTGGATCGCTCAAACCGGCAGATGGCGCAGCGGACGGCCTTGTTCGGCAACATGATAGAGGGGATCAGCGACGGCGTCGCGATCCTGTCCGACACGGGCGCATTGGTGACGATGAACGACCGGTTGGCGCAGGTGTTGCGGGTGGACCCGGGGCTGTTGGCGGGGCGTCCGGTGCTGGCCGATGTGGTTGCGGCGCAAGGGTGGCAGGGGGCGGTCGAGGCGTCTGGTTTTGCGGTGCTGACGGCGGTTGGGCATCATGTGGAATGGCGCGAAAGCCCGCTGCCGGGGGGTGGCTCGGTTGTCTTGGTGTCTGATGCGACAGAGCGACGGCAGATGGAAGAGCGGCTGGCGCAGATTCAGCGGATTGAGGCGCTGGGGAAGGTGTCGGGCGAGGTGGCGCATGACTTTGGCAATATCTTTCGACGATCTCGGGCAGCCTGCATCTGATGGAAACCGCGCCGCCAGAGCGGCAGGCGGCGTTGCGGCAAACGGTGGGATCGGCGGTGGATCTGGGGGCGGCTTTGACGCAGCGGCTGTTGGCCTTTGCGCGGCGGCAGCAGTTGGTGCCGCAGGTGGTGGATCTGGATGGGTTGATCGAGGGAATGGCCGATCTGGTCGGTTTTGCCTTGGCCGACGGGGTGGAGCTGGAGGTGCGGCCCTCGGGCCTTGGGCTGGCCGTGCGGGTGGATGCGGGGCAGTTGGAGAGTGCGGTTTTGAACCTGTGTCTGAATGCGGGGCAGGCGATTGCGGGGGCGGGGCGGATTGTGGTGTCGATTGGCCGGGTTGGGGATTTGGCCGAAGTGGTGGTTACCGACACCGGGCGGGGGATGAGTGCGGAGGTGCTGCGCCATGCGATGGAGCCGTTCTTCTCGGCCCGCGGCGATGGCACGGGGACGGGGTTGGGGCTGGCGATGGTGTATGGCTTTATCCGCCAGTCGGGCGGGGATATGCGGCTGAGTTCGGTTGAGGGTGCGGGGACGGAAGTGCGGTTGGTATTGCCTTTGGCGGGGGTAGAGGCGGCCTTGCCGTGGCGACGCGTGTTGGTGGTGGAGGATGATCCAGTGCAGATGGCGGCGGCGGTTGTGGTGCTGGCGGGGGCAGAGGTGGTGCAATGTGGGACGGTTGAGGAGGCTATGGTGGCTTTGCAGGCGGGGCGGTTTGATCTGGTAGTGAGCGATCTGAGTTTGAAGGGCGTGCTGGGGGGGTGGCAGGTGGCGGAGGCGGCTTTGGCGGCAGGGATGGCTTGTGTGGTGGTGTCGGGGCGGTTGCCTGCGGTGAACCCCTTGGCCGGGCGATTGGTGATGATGGAAAAGCCGCTGACGCGGGCGGGTTTGCTGGCGGCTGTTGCGGGGGGTGAAGGTGGAGTTTGAGGCGCTGATCTTTGATTGCGACGGCACTTTGGTGCTGACGGCGGATTTGCATTTTGCGGCCATTGGGGCGGCTTTGGCGGCACAGGGGGCGGTGTTAAAGCGGGGGTGGTATGAGGCGCGGACGGGGCTGGGGCGCCGCGATCTGATGGCGGCTTTGGGGCAGGATTTGGGGATGGCGCTGGATGTGGATCGGGCCGAGGCAGAGAGCATTGCGCTGACACTGACCAGCGCGGCAGATGTGGCGCGCGAGAATCCCCCGGTGGTGGCCTTGGCCCGGCGGTATCACGGGCGGATGCCGATGGCGGTGGCCACCAATGCCGAAGCGCCGGTGGTGCGGGCGGTGCTGGACGGGGTGGGGCTGCGCGGATTGTTTGACCCGGTGGTGTCTTTGACCGAAGCAGGGCGGGCGAAGCCGGACCCGGCGATGTTTTTGATGGCCGCAGCGGCGATGGGGATGCCCCCTGCCCGCTGTCTGGTGCTGGAGGATAGCGCGCAGGGGCTGACGGCGGCAGCGGCCGCTGGATGCCCGGCGCTGGATGTGCGGCGGGCGGCCGATCTGGCGATACTGGCGCGGCTTTAACCTTTGCGGGCGGCGCGCACCTCGGCCAGCATCTGGCGCAAAAGGGGCACGCGGCGGGGGCGAAAGCTTTCATCCAACACGGTCACATCCGCCATCGCGTGCAGGTGAAACCGCCGGAAGCCCTGCCGCAGATGGCAAAAGGCCAGGCACATCAGGGCGCGGTCCAGGAAGATGATCGACAGGGGCCAGATCTTGCGCTGGGTCTGTTGACCGTGCAGGTCGCAGTAGGTGAATTCCAGCGCGCGCTCGTCCCAAATCGCTTCGCGCAGGGTGGCCATATGGGCGGGCGGGCGGGGTGCGGGGTCATAGCGAAACACCTGATGCGCGGTGTGCAAAGCCTGCGCTTGCACCCGGTCGGGCAAGGTGGCGATGATCTTGGACAGGGCTGTATCGGCAGCTTTGGCCAAAGCAGGATCGGCGGCCAAACGCACTTGGGCCAAACCGATCGACAGCGCCTCTACCTCCAACCGGGTCAGCATTTGCGGGGGCAAGGCGGGGTCTTCGGCCAGCACATAGCCATAGCCCGCTGCACCGTCGATCAGGGCGCCGCCTGCCCGTAACGCCTCAATATCGCGATATAGCTGGCGGGGAGAGACGCCGGTCTCTTCGGCCAGACGCGCGGCGGTGACCGGCGCGGGCAGACTGCGCAACGCAGCCAAAAGGCGAAACATGCGATCGGCGCGGGCCATTTGATGCTGACATTTATTGACAGGATGACCCTGCTATAGCACCAGCATGACAAACCGCAAAGGACCATAGATATGCTGACCCTGTTTCACGCCCCGCAAAGCCGTTCGACCGCCATGATCGCCCTTTTGGACGAGATGGGCATCACCGACCGTGTCACCACCCAAATCGTCAATATTCCCCGTGCCGATGGCACGGGCGCGCGAGATCCGGCCAATCCGCATCCCGAAGGCAAGGTGCCGGCGCTGCTGCATGACGGCCATGTCATCACTGAACGTGGCGCAATCATTGCGCATCTGACCACCCTGTTTCCCGGCTCCGGTATGGCCCCAAAGATCGGCACCCCCGACTGGGGCGTCTTCGCGACATGGCTTAGCTGGTATCAAGGCGTGCTGGAACCGGTTTTGATCCATGAGGTGGCGGGCCTGTCCCACCCCTATCTAACGGGCACCTTCCGCAGCCATAAAGAGGCCACTGCCCGCATCCGCACGGCCTTGGAAACCGGGCCGTGGCTGATGGGAGAACACTATACCGCCGCCGACCTGCTGGTGCATTCGCCCTATGCCTGGTTCAAGGACAGCACGCCAGATGACCCGCTGATCCGCGATTGGGTCGCGCGTTGCGTCGCCCGCCCGGCCACGGTTGCGGCCAAAGACAGCGATGCAAAGCTTGTGGCAAATCTAGCCTAAGCTTTGCCCTTTTAAAAATACTCTCGGGGGGTGTGGGGGGCAGACAGCCCCCCACTGTGCAACGCCAGCCAAGCAAACCGCCGTTGGTCTTAGACCAAAGACTTGCGCCGGCTAGGCGCTCAATTCCTTCACGCTGCCGCAGCGGTCAGGGCGGTGTCCATCAGGGCCTTGATCTCGGCGCGGCCGGTCTGGGCGACGATGCGGCCTAGTTCGGCGTCACCTTTCAGCACCACAAGGGTGGAGCGGCGGGGGATGTTCATTTCGGCCACAATGGGTGCATCGCCCCATGTATCCCAATCTACGTTGATAAAGCTGATGGCCTTGGCATAGGCCGGATCTTCGGCCAAAAGCGCCTCGATCACCCGGCCTTGGGCGGCGCAGGTGCTGCACCAGCTGGCTTTGAAATCCAGAAATACGGTCTTGCCTGCGGCCAGTTCCGAGGCCAGCAGTTCGGGCGTATAATCCATTGCGGCGGCATTGGCGGCCATTGGCATTGCAAGGCTTACTGCGGCGGCAGAGGTGGCGATCAGGAAATCACGGCGGTTCATTTGGGTTCTCCGGTTGGGGTCAAAGGGAAACAGACAGGTCGATCAGCCAGGCGGGCAGAGTTTGCAGCGCCCAAGCCTCGACGATGTGGTTAAGTTTGAATAGCAGCGCGAGGCCCACGGCCAACAGCACCACGCCCATGATGGGCCGCGCGTTTTGCGCCAACCGCATCATCGCAGCCCTGCGGCGCAGGATCGTGGCGCGCGCGCCGTAAGCCAGCGCCAGCATAACCGTGGCCACGCCTAGGCCGAACACCGCCATCACGGCGGCGGCAAAGGCCAGCCCCTCGCCTTGCGAGGCTAGGCCGATAGCGCCGCCAAGGGTGGGGCCGATGCAGGGGCTCCACACCGCGCCCAGAAGGGCACCGGTGGCGGCTTGGCCTGCCAAGCCGCTGCGATCAGTGGTGTCGATTTGCGCATCGGCGCGGGCGGCAAGGCCTGCGGTTACGGTGACAAAGCCCGCGTTCAGGCGCGGAATCAGCAGGATCAGGCCAAAGGCGACCATCAGGCCTGCGCCAATTTGCGCCATGCGGTCAGCGTCCAGCCCGACAGAAGCGCCGAACACCGTGACCAGAAAGCCAAGCACAGCAAAGCTGCCCGCCATGCCCAGAGCAAGGGCGACCGGGCCAAGCCGGTGGCCGTGGGCGGCAGAGGCCAGAACGATGGGCAACACCGGCAGGACGCAGGGGTTGATCAGGGTCAAAAGCCCGGCAAGGTAGGCGAAGACGATATCCATGGGTGACGATACGGCGCGGGGCGGCGGAGTGTTTCACCCGTTTCAGGCGCCTGACGGTTTTGTGATGGCCGAGATGCGGGCGCGCTGCACCAAGGCGATGCCCAGCATGGTGATGGCGATGCCGACCATATCCCAGGCTTGGATCTTTTCGCCCAGCAGGAGGACGGCGAAGATGACACCAAAAGCGGGGTTGAGAAAGTGAAAGGCGGCGCCGCGCACGGCGCCGATTTGGCCGACCAGCCAAAACCAGATCAGCGTGGCGGCAAGACCGGGGCCAAGGATCTGCCAGGCAAAGGCCCCCCAGAAGGCGGGGGTGGGGGAGAAATGTGCGTTCTCTATCGCGGCGGCGATCAGGCCCAGCGCTAGAGAGCCGACCAGCATCTGCAAGCCGACGATCATCAACAGGTTGCCACCTGAAGACGCCCCGCCAATGGTCAGCGTGGCTACGGCCAGCGCCAGTGCGCCCAAGATGCACAGGGCGATGCCGACAGGATCCGCGCCGCCGGATAAACGAGTTTCCATGATCAGGGCCACGCCGATGAAACCAGCGGCCAACCCGATGAGGCCAAGAGGGGCGATGCGTTCGCCCTTGAAGGCCCAGCCAAGGGCGGCAACGATCAGCGGCATGGAGGCGGCGATGATCACGGCCAACGACGCCTCGATGGTTTGCATGGCGATGAAGTTGAGGCCCAGATAGGCGGCGTTTTGGCACAGGCCAAAGACGATCACCGACCGGGCCTGACCGCGGGTGAGCCGCCATGTCTGACCCATCAGGCGCGCGACAATCACGGCAATCAGCCCGGCGATGGCAAAGCGCACCGACAGGGCCATCAGGGGCGGGGCATGGGCCACGATGATCCGCGCGGTGGCAAAGGCCGAGGACCAGAGTGCCACGAACAAAAGGCCCATCAGAATCGTGCGCGGTGTCATGCTGGGCCCCTTTCAATGAGAAGGGCCGCCCTGACGGCGGCCCCCAAGGTCAAAGCGCAAAGGCCGGGATCAGCCGTTGACGATGTCTTTCAGCGCCTTTGCGATGGCGAACTTCACGGTCTTGTCGGCCGCTTTGGTCATGGTTTCGCCCGTTGCGGGGTTACGGACCTGACGCTCTGGACGGGCGCGGCATGCGACCTTGCCGAGGCCTGGCAGCGTGACGGAGCCGCCAGCAGCGACCTCTTTCGACACGACGGCTGCAATGGCGTCCAGTGCGGCGGTTGCGGTTTTCTTATCGCCGCCCATGGCGTCAGCCACGGCTGCCACGAGTTGGGTCTTGGTCATTGGCTTATTGGACATGGGTCTATCCCTTGTGTTGTCACGTTGTTTTTTCTGGATGGGTCTGCGTGGTTGCAAACTCTCCCGCAGGGCGGGCCGCCGTCCAATCACCCGCTTTCGCCGCTGAAATCAAGCCCAAGAACGACGCTATGCTGTGTTTTTGGCGGGTTTTCGCAGGTTAAAGGAAGGCAGTTTCTTCAAAACTGCGCAATTTGCGGCTGTGGATGCGTTCAAGCGGCATATCGCGCAGGCGTTCCATGGCGCGGATGCCAATCTGTAAATGGCGCGCGACCTGGGTTTTGTAGAAGTCTGAGGCCATGCCGGGCAGCTTCAACTCTCCATGCAACGGCTTGTCCGAGACGCATAAAAGGGTGCCGTAGGGCACGCGGAACCGGAATCCGTTGGCGGCGATGGTCGCGCTTTCCATATCCAACGCCACGGCGCGGGACTGCGACAGGCGGCGCACGGGGCCGGAGTGGTCGCGCAGCTCCCAGTTGCGATTGTCGATGGTCGCGACAGTGCCGGTGCGCATGATGCGTTTCAGCTCAAACCCTTCAAGCTGGGTCACATCGGCCACAGCTTTTTCTAGGGCAATCTGAATCTCAGCCAAAGCCGGGATCGGCACCCAGACGGGAAGGTCGTCATCCAAGACGTGATCTTCGCGCAGGTAGGCGTGGGCCAGCACGAAATCGCCCATCTGCTGGCTGTTGCGCAGACCGGCGCAGTGGCCAACCATCATCCAGGCATGCGGGCGCAAAACGGCGATGTGATCGGTGGCAGTTTTGGCATTTGACGGGCCGACGCCGATATTGACCAGGGTGATGCCCTGCCCGTCGGCGCGTTTGAGGTGATAGGTCGGCATCTGCGGCATCTTGGTGACGGGATCCAGCACGCCGTCGGCGGTGGTGATCACCTGGTTGCCGGTAGCGACAAAGGCGGTATAGCCCAGCGCCGGATCGGCAAGGGCGGCGCGGGCATAGGCCTCAAACTCATCCACATAGAACTGATAGTTGGTGAAGAGGACATGGTTTTGGAAATGCACCGGATCGGTGGCGGTGTAATGCGACAGCCGGGCCAGCGAATAATCCACCCGCTGTGCGGTAAAGGGCGCAAGCGGCGCCGAGCCATCGGGATAGCGGGTCAGCGTGCCGTTGACGATATCGTCATTGGTGGTCATCAGATCGGGCACATCAAAGACATCGCGCAGGCTGAAATCCAGCACGCCCTCTTGCGGGACCGAAATGTCAGGATTGCCGGCCACCGCGAAATGCATCGGGATGGGCGTGGAGGACGAACCGATTTCGACCGGGACGCCGTGGCTTTGGATCAAAAGGCCGATCTGCTGGATCAGGTATTGGCGAAACAGATCCGGTCGGGTGATCGTGGTGGCATAGGTGCCGGGGCCAGCGACATGGCCAAAGGACAGCCGCGTATCGACGTGGTTAAAGCTGGTCACCGTGATACGGATTTCGGGGTAAAATGCGCGGACCCGGGCAGTGGGGCGGCCCTTGGAGACAGCTTGGTTGAAGTGATGCGACAAATGCGCGGTTGCTTCGGAATAAAGCTGTTCCAGCCGGGCGACGGCGGCTTCGGCGTTGTCAAAGCTTTCCGGGTCGGAGCTTTGGGGAAGGAAATGATCTGGGGCGTCTTGCATCTGGGGTATCCGTGAAAATGATCCGGCATTTAAGCCGAAACCGGGGGGGGGGCGCAAGGGATGGCTTTGCAGGGTTCCCGGCCTTGCATCGGCAGGGCCGCGCCGCGATAATTGGCCCATGAAAACGCTTTTATCTCTTGGCCATGGCTATAGCGCCGCCGCCCTTGCCCACCGTCTGTTGCCGCAAGGCTGGGCAGTGATTGGCACAACCCGGTCTGCTGAAAAAGCCGCAGTTTTGCGAGCGGCCGGGGTGGAGCCTGTGTTGTGGCCCGGCGATCTGGCGCCAGCACTGCGCCGGGCGACCCATATTCTGGCCTCAGCCGGGCCAGAGGCTGCGGGAGATCCGTTTCTGCGGGCTGTGCCTGAGATTGCGCAGTCTGGAGCGGAGTGGGTGGGGTATCTGTCAACGACCGCCGTATATGGCGACCATCAGGGCGGCTGGGTGGATGAAGAAACGCCGCTGACGCCTGCGTCTGTGCGGGGGCGCTGGCGGGTGGCGGCAGAAGCCGCATGGCTAGCCACGGGCTTGCCGGTGCATGTGTTTCGGCTGGCCGGGATTTATGGGCCGGGGCGCGGGCCTTTTGCCAAAGTGCGCGAAGGCTCAGCGCGGCGGATCATCAAACCGGGGCAGGTGTTTTCGCGCACCCATGTCGAGGATATCGCGCAGGTGCTGGAGGCGTCTATCCGCCGCCCCAATCCGGGGGCTGCGTATAATGTTTGCGACGACGACCCTGCCCCGCCAGAGGATGTGTTGAGTGAGGCGGCGCGGTTGCTGGACTTGCCAGAGCCGCCAGCGGTGGATTTTGCGACGGCCGAGATGACGCCGATGGCACGCAGTTTTTATGAGGAATCAAAGCGGGTTCGCAATGATCGGATCAAGCGGGAGTTGGGGGTTGCGTTGCTGTATCCGGATTATCGCGCGGGGCTGGCGGCCCTGTTAGAGGACGAATGAAGCGGTTTCTTTTGCTGGCTTTGCTGGCCTGTGGCCCGGCACTGGCAAATGAGCGGGCGGAGGGCGAGGCCAATCTGATTGCCTTGTCAGCGCAGGTTGTGAAGGCGATGGAGGCTTTTGTGCCGGAGGTGGACGGCGTGCGGTGCGTGCCAAAATCCTTGGGCGAAGATTGGGCAGACTATCCGTTCCGGCCCATGATCCAGTCGATCTGTCGCTGGGCCGATGAGACGGGCGAACAGCTGGCGGTCTTTGATATTTTCTTTGAAAGAGAGCGAGCGACGCGCCTGCTGGAGCGCATGACAGCGCAGCAAGCCGCGGTTGCACACGGAGAACCGCTGAATAAGCCGGTGCAGTTCTATGTAAAGGGTGACGCGATTGCCCAGCTTACCCGGACGGGTTTCGATTTCCCGCTGACCCCGTGGCTGTCAGGCAGCGTCAGGCTGGACCAGCGCCGCGCTGGCGCAAGCGGTTGTCGGCATGGACGGCGCGGCGCTGATGGCCCTGCCAGAGGTTCAGGCTTACAGGCAGGCAGTTGCAGATCAGTTGGACCTGTTCGACAGCCACCGCCCCCTTTTGGCCGCGATGCTGCCAAGCGGCGCGCAGAAAACGCCTGATAATGGCGGGGTTGGAGGCTTTTACAACAATCAGCCCGGCGCAATGGCGATGATTGATCAGGCGGGGGTGCCGATGCTTGTCGTGCTGACCACCAGTTCCCTGCGGGTCAAAGGGTTGGAAGAAACTCTGGACAAGGCGCGGGAGGCGCAAGGGGGCTATGCGGGTCTGACCTATGAGGATCGGGGCCGGGTGCGGCTGGTGATGCGGGACGATACGATGTCTGCCTTGATCGACGGGCGCGGGGTTCTGACGCTGAAAGTGTCGTCCAAGGGCGACAAGACTGGCCAGATCGCAGCGATGGAGGCGGTTTTGGCGCAGGTTGCGATGAATGATTTTTCGGGGTTTTAAGGGCATGGGCATGAAACGGTTTCTTCTGCTGGCTTTGCTGGCGTGCGGGCCCGCGTTGGCCAATGACCGGGCAGAGAGTGAGGCGCGGCTGGCAGCGCTGTCGGATCAGGTGATCTCGGCCTTGGGTGCCGCGCTGCCGCTGGTTGACGGGATGATCTGCCAGCCGGGCGCGCCGGACAAAAGCCCTGCGAACCGGATGTTTGTGCCCAATTGGCGTGCCGATTGCCGGTGGGCGGCGGGTGGTGCGGACGCGCAGACCACCGTGACAGTGGTTTTGTCGACATCGGCTGTTGATGTTCTGCAAGCCCAGATGGCACGCGATCAGAAGACCCGAGTCGAGGAGGAATCTACGAACATCTTCAAAGAGTTCTTTGGCCAGCCCAAGGCGGAGGTCATGCTGACGGCACGCGATCTGAAGGCCACGCCGTCCGAGAGCATCGTGATCATGGCTCCGGTGCCGGGCGACGGAGTGTCGCCTGCGCCGGCAGCCATGGTCGCCTTGGCCGAGGCGCTGGCCGCGATAGACATATCGGATCTGGAAGCGTTGCCCGACGTGCAGGCGCACAAGGCTGCACTGGCCGCACATCGTGGCCTGCTGGAACGGCACCGCGCCACGTTGGCGGCACTGCTTATGACCGCGGTGGACGGAAAGCCGCCGACAGAGCTGCCCCGGGCGCAGGACTACCCTGATTTCATGTTCTTCGGGGCAGAGCCGTTGGTGCAGACCCGCACTGACAAGGGCGGAGTTGTGATGCAGGTGACGCTGACGACCAGCACTTTCGCCCTTGAGGCGGCGGAGGAAGAGGGGCGGTTTACCAAAGGGGCGGTGAATGGCGATATCAGCCGAGGTGGGGTTTATCACGACCGGGGGCGGGTGAAAGTGTATTTGGGTGAAAAGGCCCTGACTGCGCTGATTGACGGGCGCGGGATGCTGATTGTGGATGTTTCGGAGGTTGCGGAGGGCGCCGATCCGCTGGCGGCGATGGAGGCGGTTCTGGCGGGAATTGCGGCGCATGATTTTTCTGGATTCTAGGGTAAGGAGGACGCGGTGAAGCATTTTTATCTGCTGGTGCTGTTGGTCGGTGGACCGGCACTAGCGAATGAGCGGGCCGAGGGTGAGGCACGTTTGGCGGCCTTGTCAGGCGAGATCATCGCCGTGATGCAACGGGTTGATCTGCAGCCCGAGGGGATGGTCTGCACATTTTCGCCGGGATTGCAGGGTCCGGTTTATCTCACCTTTGTGCCCACGGCCTCGGTGATTTGCACTTGGGAGCAAGAAGGCAAAGAGCGGCGCGCGGGCGGGTCACTGGCGCTATCACCCTATGGGGCGGCGCAGACGCGGGCTCATATTGCGCAGATGCAGGATTTGCAAAAGGCTGCCCCCCAGACGGAGGCTGGGGCCAAAGCGGTGGCCGAGGCTGAAACCCTGGGCGGGTTGCAGTTCTTCGGTGCGCCGGCGGTGCGGGTGATCTTGCTGGATCTGGTGGTCCGCGCGGCGCCTTCGGAGCGTGTGGTGGGCACTGTGGAATCCGAACATCCATTCGGGGTTGGCACGCCTGCCGCGATGGTCTTGGTCGCGGAAGCGATGGCGGCTTTGGATATGGCGGCGGTGGAAGATCTGCCACAGGTTGACGCGTTCTTTGCGGCACAGGACGATCACCGCGCGTTGCTGATGGCGCAGCGGCTGCGGCTGGCCGCGATGTTCCCAGTTTCGGTCGGGGGGGTGGATCCAGCCCGGATTCCGCCACCCGAGGCCTACCCGAATGAGGCGTTCTTTGGCGTGGAACCCAAAGCGCAGGCGGATGTGAAGGAGGCGGGGGTGATCGTTCAGGTCACGCTGACCACCAGTTCGTTCGAGCTGGAGCAGGCGGCGGAAAATGGCCGGTTCCTTGCCACGGCAAAGTCGGGGGCTGTGGACCGGGGCGCGGTGTATGAGGATCGGGGCCGGGTGAAGGTTTATCTGTCAGAGAACAAGCTGTTGGCGCAGATCGACGGGCGGGCGACGCTGATCTTGAATGCGGCCCTAGTGCCCGAGGGGTCTGACCCGAAGGCCGCACTGGAGGCGGTTTTGGCTCATTTCGCCGCCAATGACTTTTCGGATTACTGAGCCGCCAGATCGCGGGCTTGGCCGGACAATATGCTTTCGGTCACCTCTGACAGCGCCAGTGCTGCCGCGCCGTGGGCCCAGAGGAGGTCGCCCCAGGCGTGGATCTCGATTGGCGGCGGCGGGCGGCCTGTGTTGATGCACAGGGCCTCCATCTCGGCCAGGGTTTCGGCGGCATAGAGGTAGTCATAGCGCATCCGCTCGCCCGACAGGATGATCAGGGCGGGGTCGAAAAGGTTGACGACATTGGCAAGGCCGACGGCCAGATAGCGACCTGCGCGGCGAAAGATGCTGCGGGCGGTGGCATTGCCGGCCTTGGCGTGGTCATAGAGGCTTTCGAGGAGGACGGCGATGGATTGGCCGTCGCGGTGGACCCAGTTGAGGGCGGTGGTGGCCTCACGCGCAAGGGCGTAGTCGGCGATATAAGCCTCAAGACAGCCGCGCTGGCCGCAGCGGCACAGGGCACCGTCGAGTTGGACCTTTGTGTGGCCGAGTTCCATGCCCAAGCGTTGGGCGCCGCGATAGATGCGGTGGTTCATGACGAACCCCATGCCGACGCCGTGTTCGATGGTGACAACGGCGAAATCTGCCAGACCGCGACCTGCGCCGAACCAGAGTTCGGCAAGGGCGACCAGATTGGCGTCGTTGTCGATGAGGACGGGAAGGCCAAGGCGGGCGCGGGCGGCGGCGGCAAGGGGGACTTGGCGGTCATTCAGGACCGAGGACCACAGCACCATCCCTTCGGCGACATCGACAAAGCCGGGCACGCCGATGCCGATGGTGGCAAGGTCGCTGCGGGCAAGGTTGGCTTTGGCGCAGACCCGGTTCAGCAGGGTTTCCACCGCGTCAAGGAGTTCATTCAGCGCCATCGGGCCCGGGCGGCGGGGGATCACGTCATCGGCGATCAGGTTGCCCGCGAAATCGACGATCACGCAGGTATGTTCGCGGTCTGACAGCTTCATCCCCGCGACGCGGCAGGCATCGGCGCGGACACCAAGGGCGACAGCAGGGCGGCCTCGGCCCGCGTCGCCATCGCGAGGCGCGGCGACTTCTTCGATCAGGCCGGTTTCGATCAATTCTTGGGTGATGGTGGTGACGGAGGCCGGAGACACCGCCAGTTCGCGGGCCAGTTGAACGCGAGGGATCAGCCCCCCGGCGCGGATGCGTTCAAAGACCTGCTGGCGCAGCGGGCGCTGAGCTTCGGACAGGGGGGGAATCAGCGGGCCAACGCCTTTGCGCGCCCCTGCCCCTTCCTCTTTCGGCACCTGCAACATTATTTCTTTGCTCTCCAAAGTAAAAACCACCACAATCACACATGAACAGCCCTGACGTCGCTGCATTGCGGCGAAAATGGGTTATAATTTCCACTCGCCTAGCTTCGCGCATCATTTTTATTTTGACAACTGAATTTATTGCGGCCAAATTTCTCGCGTGCCGACGAATCTGTCGGACCGGCCATGTGCTGGCCGCATCTATGGGAGGACTACAATGCGTAACGCAGTTATCGCCGCCGTCATTGCAACGGTCGGCTTTTCATCGGCAGCATTTGCCGAAGGCAAGATCATCGCCGTGTCCTGGGGCAGCTTTCAGGAAGAGCGCTGGAAGATCGACGAAGCAGCGGTAAAAGCTGCCATCGAGGCTGCCGGCAACACCTATATCTCGGCTGACGCTGAATCTTCATCGGCCAAGCAGTTGACCGACATCGAAGCGCTGATTGCGCAGGGTGCAAACGCCCTGATCATCAACGCATGGGACAAAGATGCCATCGGGCCTGCCGTTGACAGCGCTGCTGCCGAAGGTATTCCGGTTGTTGGCTATGACCGTCTGATCGAAGACGACCGCACGTTCTACCTGACGTTTGATAACGTTGGCGTTGGCCGTATCATCGCGGAATCCGTGTTTGCCGCAAAGCCAGATGGCAACTATGCCATCATCAAAGGCGACCCAGGTGATCCGAATGCTGGTTTCCTGCTGCAAGGCATGATGTCGGTCATTCAGCCAGCCGTTGACGCAGGTACCATCAAAATCGTTGGTGAATCGTTCTCGGACGGTTGGAAGCCAGAGAATGCCCAGAAGAACATGGAGCAGATCCTGACCGCCAACAACAACGCCGTTGACGCCGTTCTGGTGCAGAACGACGGCATGGCTGGTGGTGCGATTGCAGCTTTGGCAGCACAGGGTCTTGTGATCCCGGTTGGTGGCCAAGACGGCGATCTTTCCGCGATCAACCGTGTTGCACGTGGCAACCAGACCGTTTCGGTTTGGAAGGACGCACGTCAGCTGGGTAAAGCCGCCGGCGAAATCGCCTCGGCTTTGGCCGATGGTGGGGCGCTGGATTCCATCGCTGGTGCGACCAAGTTCTCGGGCGGGGAAAACGGCGTTGAGATGAATGCCATCCTGCTTGCGCCAACGCCAATCACCCAGGCGAACCTGGATGTGGCAATCGATGCAGGCCACATCACCAAAGAAGCTGCCTGTGAAGGCGCTGCTGAAGGTGTGGCTGCCTGCCAGTAATGGCTTGAATGATCCCGGCGTCTGCAACAGCGGACGCCGGGGTTTTCTGCATCATGGTCCGTGGCGTGGATGTGCGGCGCTGACCCGTCTTTCGGCCCTCCGCACAAGACCTGTGTGCGCGCACGTGCCGCAACACCCCGTTTATGCCGGATGAGAACATGACCGATACATCCCACAAAACAGCCGTTCAAACAGCGCCGCTCAATCCGTTTTCGCGGTTCTTGCTCAAGACAGAGATTGATCCGCGCCTGCTTGGTATGATTGGCGCGCTGGCGCTGATCTGGTTCGGATTTCACATTTATGGGGCGGTCGTGAATGGCAATGGGGTCTTTTTGACGCCACGAAACCTGTGGAACCTGTCGGTGCAGACCTCGTCGATCGGGGTGATGGCGACGGGGATGGTTCTTGTGATCATCACGCGCAACATCGACCTTTCGGTCGGATCGCTGATCGGTGTGACCGGCATGGCGATGGGCATCCTGCAGGTCGAAGTGTTGCCGGATGTTGTCGGGCTTGGTCACTGGTCGATCTGGATCGTTACGGCATTTGTCGGGTTGGTGCTTGGTGCCTTGATCGGTGCGTTGCACGGCTGGCTGATCGCCTATCGTGGTATTCCTTCATTCATCGTGACGCTGGGTGGCCTGATGGTTTGGCGCGGGATGGCGTTTCTTTCCAACGGTGGCAAGACGATCTCACCGGTGGATTCGACATTCGCCTTGCTTGGCGGCGGGCCTTATGGCGCGGTTGGCGCAACGGGCAGCTGGATTGTCGGGGTCATTGCCTGCGTCGGAGTGATCTGGCTGCTTTACAGTGGCCGCGCGCAACGTCGGCAACATGACTTTCCACTGCGCCCGATGTGGGCTGAGGCTTTCCTAGGCCTGCTTGGCTGTGCGACCATTATCGGGTCGGTGCTGCTGGTAAACGCCTATCCTTGGCCCAAGGGTATTATCAAAGACTATGCGGCGGCGACGGGCCAGACCTTGACTGAAGATACGTTCATCAGCCACGGCTTTGCCATTCCCGTGCTTATTCTGGTTGGCGTGGGTATTCTGATGACCATTCTGATGACCAGAACGCGCTTTGGCCGCTATGTGTTCGCCATTGGCGGCAACCCCGAGGCGGCCGAACTCGCTGGTATCAACACCCGCTGGATGACGATGAAAATCTTTGCGCTGATGGGTATGCTGTCGGGCCTTGCAGCCGTTATCGCCTCCGCCCGTTTGAACAGCGCGACGAACGCGCTTGGCACTCTGGACGAGCTTTATGTGATTGCAGCGGCTGTTATTGGCGGCACATCTTTGTCCGGGGGAGTCGGCACGATTTATGGCGCGATCCTTGGTGCGCTGGTGATGCAAAGCCTGCAATCGGGGATGGTGCTGATCGGGTTTGATGCGGCCATTCAACGGATCGTTGTCGGTTTGGTTCTGGTTCTCGCCGTCTATCTCGACAACCTCTACCGCAAAAAATTGAAGTAAGGGGCAACATTATGGCACGGACAGGAACGCCTCTGGTCGAACTGCGCGATATCTCGATTTCTTTTGGGGGAATCAAGGCAGTTGATCGGGTTACCGTTGACCTTTATCCCGGTGAAGTCGTTGGGCTTTTGGGCCATAACGGCGCTGGAAAATCCACGCTGATCAAATGTTTGTCGGGGGCTTACAAGGCCGACTCGGGGCAGGTGTTGATCAACGGGCAACCGGTGGTGATTGAAAACCCCCGCGACGCACGGTTGCAGAATATTGAGACGATCTATCAGACTTTGGCCTTGGCCGACAATCTGGACGCCGCGTCAAATCTGTTTCTGGGGCGTGAGATTGTGGGCAAAGGTGGCTTTCTGGACGATGCCCAGATGGAGGCTGAAACCCGCAAGATCATGAAGCGGTTGAACCCGAATTTCACCAAGTTCAATGTTCCCGTCAGTGCGCTGTCGGGTGGTCAGCGGCAATCGGTGGCGATTGCGCGGGCGGTGTATTTCAATGCCAAGATCCTGATTATGGATGAGCCGACGGCGGCTTTGGGCCCGCATGAGACGCAGATGGTGGCGGAGCTTATTCAGGAATTGAAGGCTCAGGGCTTGGGGATATTCCTGATCGAGCATGACATTCACAACGTGATGAAGCTGTGTGACCGGGCGTCTGTGATGAAGAACGGGCAGTTGGTTGGGACCGTGGATGTAAATGCGGTGACGGATGATGAAATCCTTGGGATGATCATTCTGGGGAAACCGCCCGCCAAGGCCGCGTGATGTATATCGGGCTGGATCTGGGGACGTCGGGCCTTAAGGGCGTGTTGATTGGTGAGGACCAGACGGTTCTGGCCGAAGCGACCGCCCCCCTGTCAGTGCAGCGACCGCATGAGGGGTGGAGCGAGCAATCGCCCGCCGATTGGATTGCGGCGGCTGAGGCTGTGCTGGATGCTTTGTCGGCGCATGGGCTGGCTGGCGTACGCGGCATCGGGCTTTCAGGGCAGATGCACGGAGCGACCTTGTTGGATGCGCGGGATGAGGTGTTGCGGCCTTGTATCCTGTGGAACGACACCCGCGCGCATCTGGAAGCGGCCGAGTTGGATGATGATCCGATGTTCCGGCGGCTGACGGGGAATATCGTCTTTCCGGGCTTTACGGCGCCGAAATTGGTGTGGGTGGAGCGGCATGAGCCTGCCTTGCGCGCCAAAGTGGCGAAGGTTCTGTTGCCGAAGGATTATCTGCGGCTGTGGCTGACCGGCGAGTATGTGGCGGAGATGTCGGATGCGGCAGGGACCGCGTGGCTGGATACGGGCGCGCGCGATTGGTCGGATGCGTTGCTGGCGGCCACTGGGTTATCGCGCGCACAGATGCCGCGGTTGGTTGAAGGATCGGACGTTTCGGGCGTTTTGCGGGGGGAACTGGCCAGCCGCTGGGGCCTGCCGAAGGGCGTGGTTGTGGCGGGCGGCGGCGGGGATAATGCGGCCTCTGGCGTGGGCGTCGGTGTGGTGCGCGCGGGGGAGGCGTTTGTTTCCCTTGGCACCTCGGGTGTTCTTTTCGCCGCAAATGATGGCTATCAGCCTGATCCGGCGACTGCGGTGCATACGTTCTGTCACGCCCTGCCGGGCACATGGCACCAGATGGGGGTGATCTTGGCCGCCACCGATGCGCTGAACTGGTATGCGCGGTTGGTGGGGGCGGATGCGGCGGCGCTGACCGGGGAAGTTTGGGCGTTGCAGGCGCCGGGGCGGACGTGTTTTCTGCCCTATCTGGGCGGCGAGCGGACGCCTTTGAATTCGGCATCCGTGCGCGGGGGATTTACCGGGTTGGAGCATGCGACGGATCGGCAGGCGGCGACGCGGGCGGTGTTGGAAGGTGTGACTTTTGCCATCCGCGATTGCCGGGATGCGCTGGCGGCGACCGGGACGCGGATTGACAACCTGCTGGCGGTGGGGGGCGGGTCTAAGTCCGACTATTGGCTGGCGGCGATTGCGACGGCTTTGGATGTGCCAGTTTCGGTACCTGTGGCCGGCGATTTTGGCGGGGCGTTTGGGGCCGCGCGGTTGGCGCTGATGGCGGCGACCGGGGCGGGGGCAGAGGTTGCGACCTTGCCGAAAATATCAAAGGTGGTCCGGCCGGACCCCGCATTGACAGCGGCTTTTGACGCGGGCCATGCCCGGTTCAAGGCGGCGCAAATTGCACTCATGGGGCTATGAAATGACTGATTTCTTCAAGGGTATTCCGCAGGTTAAGTTTGAAGGCGTTTCGTCCAGCAACGAATACGCCTTTCGCCATTACAACCCCGATGAGGTGGTGATGGGCAAGCGGATGGAGGATCATCTGCGCTTTGCGGTTGCCTATTGGCATTCGTTTGCTTGGCCCGGTGGCGACCCGTTTGGGGGGCAGACGTTTGAGCGGCCTTGGTTCGGCGAGACGATGGCGCTGGCCAAGTTGAAGGCCGATGTGGCCTTTGAGATGTTCGATATTCTTGATGTGCCGTTCTACTGCTTTCACGACGCGGATATGCGGCCTGAGGGCGCGACCTTTGCTGAGAGCCAGCGGAATCTGGAAGAAATGGCGGATTACTTGGCCGAAAAGCAGGCCGGGCATAAGGCCAAGCTGCTTTGGGGCACGGCGAATATGTTTTCGCACCGGCGCTGGATGTCGGGGGCGGCGACCAATCCGGACCCGGATGTCTATGCCTATGCTGCGGCGACGGTGAAGGCGAATATGGATGTGACGCACCGGCTGGGCGGGCAGAATTATGTGCTGTGGGGCGGGCGTGAGGGCTATGAGACGCTGCTGAATACCGATCTGAAGGCAGAGCGGGATCACGCGGGGCGGTTCCTGCAACAGGTGGTGGAGTATAAGCACAAGATCGGCTTCAAGGGCGCGATTTTGATTGAGCCGAAGCCGCAGGAGCCATCGAAGCATCAGTATGATTATGATGTGGCGACGGTTTATGGGTTTCTGAAAGAGTTTGGTTTGGAGAAGGAAGTGGGGACCAATATCGAGCAGGGGCATGCCATTCTGGCGGGTCATAGCTTTGAGCATGAGATTGGTTTGGCGGCAGCTTTGGGGATTTTCGGGTCGATCGACATGAACCGCAATGATTATCAATCGGGTTGGGATACGGATCAGTTTCCGAACAACCACGCCGAAAAGGCTGTGGCGTTTTATGAGATCTTGAAGGCAGGCGGCTATACCACCGGGGGCACAAATTTCGATGCCAAGATCCGGCGGCAGTCTTTGGACCCGGAGGATCTGATCCTGGCGCATGTGGGCGGCATGGACACTTGCGCGCGGGCGTTGAAGGTGGCGGCGGCTTTGATGGAGTCTGGCGAGATGGAGGCGGCCAAGGATGCCCGCTATGCCGGGTGGAAGACACCTTCGGCCAAAGCGATGTTGACCGGCGGGTTAGAGGCGGCGGCGGCGCGGGTGCTGGCTGAAGGGCTGGAGCCGGAACCACGGTCTGGCCGGCAAGAGCGGCTGGAGAACCTGTGGAACCGGTTTGTGTGAACGGAGGCGGTGGGGTGTAACCCCACCCTACCGCTTTAGCCGTGTGCGCTGATCAAGTTCGGCGTTGATGGCACCACCGACAAGGATCGCCCAGACTGACAGGTAGAGCCACATCATCAGAATGATGACGGCCCCGATAGAGCCGTAGATGCGGTTGTAGCTGTTGAAATTTGCCAGATAGGTTGAGAAGCCGATGGAGACTCCGGCCCAGGCCAACGCGGCGAAAAGGACGCCGACGGTGATCCAGCCGGATTTGAATCCACCGGGCACGTTGGGGCCAAAGCGGTAGAGGATCGACAGGCAGGTGAGGACCGAGAGGAACATCAGGCCAAACGGCAGGACTTTGGTCAGCCAGGCCGAGAAGGTGCCGCTGGGGAAATAGCTGAGCAGGATCGGCACGACGACGGCGGTGGCCAGCGCCATCATCAAAGCGCCAATCAGCGCCATGGTCAGTATGAAATCAACCGCATAGCCCCAGATCCAACCGCGCGGGCGGGCGCGGTGGACGACATCCAGCCCTTGGATCAGGGCAGAGACCCCAGCGCGGGCAGAATATAGGGCGATCATCACAGAGACGAAGGTTGTCCAGCCAAGGGTGGTGGTTTGGGCGTTCAACAGGCCCATGACCTGCGCGTGGACCAGTTGGCCTGCTGACGGGGGCAGAAAGCGTTCTGCCACCTGCAAATAGCCTTGGATCACGGTGGGGTCAGCCATCAGGCCCCAGATTGCCACCAGTGCCGCAAGGCCGGGAAAGACGGCGAACATGGCGTAGAAGGCCACGCCTGCGGCGATCAGGCCGAAGGCGCCATCACTGACGCGGGCCGCAATGGCCATGACAAACCGCCAGAGGTGCTGGATGTATTTCATCGCGGTAGCATCCCCTGCTTTGCGTTTCAGTGCAACTTTAGCGGCGGATCGAGGCGGTGACGTAGTTCACCGACAGGTCGCGGGATGACAGGCTCCAGCTCCACGCGATGGGGTTGAAGACCATGCCTTTGCGGTCAACGGGGTCAAGACCGGCGCGGCGGATCAGGTCGTAAAGCTCATCCGGGGTGATGAACTTTTTCCAGTCATGCGTGCCTTTGGGCAGCCAGCGCATGACCCATTCGGCGCCGATGATGGCCATGGCAAAGCTTTTGGTGTTGCGGTTGAGGGTAGAGCAGATCATGAGGCCGCCGGGTTTCAGCAAGGTGTGGCAGGCAGTTAGGTAGGCCAGCGAGTCGGCGACGTGTTCGACGACTTCCATGTTCAGGACGACGTCAAAGGCCTCACCTGCGGCGGCAAGGTCTTCGGCGGTGGTGTGGCGGTAATCTATGGTCAGGCCGGATTGTTCGGCGTGGAGTTGGGCCACGGGGATGTTGCGGGGGGCTGCATCGGCGCCGACAACTGTGGCGCCAAGACGGGCCATCGGTTCAGACAAAAGCCCGCCGCCGCAGCCGATATCCAGAATGCGCAGACCTTTGAACGGCAAAGGGGCGGTCAGGTCACGGCCAAATTCGGCGGCGATTTGGCTGGTGATATAGGACAGGCGGCAGGGGTTCATCTGGTGCAGGGGTTTAAACTTGCCCGCAGGATCCCACCATTCGGCGGCCATTGCCTCAAACTTCGCGACTTCGGCGGGGTCTACGGTGGTTTGCATGATCTGTCCTTACTGCTTTCGACTCGGGCGGTGCATGGGTTATATAGGGCTACGATGGATCACAGATCAGGCCAAAAGCGCGCAGTTGAATATCTTTACCCGCCGATCGACCCGTTCGATCAGCGCGTGATCGATATGGGCGACGGGCATTTGATCTATGTGGAGCAGTGCGGCAACCCCGAAGGCGTGCCGGTGATTGTATTTCACGGCGGGCCGGGGGGCGGGTGTTCGCCTGCGATGCGGCGGTATTTTGACCCTTTGCATTACCGGGTGATCTTGTTTGATCAGCGCGGCTGCGGGCGGTCGCGGCCGCATGCGACGGTGCAGAATAACACGACGTGGGATCTGGTGCGCGATGTTGAGGTAATCCGCGAGGCGCTGGGGATTGACCGGGTGATCGCCTTTGGCGGCAGCTGGGGCGCGACTTTGGCGCTGATTTACGCGATCTCGCACCCTGAGCGGGTGACGCAATTGGTGCTGCGCGGGGTGTTCTTGATGACCCAGCGCGAGTTGGATTGGTTTTATGGCGGCGGGGCGGGGGCATTCTTTCCCGACCTTTGGGCGCGCTTTGTGGCTTTGGTGCCTGAGGGCGAGCGGAGCGATCTGATTGGGGCCTATCATCGGCGGTTGTTTTGCGGAAATCTGGGCGAAGAAACGCGGTTTGGGCGGGCTTGGGCGCAGTGGGAAAATGCGCTGGCGTCAATCAGCAATGAGGGCAGTTTTGGCGAAAGCCCGGCGGAATATGCGCGGGCCTTTGCGCGGTTGGAGAACCATTATTTCGTCAATGGCGGGTTTTTGGACGGCGATGGCTGGATTTTGCGCAATCGCGGGCGGATTGCGCATATTCCGGCGGTGATCGTGCAAGGGCGCTATGACATGGTTTGCCCGCCGCTTTCGGCGTGGGAATTGGCCCAAGGCTGGGCGGGGTGCCAGTTGCAGATGGTGGGCATGGCGGGCCATGCGCTGTCAGAGCCGGGTATCAGCGAAGCTTTGGTGCTGGCTATGAACCGGCTGCGTTAGGCTTTGCCCAAGACTTCGGCCTGATGTTCGCCCAGTTTCGGGGCGGGGCGATCCAATTGCAGCTCTGCGCCTGAAAAGGTCATCGGGCTGCGGACGCCGGGGTGGCCTTCGGGTGCGATTTGCAACCCGCGCGCTTTGACTTGCGGGTCGGCAAAGACGCCTTCCAGATCGTTGATCGGGCCAGCGGGAACACCAGCGGCTTCGCAGGCGGCGAGGAGATTGGCCATTGTCCAAACCTTGGTCGCGGTGGTCAGGCGGGCGGTCATCGCTTCGCGATTGGCGACGCGGTCGGCGTTGGTCAGGAATGTGGGGTCTTCGGCCATGTCTGCAAGGTCAAGGAGGGTGCAGAGTTTGCGATATTGGCTATCGTTTCCGGTGGCCAGAATGATCCAGCCATCCGCGCAGTCAAAGACGGCATAGGGGGCCAGATTTGGGTGGGCGTTGCCCATCATGCCGGGGGCCTTTCCGGTGGTAAGGTAGTTCAGCGCTTGGTTCGCCATGATGCTGCTGGCGACATCCAAGAGGGCCATGTCGATGTGCTGGCCTTCCCCGGTGCGGCCGCGCTGGATCAGGGCGGCAAGGATGGCGGTAGAGGCGTAGACGCCGGTGAAGATATCGGTGACAGCAACGCCTACTTTTTGCGGCTGGCCTGCGGGGTCGCCGGTCACGCTCATCAAGCCGGCCATGCCTTGGATGATGAAGTCATAGCCAGCGCGGTGGGCGTAGGGGCCGGTTTGGCCGAAACCGGTGATCGAGCAATAGATCAGTTTCGGGTTGATCGCCTTTAAGCTTTCAAAATCCAGCCCGTATTTGGCAAGGCCACCAACTTTGAAATTCTCAATCACCACATCGGCGTCGGCGATCAGACGGCGGACGGTTTCCTGCCCCTCAGCCGTACGGAAATCGCAGGTGATGCCCTTTTTGCCGCGATTGCAGCTGTGGAAATAGGCGGCGGATGTGTCGCCTTCGCGTTCAACAAAGGGGGGGCCCCAGCGGCGGGTATCATCGCCTTCGGGGGCCTCTACCTTGATCACCTCGGCGCCCAGATCGGCAAGGGTCTGACCGGCCCAAGGGCCAGCCAGAATACGGGCGAGTTCGATAACGCGGATACCGTGCAGGGGCGTCATGGATCAACCCGCCAAAGCGGCGTCGATCAGGGTTTTCAGGGCGTCATAGTTCATGTTCTTGTTCCGCTCACCGTTGATGAACAGGGTGGGCGTGCCTTCGACCTGATCGGCGGCCATGTTCGCCTCAAACCGCGCGACCATTGCGTCGGCGGTGGCGGCATCTTTCATGCAGGCATCCAGTTGTTCGCCGGTCATGCCAACGCCAAGGCCGATCTTGCGGATGTTATCGACCGCGACCAACGGATCATCGGTTGCGGCCCATTCGCCTTGGGTCGAGAACAAGATATCGGTGACGGGGAAGTATTTCAGATCGCCACCGCAGCGCGCCATCATGCCAGCCCAAAGATCATAGCGGTTGAAATACACCTCGCGCAGGGTGAAGTGGACTTTGCCGGTGTCGATGTAGTCGGGCTTTAGCTTGGTAAAGACTGTGTCGTGGAAATGCGCGCAATGCGAGCAGGTAAAGCTGGCATATTCGATGATTTTCACTGGCGCGTCGGGGTTACCCAGCGTGAAATCCTTGATTTCCGGCAGGACCGTTTCGGTGGTCTCAGCCGTTTCCTGCCCGAAGACGGGGGAGGCGGCCATTGCGGCAGCAAGGGCGATCATCGCCCGGCGGTTCATCTGTGTCATATCTTGCCCTCTTCAGCCTTGCGGCGTGTTAATATGCTTTGGCCCAGCCGTTCAAGGGCGGCGCGCAAACCATCATCGGCCACGCCTTCGGCGGCGTCATGGGCGCGGGCCAGAATGGCCGGGTCCGGGGTGGGATCTGCCGCCTTTGGGGCGGCGGTGAATTGTGCCTGACCTTCGGCAAAGCCGATGGGGGCGGTTTGGGTCAGATGGATGCGGGAAATGGCGTTATAGCCGTAAACCGCGTTCACCTTTTCGCGCAGTTTTTCTTTCTGCATCTCAACCACCGGGGCTGCAGCGCCCATGACAAGCAAGGTCAAGGTGGCGCCCATGCCTTCGCGACCGTAGCCGACTTTGACCGGCCGGGTGACTTTCGCCAGATCAGGCCCCGCCACCTCTTCCCAATGGGTCAGCAGGCGGGCCACGGCAAAGCCGCGCTTTTCGCCAGCCGCGCGGACATCACGCGTCATCAGCCCGAAGGCGGGTTCGAACCCGCGCATCCGGCGATTTGGCTGCGATGAGGCGGTTGGGCGACGCATGAGACTCCGGTGGTGGTTGACCTATCTGACAGCTATCTTATCGCAACTGGCCCGGTCTGCCAGTGCAACAGAGGTTACAGGGCATAAAGAATGCGTGACGCCGGGCCTTTGGTCTCATCAATGCTGCTGGACTGGTATGATGTTCATGCCCGGGTGATGCCGTGGCGGGTGGGGCCTGCGGAGCGGGCTTTGGGGGTGCGGCCGGATCCTTATGGCGTGTGGCTGTCAGAGGTGATGTTACAGCAAACCACGGTGGCGGCGGTGCGGGCCTATCATCGCCGCTTTACCGCGCGGTGGCCGGATGTGCAGGCTTTGGCGGCGGCGATGGATTCTGATGTGATGGGGGAATGGGCGGGCTTGGGCTACTACGCCCGCGCCCGGAACCTGCTGAAATGCGCGCGGGCGGTGGCGGCTTTGGGTGCGTTTCCGACCACGCGAGAGGGGCTTTTGGCCTTGCCGGGGATTGGGCCCTATACGGCGGCGGCGGTGGCCGCGATTGCCTTTGATGAGGCGGCGGTGGTGGTCGATGGCAATGTAGAGCGGGTTATGGCCCGGCTGTTCGCGGTGGAAACGCCCTTGCCCAAGGCCAAGGTTGAGTTGACGGCGCTGGCGGCGCTTTGCACGCCCGCCGTGCGCCCCGGCGATCATGCGCAGGCGGTGATGGATCTGGGGGCAACCATCTGCACTCCGCGCAATCCGGCTTGTGGGATTTGCCCGTTGATGGGCATTTGTGCGGCGCGGGCGGCGGGGGTGCAAGCCACCCTGCCCCGCAAGCTGCCGAAACCGCTAAAACCAACGCGCGAAGGCACGGTATGGCTGGTGCGGAATGGGGATCTATGGCTGGTGGAAACGCGAGCCGAGAAGGGGCTTTTGGGCGGGATGACGGGCTTTCCGGGCGATGCGTGGGATGGCGCGGGCGGGCCTGCGCCAGTGGCCGCCGCGTGGGAACGGCTGGGCGAAGTGCGCCATACCTTTACCCATTTCCACCTGATCTTGCAGGTGATGCATGCCACCTCTGACGCGGCCCCTTTGCGCGGCGCTTATGCCCCTCTGCCCCCGGCCAGCCTGCCCACTTTGATGCGCAAGGCGTATGACCTTGCCGATGCCGCCATTTCGCCGCGTTGAGGTGGCAGGAAAGCCGCGTTAGACTGTGCGAAACACCGGAGGCCGCATGTCCATTATTCCCGCCGATCAAATGTCTTCGGCCCGGCAGGCGCTGCCGTTCTGGCTGTCGATGGGCACGGTTCCGATTGCCTTTATAAGCATGGGGATGGGTGGGCTGACGGTGTTTTTGATGCCGCTTTACAGCTGGACGATGTTTTCGCTTTTGGATGCGGTGACCGGGAAAAACACCGATAACGCCGATCTTGAAACCCCCGAGGAGGAGTTGCAGCTGTATCAGCTGCTGACAATGATCTGGTTTCCGGTGCAGTTTGCGGTCTTGTGTTTCATGCTGTGGTTTGTGCCGCAGGCTGGGCATTTGAACCTGTTTGAGAAAGTCGCGTTGTTCTTTGGCATGGGCATCATGTCGGGCACCATCGGCATCAATTACGCGCATGAGTTGATGCATCAGAAGTCCAAGCTGGAGCGGTGGTTGGCGGATTTATTGCTGGCCTCGGTGCTATATTCACATTTCAGGTCTGAGCATTTGCGGGTCCACCACCTTTATGTCGGCACTCCGCGCGATGCGGTGACGGCGCGGTATAACGAGAATTTTCACCGCTTTTTCCCGCGCGTGTTGCGCGAAGGCATGGCCTCGGCCTTTCGGGCGGAAAAGGCGATGTTGGCGCGGCGGGGCCTGCCGTGGTTTCACCAATCCAATCCCTTTTGGCGCTATTGGGCGCTGCAAGCGGCGATGCTTTTTCTGGCCGTCACCTTGGGCGGTTGGCTGGGGCTGGTGTTGTTTGTGGTGCAGGCGATCAGCGCTGTCTGGCAGTTGGAATTGGTGAATTACATCGAGCATTACGGGCTGACCCGCCGCCATTTGGGCGATGGCAAATATGAGCATGTGTTGCCACGCCATTCGTGGAACGCCTCGCATCGCGCTTCGAACTGGTTGCTGATCAATTTGCAACGCCATTCGGATCATCACTACAAACCCGATCGCCGCTTCCCCCTGTTGCAAACCTATACCGAGGATGAGGCGCCGCAACTGCCCTATGGCTATCCGTTGATGACAATGGCGGCGCTGATTCCGCCTTTGTGGCGACGGGTGATGAACCCCCGCGTGCGGGCGTGGCGCAAGCAGTTCTACCCCGACATTACCGATTGGTCGGCGTATAACAAGGCGCTGACCCCGATGCCGGTGGGCGCGCCTTAAGGCATCTGCCCCCCAAGCAGGCCGATAATCCGGATCAGCGCCCGGCTTTGCACCCTTGCTTGTAGCATGACCGCGACATGCGGCAGGGCCAAGGGCATCGGCGCTTCGGTCAGGATCTGCAACCCGGCGGCGTCTTGCACGGCGCGTTCGGGCAAAAGGGCCAGACCGCAGCCCCGCCGCGCCAGATCTTGCGCAAGGCCAGCAGCGTTCACGCGCCAACCCGCGCCCGGATCGGGTGGGGGCAGACCGCGCGCCGCAAACCATTGCGCCCAGCCGGGCAAAGAGCCGTATCCCGGGCCCCAATCAATATGGATGAACCGGTCGGCCGGGGCGTCTTGCGGCGCGGGCGCGCCTTGCCCGGCAACCGGCACCATCCGGTCTTGACCCAGCGTGATCACCCGGTGATCGGGATATAGCTGGCCGCCATAGGTTACGCGCAGGTCGGCAGCCCCTTTGGTCAGGGCCACCGGATCATCCTCAATCCGCAGTTCCAGCGCCTCAGCCTGCCCGGCCAGTTGCGCCGACACCCAAGGCGCCAGCATCGGCAGAACCGAGACAACGGGCCGCCCCTGCTGGGTGGCCACCAGACCGGCGGCTTCGGAGAGTTCACGAAAGGCCAGTTCCAGATGCGGATACATCGTGCGGCCCGCGTCAGTCAGCAAGATGCGGTTGCCTTGGCGCAGGAACAGGCGGCGGCCCAACTCGGCTTCCAACGCTTTTACCTGCAGGCTGACGGCGGCGGCGGTCACGCCCAGCTCTGCTGCGGCCAGTGAAAAGCTGCCGCGACGGGCGGCGACCTCAAAGGCGCGCAGGGCGGTAAGGGAGGGGAGCGCGGACATTTTTGCCTATAGTTTTACTAGGGCGTGTTGACGTTCACCGGAGCCGGATGACGGTTGATGCGAGGGAGATAAATGCGCTGAAACTGGTGTCGGTCTTGCAGCATCTTGTTGCTATACCCCTATATTCCTTAAGTTTTCCAAAGAA
>Ga0209390_10002914_pt1 | contig 28837 bp, 23 predicted proteins | sample BON01_FD_187212 | JGI IMG/M metagenome (GOLD analysis project Ga0209390, IMG submission 187212) | Freshwater microbial communities from Lake Bonney liftoff mats and glacier meltwater in Antarctica - BON-01 (SPAdes) (version 2) | ecosystem: Environmental > Aquatic > Freshwater > Ice > Glacier...
CTGTGGACCTTCAAGCTGCGCAAGGGACTCGAATTCCACGACGGCAAACCGGTCACCGGCGAGGACGTGATCGCCAGCCTGCAGCGCTGGGGCAAGCGCGACGCGATGGGCTCGGCGCTGATGACCTTCGTCCAGCGCATGGACTCGCCCGCGCCCGACACCTTCCGCATCTTCCTCGGCGAGGCCTGCGGCTTCGTGCTCGAGGCGCTGGGCAAGCCGTCGTCGAACGTGCCTTTCATCATGCCCAAGCGCATCGCCGAGACCGACGCCTTCAAGCAGATCGAGGAGCACATCGGCTCCGGCCCGTTCACCTTCAAGCGCGACGAGTTCAAGCCCGGCGACCGCGCCGTCTACCTGAAGAACGCCAAGTACGTGCCGCGCAGCGAGCCGCCGTCTGGCACCACCGGCGGCAAGCGGGTTTACATCGACCGCGTCGAGTGGAACCTGGCGCTGCGTGACGCGCAGGCCCAGGTCAACGCGCTGCAAAAGGGCGAGGTCGACATCATCGAGGCGCTGGCCTTCGACCACTACGAGGCGGTCAAGAAAGACACCACGCTGCAGGTGCCGCATTACTCGAACTTCGGCCTGCAGTACATGGCGCGCTTCAACCACCTGCACAAGCCGTTCGACAACCCGAAGGTGCGCCAGGCGGCGATGGCCGCGTTCTCGCAAGAGCCTTTCCTGCGCGCCCAAGTCGGCGTCAAGGAGTTGTACAAGACCTGCGCCTCGATGTTCGTCTGCGGCACGCCTTACGGCACCACGGTGGGCAGCGACGTGCAGTCCAAGGGCAACATGAAAAAAGCGCAGAACCTGCTCAAGGCCTCGGGCTACGACGGCACGCCGGTGGTGCTGATGAAGCCGACCGACCTGGCCTCGATCCAGAAGCTGCCCGACGTCGCAGCGCAGTTGCTGCGCCAGGCCGGCTTCAAGGTCGACCTACAGGCGATGGACTGGCAGACCCTGGTCGGCCGCCGCGCCAAGAAGGACGCGCCGGACAAGGGCGGCTGGAACATGTTCCTGACCGCCTGGCAGACCTTTGACGTCTGGAGCCCGATCGCCAACCCGACGATGGACACGCGCGGCGACAAGTCGGGCTGGTTCGGCTGGGCCGCCGACGACAAGATGATCGAGATCCGCGCCGCCTTCATGCGCGCCACCGACGAGCCTACCAAGAAGAAGCTCGCCGAGCAGTTGCATGTGCGCGCCTTCGAGGTCGCCACCCACGCGCCGTTGGGCGAGTACCAGCAGCCGATGGCGGCGACGAAGAACATCAGCGGCTTCTTCATCACCAACGGCAACATCTACTGGAACCTGAAGAAGAACTGATCCGGTTCTGAGGCACGCGCCGGCCCCCGTCGGCGCGCCGCCCCGCCAAAACACGATGTTCGCCTTCCTCGTTCGCCGGCTGCTGTCGACGCTGCCGGTCCTAGTGATTGTTTCGCTGCTCGTCTTCCTGATGCTGAGGCTGACGCCCGGCGATCCGGCGGCGGTGCTGGCGGGTGACGCCGCGTCGACCGAGCAGATCGCGCAGATCCGCACCAACCTCGGCCTCGACCGCTCGATTCCAGAGCAATATTTGCTCTGGGCCGGCCAGGTGCTGACTGGCAATCTCGGCGAGTCGTTCTATTACAAAACCCAGGTCACGACGCTGATAGGCCAACGCCTCGAACCCACGGTGTCGCTGGCGTTGATCACGATCACGATCGCGGTGCTAGTGGCGGTGCCGCTGGGTGTGCTCGCTGCCTGGCGCTTCGGCAGCTGGCTCGACCGCGCACTGATGGGTTTCTCGGTGCTCGGCTTCTCGATCCCGATCTTCGTACTCGCCTACCTGATGATCTGGGGCGTTTCGCTGCAGCTCGACTGGCTGCCGGTGCAGGGTTATCGGCGGCTGGCCGACGGCGTCGGGCCCTGGCTGTACCACCTAGCGCTGCCGTCGATCACGCTGTCGATCATCTACATCGCGCTCATCGCACGCGTCACCCACGCCTCGGTGCTGGAGACGCTGGGCGAGGACTACATCCGCACCGCGCGCGCCAAGGGCTTGCGCGAATCGACCGTGCTGCTGCGCCATGCGCTGGCCAACGCCGCCGTGCCTATCGTCACTGTGATCGGCATCGGCATCGCGCTGCTCATCGGCGGCGTCGTCGTCACCGAATCGGTCTACGCCATCCCCGGCCTCGGCCGGCTCACGGTGGACGCCGTGCTGGCGCGCGATTTCCCGACCATCCAGGGCGTGATCCTGCTGTTCTCCTTCGTCTACGTGATGATCAACCTGCTGGTCGATCTGTCCTACGTGTTCTTCGACCCGCGGATCCGCTACGGATGACGCCCGTCGCTCCCGACACCTTCGAGGCCTTGTCGGTCGAGGCCGCCTCGGTCCAGCGCCAGCCCAGCGCCTGGGAGCGCGTGCGGCGCAACCTGTCGGTGCGCCTGGGCGGTAGCGTGCTCACGCTGCTGGTGCTGGTGGCCTTGCTCGCGCCTTGGCTGGGTACCGTCGACCCCTCGCTGTTCGACCCCGCCAGCCGCGATCTGCTGCCGGGCCAGAGAGGCGAGATCACGACGCTGGAAGGCGAGACGCTGGCGCACCGCTTCCTGATGGGATCGGACAGCTTCGGCCGTGACATCCACAGCCGCGTGATCTACGGCACCCAAGTCTCGCTCATCGTCGGGCTGTTCACCGCCATCGTCGCGATGTCGATCGGCATCGTGCTCGGACTGAGTGCGGGCTTTCTGCGCTGGCTCGACGGCCCGCTGATGCGCGTGATGGACGGCGTGATGGCGATTCCGGCGATCCTGATCGCGATCGCGCTGGTGGCGATGTGGCGCGGTAGCCTGATGATGGTGGTGATCGCGATCGCGATCCCCGAGATCCCGCGCGTCACGCGACTGGTGCGCGCGCTGGTGCTGACGATCCGTGAGGAGCCTTACGTCGAAGCCGCGATCTCGCTCGGCACGCCGACTTGGAAGATCATGTGGCGCCACATCCTGCCCAACTGCGTGGCGCCACTGGTCGTCCAGGCCACCTTCATCTGCGCCGCCGGCATCTTGACCGAGGCCATCCTGTCCTTTCTGGGCGTCGGCCTGCCGCCCGACATCCCGACCTGGGGCAATGTGATGGCCGAGGGCCGCTCGCAGTTCAACAGCTATCCGCACAACATCTTCTTCCCCGGCATCTTCCTCGCGGTGACGGTGCTGGCGGTGAACATCCTGGGCGACGGTTTGCGCGACACGCTGGACCCGAAGATGACCAAGCGGGTGTGATCCATGACTGAGACGAGCTCCATTCTCGAAGTGCGCGACCTCAGCATCGCGCTGCCCTCGGGCAATGACCGCGCCACCGCGGTGCGCAACGTTAGCTTCACGGTCGGCCGCGGCGAGATCGTCTGCCTGGTTGGCGAATCAGGTTCGGGCAAGTCGGTGATTGCGCAGGGCGTGATGGGGCTGCTGCCCAAGTCGCTGCCGGTTATCGGTGGCCAGATACTGTTGCAGGGCGAGGACATCACGCATGCGCCGCTGGCGCGCTTGCGCGAGCTGCGCGCCACCAGGATGTCGATGATTTTCCAGGAGCCGATGACGGCGCTCAATCCCGTCATGACTTGCGGCGACCAGATCGACGAGGTGCTGCGCCAGCACACCAAACTCTCGCCCGCCGAGCGCAGGAAAAAAGTGCTGGACATCGTGCGCGAGGTGCTGCTGCCTGAGCCCGAACGTATGGTCGCGAGCTACCCGCACCAGCTCTCGGGCGGCCAGCGCCAGCGTATCGTGATCGCGATGGCACTGGTGCTCGATCCGGTGCTCTTGATCGCCGACGAGCCGACCACCGCGCTCGATGTCACGACCCAGGCGCAAATCCTCAAGCTGGTGCTCGACTTGCAGCGGCGTCACGGCACCGGTGTGCTTTTTATCACGCACGACTTCGGCGTGGTGGCCGAGGTGGCGCAGCGCGTGGCCGTGCTGCGCCTGGGCGATCTGGTCGAGATCGGGCCCAAGGATGCGGTGCTGAAACGCCCGCAGCACGACTACACCCGCATGCTGATCGGCGCGGTGCCGACGCTGCACCTGAAGGAGCGCGCTTGCGACCTCAACGCGCCCATCGTGCTACAGGTCAGGGGGCTCGAAAAAACCTATCTCGACAAGCGCTGGTTCGGCAAGGGCCGCAAGGTGCATGCGGCCCAGCAGGTCGATCTGGAGATACGCCGCGGCCAGACCCTGGGCATCGTCGGCGAATCGGGCTCGGGCAAGTCCACGGTGGCGCGCTGCATCGTGCGCCTGATCGATCCGAGCGGGGGCCAGGTCTTGCTGGGCGGTGAGGGCGGGATCGATATCGCGATGATGGGCGCGGCCGAACTCAGGCCGCTGCGCCAGCGCGTGCAGATTGTGTTTCAGGATCCCTACCGATCGCTGAATCCGCGCCGCACGGTGGCCGAGGCGCTGATCGAAGGGCCCGTCAACTACGGCTTGTCGCGTGTTGATGCCTTGCAGCGCGCGCGCGAACTGCTGGCCTTGGTGCGCATGGACGCCAGCGCCATGGAGCGCTATCCGCACCAGTTCTCGGGCGGCCAGCGCCAGCGCATCTGCATTGCGCGCGCGCTGATGATGGAGCCCGAGCTGCTGATCGCCGACGAGGCGGTGTCGGCGCTCGACGTGTCGGTGCAGTCGCAGGTGCTGCAACTGCTCGAAGAGATTCGCGGGCGCCTGAACCTGGCCATGCTCTTCATCACCCACGATCTGCGCGTGGCCTCGCAGGTGTGCGACACGCTGGCCGTGATGTCAAACGGCCGCATCGTCGAATACGGCCCGGCGCACCGCGTGTTCGGTGCGCCTCAGCACGAGTACACGCGCGCCCTGTTTGCCGCCGCGCCGGGGCGCGATTTCGATTTCGCCAGCACCCGTTAAAGAGGTATTACCCCCATGACCCGCATCCTGATCGCCGGCTTTCAGCACGAGACGAATACCTTTGCACCGAGCCTGGCCGACTGGGCCGCCTTCACGCGCGGCGACTCGTTCCCGGCCTTTATGCGCGGCCAGGCCATGATCGACCAGCTCGCCGGCATCAATATTCCGGTCGCCGGCTTCATCGATTTCGCCAAGCACGAAGGCTGGACGCTTGTGCCGTCGTGCTGGGCCGGCGCGATTCCGTCTAGCTATGTCACGCAAGACGCCTTCGAGCGCATCGCTGGCGCGATTCTCGACGACGTCAAGTCAGCCGGCAGCCTGGACGGCATCTACCTCGACCTGCACGGCGCTGCCGTGTCTCAGAACGCGGATGACAGCGAAGGCGAATTGCTGACGAAGCTGCGTGCACTGGTCGGGCCGGGAGTGCCCATCGTCGCGAGCCTGGATCTGCATGCCAACGTCACCAAAGCGATGCTGCGCGAGGCCGATGCGCTGGTGGCCTACCGCACTTATCCGCATATCGATATGGCGCTCACTGGCGAGCGCGCCGGCGAGCTGATGGCGCGGCGCCTGAAGGCCGGCAAGAAGGAGCCAATGCATGCAAAGCGCCTGCCGTTCCTGATCCCGCTGAACGCCCAATCGACCTGGCTGGAACCGGCCAAGCATTTGTACGACGAGCTTGACGCAATCGACCATGCACATGGCACGGTGCTGAGTTTTTGCATGGGCTTCCCGGCCGCTGACTTCGACGAATGCGGGGCCATGGTGTGGGGCCATGGCGCGCAGGCCGAAGCAGCCGTGGCGCAGCTTTTTGCCAGCGTGTCCGAACCCTCGCAATGGCGCATGCAATGCCTGGATGCACGCGAGGTGGTGGCGCACGCCTTGACGCTAGCCGAGACCGCAAGCAAACCCGTTGTCATTGCCGACACGCAGGACAACCCCGGCGCCGGCGGCGACAGCAACACCACCGGCATGCTGCACGCGCTGCTGGCTGCTGGCGCTGGCAAGCGCTATCCGGGCCAGGTCGCCATGGGTCTGATGTTCGACGCACCCGCAGCGCGTGTTGCGCATCAGGCCGGCATCGGCGCCGAGATCGATATTGCGCTGGGCACGGCAGTGCCCACCTTCACCGGCCGGCCTAGCGACGCGCCGCTGCAAGGCCGCTACAAGGTGCTGGCCTTGAGCGATGGCCGCTGCACGCTCACCGGCCCGATGATGACGGGCCTGAGCGTGCAGCTCGGCCTCAGCGCCTGCCTTGAAATCGACGGCATACGCATCGCCGTGGTGAGCGGCAAGAAGCAGTTGCTCGACCGCGAGCTGCTGCGCATGGTGGGTATCCACGCCGAGCAGATGCGCATCATCGTGGTCAAGAGCTCGAACCATTTCCGCGCCGATTTCACGCCCATCGCCAGCCATGTGCTAATTGCCAAGGCGGCAGGGCCGATGGCCGCCGACCCGGCCGACCTGCCGTGGAAGAAACTGCCCGATTCGATCCGGCGTCGGCCCTGATTTTCTGGCGCAAGCCGGTCCGTGCTCAACCTGTATAAATTCTCTTTCTGGAGTACCTGATGACACCATCCACCCCCTTGCCCGCTCTGCCCGACTGTACGGCGACCGAGCTGCTGCAGCTTTACAGAAGCGGGCAGGTCTCGCCGGTTGACGCCACACGCGCCGTGCTGGAGCGCATCGATACGCTGAATCCCGCCCTTAACGCTTTCTGCCTGGTGGCGCATGACACCGCGCTGCAGGCTGCCAGGAAGAGCGAGGCGCGCTGGCAGCGTTTTCGCCAGACTGGCGAGCCCTGCGGCGAGCTCGACGGCGTGCCGGTCTCGATCAAGGACCTGATCCTGACCCGCGGCATGCCGACCCTGCGCGGCAGCCACACGGTGGACGCGAACCAGCCCTGGGACGTGGACGCGCCGGTCACGGCGCGGTTGCGCGAAGCCGGGGCGGTGATCCTAGGAAAAACCTGCACGCCCGAATTTGGCTGCAAGGGCGAGACCAATTCGCCGCGCACCGGCATCACGCGCAACCCCTGGGATTTGAGCAAAACCCCGGGCGGCTCTTCCGGCGGCGCGGCGGCGGCGGTAGCGTCCGGCATGGGGCCGCTGGCCATCGGTACCGATGGCGCTGGCTCGGTGCGGATCCCGGCGGCGTTTTGTGGCAACTTCGGCCTCAAGCCCAGCTTTGGCCGCGTGCCGGCCTACCCGCTGTCGCCGTTTGGCTCGGTCGCGCACCTGGGGCCGCACAGCCGCTGCGTGCGTGATGCGGCGCTGATGATGAATGTGCTGAAAAAGCCGGATGCCCGCGACTGGACCTCACTGCCGCCCGACAGCTGCGACTATCTGGTGGGGCTGGAAGACGGTATCCGCGGCCTGCGCATTGCCTGGTCGCCGACCCTCGGTTACGCGCGCCATGTGCACCCAGAGGTCGCACAGTCCGTGGCACAAGCCGTCGCGCTGTTGGCGGATCTGGGCGCGCACGTCGAGCAGATCGACCCGGGCTTTGATGACCCGCTGGCCATCAGCACCGGCCTGTGGTTTGCCAGTGCCTGGACAGTTTGGAACACATTAACGCCCCAGCAGCAGGCGCTGAGCGACCCCGACTTCCGCGTCCAGGCGCTGCTTGGCGAAAAGTTCAGCCCGCTCGATATCCAACGCCTGCACCTACAGCGCGGCGCACTCGGCTCGCACATGCGCCAGTTCATGCAACGTTTTGACCTGCTGGTCACGCCCAGCGTGGCGGTACCGGCTTTCGAGGCCCGGCCGGCCGGTCACACGCCCATGGATGCGGTGGCCATGCTCGGCTGGACGCCGTTTTCCTACCCCTTCAACCTGACCCAGCAGCCCGCCGGCACCGTCCCCTGCGGCCTGACCGCGGCGGGCCTGCCGATCGGCTTACAGTTTGTCGGGCCGATGTTTGGTGACGCGCTGGTACTGCGAGCCTCGCGCGCCTACGAGGCAGCGCGGTCTGTCGAAGGCAACTTCAAAAGGCCGGTGACGCCAGCACTTTTCTTGGGGCAGTAGCCAGTAGGGTGATTGAATGCCGCCGGATCGATCTGCAGAGATTCGATCGCCGCTTGCTTCCAGACCAAGTGCTAATCAGGAAACCCCGACCGCCTCTCCCCACGGCATGCCGGGTTCGACCGCACCGGATTTTTCGCCATTCCGATCGGAAATACCGGTTGCAATCGTGAAGTTGATCGGCAGCACGGTCCGGTCGGCCTGGACGACTGGCAAGACTTGCGCCAGCGCCTGCAGCGTCTCTCGCGGCAAGCGACTGTCGGCGGTGATCCAGTGGTTGCCGCTCACATCAATACGCGGTCTCGACATGGCGTCGCCCAGCGACAGGTCATGATCGATCAGGAAGGAAATAATTCCGAATACCGCCGGCAGAATTTTGCGCCCCCCTGAGCCGCCGAGCGCATAGTTGCCTTTTTCCCCGAGCAGCAGCGTCGGGCAGAAGTTGGCGAGCGGCTGCTTGCCGGCACCGATCGAGTTTGGTCGGCCAGGTACCGGATCGAACCACATGATGCCGTTGTTCATCAGCAAACCCGATTGCGGCAAGGTCAGGCGGGAGCCGAAAATCGACAACAGGGTCTGCGTCAGGGCGACCATGTTGCCTTCGGCATCGACCACACTCAGATGTGTCGTACAGCTTTCGCCGCCATGCTCACCCATGGTCGAGAGTCGTTCCTGCCATGCCGCATGCAGGCTGCCGGCATGGGCAACGAAAGTCTCGGCATTGATGGCCGCACCCGGTGTGTAGCGGCGTGACAGTTGGTTCAACGCGGCCAGCAGGGTCGGACCGCCGTTTAGGCCGGGCGCGACGTAGACGCGCTGGCCACGATAGGAGAATTCCGCTGGTTCTACGATCCTGGCCTGGTAGCGGCGCAGGTCGTTCATGCTCAAATAGCCGCCTTCGGCCTGCATGTCTGCAACCATCGAGGCTGCAATCTCGCCTTCGTAAAAGTCGCGCGGTCCGACCTGCGCCAGGCGCTCCATGGTCGCCAGCAAGCGTTCGCGCGGCAGATGCAGCGGTCGCCCGTCCGGCGTTGCGGTGGCCGGAAGAGGAGCCTGTCCGCCGCGCAGGAAGTCTGCGGTGGAGGCAGGGAACTTCTGCAGGTCGGATACCGCGTGCGCAATCGCGAGGGTGGTGTACCAGTCAACTTCTAGGCCCTTGCGCGCCAGCTCCACCGCCGGATGCATCATCTCGGCCCAGCTGCGGCTGCCGAATTCGGCCAGTGCCAGCGACAGGCCGGCTACCACCCCAGGTACCGCGACCGACGGCGCACCGAGCAGGTTGCGGTTGTCGACCACCTTGGGCCAGCCGAACAGATCGGTATCCCGGCTGCCGGTGAGGCCATAGCTGGCCGGATCCAGCCCGCCCGGCGCCAGCATTGAAAAATCAACCACCTTGATGGAGCCGGTCTTGACGGAATAAAAGAGCAATGCGCCACCACCGGCGAGTCCGCTCATCCACGGCTCGACCACGGTCAACGCCAACGCCGTCGCCACTGCGGCATCGATGGCATTGCCACCATCACGCAACACCCGCACCCCAACTTCGCTGGCCGCACGGTTCTGGGACGCGACCACGCCGCGTGCAGAGATGGTTGCCGGCTTGTCGAAGGCAAGGCTGCGGCTCAGGTAGGAACTCGTGAAGTCGTGAATCATGCGGCCCTCTCCTCTGACTTGCCGGGTGCAAAGGTGTTGGTCTCGTGCTGAAACTCGTCGATAGCAATGCGCATATCAATCCTTCAGGTGAAGTCGTTTTTCAGAGGGCGTCGAGCGGAAAGATGGGGCGCCGCACTCTCTTGAAGTTGAGCTGGCTGTAATCCGAGGTCGTCACGCCAAGCCCGCCGCACTCGACTACTTCACGCGCGAGCTTACCGAAGCCGGCGCGCCAGTGCACCCGGCTCTTGAGGACCACATAATGCTTTTTCAGCGGGTCGATGCCGGCCGATTGCAGGCAGCTCAGATCGAAAGGTTCCTGATGCTGCGAAATGATGACGATCTCGACCTTGCCGGTATCCAGCACCACGGTCGTGCCGGTATCGTTGAGCACGCCTTTGTACATCGGACCGTAATTGCGGTACAAGCCATCGAAGACAAACTTGACCTTGCCACTCACCTCGAGCGGAGGATTGGGCAGGCGCAAGGATGGCAGCTCCGCACGTCCGCCCAGCGTCAGCGTGACATTGGCGCCGACGCCGGCTTCGGCTGCCATGGTGGCAGCCTTGGGGTCGTAGATTGCATAAAAGGCAGCATTCTTCAAGCCTTGCCGCAGCACTTCGGCCAGCACCGCGGTAGTGTCCATGGTGCCACCAGACGCGCTGTTGTCGCAATGGTCCAGCAGGAACACCGGTCCTTGCGTCATCTGCCGCGCCCGCGCCACGGACTCCTGCAGCGGCTCAGGCTGGAAAACGAAATCCGTGCGCGCGCTCCAGGCCTGGTCCAGCAGTTCATCGCGCAGCGTGGCCGCGAGGACCGGGTCATTGTCGGTACAGACCACAACGCTCAGACCGGCATTGCGAATATCGGCATGCGGAAAACCGACGAACAGCGACGCCGCCAGCGCCTGGCTTGCCTCAAAAGCTAGGCACTTCGATTGCAGCGACCGGTTCGGTTCGGCGTGCGTACCCTGGCGCATCACGTGCGGCAACATCGGACGATTGCCCCACGCCATGACAGGCTTGATGTGTCCCGTGATGGTGCGCATGAGTATATCGGCGGCGCGGTAGCCGGCTTCGAACATGTCCACGTGCGGATAGGTGTGGTAGCCGGTGACCACGGTTGCATGCTTGACGATCTCGTCGTACACGTTGGCGTGCATGTCCAGCGTGACACCGACCGGCGTCTTCGGGTCCAGTTCACGCAAACGCTTGAGCAGCGTACCCTCGCCGTCCTCCAACGTCTCGGTCACCATCGCACCATGCAGATCAAGCAGGATGCCGTCGTAGCCGCCCTTCCTGACTTCGTCGAAAATCAGGCCGGTGATGCGTTGATAGGCCTGGTCGTCAACCGGGCCGCTGGGCCAGGCTTCGGCTGCCACGGGGAGAACGATTTCCGCGCCAAGCCGTTCCGCGACCTCGATGAAGCCGCCGAGCGCACTGCCGGTGCCACGGTAGGCGGCCAGTGCATCAATACCTCCGACCGGCTCCGATCGGCCCTTGAAGAAGCGCTCGAGTCGGGTGGGGACTGGCGAAAAGGTATTGGTCTCATGCTTGAACATCGCGAGCAGCAAACGCATCTGTTTCTCTCCTCTCGTTGAAGGACTGCGCGCGACGACGCGCAAAGGCATTACAGCAGCGGGCTCGGCCCACGGTCATTACGGCCTGTTTTGGATACCCGGACATGATATTAAGAGCAATTTAAAATTATGTCACTTTTGGGCGTGATTCAAACCGTGTAATACTTTTCGTGTGGTCATCGATTTAGCCATGAGCAAAGCGTTCAAAAGTCACATTGTCAGTGTTACCTAAAAGCAGCGCTTTTTGAACCACGCTCAATCCCTGTCTGCAGCACAGCAGTTCTACTCATTGGGAGCGGCATTAATCGGTATGGCGGGCTCCCTCAGCCCGCGCGTAAACCGGGGGGCTGACGCGCCACCACCAGTTGCGTGCTGTCGTTTACTGAGTGCGGCAAGTCACCGTGGTGTTTGGGTGACAAGATGGGATATATTTGCAGGGATCAAGGCGGCGCTGATCCCGACCTGCCGGTCAATGCGGCAACGTGCAAAAACGAGGGGTATCAAAGGCAAAGCAGGGGAACAGACGGGGGTACAAATCGACTTTTAGAAAAATTAAGTATTAAAAAATCAAAAAAATCAATGTGTTACGGGCATTAGACGGTTCCGACATTGCCATTTACTTTCAATCCTTCGCCTTCAACCTCACCTTTACCCTGCTGCTAGTGAGCAAGCCGGGATTCAGTACATCCAGTACTACTTTTTGGCTATTAGTATCTTCAGCCGAATTGATGTAACCTTCCACCCTTCCTGCAAAAGACGAGATTGAATGCGGGGAATGAGTTGGCGGACTTTGGCTGCTGCGGCGTTTCCCTGAACCAGCAGGCACCAGGTTTCGCCATCAATCGGGCCAGCTTTGACCGCAGGGCGCAGGGTTTCGGGAATCAGTGACTCAATGGCAGCAAGTCGGGCGCTGGACTCTCTGACCAGCCTGGTCAGGTGTCCAAGGGTCGGCGAGTTTTCAACTGCCTGGTGGGCCGTGATTGCGAGCCGTACCGGTATGGGTTTGGGTAGATTGAATTTCTGGTTCACTGGACAGGCTGCCCGCTAGTCAAACTTTCGAGTCAGGCTTTTAAAGAGCATAAGGATTACTTTAAGTGCATTTAATCATCACAGATGCCTGGCTGGCTAAAAGGCGGCCTATATATTTAAGCGGTACCAAACTGGTGGTTGCAGGTTTTATAGCGGCCTTTGCCTTGATGGTGGTGGCTGCCGGTTTGTATCACTGGGTGTTTTTGAAGGGCGCGCGCGAGAGCTGGCCTGTGATTGGCTCACTGGTTAAGCTGGTGATCAAAGACGAGTTCGAGCAACGCGACCGCTTCATGCGCGAAAACCTCGACGTGATGGCTAAACGGCTGGGTGAGATGCAGGCCAAGATGGTGCAGCTTGAAACTCTGGGCGAGCGCGTTTCGGGTCTGGCGGGCCTCAATCCGGGTGATATCAAATCCAGCATGGGTAGCGGTGGCGCGCTGGTCGGCAGCCGATCCCTGACGATGGAAGAACTGCAAGCCACGCTGGCTGATCTCGACAAGCTGACAGACCAGCGGTTTGACCTGATGACCGTCATGGAATCACGCCTTTTTGACCAGAAAATCAAAAAACTCATGCTGCCTACGCAGCAGCCCGTAGCAGGCGGTATTCTGGGTTCGTCGTTTGGCTGGCGCATCGACCCCATCAACGGGCAGTCGGCGCTGCATACGGGGCTGGACTTTCCTGCGGTGCAGGGCACGCCCATCGTGGCTGCTGCTGGCGGCGTTGTGCTGGTGCAGGGATACAATTCCGCCTATGGAAATATGGTCGAAATTGACCACGGCAATGATCTGGTCACGCGTTACGCTCATGCTTCCAGGGTGTTTGTCAAAAAAGGCGATTTGGTCAAGCGTGGTCAAAAAATAGCCCAAGTGGGTACTACGGGGCGTTCGACGGGCTCGCATCTACACTTTGAAGTGCTGGTGCGAGGCGTTTTTCAGGACCCGCAAAAATTCCTCATGGCAGGACAAAAGATGCCGGCCAATCAGCTGGCATCTTCCAGCACCTCGACGCTGCCACGACGTTCGCGTCGATCGGCGCCAAAAATAAGTGCCTTGCAGCAGGTAAAATGAGAGGTTTGCGCACGGTTGAACTAACCGTGCAGCGCCCACACCTAAGTCCGTATCAATGAAGGGATTTCGGCCGCATTGCCAACTCACGGGGGTTGCAACGCGGCCTCGCATTTATGGCCTCCAACATACTGACCAAAATCTTCGGCAGCCGCAATGACAGGCTGCTTAAAAGTTACCGCAAAACCATAGAGCACATCAATGCGCTGGAGCCGCAGTATGAACAGCTCGACGAATCTCAATTGCGCGCTAAAACCCGGGAGTTCATTGATCGCGTAGCGGCAGGCGAAACCCTGGATGCCATTCTTCCTGAGGCGTTTGCAGTCGTTCGCGAGGGCAGCAAACGCGTGATGAAGATGCGCCACTTTGATGTGCAGCTGCTGGGCGGTATGACGCTACACAACGGCAAGATTTCCGAGATGGGCACTGGCGAAGGCAAGACGCTGACATCAACGCTACCGGTGTATTTGAACGCGCTGACCGGCAAAGGCGTGCATGTCGTGACGGTCAATGACTACCTCGCCAGCCGCGATGCACGGTGGATGGGCAAGCTCTACAACTACCTGGGTTTGACGGTGGGCATCAATTTACCGACCATGTCGCGCGAAGAAAAGCAGGCCGCCTACCAGTGTGACCTTACCTACGGCACCAACAACGAATACGGCTTTGACTACCTGCGCGACAACATGGTCTATGAAGTGGCCGACCGCGTGCAGCGTGGTCTGAACTTCGCGATTATTGATGAGGTCGATTCCATCCTGATCGACGAAGCCCGTACGCCGCTCATCATCAGCGGCCAGGCCGAAGACCATACCGACATGTATGTGGCCATGAACAAGGTTGTGCCACTGCTCACGCGCCAGGAAGGCGAAGCTGATCCGCGCACCGGTGAAGGCGTGACCAAACCAGGCGACTTCACGCTGGATGAAAAAACCCAGCAGGTGTTTCTGACCGAGCAGGGTCATGAAAATGCCGAGCGCCTATTGTTCAACCTCGCTCTGATTCCCGAGGGTGCCACGCTGTATGACCCGGCCAATATCCAGTTGATGCATCACCTGTATGCAGCACTGCGCGCCAACCACTTGTACCACCGCGACCAGCACTATGTGGTGCAAAAAGGCGAAGACGGCTCGTCTGAAGTCGTCATCGTCGATGAATTCACGGGCCGTTTGATGACGGGTCGCCGCTGGAGTGAAGGCCTGCATCAGGCTGTTGAAGCCAAGGAAGGCGTGCCGATTCAGGCGGAAAACCAGACACTGGCATCCATCACCTTCCAGAACTATTTCCGCCTGTATGGCAAGCTGTGCGGCATGACCGGCACGGCTGACACCGAAGCCTATGAGTTCTCTGAAATTTATGGCCTGGAGACCAGCGTCATCCCGCCAAACCGTAAAAGCTGTCGTGAAGACCAGCTGGATCGCGTCTACAAAACCACACGTGAAAAATACGAAGCAGCCATCAAGGACATTCGCGAATGCTACGAGCGCGGCCAGCCGGTGCTGGTCGGCACCACATCGATTGAAAACTCCGAAATCATCGACCAGATGCTAGAGAAAGAAAAGCTCCCGCACCAGGTGCTTAACGCCAAACAACATGCACGTGAGGCCGACATCGTGGCGCAAGCCGGGCGCTTGAAAGTCATCACGATTGCCACCAACATGGCGGGTCGCGGCACTGACATTGTGCTGGGCGGTAGTCTTGAAAAAATGATCGAAGCGGTCGAGTCTGATGAATCACTGGACGCGGTCGAAAAAGATGCAAAAATTGCCGCGCTGCGCAGCCAGTGGGAGCAAGAACACGAGCAGGTCAAGGCCCTGGGCGGCCTGCGCATCATCGCTACTGAGCGCCATGAGTCACGCCGCATCGACAACCAGTTGCGTGGCCGCTCTGGCCGTCAGGGTGACCCTGGTTCATCGCGCTTTTTCTTAAGCCTTGACGACCCGCTGATGCGCATTTTTGCGGGTGATCGTGTCAAGGCCATCATGGAGCGGCTGAAGATGCCCGATGGCGAGGCCATTGAAGCCGGCATCGTGACGCGCAGCATTGAATCAGCCCAGCGCAAGGTTGAGGCGCGCAACTTCGACATTCGCAAGCAACTGCTTGAATACGACGACGTGGCCAACGACCAGCGCAAGGTAATTTACCAGCAGCGCAACGACATCATGGACGCGACCAGCCTGAAGGGGCAGATCGAGGCGCTGCGCGAAGGCTGCTTTACCGACCTGACACGGCAGTACGTGCCGGTTGAAAGTGTTGAAGAGCAGTGGGACATTGCAGGCCTGCAAAAAGTATTGTTGGACGAATGGCAGATTGATGTGCCATTGACCAAAGAGCTGGAAGACGCAGCAGCCATCACCGATGAAGGCATTCTTGAAAAAGTGATTGCCGCAGCCAACGTGGCCTTTGCCGACAAGCTGGACAAAATTGGTGAAGAAAACTTTTTGCAGTTTGAGCGCATCGTGCTACTGCAAAGCATAGACACGCACTGGCGTGAACATCTAAGTTCGCTCGACTACCTGCGCAAGGGCATTCACCTGCGCGGCTATGCGCAAAAGCAACCCAAGCAGGAATATAAGCGCGAAGCCTTCGGGCTGTTTGGCCAGTTGCTTGACAGCGTGAAAAACGAAGTCACCCAAATCCTGATGACGGTCAAGATCCAGTCGGGCGAGCAATTGGAGCAAGCCGCCGAAGAGATGGAAACCCGGGCTGAAAATATTGCCAATGTGACCTACACGGCGCCGACCGCAACCGGCGAAGTAAAAACCACCGTTGGCGAAGAATCGCATCGCTACAAGCAGGCCTTGCCGGCCGGCGCCGTGCCGCGCGTGGGACGTAATGAACCCTGCCCATGCGGCTCCGGGAAAAAATACAAATTCTGTCACGGCAAGCTGACTTGAAACGTTCAGTTCAGCGTTCTGTTCAGCATTCGCTCAGCGTCTGATTCACGTCGATAACTTTTTCGTTTTTGGAGTCATCGGATGCCCGTCAATCTCGTAGCCACGCCTGCCGCTGACCTTTACCCTGTGCCCGGTGTGCGTTGGGGCATTACCGAGGCCGGCATACGCAAGGCCAACCGCAAAGATCTGGCGGTCATGCTGTTAGAAGCAGGCTCATCAGTTGGCGCGGTGTTCACGCAAAACCGTTTTTGCGCCGCACCGGTGCAGCTTTGCCGCGAACACCTGGCGAAAAATGCTGGCCAGAGCTTTGGTATTCGCGCCATGCTCATCAACACCGGCAATGCCAATGCTGGCACGGGCGAAGACGGGCTGCATCGCGCGCACGCTACCTGCATTGCGCTGGCGCGTGAACTGAATCTGGCAGCTGAGCAAATCCTGCCGTTTTCTACCGGTGTCATCATGGAGCCGCTGCCGCATGACCGCATCGCTGCTGGCTTGCCTGCAGCCATTGCGGATGCTAAAGAAGACAACTGGGCCAACGCTGCCGAAGCTATTCTGACCACCGACACGGTGGCCAAGGCGTTCTCGAAACGCATCCAACTGGGTGGCCAGCAAGTCACCATCACCGGCATCAGCAAAGGCGCGGGCATGATACGTCCCAACATGGCGACCATGCTGGGCTTTTTGGCGACCGATGCCTGTGTGGCGCAGGGCGTGATGCCGCAGCTGGCAAAAGAGATAGCTGAAGGCTCGTTCAACCGCGTCACCGTTGATGGTGATACGTCAACCAATGATTCGTTTGTGGTGATTGCCAGCAACAAGGCACAGCACGTGCCCATCACATCGCTGGACAGCGCTGACGGAAAAACCCTGCGCGCAGCCATGCTGGACATTGCAAAGTCGCTCGCGCAGGCCATAGTCCGCGATGGCGAAGGCGCAACCAAGTTCATCAGCATCGCAGTTGAAGGCGGCAAAACGGGCGACGAGTGCCGCAAAGTGGCCTATGCCATCGCGCATTCGCCCTTAGTTAAAACCGCCTTTTTTGCCAGTGACCCGAATCTTGGCCGCATCCTCGCTGCCGTGGGTTACGCAGGCATTGATGACTTGGATCAAACCAAAATTGATTTGTACCTTGACGACGTGCTGGTCGCCAAAAACGGCGGCAGGCATGTGGACTACGTCGAGGCCGACGCTCAGCGTGTGATGCAGCAGAGCGAGATCACGGTGCGCGTGGTGCTGGGCCGTGGAGCCGCAGCGGATACGGTTTGGACTTGTGATTTGTCTTATGACTATGTGAAGATCAACGCCGATTACAGAAGCTAAATATGAACGAACAATTTGAAAAAGTGATGGCGCGGTTTGAGTCCTTGATGACCCGTATCGAGTCCGTGCTGCCGCAGCCGCTCACTGCACCCGACTGGAGCGCATCGGTGGCCTATCGCTACCGCAAGCGCAGCTCTGGTCATGGCGCGCTTGAGCCGGTACACCACGTCGGCGCGATGGACTTGAGTGACCTGAAAGAAATCGACGATCAAAAAGAAAAAATCAGGCGCAATACCGAGCAATTTGTAAACGGCAAACCGGCCAATAACGTGCTGCTGACGGGCGCACGCGGCACCGGCAAGTCGTCACTCATCAAGGCTTGTTTAAATGAATACTCAGCGCGCGGCTTGCGCCTGATCGAGGTTGACAAAGTCGACTTGGTTGACTTGCCCGACATCGTCGATGTGGTGTCAAGTTTGAGAGAAAAATTCATTGTCTTTTGCGATGACCTGAGCTTTGAAGACGGCGAGCCGGGCTACAAGGCACTCAAGTCGATTCTTGATGGCTCGGTATCAGCCGCATCGCCCAACGTGGTGATCTACGCCACCAGTAACCGTCGCCATTTACTACCCCAAAAAATGGCCGATAACCTGAGCTACACCCACAACGAAGACGGTGAGGTACACCCCGGCGAGGCGGTCGAAGAAAAAAACTCACTCGCTGAGCGTTTTGGTTTGTGGATCAGTTTTTACCCGTTCACACAGGATGAATACCTGACCATTACCGCCCAGTGGCTGTCGTCATTTGGCGTTGATGCCGCAGCCATCGCTGCTGCCCGCCCAGCATCTCTGGTGTGGGCACTTGAGCGCGGCTCACGTAGCGGTCGTGTGGCTTATCAGTTCGCCAGAGACTACGTCGGAAAACAGTCTTAAGGCTGACTCAATGACTGCGCAGGTACTCGTAGCCGACGCAGAGTGCCCGCGTGAGGGTGCTAACAACGGTAAGGATCGCAAAATAGTCGATGTAGCGGTAGGCGTGCTGATTCGGCCCAACGGTGACTTTTTTCTCACCTCGCGCCCCGCAGGCAAGGTCTACGAAGGCTATTGGGAGTTCCCGGGCGGCAAGCTGGAAGCAGGCGAGAGCGTTGTCCAGGCGCTGCGCCGTGAGTTGCATGAAGAAATCGGCATCACCATCGTCCAAGCACACCCATGGAAGACCGAGCTGGTTGACTACCCGCATGCGCTGGTGCGGCTCAACTTCTGCAAGGTGTTCGAGTGGACGGGCGAGCTGCACATGCGGGAAAGCCAGTCGTTTGCCTGGCAGTCGCTGCCCGTCACGGTGCGACCTGTGCTGCCGGGCACCATCCCCGTGCTGGCCTGGTTTGCGCAAGAGCGCAGCTTTGTCGGTGCCACCAGGCAAGCTGGTTGAGGGTATTTCGGGTGGCTTGGCTGCTACTGTTGGCGCCAACACTCAGACTTGACTCGGATGTTTTTGTGTCCTGAACGCAACGCGTTGTGGCTGCAGCGTCGGGCCATCGATGTACTGGGCCATCTGCTCCAAGTCATGGTCCTTGACCACCACATTGCCTTCGGCCAGAAACACTTGGCCGATCAGGCGCGGCGCGGACTGCTGGCCAGTACCCTCACCGAGCCACCATAAACCCATCGAATCTTGAGGCTTGTAAGCATCAGACATTGCGCCGTCTCCCTTTATTCTGCACCGCCAGCAGCTCCTGCGCCAAAGCCTGTGCATCGTTCTCGGGGGCTGCAAGGCTACGCAGGGCATCGTCCCGGCCCATGAGCCATAGAGCGGTCGCGTACACACCCATGCTGACACTTGGGCTTCCTCTCTCCATGCCCATCAAGGTCGGCACGGATGCATTCAGGCGCAGGGCCCAGGACCGTAACGACTCCTTGCGGCGCTTTCGGCCCAAGCGCAGGTGCTGCCCCAACAACTCCAAGGAGGCGAGAACGGAACTGGGAAGGCTTGCGATAGATTTGGCGGCTTTTGGCATTCTCCAAGAATACACAAAAATGTCAATTTGTGAAATTTTGATTTAATAATGTACGAACTTACGGTCACATCGTCGCCATTTAGGTCGTCTCAGTCAGAGCTGTTGGGGGCAGAGTCCAAATTCGCCAAGCCTATGGTTCGCCCGGAGGGTGCGGTGCTAAGCACCACAGCGAAATTGGTGTCTGATCCCAATAACTCCACATGATCAAGAATGGACGGTTGCACTGCCCCGGTGGACAAGTCATATCTACAGCTGAGCAGTTCTACAGCCTGGCTTTCTGATCTAGAAGTGCCATCGTCACATTTCTACGCCTCTTGCACGCCATTGCGACAGAACCCTTTTTTGCGCGCGGCTGGTGGCGCGTGCCTAGCGTGATATCACGCGGGTGAGCAGTTCCTTGCGCAGCGCTGATAGCCTGGCCTTTAATCGGCGCTCGTTGACAGAGCCCACGCGCACCATGATTTTCTGGCCTGAAGTCAGGGACTCCAGAGCCGGATCGGCAAACTGGTAGCGGACCCAGGGCGTCAGCGACGGCTCCGGGCCCTTGACGTCAGTCAGTTGCAGGTTCACTGGATAGCCGGGGTCCGGGCTATCCAGCAGCAGATCGATCACATTGATCAGCCGGTCGTTGAAATAGGCCTTGGGGTAGCCGAGGTCTTGGTAGGCGCGCTGCAACAGGGAATACATGCGGATGTAAAGGTCCACGGCCTTGTGCGTATCGACCGACTCGGCCAGCAGGACCAGCGCGGTGTAGCGCAGACTATTGTTGGCCGAGATGACGGTGTTGCCGGCACCCGTTTGCACCTTGAAACGGCCGAGCGTCGGGTTGATGGGCCAGAGCGATGCCGGGGCATAGGAGCGCCCCAGATTGTCCACGGTGGCTGTGAAACGGCGCGGAAAGTCATCGATTTGCAAAAAGATGCCGACGGCCTTGCGGCCCAGAAAATCTTCCAGTGTGGCAGCGATGTCGGAGGATTCAAGCGGTGCTGCAGTCGTCGGAGCTTGCACCGGGTACTGGATCGCGGGCTCTGCTGGGACGGTGGCCGATGCGGCAGGTGCCGGTGCCGCGGATGCCGCGGGTGCCGACATCGCTGGCTCGGGTGCGCTTGTCACGGTGACCGGGTACCAAGCATTCCACCACCAGTAAGCGGCACCTGCGGCGATGGCCAGAATGATGACGATGAGCAAGGCACGCCGCGCTCCGAAGTTCATGTCACGCCTCTCTTTGATGAGTGATTACCCATGAATATCAGTCTAGCATGTCTGGTGTCGCGTGGGAGCCGGCAGCCTTGTCCATCAATCTTGTGGGTATGCCAGCCGTTTTTGCGCATAATTTTTTGTGTCAAACGGCGAGTATGTCCATACGTAGTGCAAACGAGATGGGTGGCGCGGATGGCACCTAACAATCAGCATTTATCCGCCGCGCCGTAAAGCCAGCACAAGGCAAAGACATCAATCGCGGCAGATAAACCATGTTGGACTGAACCGCCTGTGGGGCGGTCGTGTTGCGGTAGTTGCACTATAAGTGGATTTGATTCAATCGTCCTACCTCTGCGACAGATTATGACCCCGCGCAGCGCCATCGCGCCCGGCGCAAACCTTTGGAGTTATTGGGGTCAGACACCAATTTCGCTGCGGTGCACCGCACCGCACCGCGCCGCGCCCTCCGGGCGAGCCGTAGGCTTGGCGAATTTGGGCTCTGACCCCAAAAACTCCTAGCCGAACTCCCACTGCTTTCTCGCGCCCAGCACTGCTTCGGGATACACCGCCTTGCCGCGCGAGCCGTTGTAGCGACCCAGGCCCATGAAGAGGTCGCCTTTTTCGCGATCCAGGTAGTGGCGCAATATTACGCAGCCAAAGCGCAGGTTTAGCTTCGTCTTAAAGAGCTTGCTGGTATCGCCATCGCCGATCAAGCGCGTCCAAAACGGCATGACCTGCATGTAGCCGCGCGCACCTACCGGGCTGATGGCCCATCTTCGAAAGTCACTCTCCACCTGAATCAAACCCATCACCAGCGTGATGTCGAGGCCAGCGCGTTTGCTCTCGTACCAGACTGTTTTTACAAAATCTATACGCGCTTGCTGTTCAGGAATTTTCTTCTTGAGTCGATCGCTCATCGCGCCCAGCCAGCGGTGGTAGATCATGCGGCTTTCAGTGTCCTTGAACTCGGGTTCGACTGGCGCGCTGCCGGCAATGGCGGCACTCAATGCGTTACGCACCGAATCGATGAGAGGCTCTTCTATTTGTGCGCCTGCGCTGGCGAGCTTGGGTAGCACAAGCGAGGTCAGCAGCAGTGGCGGCGCAAGGATGCAGGCTCGCCTCGACAAACCGACAGCGTTGTTCACTTGACTCAAGCGGCCAAGCCAAGTTTTGTTTTGAGAAAGGCTAGCGCCCCAGCAGTATCTACCTTGGTCGATTCTGCATCGCGGCGGTGTTGGTATTCGAGCTGACCTTCCTTGAGCGCGCGGTCGCCAATCGTCACGCGGTGTGGCACGCCTATCAATTCCCAGTCGGAAAACATGACACCGGGGCGCTCGTTGCGGTCGTCCAGAATCACGTCAACGCCTGCGGCCAGCAGCTCTTCATACAGCTTGTCGGCGGCAAGCTGGACATCGGCAAAGCGGTCGGGGCTGATGGGGCAGAGCACGATGGTGAAGGGCGCAATCGCGTCGGGCCAGATGATGCCTTTGGCATCGTGGTTTTGCTCGATGGCGGCAGCGGGCAAGCGCGTGATGCCGATGCCGTAGCAACCCATTTCCAGAAACTGCGGCTTGCCGTTGTCGCCTAAAAACGTGGCGTTCATGGCTTTCGAGTATTTGGTGCCGAGGTAAAAAATATGACCAACCTCGATGCCGCGCTCGATGGCCAGCAGGCCTTTGCCGTCGGGCGAGGCATCGCCTGCTACGACGTTGCGGATGTCGGCTACCAGCGCGGGCTCTGGCAGGTCGCGGCCCCAGTTGACACCGGTGATGTGAAAGTCTTCGACGTTGGCACCGCATACCCAGTCGGCCATGACAGCGACTTCGCGGTCGGCTACCAGCTTGACGGGTTTGAGCAAATTCAAAGGGCCGAGGTAGCCGGGCTTGCAGCCGAAGTGTTCTTCAATCTCCGGTAGCGTGGCAAAGCGGAAATCTGCCATGCCTTCGAGCTTGCGCACCTTGACTTCATTCATGTCATGGTCGCCGCGCAGCAGCAGCAGCCATACCTGTGTCTTGATGACTTTGCCAGTCTCGTCAAGCGTGTCAGTGGCCAGTACCAGCGACTTGACAGTGGACTGTAAGGGAATAGACAGCAACTCCGCCACGTCAGCACAGGTTGCCTTGCTCGGGGTAGCGGTTTTGGTCATCGTCTGCGATGCCGCCTTGCGCTCACCTTGCGGCGATAACTTGGGGTCGAGCGCCTCAGCCTTCTCCATATTCGCCGCGTAGCTACTCTCGGGGCAATAAACAATCGCGTCTTCACCGGTTGCAGCAATGACCTGAAACTCTTCGCTCAAATCACCACCAATGGCGCCACTGTCGGCAGCCACTGCGCGGTAGGTTAGGCCGAAGCGGTCAAAAATCCGGCGATAGGCCACAGCCATGTTCTGGTAGCTCACCTTGGCCGCCGCCTGGTCGCGGTCAAAGCTGTAGGCATCCTTCATGGTGAACTCGCGGCCACGCATGAGGCCGAAACGCGGGCGGCGTTCATCGCGGAACTTGGTTTGGATCTGGTACAGGTTTTTCGGCAACTGTTTGTAGCTCTTGATGTCTTGCCGCATCACGTCGGTGACCACTTCTTCGCTGGTCGGCTGGACGATAAAGTCGCGGCCATGGCGGTCTTTGATGCGTAGCAGTTCGGGGCCCATCGCCCTGAAGCGCCCGGTCTCCTGCCACAGCTCGGCGGGCTGGATGACGGGCATGCTCATTTCAATCGCGCCAGCGCGGTTCATTTCTTCCCGCACGATGGCCTCGACCTTGCGAATCACGCGCAGGCCCATGGGCATGTAGCTGTAAATGCCGGCACCGAGCTTTTTAATCAGGCCTGCGCGCATCATCAGCTGGTGGCTGACGACTTCTGCGTCGGCGGGGGCTTCCTTGAGGGTGGAGATGAAGAACTGCGAGGCTTTCATGGGCTGTTTTTCTGGGCTTGGTGAGGTTTTTGGGACTGCCGCCCCGGCGCGCGCTTGGCTCTGAGCATTCTGCTGTGCATAATGGCTTCAGTTTAAAAAATTTAAGGTTTGATTATGCTCGACCGGGACGGCTTTCGGCCCAACGTCGGCATCATCTTGCTCAACCAGAGAAGTCAGGTATTTTGGGGCAAACGTATCCGTACCCACTCGTGGCAATTTCCGCAGGGTGGCATTGATCGGGGTGAAAATCCTGAACAGGCCATGTTCCGCGAGTTGCATGAAGAGGTGGGATTGTTTCCACAGCATGTACACGTGCTGGCCCGAACCCGAGACTGGTTGCGCTATGAGGTGCCTGACCGGTTCATCCGCCGCGATGCGCGCGGACATTACAAAGGCCAGAAACAAATCTGGTTTCTGCTTCAGCTCGTCGGTCACGACTGGGACTTGAACCTGCGCGCCACCGATCACCCCGAGTTCGATGCCTGGCGCTGGAACGATTACTGGGTGCCGCTGGATGTGGTGGTGGAGTTCAAGCGTGGCGTTTATGAAATGGCGCTGACGGAGTTGTCACGCTTTGTGCCCTGGCTTGACCACAGGCCAGATCTGCGTCCTGATATCCGGCCCGACCAGGGCGTACGCCCTGGCTGCGAGGCCAATACGCGCAGCATCAATGAGCCGTCACATCTGCAGTCAAACCCCTACCAGAGTCGTGTGGGCGCTGCGTTTGAGTTGCCGCCAGGCGCGATTTTCGAACCCGATCCGCAGACTAGCCTGGATGCGGATTCCTGGGGTAAAAAAGCATAAAAACAGCAAGCCAGCGCAGCCATTCAGCGCGTCAGAACCAGATTGGTTCTATGCACCATTTCTGGTTCGCCGGTGTAGCCCAGCAGCTTTTCAAATTCACTCGATGCCTTGCGGCAGATCAGCCGCGCCTCGGCGCTTGAGTAATTGGCCAGGCCGCGCGCCACTTCAAGGCCGTCGGACCCTTTGACTGCAATCACATCACCGCGCGAAAACTCGCCCTGCACGGCCGTCATGCCAATCGGCAGCAGGCTCTTGCCCTCACCCTGCACCTTGGCCACCGCACCGGCATCAACCGTGACGGAGCCGCGCATCTGTAGGTGGTCCGCCATCCATTGCTTGCGGGCCTGGTTTTTTTGCGTTTGGGCTACCAGCAGCGTGCCAATGGCTTCACCTTGAGACAGGCGTATCAAGACCTGTGGTTCACGGCCATAGGCAATGACGGTTGATGCGCCAGAGCCTGCCGCGCGTTTTGCTGCGAGAATTTTCGTGATCATGCCGCCGCTGCCGATAGTCGAGCCTACGCCGCCGGCCATGGCCTCCAGCGCGGCATCACCCGCGTTTGCAGTGTGTACGAAGGTGGCTGAGAGGTCTTTGCGCGGGTCAGCGGTGTAGAGACCTTTCTGGTCAGTCAAAATAATCAGGGCATCGGCCTCGACCAGGTTGGCCACCAGCGCGCCCAGGGTGTCGTTGTCACCAAACTTGATCTCGTCGTTGACAACGGTGTCGTTCTCGTTGATGACCGGCACCACGCCCAGGCTCAAGAGCGTCAGCAGGGTTGAGCGGGCATTGAGGTAGCGTTCGCGGTCGGCCAGGTCGGCGTGTGTGAGCAGCACCTGCGCGCTGCCAATGCCGCTTTCACGCAGCTTGGTCTCGTACATTTGCACGAGGCCCATTTGACCAACGGCAGCTGCGGCTTGCAGCTCGTGGATGGCCTTGGGGCGGGTGCTCCAGCCCAGGCGACTCATGCCTTCTGCAATGGCACCGCTGCTGACCATGATGACTTCACGTCCGCCCTTGATGAGGCTTGCGAGCTGCCCGCACCAGTTGCCAATCGCCTGGGCATCCAGCCCCCGGCCTTCATTGGTGACCAGGCTGGAGCCGACCTTGACCACAATGCGTTTGGCATTGAGCAAGACGGTAGAACTGGCAGCGGTTGAGTCGGGCGGTTTTTGCATTTTTAAGCAGTTGCCACTACTCCGGCGGCAGTACTACGAACCTTGGGTCAACCTCTTCCTCGGGCTGCTCACTTTTTTGCACTTCCTTGACGTGCTTGTAAATCGTCTTGATCAGTTGCTCGCATCCTTCGCGTGTCAGCGCGGAAATTTCGAACACCGGGCCTTTCCATTTGAAGCGCTTGACGAAATCTTTCACGATGGCAGCACGCTTCTCGCTGTCCACCATATCGAGCTTGTTGAGCACCAGCCAGCGCGGCTTTTTGTGCAGCGCTTCGTCATATTTTTTAAGCTCACCGACAATCGCCTTGGCCTGCGCGACGGGATCGACTCCTTCGTCAAAAGGTGCCAGGTCAACAATGTGCAGCAGCAAGCGGGTGCGCTGCAGGTGCCGCAAAAACAGATGGCCTAGGCCAGCGCCTTCAGACGCGCCTTCAATCAGACCAGGCAAATCAGCCACCACAAAGCTTTGCTCGGGGCCAACGCGCACCACGCCTAGGTTGGGGTGCAGGGTGGTGAAAGGGTAATCGGCAATGCGCGGCCTGGCGTTGGATACAGCCGAGATGAAGGTTGATTTACCGGCGTTGGGCATACCCAGCAGGCCGACGTCGGCCAGTACCTTCAGCTCCAGCTTGAGGCTTTTTCGCTCACCCGGCCAGCCCGGCGTTTTGCTGCGCGGTGCGCGGTTGGTCGAGCTTTTAAAGCGCAGGTTGCCAAAGCCGCCATCGCCACCCTTGGCAATCAGGATTGGCTCGCCGGGCACCAGCAGCTCAAACAGCGTTTCGCCAGTCTCAGAGTCGGTCAGGATGGTGCCGACCGGCATTTTTAAAATAACGTCGTCGCCCTTGGCGCCAAACATGTCCGAACCCATGCCATGGCCACCGTTCTTTGCATCGTGGCGACGTGAGAATCTGAAGTCAACCAGCGTGTTGAGGTTGATGTCCGCCAGCGCATACACATGGCCGCCGCGACCACCATCACCGCCGTTGGGGCCGCCAAATTCTTTGTATTTTTCGTGGCTGAACGAGACGCAGCCCGCCCCACCATCGCCTGCGGCAATGTCAATAAAGGCTTCGTCAACAAATTTCATAATTCAGCAAAAAGTTTCAGTCGCTTCGCTCCTACGATACTTTTCGCTGGTCTAAACAGCAAAAGAATCTTGGGGCGGCCCGGCGATTTTTTGAAATATAAGAACAAAAAAGCCCCGACTCATCGGGGCTTTGCGCGGGGCTTTGGCATCACTTGCGTGATGTTGTTAGGCCGGTGTCACGCTCACGGTTTGCTTGTTCAGCGCGCCTTTGATTGCAAATGATACCGCACCGTCAACCAGCGCAAACAGGGTATGGTCTTTGCCGATACCGACGTTCACGCCAGGGTGGAACTTGGTGCCGCGCTGGCGCACGATGATGCTGCCTGCGTTGATAACTTCGCCGCCAAACTTTTTGACGCCGAGCATTTTGGGTTGTGAATCACGCCCGTTTCGCGTAGAGCCGCCGCCTTTTTTCTGTGCCATTTTTTAGATACCTCTTGGTGTCAACAGTAGTGTCAGCCTTTAAGGGCATTAACCGGCTTTAACCAGCAATCACGCCGATTTGTAGCTCGGTGTAGTTCTGGCGGTGGCCTTGACGTTTTTGATAATGTTTACGGCGCCGCATTTTGAAAATGCGAACCTTGTCATGCCTGCCTTGCGACAGAACCGTAACCGTAACAGTTGCGCCTAGCACCAAGGGCGTACCGACCGTGATTGTGCTGCCTTCTCCGACAGCCAAAACCTGATCAATAACAATCTCTTGGCCTACGTCCGCAGCAATCTGTTCTACTTTAATTTTTTCACCAGTAGCAACTTTATATTGTTTGCCACCGGTTTTTATGACCGCGTACATGTAAGACCTCTCGAATTGAGTTCCGCAGACGGATTTCCGCAGAGCTTTATAGTTTAGCATGGCGAGGTAAAAATAGCTAGGCCCAGTGGTTGTCTTCCTGCTCCCTTCCTATAATCTGCCCAAACTCACGCCCTGCCGCCCTCACCCTCTCCTCACTCACACGCCTCGTCTGGACCGCCTTTTGTCTGCCAATTCCTCAAGCACCGCCGTCGCCCTCGCTCTGATTGCAGGGGACATGCGGGGGATGGATAGCGTCATAGCCCGTCGCCTGAAGTCCGAAGTACCTCTGGTCAGCCAAGTGTCGCAATACATTGTGGCGGCTGGCGGCAAGCGCCTGCGCCCGGCCTTGCTGCTGCTGATGTGCGGCGCGCTTGGCTACAAGGGTGAGCAGCGCTTCAACCTGGCGGCGGTTGTCGAGTTTATTCACACCGCCACCTTACTGCATGACGACGTGGTGGACGAATCCACGCTGCGCCGCGGGCGGGCCACCGCCAATGAGATGTTTGGCAACCCTGCAAGCGTGCTGGTTGGAGATTTTTTATATTCACGTGCTTTTCAGATGATGCTCGACGCCGGGGACATGCGCATCATGCAAACCCTGGCCGAGGCCACCAATGTGATTGCTGAGGGCGAAGTATTGCAGTTGATGAACATGCACGATGCATCGCTGTCCGAAGAGGGCTACCTGCTGGTGATCCGCTCAAAAACAGCCAAGCTTTTCGAGGCCAGTGCGCGGCTGGCTGCCCTGCTGGCGCACTCCACGCCTGCTGTCGAGCAAAGCTGCGCTGACTACGGCCAGGCGCTGGGCACCGCGTTCCAGGTGATTGACGATGTGCTGGACTATGACGGCGATGCGCTGGAGATGGGCAAAAACCTGGGCGACGATTTGCGCGAAGGCAAGGCGACGCTGCCGCTCATCATTGCCATGCAGCGTGGCAGCCCGTCCGAATGCGGTCTTATCCGCGAGGCGATTGAGACCGGCGGTACGGTGCACATGGCACAAATCATTGAGATTGTGCAAAAAACTGGTGCTCTCGTGGCTACCCGCGCGGCTGCTGCTGCGGAGGCACAGCGTGCGCTGGAGGCCTTGCGGATATTGCCGCAAAACCTTTACAGTGATGCCCTGAAGCAAATGGCTTCTGAGTTGCTCGAACGACGTGCTTGAGGGTTTTGGGGTCAGAGCCCAAATTCACCGAGACTTCTAAGTTTTCGTGTCTGATCCCAATAACCGGTGCCAAAGCGGGGGGTAGCTCAGTGAGGCGATGGGGCAGGTATTTTTAGCGGGTGGAAGTTCCCTTTTAGATTTACATCTGTCGTCCTATCGACGATGATACTCATTTAGGGATGGTCTGAATAACTCACCGCCACGTCGAGTAGGGGGTCGATATTTTTCAAATGACAAGATTTCACGCGCAATTCCCGTAAATCTGACCGATTTCAGCGCCGACC
>Ga0209390_10002921_pt1 | contig 28775 bp, 21 predicted proteins | sample BON01_FD_187212 | JGI IMG/M metagenome (GOLD analysis project Ga0209390, IMG submission 187212) | Freshwater microbial communities from Lake Bonney liftoff mats and glacier meltwater in Antarctica - BON-01 (SPAdes) (version 2) | ecosystem: Environmental > Aquatic > Freshwater > Ice > Glacier...
CCCCCCCTTTCTCGTCCCAAAACCCACAACGGCACCAACACCAAAACCGAAACCCACAACAAAAAAACAGCCGCCCCCGGCTGGGCCGACCGATTCGGCCCGCGCGACGCCCGGAAAGGGTGCGACATCCTGGTGCAGGCGCTCGAGCGCGAGGGCGTCGACACGGTGTTCGCCTACCCGGGCGGCGCCAGCATGGAGATCCACCAGGCGCTGACGCGCAGCGACACGGTGCGCAACGTGCTGTGCCGGCACGAGCAGGGGGAGATCTTCGCGGCCGAGGGGTACGCCAAGGCCACCGGGCGCGTGGGCGTGTGGTGAGTAATGCGAGTTTTGGGGAGAGAGGTTTTGTTTTCTCCCGCGCTCGTGTCGTCGTCGTCGTTGGGGGGACAGTCCTTCCCTTTTTTTTTGGCCTTGCGTCTTGCGTGCTCGACCCGTTGCGCGTTGCGCCCGTCGTCTCCGCCGCCATCCTTGCCGCCTCGCGCCCCCTTTCCCCTCGCGCCGACCACAAACACGCACCATTTGAAAAAACGACACGCTCCCAACCCCCCTCCCTCCCTCGAAACCAATAAACCAAAAAACGCCCACCACCAAATCACAGCATCGCCACCAGCGGCCCGGGCGCCACCAACCTCGTGACCGGCCTCGCCGACGCCATGATGGACTCGGTCGCCCTGGTCGCCATCACGGGCCAGGTCCCGCGCAAGCTCATCGGCACAGACGGTTTCCAAGAGACGCCCATCGTCGAGGTGACGCGCGCCATCACCAAGCATAACTACTTGGTCTTGGACATCGCCGACCTGCCGCGCGTCATGAAGGAGGCCTTTTACCTGGCGCGCACGGGGCGCCCCGGGCCCGTGCTGGTCGACGTGCCGAAAGATATCCAGCAGCAGCTGGCGGTGCCGGACTGGGACGCGCCCATGGCGATTACCGGATACATGAGCCGCCTCCCTCCGCCGCCGACGGCCCGCGCCCTCGAGGCGGTGCTTGAGGCGCTGCTGACGTGCGACCGCCCCGTGCTCTACGTGGGCGGCGGGGCCCTCGACGCGAGCGCCGAGCTGCGCGAGTTTGTGGCGCACACGCGCGCGCCCGTGGCCTCGACCCTCATGGGCCTGGGCGCCTACGACACCACGCAGCCCGAGTCCTTGCAGATGCTGGGCATGCACGGCACTGTGTACGCCAACTACGCGGTCGACCGCGCCGACCTGCTCATGGCCCTGGGCGTGCGGTTCGACGACCGGGTGACAGGCCGCTTGGAGGCGTTTGCCACGCGCGCGCGCATCGTGCACGTGGACGTCGACCCCGCGGAGATCCACAAGAACAAGCACGCGCACGTGCCCGTGTGCGCCGACGTGCGCGCCGCCCTGGCCGGGCTGAACGCGCTGCTGCGCGCGTCGCCCGAGAAAGCCGACGCCATCCGCGCTCGCGGCCAGGCGTGGCGCGACGACCTGGACGCCAAGCGCGCCGAGTACCCGATGTCGTTCCCCGACCGGCCCGACGTGATCGCGCCGCAGCTGGCGGTGCAGGTGCTCTACGAGGAGTCCAAGGGCGAGGCGATCATCAGCACGGGCGTCGGGCAGCACCAAATGTTCGCGGCGCAGTGGCACCCGTTCGCCGAGCCGCGGCGCTGGCTGACGAGCGGCGGGCTCGGCAGCATGGGATTCGGCCTGCCGTCGGCCATCGGCGCCGCCGTCGCCTTTGACGGCCAGGAAGGGAGGGAGCACCGCGTCGTCGTCGACATCGACGGCGACGGCTCCTTTCTGATGAACTGCCAGGAGCTCGCCACCATCGCCATCGAGCGCCTGGACGTCAAGATCCTGCTGCTCAACAACCAGCACCTGGGCATGGTCGTGCAGTGGGAGGACCGGTTCTACAAGGCCAACCGCGCGCACACCTACCTGGGCCTGCGGGACGGGCGCGAGTGGCACCAAACAGGGGACGAGAGCCACATCTACCCGGACTTTGTCACCATGGCCAAGGCCTTTGGGGTGCCGGCCCGCCGCGTGATCCAAAAGGGCGACCTGCGCGGAGCGGTCCGCGAGATGCTCGACACCCCCGGTCCTTTCTTGCTCGAGGTGATGGTGCCGCACGTGGAGCACGTGCTGCCGATGATCCCGGGCGGGGGGTCGTTCGGGGACACGATCGTGAAGGGCGGCGGCATGGACTTCCACGGGGGCAAGGCGTGAAAAGGTTTTTCTTCATGCTTGGAGATTATTCTTGGCGTTGTTTTTGTCGTGTTTTCTCCTTTCCCGTCGGCGTCTTGTGGGTGTTCGTTCGTTCACCAAGCCACGTAAGAGTCTCCCTCGGGCCAATCGCCGCACGCGGGGCGCACGCCAGTATTTAAAAAACCGCACGTAACAGGAAGTCATACGCAAGTGAACCAAGACACACGTTTTCCTCCTTCTTGTAAATCGATCAAAACGTCGTATCGCCACCGCCCGCGAGCGTGTTCTTCTCGCTCCTCTCGCTGTCTTTCCAAAAGATCTCGAACCACGCCCGATCCAAGCTTCACTCTCCCGGCGACGGGCACAGGCCCATGCGCCGCATGCGCAGCACGTGCGCGCGCAGCGCCATCCGGAGCGCCTTCTCCTGCGACCGCGACGCCAGGAATCCCGCCAGCAGGAGCGCCAGCCCTCCCGCGCCCGCGGCCACCAGCGCGAGCGCGGCGGCGGCGCACGACCAGGGCGACAGCGTCACGAGCCAGAGCACCAGGTCGGGCGCGCAAAAGGGCAGGGCGGCGGCCGTGTACAGGGCGCCGATCAGCACCAGGCCGCCGATCAGCGTGTTGCCGGAGGCGAGGCCGCCGTGCTCGTCGGCGCCGTCCGCCAGGACGACGGCCGCTCCGACGAGCGCCGCGCGCGAGACGCCCGGCGGCTGGCACCCCGCCGCGTTGTGGGTGGCGGGTGTGGAGGAGTTGAGGTCGGCGACAAGGCCAACGGACGGTACTGCCGCCGCCGCCGGCTGCGCGGACGGCCCGCCGTCGCCGCCGCCGCCGCCGCCGCCGCCGCCGCCGCCGCCGCCGCCGCCGCCGCTGCTCCGCACGCGCCGGAGCAGCGACGCCACGCCCGACGCCTTGGGCGTCCCTCCCGCCGCCGCCGCCTCCGAGGGAGGGGGCACGCGCCCCTCGCCCCCCCCGCCGCTCCCGCCCCCCGCCCTTCCATTCATCGGCAGCGGCGCCGCAGGCCTCAAGAGGAGCGCCGCCCGCACCGCCAGGTGGTCCGAGTAGGAAAAGGCGAACTCCGGCGCGCGGCCAAGGTCGAGCGCGGCGGCGGTGGTTTGGAGAGTCGTCCAGACGTAGTCGATGCGCTCGGGCACCTGGCGCCTGGGGCGGTAGGTGCACAGGGGGGACGCGCACGTGTAGCCCTCGGCGGCAGGGGCGCCCGGGCCGCCGGCCTGGTCCAAGGTAGCGCCGCCGCCGCCGCCGCCGCCGCCGTCGCCGCCGCCGCCGCCGCCGCCGCCGCCGCTCGAGCCGCGCCCGCCGCCCTCCGCCTCCGCGTCCGCCTCTGCGGCGCGCCGCCAGCCGGCGGTCTCGGCCCAGGCGTCGGCCAGGCAGGGCAGGCGCGCGCGCAGCAGAGCGATCTCCAGGGTGTCGGGCTCGCTGTTGAAGTCGCCGCCGAGCACGACGAGCGGGGCCGGCGCGAGGGGAGGGGCGGCGGCGGTGGCGCGCGCGCCCGCCAAGGACGCCGCCGGCGCCGCCGCGCTCGCGGCCCCGAGGCCGCCCCCCAGGCCCGAGACCGCCTGGACGAAATCGCACAGCTCGAGCACCTGCGCCACGCGCGTGCCCGCGTCGGCGTCCGTGGGCACGCGCACGCCGCTGTCCCCTGCCGCCAGGGCCGCCGCCTCGCCCGCAGCCTCGGCCGCCCTGAGCGCGCGGCGGCGGCGCGCGCGCTCAACCGCCGCCGTCTCGTCGCCCGCTCCGCCGCCGGGCGCGGCCGACGACGGCGGCGGCAGAGGCGGCGGCGGCGCCGCCAGCTTCTCTCCCTCGGGGAGCAGCGGCAGCCCCCGGAACGTGTGCCGGTAGTTGCTGCACAGGTGCGTGTTGAACACGTGCAGCGGCCCTGGCAACCCGGGCGCCGCCAGCCGCGCCCACCCGACGCCCTTGGCCGCAAAAAAGTCGCCCGAGAAGACGGCGCAGGGGTCGCCGCGCGCGGCAAACACGTGCAGCGCCGCCGCCTCGACCGGCCAGCGCGACAGGGTCAGCAGGCCCGCGCCGAACGCCCCGCTGCAGAAGTGCACCGAGTGGGCCAGGCCGCCGCGGCGGGCGGCGGCCGCCAGGCGCGCGGCGTCCGAGGCGACCCACACCTCTTGCAGCAGGACGACGCCGACGGGCCGGTCGCGCCAAAAGCCCGACGCAAACGGAAACAGAGACGGGCGGCGGCGGGGCGAGCAGGCGGCGGGCGAGAGAGGCGGCGCCGGCGGCGGCGGGCTCGGGCGGCGGCGGTGGCGCAGCGGGTCGGCCAGCCAGTCGCAGAGGGCGTCGATGCGGGCCTCGCGCTGCTTGGACACGCCGAGGAGGCCCCACACGTTGAGCGTCACGACGACGAGTGTGTCGGATTCGTTTTTTGCTTTGGTGTCGGATTCGTTTTTTGCTTTGGTGTCAGCGGCAGCGGGAGCGGACGGCGGCGACAGCGCGCCGCCGCCAACGGGAGCGGCAGCAGGAGGCGCCATATGCCGAGGGGCCGCGCGTCGGCTGAGGAGGGTTGGTCGCGGTGGTGCGTAACGCTGCTGCGGCCGGGGCGCGCTTGCCGGGTGAGAGAGAGCGACGGAGGAGAGAGCAATCACGCGTGTTTTGGATTTCCGGGAGAGACGTTTGGGATTGCCGTGTCGTGCTCTCTTTCGATTGGCGAGACACAGAAACACAGAGAGCGAAAGGGCGTGTGCTGGATTTGTGGAGCGAGAGCTCGGGTGGTTGTGTGGCGGTGCCGAGGGGACGGGGCAGGCACTTGTAGGGGGCGCGCAGAAGAGCGAGAGGTGAGCCGAAAGAGCGGCGACGGCGACGGCGAGGACGACCGAAACGCCAGCGAGCGTCGCCCCAGCTGCCGCCCGACAATCCACCGTCGGCAAGACGAGCAATCCTCGTCAAACTCTCTGCTTTTCCACGACGCATGCGCGTCATCATCCTTGCACGACACGCCTCAAGAGCAGTCGAAGTGTCCCTCTGTCACAGAGCCCCTGTGTACGCACAGCGAGACCCTCTCTTGTGGGGGAGGGACGTGAGCTGAACTACCCGCCAACGCCACATGGCGGATAGCCCCGAGTCGGTGCTGCTGGGCCAGCTGCGCGCGGCGGGCATCCACGACGCGGTGATCGAGGAGTCGGAGGGCGCCTCCCCGCGCGTCAGAGTGGACATCTCGGAGCAGCTGCGGTTGGCCGAGGCGCGCGACGGCGAGACCGCCGCCATGGCGGACGCCATCGAGGCCGCGGCCATGGGCAACCTCGGGCGATGTGGGCCGCCGCCGGCGGGAGCGGCCAGACGTACAACGACGCGCATGTGGCGGCGGTGGAAGCGGCGGTGGCGGTCCGCGAGGCGGCGGCGGCTGCGGCCCGCGCGGCAGTTGCAGCCCCCCGCCGCGGCGGCAGCGGCAGCGGCAGCGGCAGGGGCCCGTCCCCAGCGCGCCAACGCCGGCATCAAGCAGGGCGGCCGTCCGAGCGAGGCGCAGACGCAGGACGCCGAGATGGCTTCGGCGGGCGCCGAGGTGGACGCGGACGAAAAGGGCGCGGAGGGGGCGCAGCAACGGGCGGCGCAACATCGCGTGGCAGCCATCCTTGCCCGCCACCGTTCGTTCGGTGTGTTGCGACGGCGGCAGGCGGCGGCGGCGGCGGCCGGGCCCCGTGCCGCCGTCCCGTCGGAGGACCGCCCGAGCGAGGACGCGGCGGCGGCGGCGTGGCGTTGCCGATGCGACGGGGCAGGGATTTGGAGGGGTCGCAGAAGAGATAGAGGAGCGGCGAAAAGAGCGGCGACGGCGGCGGCGGCCCTCTCCGGCCGAAAACGGAAACGCCGGCGAGCGTCGCCCCAGCTGCCGCCGCCCGATCATCGGATCACGCGTCGGCCGTAGGCAACCGATCCTATACCGATCCTCGACAAACTTCGCTCTCTTGCTTTTCCACAACTCCGCACGCGCGTTGCCATCCTTGCACAACACGCCTCCAGATCAGTTCAACAGTATCCATATCCCTTGCGTGTGTAAGCACGGGCGAGACGCACGCGCGCGTGCGCGAGACTCACACTCCCCCGCTCTTGGTGGTCGGAGGAGGGGAGTTGAGCTTGAGCTACCCGCCGACCGGATGTCCGAGTCGGTGCTCCAGCAGGGCTGGGTGCCCGTGGGCCAGACGCAGCTGGCCGAGTACGCCGCCACTCTCAGGGCGCAAGAGGGGCCCGGCCCGCGCGACTACACCACCTGGCAGGCCGTCGCGGCCCGCCCCTCCATCCGCGACCTGCTCCCGCGCCTGGTGGTCGAGCACGCCCGCCTGCTGCACGCGGCCGACACGCTGCCCCTTGGGGGACTGTGCCAGGGCGCGCTGCTCAAGGAGGCGCTCCGGCGCTACGAGACCCTCTGGCTGCCGCTGCTCGCGCACTGCGCGGCGCGCGCGGCGCTCGGCGGCGGCGGCGAGGGCGGCGGCGGCGCCGAGGGCGGCGAGCGCGCGTGGCGGGCGCTGGTGCCGCCGCTGGACGTGGCGTTCGTGTGGCACCTGCACCGTCTGCGGCCGAGCGCGTACGCCAAGGACGTGGCGGCGGCGACGCGCGCGGCGCTGTACGCGGCGGCGGCGGCGGCGGCGGCGGCAGGAGGGGGAGCAGCAGCAGGAGCTGGAGGAGCAGCGTCGGCCGCCGCCGCCGCCCCTCCCGACGGCAACGGCCACGGCCACGCCGAGGCGGCCAAGGCCGACTCGTCCCTCATCACTCCGGCCGAAGTGATCGCGCGCGCGTGCACGGGCGCCACCCCGGGCGGCATCATGTTCGCACCCGACCCCTTGCAGGCGTTCCGCTTCTCGGACGGCGGCGGCGGCGGCTGCAAGACGACCGGCGACGGCGGTGCAGCAACCGGCGGCGACGCTGAGGCCGACGACGACCAGCGGCGCGGCGCGGCGACGGCGCGCGCGTGGGCCGCCCTGCACGGCGCCTCGGGCGAGCCCTTCTGGCCCCCGCAGCCCCGCCCCGACGGCCGCACGGGCGCCTACTCCTCCGCCTTCTCCGCCGACCTCGGCGCGGCCGCCGTGCGCCAGCCCATGCTGATGCGTCAGCTGCTGCGCCCCGCATGGCGCCGCGGCGGCTTTGTGCGCTCGGCCGTGTCGCGCTACGCGCGCTGGCTGCTGCTGCTCAAGCGCAACCCCGTGGCCGTGTCGCGCCCCGTGGCGCCGCTGGACGTCGCGCTCGCGTGGCGCGCGCACGCGAGCTGCCTGGCGCTCTACGCGGAGGACTGCGCGGCGATCCTGGGCGCCGGAAAGCCGCTGCCCGTGGACTGCGGCGCGGGCGAGGGCGCGGGCGACGCGGGCGACGCCGCCACGCTCGACCGCGGGGAGCCGGGCGTGTGGCGGCTGGCGTGGGGCGAGTGCAAGGGCGCCTGGGACGCGATGTACGGGTCCGGCGGCGACGGCGGCGGCGGCGGCGGGTGGGGCAGCGGAGCCGGAATGGGAGGAGGTGGAGCAGCAGCAGAAGGGGGAGAGGCGTCGGCGTCGGCGTCGGCGTCGCTGCCCGCGCCCTTTGTCGTGCCCGGCGCGGCCTTTGCCTCGATGGACGCCGCGCTGCCTGGCGGGCTCGAGGCGCGCGCGCAGGCGCACGCCGCGGCGTGGCGCGACGAGGGCGCCGAGTGGCGCGCGGGCTTACACGCGCTCTACCTCGACTGGCTGGCCGCGGGCACGGGGGCCGGCGCGGCGGCCGTGGCGCGCGCGGCGGCGGCAGCGGCGTCGCCCTCTGGTCCGGCGGCGGCCGCCGGCTCGCCCGCGCCCCGGCCGCCCCCCAAGCGCAAGGCCGGCGGCGGCGGCGGCGGCCTGTTTGCCTGCTTCGCGTGCGGCGCCGGCGACGCCGACGACGATGGGGACGGGGGCCGCCTCCCCCCCCCTCTGCCCGCAGGCGACGCGCGCGCCGCGCTCGTGGCCGCCGGCTTTTGCCGGTGGCGGGGCTTGCCGCACGCGACCTCCCACCCCTACTGGCGCGAGGGCGGCGGCGGCACGGACCCGGTGCGCATGCTCGCGGACGGCGGCGGGTCGCCGCCTCCCGGGGTGGAAGGGCCCGAGCTGGACGACGACTTGAGTCGATGAGTCAGTGCTTTTGTTTAGTCGTGGTAAAAGCAATTGCGGTTCAGAAAATGACGTCTCTCTCTTTTGCGGGCGGACGTGCGCCAAAAAGACTAAACGTGAAAAAACAAATGACGCTGCGCCGCGAGACGGCGGCGACCCCTCTTTGCCTCTTCAGCCCTGCGGCCCCTGCTGCTGCAGCTCCTGCTGCTGCTCTTGCTGCTGCTGGCGCCGCGTGAAGTGCATGATGCGGCGGCGGCGCAGGGCGGACGCCTCCGCCGCCTCGGCCGTCTCAGGCACGGGCTCGGCGGGCGGCGGCGGCGCGGCGGCGGCGGGCGCGGCAGCAGCGGGAGCAGCGGCGGCGGCGGGAGCAGCGGGAGCAGCGGCGGCAAGAGCGGCGGGCGCCTGCGGAGGAGCTGCGCCGGCCGCTGCCGCCGGGACAGGCGCCTGCGTCAGCGCCGGTGCAGGCGGCGGCGTAGCGGCGACGGCGGCGGCGGCGGGCGCATACTCAAACGCCGCCCGCTGCTGCTGCAGCCGCTGCCACACCTGCCGCTGCAGCCGCTGCCGCTGCTGCTGCTGCTGGTCTTGCTGCTGCTGCTGCTGCTGCTGCTGCTGGTCTTGCTGCTGCTGCTGCTGCTGCTGGTCTTGCTGCTGCTGCTGCTGCTGCTGCTGCATTTGCTGCATTTGCTGCTGCTGCTGCTGCATTTGCTGCATTTGCTGCTGCTGCTGCTCGAGCCGCTGCCGCAGCACCTGCTGCTGGATCGCCGCCTCCCCCCAGGCCCCCGGGTCCCACCCGCCCCCGACGGCCGGCGCGTGGCCGGCGGGGTGGCTGGGAAAGGGGCCCAGGAGCGCGGCCGCGTCAAACATGGCGGCGGGCGGCGGGGGAGGGGGCGCCAGAAGCGCGGCGAGAACGGTGTCGGCGGTGGCGGCCGCAGAGGCGGCGGACCCGTCCCCGCCCGCGCCCGCGCCCGCGCCCGCGCCCGCGCCGACGCCCCCGCCCGTCAGGGTGGCCGCGAGCGCCTGCGCCTGCGCCTGCAGCACCTCGGCCATGCGCGCGTGGTGGCGCGCGGCGGCCAGGGCGGCGGCCGCGGCGGCGTTGGCGTCCGCCGCGGTCGCGTTGGCGGCGGCGGCTGCGGCGGCTGCGGCGACGGCCGCGGCCGTTGCTGACGCCGACGCGGGCGGCTGCGCGGGCGCCGGCGCGGCGCGGTCGCCGCCTGCTGCCGCTGCTGCTGCTGCTGCTGCTCCAGGCTGCTGCTGAGGCGCCGCACCTGCCGCAGCGGGCGCGGCAGCAGCACCTCGCCCCGCCAGTGCCGCCGCCGCCGCCGCGGCGAGCCCGGCGATCGCGGCGTCCAACGCGATCGGAGGAGCAGGAGCGGCGGCGGCGGCGGCGGCGGCGGCGGCCGCTGGCGCTGCCGGCGGCGCCGCCGCCGCCGGCGCTGCCGCCGGCGCTGCCGGCGCGTGAGGAAACACGGGCGCGCGGCACGTGGGGCACTTTTGCTGCCGCTCGAGCCACGACCGCAGGCAAGAGAGGTGGAAGACGTGGCCGCACGCGAGCCGCTTGGCGCGAGACCCCGCCGTCGACGCTGACGCAGCCGCCGCCGCGGCTGGCAGCGGGGCGGGCGCCCCCCGAGCCGCCCCCTCTGCTCCTCCCCCTCCTCCCCCTCCTCCTGCTCCCTGCGCCTGATCGTGCGCGCCCCCCCCGCCCCCGTCCGCCCCCGCCCCCACCCCTGCCGCCCCTACCCCTGTTGCCGCCGCCCCTACCCCCGCCGCCGCCACCATCTCCTCGCGGCAGATGATGCAGACGCCGTCGCACCGCGCGAGGTCCGCCGCGCCGGCGTCGGGCAGCGCGCCCATGCGCGCCGTCGCGCGGCGGTAGCGCAGAAAGCCCGCCACGCGCGCCCGGAGCGCGCGCACGGCCGCGTACAGGTCGCGCACCAGGTGCAAGGGCAGGCCGTAGTGCGCGAACACGATGGCGAAGAAGGCCACGCAGACCACCAGGTGCGACAGATCCGAGAGCAGGTCGAGGTAAAACGCGCACAGCGCCCGGCCCTCCCACCGCCCGTCGGCCAGCGCGTCGACGCCCGCCAGCGCGCGCTTGGCCAGGCACCCGGCCGCCGCCGTGGCCAGGATGGCGTAGTCGAACGCAAACAGCAGGGCGGCCGAGTGTCCGCCCGCGGCCAGGGCCGCCGCCGCCGACCGCCGAAGCACCGCCGCGTCCACCAGCAGCAGCAGCGCCAGCAAGGCGACCACGCGCGCGTGCGCCAGGGGGGCGGCGCGCGGCGCGGCCGACAGATAGTCCGCGCGGTCGGCCGCCAGCCAGTGGAGCACCTTGGCAAAAGCCAGGCCCGCGAACATGGCCAGAAAGGGGGCGCTGAACTCCTCGCGGAAGATGGTGAGCGCGAGGCACGTCTCCATGACGGCAGAGGCGAGCCTCTCTTTCACGCGCTCGGCCTCGGCGGCGCGCAGGCGACCCAGAAAGACGGCGACGACCAGGCGGTAGGCGATCAGGGCGGCGGCGAAGAGCCAGTTGCCGACGGCGGCGGCGGCGAGCTTGGAGGTGGCGAGGTAGAGGGCCGCGGGGAAGAAGCTGTTGGTTTTTTGTGTTTTTGTGTTTTTGTGTTTTTTGTTTTTGGCTTGGATTGGCGGGGCGACGTGAGGCGACGTAGCGGCGGCGAGGGGTGTCCTCGTCGGTGCGTTGCGCGCGGCTTGGACGGAAGTCACGACTCACTACCGGCGCGTGGCGAACGCGTGGTACACGACGGCCGTCGCAACCAGCGTGCTGATCGACGCGTAGTGGTAGACGGTCCACCCCATCGTGTTTTCGTGCTTGAAGCAGAGAGGTTTTTCCGTCCTATCCCCTTCGTCCCCACGCGCCGACGCGGACGACGCCCGCCGCCGGCGGGGCGAGCTCGCTCGCGTTCGAGCGGCAGCGGCGCTGCCGGCGCAGAACGACGCCCGCCTGGGCTCGCGCGACGACCCGCCTCTCGCGCGCGCGATCGCTCGACCTGCGTCACACACGGATGGCCTCGGCGCGCGGGTTGCGTGCGCGCGCGCTCGCGTGCGTTGAATGGAGGGGAAGGGTCGTTGTGTTTCGAGAAGAGTTTTCTCTGCGATCGTTTGGTTTTTGAGGCTGGGTAAGGCGTCGCAAGTGGTGCAAAGTCGAGCAGAGCGATGGCCTGGAGTCGCCGTCGTCGATCAATGTGGTGTAGGCGGCAACGAGAAGAAGCAGCCAGCACCAGCGGCGGGAAGCAAGGCGCGAACCGAACGTCGCCGCCGAGAACGGGACAAGCACGTCCCTCTCGCGCGAGACATGATGTCACGCTCCCCCCATGCTCGCCGCCGTCGCACACGCGCGCGAACCGACCACCACCACCAACCTCTCGGCCCCGCCTCTAGCACCAAGCCCCGTCGTCGCACACAAGAGCGCCTCAAACGAACCGCTGTTCTGTATCTCTCCTACGGTCGTGATCGCGCGCGCGCGCCCCACGTCCGCCCGAGCCGCCGTTGGCTGCGCAACGCCAAGGCGCATCTTGGGGTCTTGACCCTATCCTCACGCCTCGGTCCGCGCGCGGCAGCGAGAGCGCCAAGCACAACCAAGCAGCAAGCGAGGAGGCGCCTAGAATAAATGGCGGGCGGGTGGGCCAAGGTGCGGGCGGCGGTGGGCCTGGCGCCGCCGCCCGAGCCCGAGCTGCCTCAGACGCTGCCGCAGCAGCTGCTCCAGCAGATCGACGAGGCGACGACCCTCACGTGGCGGCAGCGCGCCATCGGGTTCGGGTGCTCGTTCGGCGGCGGCCTGCTGCTCGCCTTCATGGTGAGCTCGCCTTTTTGCGGGAGGGGAGGGGGTCGTCTCTTTTCGTGACGGCGCGTGCGCCGACAGCCGTTTTTTGCTTTTTTTCTGCCGAACCCCGCTTCCTTTCATCCTCCTCACCCCGCGTGAAACCTCCGTCCACCCACGCAACACACGCCCCGCAACAAGCACGAAACCTCCGCCCATCGCCCTCAACAAACACAAAAAAAAAAAAAAAAAAAAAAAAAAAAACCCACACCCAAACCCATACACAAACCATCAACAGTCCTTTGTCTCCCTCAGCACCTTCAACCTCACGGGATTCGCCGTCATGTACAGCCTGGGGTCCCTGACCGCCATGGTGTCCACCTGCTTCCTCGTCGGGCCCAAAAGGCAGTTCAAAAACATGTTTGAGAACCACCGCTTCCTGGCGACGGCCGTCTACCTGGCCGCCATCGCCGCCACGCTGGCCATCGCCTTCACGGTTTCGGGCGTGTTGGGCGTGGTCGGGTGCATCGTGACGGTGGTGCTGCAGTTTTTGGCGGCGGGGTGGTACGCGATCACCTACATACCGGGGGGGCAGGACTGTCTCAAGGGGCTCGTGACGCGCAAGTAGGGGCGGTGTAACCAGACGTTTGAGTCGTTTCTGTTTGGGCGGGGGCGGGGGCGGCGGCGGCAGCAGCGCAAGAGAGAGGCGTCCTTCGGCTGTTTCGCCGGCCTCGTCGGCGTCCAACAGCGTATTTGTCGTCGCGTTGGCCGTCGCCGACGGCTCCCTTCCTACTGGTCGCTTGCATGTCCAATTCCCTTCTCTCACACACACAACACACGCGGGCCTCTCTATCTGCGACGCTCTCTCCCATCCAACCAAGGCGCCTTGCCGTCCCGGCGCATCCTCGACACACCCCTCCCTCTCCCTGGTCGCCCGAACACTCATGCCCGATTCTCCCGGCGACGGCCCGATCGCGGCCGCCAGCCGTCGCCTTGGGGTCGTGGCGCAGCAGCTAGCGCCGTCGGGTGAGTGCGTGTGTGGCGCGTGTGATGACAAACATCGAGTTCTTCCGAAACGCGAAACGCAAACGCGAGTTCCTCCCCCCCCCCGCCTCTCACGAATCCCAGCACATGACCAAACTCTCACTCCAATACTCCTCCAACGACCCACAAAGCACAGAGGAGCGCCAGCTAGAGGCCATGCTCTCGCGCGAGCCCACATCGTCCGCGCCCGCCGGCGCCGTCGCGGTTGCCGCCCACGTGCCCGCCGCGCCCGGCACCCTCGGCTACGACCCGACTTTTCCGCACGCTACGACCGCCGCCCTCTTCCCTCCCGCCGTGTTCGACGCGCTCGACCTGGCCGGGCTCCTGAGCCCGGACGAGCTGGCCGTGCGCGACCGGGCGCGCGAGTTCATGGTGCGTCATTTTCTCGTCGTCGCAGGCTGTTTTTTAGCGCCACCCGCCGCCCGCCTCAAGCGCGGGCCAAGTCTCCGTCCCCCTCCCTTGCCATGCCTACATGTATCTCTCTCTCTCGCGTCCTCACCCGTCCCCCCCACAAAGAACAACCGACCAATAACCAATCCCGGGCCGACAAATAATAATATAAAACAGGTCAAGGAGGTCGCCCCGATCATCGCGCCCTACTGGGAGCGCGCCGAGTTCCCCTTCGAGCTCCTGCCCAAGATGGGCGCGCTCGACCTCGGCGGCGCCAACCTGTCCCCGGCCGACGGCGGCCAAGGGCTCAGCGTGATGCAGTGCGGCCTCGCCTGCTTTGAGATGGCGCGCGTCGACGCCTCGGTCGCCACGTTCTACCTGGTGCACAACTTCCTCGCGCTGCTGACGGTCGGGATGCTGGGCTCGGACGCGCACCGGCGCGAGCTCGTCCCCAGCATGCGGCGGCTCGAGGCCGTGGGGGCGTGGGCCTTGACGGAGCCGTCCAACGGGTCGGACGCCGCGGGACTGCAGACAACGGCGACGCCGCTTCCCGATGGGCGCGGGTGGCGCCTGGACGGCCGCAAGCGCTGGATCGGCAACAGCCCCTTTGCCGACGTTGTGGTCGTGTGGGCGCGCAACACGGCCACGGGCGCCGTCAACGCCTTTATCGTGCGCAAGGGCAACCCGGGGATGCGCGTCACTAAAATAGAAAACAAGACGGCGCTGCGGTGCGTGCAGAACGGCGACATCGACCTGAGCGGGTGCGTGGTGCCGGAGGGCGACCGGCTTCCCGGCGTCAACGGATTTGGCGACACCAACAAGGTGCTGGCGGTGAGCCGCGTCATGGTGACGTGGCTGCCCGTGGGTGAGTCGTTGTTTGTTCTTTCGTTTGATTTTCGTCGTTGTATTCCGTTCCGTGTTGGCGTAGCGTCCGACGGACCAACCGCGCGCGGCGTTTGTTTTGCCTTTTTCCCGGCTTTTCCCCCCGTTCTTCTCACCCGCCGTGCCGTGTTCAAAACACATCAAAAACCTCTCGAACAAAACAGGCATGGCCGCCGGCGCCTACGACATGGCCGTGCGCTACACGCTCGAGCGCCGGCAGTTCGGCGCCCCCCTCGCCTCCTTTCAATTGATTCAGGAGCGCCTCGCGCGGATGCAGGGGCAGGTGCAGGGCATGTGGCTGGTGGCGTGGCGCCTCACGAGGCTGCTGGACACGGGCCTCATGACGCACGAGCAGGCGTCGCTGGCCAAGGCCTTCACGACCCGGGTCGGGCGCGAGGCGGTCGCCCTGGCGCGCGAGACCTTGGGCGGCAACGGCATCCTCAGCCAGTACCTAGCCGCCAAGGCGCACGCCGACCTCGAGGCGATCTTCACCTACGAGGGGACGTACGACGTCAACGCGCTGGTCGCGGGGCGCGGCATCACGGGGCTGTCGGCGATCAAGCCGCCGTCCGCCGGCGCGAAGCGGTAGAAAAACGACGGGGTGAAGGGCCCTGCGCGCGCACGCGTGTTTTGGCTGCAAAGGGGATGGGGAGGAACGCCCGCGCCGCCCGCCGGTTTGATTTCTCCTTGCTTATTTGTATCAAACGAACGAAAGAACACACTTGTGCAACAACGCCTGGAACGACGGCATGAGGGACGGGCCAGTGCTGAGACGTGCGCGCGGTGGTATGAGGACCATGTGAATGAACGAGCGGGCGGCGGCGATTGGCGCGCGCGCTCGAGAGAAGGAGCGACGCGACGACGCCTCTTCCACGCACAAGAGCCCCGCGCGCCATCCGTGCTTGCTGCTTCATGAACGATAAAATCACGCCGCGGATCCTCTTTCAACACAAGCAAGCTCGTTGGGGTTGCGCAGAGAGGCCGCACACGCTTCGTCCGACGAGGTGACGCCACACCCTCACAAGCAGACCCGCAGCCCCCGCGCGCGCTCTACCCGTCAGCAACTGTCGCGCAAACGCGAGCGCGCGCCACCCCCCCCCCTTTCTGCTGCCGCCGACGCCGCCGGGGTGCACGCAGAGAGAGACGCGCGCACGCTTCGTCCGCCGCCGTCCCCACCCGCCGCTCCCGATTGCCAACCGACGAGGCCCCCAACAAGTCGTCTCCCCTGCTGCGCCCAGACCCAACAAGGAGGGGCGGGGGACGAAGAAGCGGCCGGTCGCGCGCCCAAGATAACACGCGCGTAGCACACAACACAACCACACAAAAAGCCGACACAAAAACCGTCCGACGCGAATAAGAGAAAACAAACACCCTCTCATAATGGCCTCCGGCGCCGGCGGCGGCCTGACCGCCGTCGCCTCGCGCCGCATCCAGAGCGAGCTGACCGAGTGGACGCGCAATCCCCCCGACGGCATGGCCCTCGAGTCGTGCGACCCCATCACCACGTGGACCGTCCTGATGGCCGGGCCCGAGGACGCGCCCGTCCCCCTGTACCGCGGAGAGACCTTCCGCCTGAGGGTGGCCTTCGGAGGGCGCTACCCTCTCGAGCCGCCCGAGGTGACGTTCGTGCCGCCCGCGGTGCCCGTGCACCCGCACCTGTACAGCAACGGGCACATATGGTGCGTGGCGTAGGGGGCGAGGTTGTTGTTCCGGGGGGTCGTTGTTTTTTGCGGCTCGAAGGAACGCGCGTCGCCTCTCGTGCTCTCACAAAAATAACGAAGAGCCTGCCCCCCCACCCCTCGCACAACACAAAAACACACACACACACAACACAAAAACCAACGATCAGCGCCGACATCCTGTACGACGGCCCCAACGGCGCTTGGTCCCCGGCCCTGACCATCAGCAAGCTGTGCCTCACCCTGCGGTCCATGCTCGCGTCCAATGCCGACCGCTCGCGGCCCGCCGGCGACGCCGACTACTGCCGGCGGGTCGGCGGGCGCTCGCCAAAGCTGACGCAGTGGCGCTTCGACGACGACAGCGTGTGATGATGACGAGAGAGGAGAGAGGGATGGCTAGAATCCGGGTCGTCGTCGTCGTTTGTTGATTTGTTTGTGTGTCAAACTGGGGGTTGCGCGCGCGTTTGTGTAAATGTGTTTATATGTGTTCTTAGTACGCGTTTGTCAGGCCGGGCGTTCGTGCGCGGCGGCGCCGGCTCCGTCAAGCTCGTCCCCGAGGAGTCCGAGGACATGTGGCACGCGTACAATTTCGTGCGCGAGGGCGATCGCGTCTCGGCCACCACGCTGCGCAAGGTCGTGCGCGAGGGCGCCGGCGGCGGCGACCACGCGGCGGCGGCGGACCTGGGCGGCGGCGGCGGCGGGTCGGGCGGCACGGCGGTGCGCGTGCCGCGTCGAGCTGGAGATCGCGGTGGAGGCGATCGGGTTTTTTACACAAGCCGGCGACGCCGACGACGACGACGGGAAACAAAAGCAACAAAAAATCACTTGAGCTTCCTCAGCACGTACTTCTCCCGGATCTGCCGCGGGCTCATCAGCAGCCGGTCCGCCGGCGCCACCTCCCCCCAAGGCACCCGCCGCGCAGCCCGGTACGCCGCCACCAGCGCCGGCATGCGCGCCATGGCGTCGGCGACGCGCGCCGCGCGCTCGCCCGACTGGCGGTCGCGGCGGCGGTGGCCGACCTGGCGGCCGGCGGCGTAGGGCTCGTCGTTGCGGGGGGTTCCCGGGACGAGGTGCTCGTAGGGCCATTCCCTGTGGTTGTTTTGTTCGCGAAAGGGTTTCAAGGAGGGGGGAGGGGGGGGGGACAGAAGGATTGAGGGAAAAAGGACAAAAGTGGGAAAAGGTCGTCGCCGTCGCTCGAAAACCCAACGACGGAAAACAAAACCCAACGACGGAAAACAAAACCCAACGACGGAAAACAAAACCCAACGACGGAAAACAAAACCCGCCCACGGTCCCCCTCTCACCTTCCGTCGGCCAGCACGTCGCGGCGCAGCATCATGGCCTTGCGGCGCGAGAGGATGGGCGGCAGGACCTTGCCGCAATCAAGCCGCCGGAACTGCAGCGCCGCCTCGCCCAGCCGGCGCAGGATGTGAGCCATCCTTCTTTTGTTTTCCTTCACGGCTCTGGTTCTGCGCGCTAGCTCGACACTGCGGGCGGCGGGCGGCGGACGGCGGGCGCGCGCGGCGCGCTCGGCGGCGGCCGGGAAGAAAGGAGTGCGCGTGTGCTCTGGTTTGCGCGCGGACGCTTTGACGGCGGCGTGACCTGTGTCGCTCAAAGGTCGTCCGTGTTGTTGCGGATCAGCGAGCGGGCGATGGGGAATGCCGCGCGACGCAGAGAGAGAAGAGGAAAAGAAGTGTGTCTTTTCACACGCGGAGGAGGAGAGAGGCGGTCTGTCGAGGAGGATGAGCAGTCCTTGAAAATAGTGGTGGTCGAGCGAGATTGTGATAGGCAGGCTGATCGTTGAGACGCGCGCCCTGCGTTGTTTGTGGGGGGGAACGGACTCCGCTCAGCGGAGCGGCGGGCGGTGCGGAGCGGATCGGCGATCGGCGAAAACCGGCTTTTGCCGCTGCCGCTTCTTTCTCAACACATAGAGAGGACTGCACGCGCCATCATCCTTGAAATCGACTACTCCCGCTCGTCGATATGACATGCACTTCATCGCGCGCGCGCCCGCTGCTGGCGCTCCTCCTCGAGGCGCTCGCCAGACCGACGAGTTGCGCACCCGCGGCCGCTCCCCGCGCTCTCGCGACCTCTGCTCTCCCGCACGCCGCGGCAGCCGTGACTGAGAGCGCGTCCGCGTCGGCGCCCGCATTCTCGGCCGCAGCAGCCTCAGCAGCGGCAGAAGCAGGGGCCCCTCCGCCGCCGCCGACGCCGCCCCCGCCCGCCGATCCCGAGCCCGTTCGGAGCGAGGCGGCCGCCGCCCGTTCGGCGCTCCGCGCGGTGTTGCGCACGGTCGACGCCCACTTCACGTCCGTTGCGGGCAACCAGCAGTGGCGCGACTACGTGCTCGAGCAGGCGCGCAAAGTCCAGCGGGGAACAGCAGTAACAGAAGCAGCAGCAACAACAGAAGGAGCAGCGACGGCGACTGCGGCGACGGCGACGGCGGCGACGCCCGCAGCCGCCGCCGGCCTGCCTCTGGCCCCTGGCCTCTCCTCTCTGATCGAGGCCGCGCGCGACTACGCGGCGCTGGTGGAGAACGTGGCGGCGCACCGCGCCCTGCTGCGCGAGTACAACATCGGGATCGACCCGGACGAGCGCAACCGGCAGATGGTGGAGAAGACGGCCGCGAGGGTGGGCTTTTCGATGCCCAAGGCGCGCGCGCCGCCGGCCGACGACGACGACGACGACGGCGCCGGCGACGAAGGAGCGGCGGACGGGCCGTCGGGGGGGCGGGCGGGGGGCGGCCGGCCGTCGGTCGCGCGGCGCGCCGCCCTCGCGCGTGCGGCAGCCGCCGCGGACAGCGCGCCGCCGCCGTCCAAGCGCCCGGCCAGGCGCGGCGGCGGCGCAGCAGCAGCAGCAGCGGCGCGAGAGGGGGGGGCCGATGGCAAAAACAGCGACGAGGCGCGATGACGGCGACGGCGACGATGACGATGGGAGGGCATTGTTCTTTCTTGTTTCTTTCGAGCATGCCACCTTTATTCATTTATATTGCATCTCGCTCGAGGCGCTCACAGCCTCAGCTGCGACATGCGGAACGAGCGCATCTCGACGTTTTCAAACTCGGCGCCCGTCGCCTCGAGGATCGGGCCCCAGTGAGAGACGACGGCGACGCACCGCTCGGGCCGCGCCCGCAGCCACGCGCCCAGCGCGTCGACGCGCGCCGCAAAGGCGGCGTCCCCTTCCTCCTCGAGCGTCGGGTGGGGCTTTGGCGTGGGCGTGCGCAGGCTGCGCCGCCGGCGGGCGCTGGGCGGGGGCGCGGCCGCGCGCGCCGTTGCAGCCGCCGCCCCCGCTGCGTCTCGCGCCACCTCGGCGCGCCCCGCCTCGCCCTCCTCCGCCTCCTCGTCCTCCGCCTCGTCCTCCTCTTCCGCGCCCTCCTCCCCAGATTCCAGCCACCACCCGCCCCGCATCTCCAGCAGCGACGCGCTCCAGCGCGGGAACTCGCGCGCCAGCTCCCGGGGGTCCCTGCCGACGTCGCTCGACAGGAACAGCCGCTCGCGCGCCAGCGGCAGCGCCAGGCAGGGCACGCCCGCGTCGAGCAGGGGCCCGAACGCGAGCTCGGCCGTCTGCAGGGCGCGCGTCAGGGGCGAGGCCACGATCAGCTCGGGTCGCGGCGACAGCGCCGCCGCCTGTTTCGCGACGCGCCTCGCGCCCTGCGCGCCGTCGGCGGTCAGGCGCGTGTCGAAAAACGTCATCGGGTCCTCCCACTCGGACGAGTAGTAGGAGCACTGCGTGCGCATGTAGACGTTCATCTCGGTCGTGCCGTGGCGCAGGAAGACGACGTGCTTGTCGTCGTCGCCGCCGCCGCTGTTGCCGCTCTTGCCGCCGTTGTCGTTTCCGAAGAAAAAGTTTAGGGCGGGCAGCGCCGCGGTGGTGGTTGTCGTCCGCCGGGTCGTCGCTGGGGCTGGCGGAGGTGGTAAGGATGAGGCTGGCGGGGAGGCGGACGTGGCCGCGAGCCCTCCTCTTGTTCGCCGCGCGCCCGTCATCATCTCTGTGATCGATGCGACGATGCGACGATGCGAGGATGCGAAAAGGGGAAAGGGGGGGAACCACAAGTGATTGGCAGTAGGGCAGCGCGGAGAGATTAACGCGGCAGCAAGCAATAGATAGACGAGCTCGGTGACTGTAAACAAAGGAGTGGGAAGTTCTATAATTTCGATTGTCACGCCATTGCCGCCGCCGGTGCTAATTCCGCTTCGGCGCCCGACGGCGACGCCCCCCCCGGCTGCGCCGCCGTCGCCGGCGTCGGTGGCTGTGGCGGCCCCGTCCCCGCCGCGTCCACATAGTACTCGGGGTGCTGCGTCATGCACTCAAAGAGGGGACGCGTCACCCCTGCGCACACCGTCGCCGCATCCTTGCGCGCGCTCGAGGACGGCAGCGCTGGCGACGCCTCGGCCGCCGCCACCCCGTCCGCTCCTCCTTCCGCGGCCGTTGCGCTGCCGTGCTCAAGCACGCCGTCGACGCAGCTCTGCCACACCTCGAACACCTCCTTGCAAGGCCCGCCCTTCATAAAGACGCACCAAGCGCACTCCTTCTTCTCGACTGGTTGCGACGGGGACGCTGGCGCGGCCTCGTCCGCTGTCGCGGTTGCCGCCGCCGCCGCTGCCGCCGCTGCCGCCATCGCCGGTGACCCCTGCAACTCGAGCCGTCACAAACGCCGGGGCAGGGGCCGTGAGCGTGCGCGAGGTGAGATGATCCGCGCGATTAGCTCTTGCAAGCAGGGGATAGCGGGGGAAGGTGGAGTGACCGGTCCTCTCTTGCGCGCGTGGGCGAGTTTGTGCTTGTGATTGCAGCAGTGCCTTTGCCCGGCGCGTGCGCGTGACCGGGGAACGAGAGTCCAGGCGCGTGAGATGCTGTTGTTGTAACGATCTCAGCAGTTGAGACAGGGATAGCAAGCTGACCGACATTATCCGAGGCGTTCAACCTGACTTGGCCATGCAGCGCGCCGCCCGTTCCGAGGCGAAAACGTGCCGTCGAAACGACGGCATGTTGCGCACGAGCGCGCCGCGCCTCGGAGGGCACCATATGCACACACGCTGGTCGCTTCTCTCCCCATCTCTCGCCCCCGCTCTTGTGCCCACGGTGCTCCACATACATAGCATCCACACGTCGACGATGGGCTACTACAACCAGCCAGCGGCGAAAGTGCGTTTCGATTCAAAGGGGGGCAAGGAGAAGGAGGTGGAGGAGGAGGTTGGCGTGAACGCCCCATGCCATGCCCAGGCGTAGCGCATGCTTTAGCGACTGCCGTGTGCATGCCTGGTGCCGGAACGCAGAGACGCAAAGACCCCTCTCCCTCTTTTTGTCAATCCCTCCACTCACCAAGAGACTCACACGCCAGCCATCCCCCCTTTCCACAAACCCATCATCATCATCGTCCACACAACACACGAAACAGCTGCCCCCGGCCAAGCTCTCGCCCTTCGAGCAGGCCCTGGCCGGTGCGTGAGCTCGCCGCGATTGCTGCCCGACCGCGCCGCGTCTACCCGCCGTCGCTGCCATCGCCGCGCCGCGCGCTCACCGACACGAAACCCACAACCCAACCAAAAAAACACAGCCATCAAGTGCCCCGAGACCCTCGCCGTCCTCGCCAAGCTCGTCTACAACACCGCCGTCCTGCCCAAGGAGGCCAAGTACCGCAAGATCAAGCTCGCCAACGCCACCGTCGCCAAGACCGTCGGCGCGCACCCCGACGCGCTGCGCGCGCTCGAGCTGCTCGGGTGGCGCCCGTCGGCGGCGGCGGCGCCGGCCGACGGCTCCGCGCCCGAGCTCGAGCTGCCCGAGGGCACGACGCTGACCATGGTGCAGCACCGGCTGGTGATCGCGGCGGCCGACGCGCTCGCGTCGTCGTCCCTGCGGCGGAACTATGACAAGCCGTCGTCGGCGTCGTCGAGCCAAGGCAACCTGGCTGCGCTGGCGCCGCCGCCGCAGGCGCAGCAGCAGCAGGCGCCGCAGCAGCAGCCGTGATTCGTGCTTGTGAGGGAGAGCGCATGCCATGATGAGGCCATCAAAACGAATTCAACCATTTTGCTCTCTTTTTGACGCATACCTCTCTTGCGCGCCAGGACGCCCGAGCGTCGCCCGCCCCCCCCCCTTCCTCCCGCCGCACCAAATCGCGTCTCTTGTTCTCTGGCCTCCTCTGCGGGCGCCTCCACTCCTGGGCGAGGGAGATGAAGATGTATATCGCACCGCTCGTTTTCCTTCTTGTAAAATCAGAGCCAAAATGACAAACAAAAAGGTGCGGCGCCGCCGCCGCTGTTTCTCTCGAGCGCGTTTGTTTGGTTTTCACACACGCCGTCTCTCTCAAACAATCTCGCACATTCTTGAACGCATCATCCCTCTCTTCAAGTGATCACCGCGACCACCACCGTGATGTCGTCCGGCTTGCCGCCCGAGTAGACCATGTCGAACGCCTCGGTGGCCGCGCGCGAGTAGGGGGTCGAGCGCGAGCGGTCGACGGACGCCTCAAAGGCGAGGCGGGCGAGGCGGTGCGCGAGCGACGCGGGCGCGATGAGCGCAGAGGGCGGCGGCGGCGCCGCCGCCCGCGGGCGGCGGTCGTCGTCGCCCTGCCCCGCTCCTCCGCCGCCGCCGGCCGCCGCCGCCGCACCGCGCGCGTGCACCACCCCCTGCCCGCCGCCCGCCGCGTGGCCCAGGAGCGACGGGAAGTGCACGCCGCCGCGCCCCGACGAGGAGGACAGCAGCCCGGCCGCCAGGGGAGTGGGAGAAGACGAAGAAGAGGGCTTGGCCGCCGAGAGCGCGAGCGCGTGCGCCAGCCGGCGCGCCTCGCCGCGCGCGCGCGCGCCGTCGGCCGCCGCCGCCGCCTCGAGCTGCACCTCGCGCAGGATCTCCGCCTCGGACAGGTTGTCCAGCAGGCCGTCCGTCCCCATGACGATCACGTCCCCAGGGCCCACGGGCAGGGCAACCAAGTCGGCGTCCTCGGCCGCCTGCGCGCCCGCGTGGTGCCCGAGTTGGTAGGGGCAGCCAAACTCGCGCTCGAGCTGCGGCGAGCGGTATCGGACGGCCATGCGGGCGGAAGGGGGAATCGGCGTGAGCGCGGCGGCAGAGAAGAGGTCGGCCGACGACGAGGGGCGCGTCGGCTGCGCCGGGGCGGAGGAGGGGGGCCTGGTTGCGGGACCCAGGGAGGGCCGGCCCGACGCGGACGTTGCGCCTGCCTCTGTCGCCGCCGCGCCGCCTCCTCTGGACGACGGCAGGGCGCCGCCGGGCGCCTCCGCTGCCGCCGCCAGGATGGGCGACAGCACGAAGAAGCCCGAGTCGCCCAGCGTGGCCGCCTGCAGGCGCGCCGCCGCCTTGTTCACCGTCAGCACGCACGCGGTCGCCGACCCCGCCACCCCTTCGGACTCCACGTGCCGCGCCGCCACCTGCAGCACGCGCAGCGCGTCCTCGCACCCCGCAACAATCGAGTGGCTGGCCGTCTCCATGAGCGTTCGCGACATGGCGCCCGAGTCGATGCCGACCTCCTTCCACATGTAGACGCCGTCGGACACGCCCATGCCGAAGACGGCGGCGGGGCCGGCGCCCGCGGCGGGGGCGGCCGGGGAATTGGCGGCGCCGCCGGGGGCGCCGGCGGCGCCGGCGGCGGGGCCGGCGCCGGCGCCGGCAGAGGGGGAGGTGGCGGCGGCGGGGCCCGCGCCGGCAGACAGCTGGGGGATCTCAAACTGCGGCTCGTCGTCGTCGTCGCCGGGGCGGGTCCGGCCGTAGGCGGAGGCATCCGCGCCATCCGGCGAGGGCGGCGGCGGCGGCCGCGGCCGCGGCGGCAAAAAGGGGAGCGCGAGCGCCGCCGCCGCCCCGGCCTCGTCCTCCGCCGCGCCGCCTCCTCCGCCGCCGCCGCCGCCGCAGCCCGTGATGGCGGCGCTGTTGGTGCACCGCGCGTCGGGCGGCGCGGCCGCCGACCGCCGCTGCACGGGGTGCCACGCCGCGCTCGCGCGGGTGGCCCCGCCCGTCGCGAAGAAGAAGGCGTCCTCGCCGCCGTAGCCAAACCCGCGGGCGACCACCCCCCGCACGCCGCCCTTGATCACTTTTTCCGGGTGCGGAAAAGCGACGCCGGCCGCGCGCACCTCCACGGGCGCCTGGCCCACGACCTCGGCCCAGCGCTCGCCCCTGGCGCCCGCGGCGCCGTACTCCCCCCCGTCCTCCACAGGGATCAGGTTGCGCTCGAGCGCGCCGACAAAGTCGCCGCAGTCGGACGAGCCAAACCATGCGCGGCAGGGCAAGACGAGCGCCTCGCGGTGCGGGCCGGACACCTCGACGCGGTCAAGAAACCACCCCTCGCCCGTGCCGCTGGTGCTCCCGGGGGCGCGCTGCACGCGCACGCGCCGCAGCTGGCCGATGTCGCGGTCGAGCGCGAGCTCGAGCGCGACGGCCGTCGCGCGCGCGAGGCCGCTGTCGCCCTCGTCCGACTCGCCGACGGGGACCGTCGGGGAGGCGCCTTTCGATCCGACGAGCTGCAGCGTCACGGGCGCGTGGGTGCCGGCGCCGCGCACGTTGCCCGTGATGACGGAGAGGCGCCACCGGTAGGGCGGGCCCTCGGGCACCTCGAGCAGCTCCCTCGGCGCCGGGGGGGCGGCGGCGGCGGCGGCGGCAGCGGCGTGGCGGGCGCGGGCGTCGCCAAAGTCGGGCCCGCGGCGGCCGCGCGAGGGCCGGTCGGCCGACGGCGAGGGGGACGAGGGCGGGGGGGGGCGGGGGGCGTCGTGGTCGTGGACGGGGGATGCCTGGTCGGGGGACTCGTTGACGACGGCGGCGCTGTAGTGGCGCGTTTGGTGGTGGTCGGGGTGCCGCCGCAGGGGGGGGCCAAAGAGCAAGGACGGGGAGGCGGCCGCTGGCGACCACGCGTGCTGCTGCTGCTGCTGCCGCCGCCGCCGCCCGTTTCGCCGCCGCTGCGCGTCTGCCGCGTCTGGCTCCGTCGCCGCGCCTGCCGCTGCCGCCCCGTGAGGGCGGTGCGCCTGCCTCTCCGCCCACGCCGCCGGCCACCCGCGTGCGTCGCCGGCGTGCTGCTGCGCCGAGCGCGCGCGTGCGCCCCCGTCGTCGCCCAGAGGCCCACCACGCTCAAGCGCTTCGGAGGAGGGCTTTTGGTTGGTAACAACCCCGTCGTCGGCCCTCCCGCCGCGGCAGCCCGCCAGCGCCGCCGATGATGCGCGCGCGGGCTCCTGCGCCGCGCCCGCCGCCGCGACCCGCCGCAGCAGGAGCGCCAGGCGGGCGCCGCCGCGGAGGGGCGGCGCGGCCATCACCAAAGTGCCACGATGATGATGAAAAGAAAAAAAGGGTTTGGGCTCTTCGTCGGCCCTCTCTTTATGGGTGGGTAAGTGTGGGCGTGTGAGTGTGAGTGTGTGTGTGTGTGTGTGTGTGTGTGGTCAGGCGGGCAACGGCGAGGTGGAAGATGGCAGCGCGTAGGCCGCGTGCGACAGAATTTCATGTAGGTGCCGTGTCCGGCGCCGGCCTCGGGACGCTGCGCGGGCGAGCGGCGGCGGGAGCGGTGCGCGGCGGCGCTGGTTTTTTTTCAGATTTCGTATCGTGCGCTCCCGACACATACAGACAAGACTACCTGTCCTTCTTCTCGCCGGGCTGCTGCTCCTCCTGCTCCTCCTCCTCCCCATCCTCGTCCCCGGCCGCGGGCTTGCGGCGGCGCACTGCGACACCCGCGCCCGCCGTCGCCGTCGCCGCCGCGCTCCCGCTCGCCACCGCCGCCCCCTCGCCCTCTGTCACCGCCGGCGCCGGCGCCGCAGCAATCGCCGCCGCCCCGCCCCCCGCCCCCGCCGCGAGCAGCTTCTCCGCCGCCTCCCTCTCGCGCCGCTCCAGGTCCTCCGCCGAGAAGCCAAACTCGTTGGCGCGCTTGGGGTCCACGCGGTAGATCCACCGCTGGTAGAGGTAGACGAGGAAGACGACGTCGTCGCGGAACACGCTCAGCCGGTGCAGCAGCGGCATCTTGATGACGAATGCGAAGAGGTCGTCGATGATGGTGTTGAGGAACTTGTACGTCATCTGGCGCCAGGGCAGGTGCGCCACGCTCTGGAGCTTGTAGTTGAGGTAGAGCTGCGGGCACATGAGGATGAAGCCAAAGGCGTAGACGGCGCCGACGAGCGAGCCGAGCGCCCACGAGTACCAAGAGCGGTGGCTCTCGTAGACAAGGGCGTAGATCGAGTAGCCGGCGACCAGCGGCAGCAGCACGTACGACAGGTAGCGCATGGCCACCTCGTCGTGCTTGCGCGTGTCCGACCGGCCGTAGGAGGCGCGGTCGCGGATGGTCAGCGGCGGAAAGCTGCCGAGCGGCCGCAGCTCGACGTCGAAGGCCTTTGTGATCTTCCAAAATTCGATGGCGGTGCCCGCGCCTGCGCTGAGCAGCACGACCATGCTCGTGTCGTTGTCCAGCAGGTAGAGGAAGATCACGAGCTGCGAGAAGGCGTTGAGCAGGACGCTGCGCGCGGAGAGCCCTTCGAGCGACTTGTTCTCGCGCCAGAAGCCGATGTCGTTCTTGAACGCGAGGAAGTCGAAGACCGAGTGAAGCAAGGAGACGGCCATCGTGATGGCAAGCAGGAAAGGGTTGCCTTCCAAAAATATGCGCTTGATGTCGTCCGACTCGCCCTCCTGCGACAGTCCCGCGCCGACCTGCATCTTGAACGACGCCTCCATCTGCGTGAAGATCTGCATGCGCCAGAAGGAGAGGGGCGCGAGCGAGAGAAAGAGCGTGGCGGCGGGCACGTCGCCGGCGAGCACCCGAGCGCGCAGGGCCTCGAGCGCCGCGCGCCCCTCCTCGGTGGCCGGCGGCGCGTCCGGGTCGTCGTCGTCGGCGTCGGCGTCGGCGTCGGCGTCAGAGGCCGAAGCCGAGGCGGGGGCCGTGGCGGGCAGGTGGAGGGCGACCAGGGGGGCGGAAGCGTGCTCGAGCGCCTCGGTCATGTTGCCGCGCAGCGGCGGCAGCATGAGCGGAGGGGCGGGTTCGGCGGCGGCGGCGGCGGCGGCGTCGGCGTCCCCCTCCTCCCCGCCGCTCGCCGCCGCCGTCAGAGCCGGCCCCCCGCCCACCCACGACGCGTTGAGCGGATGCATGCCGTCGCGCAGCTGCCAGAAGTCGTCGAACCACAGCCAGGGCAGCAGCCCCGCGCCGTCCGACGTCAGCAGCGCGTGCGGCGCCAGCGGCGCGGGGATGCCGCCGCGCGGGTAGGCCTGGAAGTGGTCTACCATGGCGACGCCGACGCCCGGGCGCAGGAAGGGGACGATCTCGCGGGGCCGGCCGAGCAGCGAGGCCGCGGACAGGGAGGAGGCGCCCTTCTTGGCCTTTTTGTCCTTTTTAACCGGGGGGCGGATGCCCCCGACGGCGCCGCCGGTCGCGGCGTCGCCGCCGAGCAGGTTGACGCCCGTCTTGTTCCTCGGGCGCGGCAGGTGGGCGACGAGGTCTTTTGTTTTGTTTTGTTTTGAGTTTTTTGTTTGTTTGTTTGATTGTTGTTTGAGGGGGCGTTGCGATGGTCGGATGGAGGGGGGAAAAGGGGGGGGAGGGGGGGGAATGGCGGGGAGAGAGGGGTGTGAGCGAGAGAGAGACGAGAGGCGAGAGAGAGCGCGGCGGGGGCGCGCGACGCTCCCTCTTCTTTCCCAAAAGACCCAACAGGAGGAGCAGCAGAGGGACTCAACTGTACACCTTGCCAAAGCTCGCGTCCTCCTGCCCGCCGCCCTCGCCGTCCGGACCCACCGCGCTCGCCGCCCTGCGGAACGCCACGTGCAGGTACAGGCCGGAGCTGTTGCCGGCGACCGCGGGAGAGGGCACGTAGCGGAGCACGCGGCGGCGGCCCGGCGGCGCGCCGGCGGCGGCGCCGGCACCAGCGGCGCCGACGGCGGCGTCGGGCGCGGCGAGCGGCACGTCGCGCTCGACCCACACGAGGCGCGCCCCCGCCCGGTCCGCCGGCAGGAGCGGGCTCTCGGACAGGTAGGCCCGCATGTCGAGCAGGTCTCCCCGCCGGTAGACGGGCGACGCGTACCCGGGCGTCGCGATCGTCGTGCCATTGGCCGAGAGCGCCGAGGAGCCCCCTGACGCCGCTGGCTTGTTGAACGAGCGCATCATGTACCACATGACGCCGAAGCGCAGCACCGTGCCCAGCATGGACTGGAGGCCGCCGGCGGCGGCGGCGGGGGCGTTGGCGCCCCCGGCCGCGGCGGCCGCGGGGCCGGGGACGCCCGCGCGCGGGCCGCGGCGCACGACGCCATTCACCATGTCTCGGGGAGGGCGGTTTCTTTTCGCGATCGCCTGGTTCTTCCCGATCGTCTGAAGGTGGTTGGAGGCGTACACACAGTTGCGATCGGGTCAAGAATGGGAGGGTCGTGTGTGCTGTAAGAAGATGATAATTGATCTCCGGCGTGCGCGCGCACACGAGGAGGAGGGAGGACAAGAAAAGGGCGCGCGCGGTGGGCGGGCGGCGCTCGAAAGAAACTGAAAAAAAACCTATCGAATTTAGATTAGGGTTGGCCGCCAAAAGCAGGGGCGAGAGAAGAGTACGACTGGGGGTATGTCGGATGAAGGGCATCGGGGCGGACAGGAGGAATGGGCTCCGTGAAAGCGCGCGCGAGGGACGAGCGCGCGGCTAGAAGAAAAGGGGGGGTGCGCGCGCCCATGCGCGCGGATTAAAAAAAAAAAAGACACGGAAAAAAAAGAGAACGCGCCCGCGCCATCTGTCTCCTCTCTCCATATCACCGCCGCATCCGCTGCCCCCCCCCCCCCCCCCCCCCCCCCCCCCCCCCCCCCCCCCCCCCCCCCCCCCCCCCCCCCCCCCCCCCCCCCCCCC
>Ga0209390_10002923_pt1 | contig 28756 bp, 5 predicted proteins | sample BON01_FD_187212 | JGI IMG/M metagenome (GOLD analysis project Ga0209390, IMG submission 187212) | Freshwater microbial communities from Lake Bonney liftoff mats and glacier meltwater in Antarctica - BON-01 (SPAdes) (version 2) | ecosystem: Environmental > Aquatic > Freshwater > Ice > Glacier...
CGAAAGGTCATTATGCCAGAATGATTTAAATAATAATATAAAATATTTTTATTTTATTATAACTTCCTCCCTTACACCGTTGATTGCAGATTTTTACGACCCATCAGAGACTTTTCGAATAGGGTCTAGCTTGGTTGGTTTTCCGATTGATGCTGTAGAGGTGCCCACGGTTCAAAACTTTTTTGCCGGAATCGGCGCCCATGCTGCTTTGAAAATCTATCGCATGGTGAATGGTCGCTGGAACCTAATCACTTCCCCTGCGTCGACATTGATGGAACGGGGGCACGCGTATTGGATATATAGTGAAGGCGCTTCCTCATATGCAGGTCCTTTGGCGGTTCAATTTCGAGCGGAATCGGTTGGAGGACTCGTTTATACGCTCAATAGTGGCGCTCAAGCGCTGACACTTTCCAATGTCTCACCGTATCCTCAGCAATTAACCCTAAGTCTAGTTGCAGGCGCAACAGGTCAAATCCCGCTCGCATATGTTGTTCCTGAGTTAAATGGAGCGGGCGGTGCTATCGCGACGACGTCAGTTCCCTTTTCTGATACGTTGACGATTGCTGCGCTCGAGCCTGATGAGACGCTCACTATTCAACTGGAAGTGATCCAATCCAAAGTGACTCAATCGTTAATGGGGACTACTTTGGTTATTACTTCTGATGCGGGTCCTCGCATTGAAGTGCCAATCGTTAGTGTCCGCTTGGATTTGGAGTCCTCCCAGTAACCTTGAGCCATCATGAGATTTGAATTTGGACACTACCGCCTAGCTCTCAATTTTCCTTTATTTACTATGCACCGTTTAATCAAGCCCTCTCTCTGCCTATCGCTTTTTGCGTTAAGCATGCAGTTCAGTTTCGCGGTGCATCCTTCTCGCGGCCTATGGGTCGGAGAGGTGACGTTAGACGCGGTGAATGAAGCGACTGGGGCGGTCGGCGATTCGAATACCTACGAGTTCTCAGATCCGGCGATTCCAACGCCGACATCGGATGCCGCCTATTTAAGGCTCATTTTGCATGTCAACGGTGCCGGGCAAGTGCAGTTGCTCAAAAGCGTCGCGATTGCATCAACCGGTACGCTCAGTAATGGTAATGCCGACTTAGTGCTGATTACAGATCCTCTGCTTTATTCCAGTTACGGTGGAATCGCAAAGCGTGTAGCGAGTGCATTTTATGATTTTGGTGATGCACAAGCAGTGGCTGCTGTGCAAACACTCGTTGATACGGCAACGAATACGGCGGTGGCGCAAGCGCTCCTTGGGACATCCGAGGCGACCATTCGTTCGAATATCCAAACCCAGATAGATGATTTGATTGAGGCTGCCAACGTGGAGGCGGCCTATTTAGACCGAGGCACCAATGCGAATTCATTTATTACGACTGGATTTTTCACACTTTCCGAGGTGGACGTGATCGCAGACGCCGTGGTGAGTGCGCTCGATGGAATCTATACTGTGGAGAGTTTTGAGTACGATGGCTCGAACACGTATTCACCATTTCCCGGCGATCCGCTTCCGGGGAGTCAGTTTGCGGCAGTCGTCGCCAATGCCTTCGCTTTAAAGACAGCGTCTTTTTATGGTGATACACGCGGGATCGACGCGATTGTGAACCTTGTGTTGAATGCAGCTATTGCGGCAGACGCATTGCCCAGTGGTTCCACAGAGCCTGAAAGGCAGGCCGTTGCCCGTCTTGCTACACAAGCGGCCTGGTATAACGCGGCGGATGTGGACCAAGGGTATAATCGTTTCCTGGCGAGCGCTGCTTATTCAACTTTGCCTAATGCGATTTTAAGTGAGGCCGTGCTTGCAGCTGTGGAAGCGCAAGCACTGGGGCAGTCCGAAGCAGAGATTCAAGCATCAGTGGGGGATGCATTGTTGCTATTGCCTGCAGTTCAATCGGCTTATGTGGGAGCTCAGACAGTTCTAAGCCAATCGCTGAATGATGATCCACGTGCGCGTTTGGCAGTGGATTCCATCCTGTTGGCCGCCCAGCAATCGGCTGCGGCTCAAGTCTCGGTTAGCACGGAGATCAGTCTATTGACCAATATCGTGGCTCAGGCTTTGGAGGATCGCTTTAACGCGGTCGAGCCCGGCGCGATCTTTGCCACTACACCCTCGGATGCTTACAATGATTTCGTCCTCGATTCCGATTTTATTGCTGCCGCATCGACTGCCGCATCGACCGCTGCTTCGGAAGCGGCATATCAGTATGCTGCGGGTGTGACGGATTCAGGGGATTTAAGGAAATTGACTGTTAATGCCGTTTCTAAGGCACTCGTGGGGATCAGGAACAATGCGGCGGCCCTACCGATGAATCAAGTGACGCTCAATGGTGAGTTAGCCGTCGGTGAAGCGATCAATGGTGAGTTTTATCTCCCTGCACTCGCACCGAGTAATCCCTTTATGCATCGAATGCACCCAGACCACACTGAAGGAATCGCGATCACTCGGCGTATACAGCTGATTGTCGATAGTGATGGGCCAACTCAAGCCAGCTATGGTGTCAGCTTACTCACTGGCACCTATGAAGAGGAGATTTTCGGGCTACATAAGCCACTAGGATCCAGTCAAGACATCGGTTTGAAAACGCAGGGACGGTTCACGCTGAACCGCCTCACATTAGCCGACTCTTTAAATTTCTAATCGCCCCCGACCTTATACCAAAGATCGCAGATTTCTCATGAAAAAAGCTCTCACTAGCCTCACCTTCCTTCTCCTTCTTAACGTCTTAGCCCATGCGCAGAACCCGGAGATTTTCCTCAAAGCCGTTGAAGCCGAATTTCAATTCGCTGACATGAGTCAAGATGCGAGTGGTAACACGTACATCGTTGGCCGAAACGGAGGGAGCACGACCGTTAAGAAGTATGACAGTGCTGGTCTTATGGTGCGTGAGCAGACCTTTACCGCAATTTCGAGCCCAGTCGCCGCAGACGTGGGAAGTGATGGTTATCTCTATATTGCTGGAGGGCAAAATATAAAGCGCCTCTCAACCTCTGACCTATCCATTGATTCGGGTGTCTTTAATCTCTCAACGGCGAGCTTGAGCGACATGAGTATTCGCGATATCGTTTACAATTCGTTTAACGATAAGGTCGTTATCGGTGTACAAAACCCCGAAACACGTTGGGCTCGTGTTATTACGGTAAACAGTGATTTGAGTGGCACTGGTTTAGTGGTGCCCATTTTGGAATTGGGAGTTTCAGGTGGTGGCGGTGTGACTGTGCGCGGGATGAGTGTGGATGATTCGGGTAATGTTTACATGGTTGGTGAGAGTTGTGATTCTGTTTCCGCAGGCTATGATGCGAACCGTGGTTATATCGTAAAGCATGCTCCGGATGGTACTTACAAAGTGGTGACTTTGTCGGGTATCAATGATGCCTTTGAAGTGCTTTATACGAATGGGTGGGTCTATACATTAGGTCTGAATGCCTCCAACACTGATCGCGTTACGGTGATGCGTATTGATACGACACTGGGCGGAACCGCTACCTCTCTCGCGAATACCGCTTTCGATAATTTCTTTTATGTGAAGAATGCAGACTACAGTGGTCTGGAAAATGACTCTGATGGCAAAAAAGAGAAGTTCAGTTTGTCGGCCGATGCCTTGGACAATATTTTTGTTTCCGGCTATACAGTTAATGGCACCACTGAGTTCTATTTGGCAGACGATACCAAGGTGCATACAATCGCGAGTACGAGCGAAGCGGCTTACATTCTTAAGTTAAATAGCAGCTTCGAATATACTTGGATTAAGACACCTATTCAAAGTCCGTTTTCAACCTTGGGTTCAATCATGCGGATCGCTTGGGATGGCGTGAATCGCCGTCTCTGGTGGGCTGGTAGCTTTAGCGGCGATTATGGCATCAGTATGCAGGATGGGAGCGATGCCAGTAGTTTACGTACGCTTTCTCAGGATAATGTTACCCAAGGTTTTGTTGCCGTATTGGAAGAGGACGGAGCCTTTACCCAGATCGTCGATTTCACCCTGCTGACTGATTGGGGCGAGGATCGTGTGACTTTGAACGGCAAAAAGTTTGGCAGTAAAGGAGCCACGTTTAAAGTGATTCTGAACTCGGAAATCACGGTTCAAACCCCACGCGAAATCTATCGCTGGACCAACGGCAATGGCACGACCGTTGAGACTGACAATGTCGAAGCAAATCAAAATGTGATTGATAATGCGGATACCCAGTATTCGTTCCTTAACTTTTCCGTTAATAGCGTTGTCGAGGCAAGTAGTGCGACCAGTTACTCGTTTACTTTAGCCGAATCGACAATTGTCCAACTCGAGTGGTTGGTGAGCTATGCCTTGGTGGTGGATTCTGATTTTGCCAACACGGCGAGCCGCGCAACGATTCCAGGTGGCGGATTGTTTGTTGAGCCATTAACCTCACCTGCGGCAGGCTTACCATCTCCAGCGGTAGGCAAGCATTGGATCGAGAAAGATACCCCACTCTCTTTGACGATTAATGGCTATGAAAATGATTTATCTGCGGAAGGTGGATTAAAAATTCGTTACGTTCCTTATGCTTATTCTGCAACGGGTTCTTTTGCTCAGCAGGTCGCTGCCTCCGGTGCGTTTGATACCATTGCCGCTGTGCAGCAATTGGATGAGTTTACCATGTCCGGACCGGCTTCGGTTACTTATGCATGGAAATTACAATATGGGGTTGAAATTCGTGCGACTGATCCTTCTGCAGATTCACAGATGCTGGTGGAGTATGTGCGTGACTTTGATGGTCCGGGCGATCAGGCGTCTGAGGAAGGCTCAGGAGTGCATTGGTATGATGATGGCACAACGGTTCGTATTGCCGCGCCGCTGACATTGGATTTCCAATCCGGGCCACAGTCGATCAAAGGCTGGCTGGGAGGTGATAATTACATCTTCAGTCCTGGCGAAGGTTCCTTTAGCGATTCATTGACTGATCTGTTCACTACGGAGCAGGAAGATAATGGATTCCTTATTTTCGATTACAACGGTTCACCGTATGCAGGCCGAGAAGTTAAGCTGGAGCGTCCTGCTCGTGTGATTTGGAGCTACGGCGATAAAGTGATTTTTAAAACTGTCGCGGTGACCGATTATATTTCCTTTACTGCGGCTGAAATTGCGAGCTACGGCTTGAAAGTCGGACAGGAACCGACTTTAGATGCACCTGAAATCGATCCCACCGCGGGGACAGGCGATATTCCCACCACCGATGATTATATTTGGGATCCCGTTGCGAAGAAGTTTTTCCCGGTTCGAGTGGTCGAGATGGATCTAAAGTGGGCGACAGATAGTGGAAATCCAGCGCCTGTGAAACTTACAGTGGTCTGGCCTCAAGCCGATTATAAGCACATCGCCAATACCCCTGGAGTTTCCTTGATTCCTCATCCTCCAGCAGGACAGCCCGATGATCTCATCTTCCAGAGCATCGCCTACACGAATGCCGCCGGTGGGGTAAATGATGACGAAGAGTTTACCGCAACGCAGCCTGGTCGCAGTGTCTTGGAGTTCAATCGCATTACATCTCCAGGTCGTGGTGGAGTCGCGCAGAGTGTGGTCGAGATTAAGATTGTGCAAACCTCGCTGTGGAATACCAACTTAGGCTCGCCAGTGCCTGCAACCATTGGCCAAAAGATAACCAGCTTAGCTGACTTGGCAGGTTTGGGCACGGGGTATGTATTCTTCGAGAAAGCGAGTTACAATCCATATATTTATGATAGCAGTCGCTTTATCGGCGAGGCGCTTTGGCATGCTTCCGTGCCACCAGGGCCGATCATTCCAGTGAATCGCTTGCCACTCGTTAGTCCGCAGGCAAAAAATGAATTCGTAGTCGTTTGGTATGATAACCCTTTGCTAAATGATCATATGCTATGGCCTTATACCGCGGTACGTTATCGTTCTGCGTGGCCGACGAGCGAAACAGATGGGCTAGGCCGTATCTTGATGTCCAGTGGCTTTGGCAGTGAGAGTGTCGCAGTGAATGGTAGTGATCAATCGATCATCTATGGTGAGGCTCCGACGACTTTTGATCCTGCCCGCTTCGAGCAAGTATCGATCTATAATCAGCCAGATAGAAATGCGGCTGGTTATAATCCGAATGAGGAACACGCACTAATGGCTCCTTCGCTGCGCTATGCGTCTGTCGCACCGCGGCCACTTGCTGCATATGCCATGCGTGAAAACGATTTGAACATCTCTTCTGGCTCAGGCTTCACCTCACAGCCTTTTGTCTTGGTTCAATATTTGGACAAGTCCGTAAACGAGTTCAAAATGAAGGTCTACAATGTTGCTCGTCAGGATGTGGTGAATTATCCAAATGGCTTCAACGTGGCGATGAAGGCTGGGGAACCGGTGATACCATTTTATCCGATTGGAGTCGTCAGTGGGGCAACGCTTTGTGAAAGCAGCTACGCCAAAGAAGGCGACGCGACTCAACTGACATTTTGGAAGGATCATAAGAATACTGCATGGGCGGTATCTGGAGATGGTGCCTTCAGTGAATATTTCTACTACCCATTGAGTCCTGATTTCGCATGGCCGGATGGAACTAAGTCCGTTGGAGATTGTGTTGCTTGGTTGCCAAATTCAGGCACTGATAAAAACCGCACTGCGTTTGGCATCAATTATGATTTACCGACGCAGACTCCATTGGCTCAAGGTGTTGCCTACACCACCGCATGGCCGGTAGATGTGCCGATTATGAAGGTCGGGGAAACGCTCACCTTTGCCGGTGGCGAATATGCTGCCGACAATCCGGGAGTCGATGGACTTCCAGGTGTCTTAGCTTGGGGCGCAGGTGAGGTTATCTACGACGATCTGAATCCAGACATGCGTGAAGGTTCGACCAATCAAGATGGTAAGACATTTGAGAATTACACATGTCGTTTAATTTCAGCACTCGAAGAGCGTCGTGTTGATTTAATTATCGCGGACTTCCCAGACGAATTGAAGCCAGCCACTGGCCGCACTGACGTCGATGGCACGATTTATAAATTCGCCGATCTGTCTTCTTCACTTAAGAAGCGTATTTTCTACGATCCGTTGACAGGCGAACTTGGCATAAAGGGGTTCATCAATGATAAGGATATCGGTGCGACTACACTGACCGCAGCTCCGCCTGCAGTTTATGTGCTTGAGCCAAATATTTTGACTGAGGCTGAGTATAAAGAACTTAAGGGCACAGATCCGGATAGTCCGTTTGTTGATATAAGTGGAAACACGAAGTGGACGACAGCGGTGGACAAGCTTTACACATTAAGCCGAAATCCGAATCAGCTGAGTAGCACGCGTCGCACAGCAGGTGGTGGCTATACTGCAGGTCTTCAAGTTCGCGATTCGAACATTGCTGAAGCAGAAGCTTATCAAGCTCTGGGACCTGGCCTTGCTCTAGTTGCAAATCCAGGCTTCTTAGACCCGAACGATTCTACGCTGCCTGATGTAAGTTACGTCACTCTCGCGGAAAACAATGATCCGAATTTGGGTGGTTCTCCAGTTACTTTACATATCATTAAGATCGATCGTCGTGAGCGCTATCGTGGCGCTATCAAAATTGTGCTTTCTGATAATGTTTTTGATGAGAATATTATCTTACGTCACACTGGTGACTTTGGTGCGAATGCCGATGATCTGGTCTTCGACTGGTGGTATCGTGTCGAAGACGGCACCGAAGCATTACCGCCGGATCAAATTCCTGCGGGCACGACGAATCCATGGAAGCTGTTCGCAGATCCTTCAGGGAAGAAGGGGAAAGATTTCTATCAATTAAAGTTAAAGGGGAACCCACAAGCACCCGAACTCTTGCTGGCGGATTCACTTTGGTTCGTGCGTTATCGTCACAAAGACGAAGCACCGAATAATCCGATTACTTGGCAACGCACACCTAAAATCCCATTCGAGTGGGCTGGTGCTGGAAATTCGACACCAAACGATTTGGATGGCGACGGCATTCCCAACTACCAGGCACAGTTGGCTCAAGGATGGGTGAAGCGTGTGCTCGATGCCGTGAATCCGTATGAAGCACGTATCCGTGATTTCACCGGTGATGCGCCTGCGACCTATGCGAGCATGATTCGTCAATTCGGTCAGCGTTACGAAGGCCCGGTTGCTCTGAATCCCGATAAGAATGTCATTGAGAATGTCGGCTTGATTGAATTGTATTCGACCGTGCTCGATCGAGCACGTGACCTGAGTATCGATCTTTCGACTCCAGTCTCGACTCCGGGGATTACCAATGCATTGCAATTGGCTTCGACCCGCTTGGCAGATTTCTACATGTTGCTAGGTAATGAGGCATACTCCGATGCCCAGGATCCAATGATCGGTTTCCCCACCGAAGATTCTGAATATGGAAGCTTAGCGACAACAGTCTTTACCTTCCAAAACCAGTTAAGTTCGAAGATGGACGAAGAGTTGGGACTGCTCCGCGGTGTTTACGACTACAAGGCACGTCCGGTCTACAACCGTTTATTCTGGAATTTCACCAAGGGTGAAGGCGAAGCCGCCTATGCCTTTTCTTATAACATCTCCGATGTGACTTTAGATGGCTTTATTGATGAAGACGATGCAATGGTGCTGTATCCGCAAGGCCATGGTGATGCATGGGGCCATTATCTGACTGCAATCCGTAGTCAATATGAGCTACTGGCACACCCATACTTTAATTGGGTGTCTCGTTCAGAACTCTATAGCTTACAAGACATCGTATTTGATGTAGACTTCTTGGACGAACGTAAGTTTGCGCAAGTTGCCGCGGCAAAGGCTAAGACCGGAGCTGAAATCGTGCAGCTGACCTATCGCGATCGTTATGTCGCAGATCCAGAGTCACAGTGGCAAGGGTATACCGATACAGACTCAAAACGTGCTTGGGGGGTTGAAGGTTGGGCTCGCCGTGCGGGTCAAGGCGCTTACTTTGACTGGGTCACTGCCAATGCCTTGATCCCATCGGAACATCCGAATTCCAGCTATACTGGGATCAAGAAAGTGGATCGCACTACGGTGAAGGATATCGCGGTGATCTCTGCTAACATGAATACGATTCAGCAGGTCTACGAAGATGCGAATGATGGATATAATCCACTCGGTATCGCGGGTAATACCGTGCCATTCGATATCGATCCTAGCTTGATGGAAGATGGCTCGACTCACTTTGAGCAAGTATATGAGCGTGCTGTCGCAGCGCTGGTCAATGCTGTGTATATCTTCGATCGTGCGAACTATGCGGAAAATATGTTACGCGATGTTGAGGATAACGAAATCGATTTCAGACGCACAGTGTTTGAAGAAGATAAGGGGTTCCGCAATGAGTTGATCGAAATCTTTGGCACTCCATACGCAGGAACCATTGGTTCTGGTAAAGCGTATCCTGCGGGTTACCAAGGCCCAGACACATCGCTTTACATGTATGTGGATCATCAAATTCGTGAAATTTCTACAGCTACGGTGCCTGGTGTGCCAGCGGGGTTCATTTCTGATATCGGAACCGACGGGCCTGTATTAGTTAGCAATGATGTCGATGGGTTGCGGGCGACGTACGCTTCGTCCTTCAGTAGTAATAATCCGAGTGACTGGTTTTCCTCTTTTGGTTCTGTAAACTATATTCAGACCGAGGCGGATGGCATTACCTTTGACATTACAGATGATGCGGCGACGGGCACCGCTCGTGTGCCGTTGACCAATATCGATCTTCCTATCCGTGCATCCGGTTATACCTTTGAAGCGCCTTACGGAGTCGACGGAGGTGAAGATTGGGGTGAACGTCAGTCTCCTGGCTTATTACAGTTGCACATTGCAAAGATGATCCAGCAAGAAGCTGAGTTGGCCAAGTCGATTGCGGCATGGGATGCGATGCAAGGCGAGATGGTGCGCAATATGCGCCTCGTCAATGCCCGGATTAGCCGCGATGAGGATATCCGTGCATTATTAGCTGGTAAGATTGCCAATAAGACTGTGCTTGGGGCGGCGATCATTGCACAGAATGCCGCTTCCGTGATAATGAATGAGGTGGGTGATTCGGTTGCCAAGATTGCGATTGCTGCGCCGGAGTTTATTCCCAAAAACTTGCCGACTGGTGGTCTTGCGATCTCACCAGGTGACGCGGCGGCTCCGGCCCGTGGTGCGATAAATCTGGCAGGTTCGATTACTTCTTCCGGGTTGGAAACCTCTGCGGTGGTGCTTGGCATCACGGCAGCTTCTACCGAGTTGTTGAAGGACTTGATCGATGAAGGTCTCGATTATGAGATCGATAAAAACGACCGGCTCTATGATTTGAAAGAAGCTTTGGTGGAATTGGAGAACTCTGTCGGCGACGAAGGTATTCTCCGGATTGAAGTTTACCGGGAACAAGAGGCACTTCGTGAACTCTCCCAAGAGTATAGAGCATTGTTACTTCGCGGAGCACGACTCATCGATTCACGAGAAGCCTATAATAAGCGCGTCGCCGAATTGGTGCAACGGAATCGCTATCATGATATGAGTTTCCGCGTCGCGCGTAACACCACACTGCAACGTTACCATGAAGCTTTCGACTTGGCTGCTCGTTATACCTATCTTGCCGCCAAAGCTTACGACTACGAAACCAATTTGCATCCTGATGATGCGGGTTCGGCTCAAGGCATGCTTGCTGACATTATCGGTGAACGCAGTCTCGGCCAAGTCCCTTACGGTGTGCCGACTTCCGGTAATGGTGGCCTGGCTGAGCACTTAGTGCGCATGAAGGCCAACTTCGATGTGCTCAAGGGACAACTTGGTTTGAATAACCCTCAGACAGAGACGGGACGTTTCTCCTTACGCCAAGAGTTGTTCCGCATTGCACCTGATGGAAATTCGGATGTTGCGTGGCAGGATGAGCTCGAAGCGGCAAAGGTTGATAACCTCTGGGATCTACCGGAGTTCCGTCGCTATTGTCGCCCGTTCGCTGCGTTCGATCCAAATGTTAGAGAGCCTGGAATCGTCATAGATTTCTCCTCCTACATCGCTTCCCGTAAGAACTTCTTCGGTAAGAACCTGGCTGGCGGTGATAATGCTTATGACCCGACGAACTTTGCGACTAAGGTCTTCTCGGTGGGCACGTGGTTTGAAGGCTACTTAAGCAGTGGCTTCGGGACTGGAACGGCTGAGTTGTCTCAGACTCCTCGTATCTATCTCATTCCGGTCGGTTCCGATGTTATGACGTATCCTTCGGATGATAATCTAGGCGTGCGTATGTGGAATGTGCTCGATCAAAAGATTCCTGTGCCATATCCGGTTCTCGAAACCAATCTCGATGATAACGCATGGCGTCCACTGGATACGCTCGGTGGCACCGAAGGCGATCTCCGCAAGTTCTCCAGTTTTCGTGCGTATCACGATAGTGGCTACTTCGATGAGAGTGAAATGACCTTTGACACTCGTTTGGTGGGGCGCTCCGTGTGGAACACACGTTGGCTGCTGATCATTCCAGGTAGCACCTTAAATGCGGATCCTGATGCGGGTCTTGAGACCTTTATCCAGAATATCAGCGATATTAAACTCTTCTTCCAGACCTATGGTTATTCTGGAAACTAATCGCATTGTCTTCTCACTTCTAGCTTTAGCCTTATGACTGCAATCACTAAGATTCTGACGACGCTGACCGTCGTATTCGCCTGTGGCTTCGCCACGCTCTCTGCGGCTACTGTGCCCGAACCCGAGACGATTCTCTACGGCAAGGTATTGCACCGAGCATATGGCAACGAGCACCGACTCGTCGAGGGCACGCTGGTGTGGACCTTACGCGATCAGAATGGGGTGGAATACACCTTCACGGCTGAGTTAGAAGACATTCAGGGAGTTTTTTCCTATAAGGTTTCAATCCCGCATCAGGCCTTATCAACTGGCTTGAATGTGGATCCGAATGTCATTCCTTTAGGCGTCGGTGAGAATACGTATGAGTTTGTCTCGATCACAGTCAATGGTGCGCCAGCGGCGATTCTTTGGTCGGAGGTCGACTTTCTTAGCTTGATTCAAAATTCACGCGCGGCCACGCACCGAATTGATTTGTTGGTTTCATTTGACCTTTTGGATACCGATGGCGATGGCATGCCGGATTGGTGGGAAAAGTTCTACGGGTTGGATTGGCAGACCCCGGATTCCGGTCTCGATACCGATGGTGATGGTTGGGGTAATTTGGAGGAATACCTCCGTGGCACAAACCCACTCGTCGATGATCGTGTACCGTCTCTGCAAACGCTGGAACTCGCTGCTTATGGCGAGTCGGACAATGGCGTTTGGCTTCGTGCGGTTGATTCCAACTCGACTGCAGATGAGTTGATCTATACAGTTACCAGTTTGCCTGCCGGCGGTTACTTGCACTTCATCGCTTCTTCCGAGAATAGCGATGCACCGGAAACAGTATTGAGCCTGGGGGCAACCTTCACTCAAGCACAATTGAATCTCGGGCAAGTGGCTTACCGTCACACCGATCCAACGACCACCGAAACCTCGTTCAAGGTTACTGTGGGCGACGGCTTGGCGACTTCTGCCGAAGCCGAAGTCTTGATCGATGTGTTCCCTCCGAGCCCGCTTTTGGCCTTGGATGAAACCACCGATATGATTCCTTTCTGGTGGCGTGAAGAAAACGTGGTTTTTGAAGCTTATTGGAACCTACGCGAAAATGTGATTAGTGGCGATTTGGTGGAGTCTGCCTTGCTTTATTTGATGGGGAAGAACTATGGCTGGACGCTCTGGGATGAGCGCTTACAAACGCTACCTGTTACTTTGCAAGCTGCGGTCTCTGGCTCGCACTTTATTCTAGGCGGTAGCGCTGATGACGTGCTCATTGGTAGCGCGCAGGGCGATATCCTTTCCGGTGGACTCGGCTCCGATATTCTTACTGGTGGTGAAGGAATGGATCTCTTTATCGTTGGTGATGAAGGCCTCGAAGTGATTACCGATTTCAATGTCTTGGAAGATGTCTTGGATATCAGCGACCTTTTGGTCGGGGAGTCCGGCAGTTTAGACAACTTCGTTTCGGTATCTGTTAATGGTGGCAATACAATCATCGGCATAGATCGAAATGGTGACGGTAGCGGGTATACTGATGCTAGCATCCGCCTCGAAGGCATCGCATTGAGCCACGACGACTTGCATCGTCTCTGGTCGCAAGGGCAATTACTGGCCGACGAGTTGCGCGGTTTCCCCTCGATTACAATTGAAGGCTGGCCGGACGTTGCGCTGGAAGAAGGCTACAGCACTGCCAATTTGATCTTGCGCCGCAATGGCCCAATTGACCAGGCGCTCGATGTTGGTCTTAGCGTGTCCGGTAGTGCAACTAACGGTGTCGACTATCGTTCGATTCCTGTGAGTGTCAGTTTTGTCGTGAATCAAAGCACTGCATCCGTTTTGGTCGAACCATATGTGGATGGTTCCAGTGAATATTTGGAGCAATTGATTTTGGAAGTCGCTGCTGGTTCGGGTTATGTCGTCGGCTTCGATGCTGTCGGCCAAATCTCGATTGCGGATGCGAAGCAACGCTTTGGTATTCGAGCGGTGGATGCATACGCGGTGGTTGGCGATACCGACAGCTATTTTCAGATCTATCGGCAAGGACCTAAGGATGGCTTTGTTGAGCTCTTGTTGACGATTGGAGGCACGGCGAAAAGTGGGCAAGATTTCACGGCTATTAGTAATTTGATTTCATTCAACAGTGGTCAATCCAGCCGACTGATAGCGGTGTCCGCGTTGTCAAATGGGGCATTGGGTTCCGGGGAAACCAGCCGGACTTTGACCCTTGGCATTCGCCCACCATTTGAAGATGAGTATGCGCTGGCTGCAGTTACCCAAGCGTCGATGCCCTTGCATTCCAGCCTAGCCGCCTTTGACGCATGGGTGGCCGAGGCTATTCCGGGTGGTAGTTTGATGACGACCGAAGAGCAACAAGTGGTGGCTTCACCACGCACGGGCCTGAAGGCACTGCTTGAATATGCGCTTTCTTATGGCTTAAACTTGGAAGATGGCGTGGATTCCGCGGAGCAGTCACAACTGTTGCCGCAGTTATTTCAAACCGCTCAGGGTATGGAAGTGCAATTCACGCAACGCCTGAATGACCCCAGTATTCAATACATTGTCGAGTGTTCCGACGATCTCAATGAATGGCATAGCGGCCCTGAGTATTTTGAGTCGGTCTCGCTTCCTGCATCCGAGGAAAATGCAGGACGTGTTCGTTACCGAGTGGTGGATCCGAATGGTGGCTTGGGCAATTGCTTCATCCGCGTTCGAGTCGAACTCATTAATTAGTCCTGAATGATTCCTCGAATGAAACGTATCCAAATCAATTGTCTGCTCGGCGTGGCTTTGGCCCTGCTGTGGGGGGGGTGCTCTTCGGATCCCGAAGTGACCGATCCGGTGGTGATTGAAGTGGGCACGCGGCAAGTTACACTGAGTGAGCTGCAAGCACAGATCGATTCTTTGAAACACAGCGGTTCGATGCTGCCTGAAGATTCAGAGCTCTTCATGGAGCGCTACATTGAGCGCCAAGTGGCTGTAGCGAAAGCTATGGAATTAGGCTTGGACAAAGACCCCGAGTTTCAGCGTCAATGGGAGAATCTCTTGATCGGTCGATTAGAGCAAAAACTGGTGCAGACTGAGTCCGTCACGCTCTCGGTCAGCTCAGAGGAGGTTGCCGAATACTACCAATCACAGATCGCGAGCTATACCACTCCGGCACAGGTGCACGTGGCATTGCTTTTCTTGCCTGTGCAGAAGTATATGGACGTTTCCGCTCGTGAGGCGCTGAAGGCTCGGTTAGAGAAAGCTCGTGAGCTAGCGATGGACTTACCTGCGGATACGCGTGGGTTTGGAGCCATGGCGTCTCAGTATTCCGAAGAGGGGACGAGTCGTTTCAAAGGGGGCGATATCGGTTGGCTCCAAGCTGGTGCGGGTAGTTACCGTTGGCCTTCAGTAGTGATTGACTCTGCCTTTACCCTGGCTGAAAACGGAGCACGTAGTGAAGTCATTGAAGCCGATGATGGTTATTATTTGCTAAAGTTGTTGGGTTCACGGCCCGAGAAAATCCGTGCTTTGGACGCCTCCCTTGAAGCCTCGATACAGAAGAAACTGTATCATAAGAAACGCGCGGCAGTGCAAGTGAGTGTGCGCAAGGATTGGGGAGATTCCGTGCCTGTAATCCGTCACTCCGAATATTTTTCACACCTCGATTTAACTCCACAGGCAGCGACCAGTCTGAGCGCTGCGCAGCCGCCGCTTTTGCCTAGACCCTAATTTTTTCAATCTTTCTGAATGAACATCATGTCCTTCTACCAAACTACTAAACGCTATACTTCCGCATTTCTGCTAACGCTGGGCTTGACCTTTCCCGCATTGACATACGGTGTCGCACCAACAGCGGTGAATGATACCGTGACTGGTAACGTGCTGGCGACTGGCAGTAAGGTCATTACTGAAGCTACGCTCATCAGTAATGATAGTGGAGATGGGATCGGAATTAAGAGTGTAACGACCCCGAGCACCAAAGGCGGCACAGTTGCTTGGGCCAACGGTGCTAAAACCGTGACTTACACTCCTGGAGCGACAACGGCAGCTTTTCAGGTTTTAGATGATTCGGAAACGACGACGGATACTTTTGTCTATACGCTTGAAGGCACCGGAGGAGCAGATGATACCGCAACGGTGACCGTTACGGTTGCAGGTGTGAATGATGCGCCGACTATTTCGATTACAAATACAAATTTAGCCACAAACGATAAGGCCATCACGAACGCTCCTTTCACGGGTGCCACCGTTGGTGATGTAGACGTTGAGAATGTCACTGTGACGGTCACTTTGACGCCAACTGCTGGGGGTAGTTTGACAAATCTAAATGGTTTTACGGAGGTCGGTTCTACACGCGTGTATTCATACACGGGAACGACTGCCAACGCACAGTCGAAGCTCAGAACTTTGAATTTTCTACCCGTAGAGAATCGAGTCGCTCCGGGCACTACAGAAAATATTACGCTCGCGGTGCAGGTTTCAGATACTGATCTAACTGCTTCTGATAGTCGGACGGTTGTGGTCACCTCACAAAACGATACGCCCACAATCACTAAACCTGCAAACTTTCAGATTAATGATGATGTTATACGTAATAATATCTTCTCTGCAGTGACATTGGCCGATCCGGATACAGGAGATTTTCTTGATGTCCGCATTAAGTTTGATGATCGTAAGGGCACGTTCAGCGGTAGTGGCATTACCAAAAGTGGGAGTAATGCTAATTCTTATATCACGTTGACCGCTGATCTGACGGTTGCCAATGCAAACTCCATCTTGCAGGCATTGGACTATACCCCGACGCCCAACCGCAAGCCAGTTGGACAAACCGAAGCAAACACTTTTGAGTTTCAAGTAAACGACACTACTGTCACCGCTTGGTCCGTGACGAGCACGCTCACTGTGAATGTGCTGTCGATTAACGAGCCGCCAGTTGTGCTTAAAAACACAGGTTCTTCCACGTTTAATGCTACGGCAGGCGCATCAGTCCAAACGATGAGTCAGGTGACCGTGACGGACCCGGATGTTGAGACTGCCGGCACTGGCGAAGGCACGGGTGAAAATTTCGTGGCGACGATTGTATTGAGTGGTGGGACGAGCAGTTCAGGCGCGATTGCGTCTTCATCATTCACACTCGCATCTACGAATACATATACTTATACCGCCAAAATAGCGGTTCTGCAACAAGCGATACAAGCCATTAACTTTATTGCGCCAAACGAAAATACTGCGATCACACTGACACTGACGGTGAAGGATTTGCAGAATGCGACTTCGACGCCGTTGATCATTACGGTCAATGTCTCGGTACCACAGCCGGGAATCTCCGGTTTGCAGGCGGGTCAAGAGTTATTTGATGACGGAGCCATTATACCATTTTCAACGGCTGTCTTTAACAGCTTTGGCACCCAGGATCGCACAGTTGAAGTTACTTTCGATGACAATGTGAAGGGAACTTTTGATATCTTGGGTCTCTTCGTGATCGATGATACCGGCAGTCGTATTTATCGGATGGTCGGCAATGCCGTAGAAGCGACGCAGGCTTTACAGAACTTACGTTTTAATCCAACAGAGAATCGTATCGTTGGTGCAAGTGAGATCGTTACATTCACGATCAAAGTGAAACCAGACGCTACATCGGCAGCGCTTAGCACCGACATCGTTTCTGTTACGGTTTATCCAGTCAATAACCCCCCTCGTATTAGTAGTGATAGCCCGGAACTGCGTGTCAATGATGATGCCGTTGGGACGACACCGTTTACGACAATTACACTGGCCGATGATGATGAAGGCGGCACACAGAATTTAACTGTAACTGTGAGTTTGGTTGGCCAAGACCCCACCACGGGAACGCCACTTGCGGGTGGTGGCACGCTTTCGATTCCCGATGCAGTGCTCGATGCTTTGATCGCATCGAATGATTTGCCGGGTGCAACGGTCATGTCTGATGTGTTTAATCAATTGGCTACACCAGCAGTGGATTCGTATCAGATCACGGGTAGTCCGGTTGTGGTGAATGCCTTACTGAATGGCATCGTCTTTACCCCTGAGGGAAGTCGTAACGCGCAGGATGAACGTGAAACTATTCGCTTTACTATTTTACTGGAAGATGGCGAAGGCGGCTCCGCTCAAGTTTCCGATATCACGGTGATTGTCACCTCAGTAAATGGGGCACCCGTTATTGCTGGTTTACCACCACTGAGTCAACAGCCTGATCCGGTTGCAGGTACCGTGAATGGCCCTGGTTTCACGGTATCCTTTCCATTTTCTGGACTGACAGTCACGGACGATGAAATCCCGAATCCATCCGGTGGCACAATGTCGGATACCTTGAGATTCCAAATTTTTATTGATGATGTGGCTAAGGGTAATTTAGTGCAGTCAGATACTTCACCTAGCACCGTTGCAATGCCAGGCTTTATTACTAACGATGTAGGGGCAAGCTATGAAATGACTGGCACCCCCGCACAACTGACGACTGCACTTCGACTACTGGAGTATCGCTTGAGTCAGACTTATCCGTTTACGTTGGCGGCTCCCGGAGCGACTACATTTACATTAAAGGCCACGGATTCACTACCAGCCGGGAATATCACGACGAAGCCGTATAGTATAGTCATTCGGCAGACTTCGGTTGCACATATCGTCACCAGCATCGGAGATTATACAGAACTCGAAACTGCAGTGGATGGTTCTTTGCGCCAGGCTCTCGAAAATGCGAATAATAATGACTTTATTATATTTGAATTTGAGCCGGGCGATTATCCTGCAGTGATTCGTCTAAAACGTGTGCTGGATGTTCAGAAAAATATTACAATTGTTGGAGCCGGGAAAACTCGTGTGACTATCAGTGGTGATACCGATGACAATGGCAGTGCGGATGTGCCATTGTTTTTTGTGAGCAATGGAGCACAGTTAACCTTAGACCATTTGAAGCTCGAGGATGGTTCTGCGGCATCTTATGGTGGTGCGGTCTCGGTTGAAGAAGACTCTGGATTAACTGCGCTCGATTGTAGTTTTATTGGCAATGAGGCAGGACAATATGGAGGTGCGATTGACGTTTACCTTGGCCGTCTACGAGTTGAGCGATGCTTGTTCCTTAATAACTCTGTGCTGGATTCAACCGCCCAGGGTGGTGGCGCGGTTTCTGTTTATACAGATGGTGAAGCATCGATCATTAACAGTACTTTTGTAGGCAATTTGCAGGGGAATGCCGGCGGCGCGGGAGGCGGTGCCATTTATGCTGAAAATAGTGATTTAAGTGGCTCCTTTATCCTGAAGGTAGAGCATTGCACATTTAAGGACAATTTGGACGAGGCAATCAGTGGTAGCGCGATTCTTTCCAGCGCTGCCTATATGACTGTTCAGGTGCGTAATAATATTTTCTCTGATCAACAAGGCGTGGTTCTTGATGTTTTGGGCGGAGGATTGTTCGACAGTCTCGGTGGTAATATTGCGACAGATGCGACATCGACCACCTACACCACTGGGGGGGCACCGCAGAGCATCGTTTTATTGGATAATGCAGACGATTTGGTGGCAGGTTCTACTCCTGTGGATCCACTCCTTGGGGCGCTGACTGATAATGGGGGCGCGACTATGACTTGTGCGATAGGCGCCGCGAGTCCAGCGGTTAACTATGCAGTGGCGGGGGCAACCATTGAAGATAAGTTTGTGACGGATCAACGGGGTGTATGGCGCAGTGGCACATATGATAGTGGTGCTTATGAGTATGATCGTTTTGCGCGAATGAACATTAATGAGATTTATCTCAGTAATGGCACTGATTCACAATTTATTGAGTTCTACAATCCGCGCGATTCTGAGTCACTAAATCTAGAGAACGTTAAACTCTATGTTGATGGCGTGCTCGCTTATACCTTAGGGAATCAAGATGTAGAACCTGGTAACGGGTTTGTTATTTATGATACTGTTTGGGAGGCTGGAGTGGAATTGGACGCCGAGAGAGGCACTTTGGTTTTGAAGACTGAACTGGAACAGACGCTGTTGACCGTAGACTATGTCGCGAACTTTTCGGATGCGACGGAAGCCCCAGCCCTGCTGGATATTACCGGACAGTCGATGACTCGTTATCCTGATTTTGAAGGCCCGTTCTTACCGCATCGACGTGTGATTGAACGTGTCACTGGTGTGAGTGGTGGTGATCTGAATAGCCCCGGGGACGATGTCACTGGGGCACCGCTCAATGGAGGCAATGCGCCACCACTGGCAATCGAAGATGATCTAGGTTATGCTGTTCTTGCGAACCAAACGTTGAATATTGATGTTTTAGGTAACGATATCGAGTTCGACCGGACTGATACGCTAAAGATAACTGCAATCCTACCTCTAAGCAGTGGCAGCGTCACTTACGATGACGATGCGGATGGGGAAGGTTCAAATTCGAATCTGACCGGAAGCTTTGTGGTCGCTCCAGTCGATCCCTTAGTTGCATCTCCAGTCAGTAGCCTGAGCCCGAATACGACAGTTGGTCCAGTCGCTGCATCGGTGCTTACGAATGTTACGGATGACGCGATTGTCTATGATCCAACTACATCGGATATTATGATTGCTCTCTCTGAAGGCGAAACAATCGTTGATGTATGGGCGTATTCGGTTTTGGACTTCGCCGGCACGATTAAGCATGACCGTGACCCACTCGGAGACGATGGCGATGCCGGAACCATACCTTCGAATGCGACTCGATTGGAGAACTTGGTTAAGGCGACGAGCTACTTCAATGTGACAATTACGGGCGTGAATGAGGCGCCGGTAGCTGGAGATGACAGTGCTGTAACTCAAGAGAACCAAGCGATTCGGTTCTTGGTGGACGAAGAGCTTCTTGCTCCAGCTCCATTTGCTTTCGGCGATTTAGATGCCAACTACGAGGACTTCGATGCGATGGGGAATCCGGTTGTCTTGAAGCCTGTCCTGCAAACGTTCTCTTTGCTCACTAATGATGATGACGTCGATAACGATAATGATAACGATGCGAGAGATGGTGGGCTCATCGATGATATTCCCACGATTGAAATCATTAATGTGCATAAAACTGCAACGACTGTTAATCAAGCGACTGCGTTAAGTGAGTTGGGTGCGACAGTGAGATTGGATATCCGATCAAATCGTATTGAAAGTAGTATTATTTACGATCCACGTTCCTCTGGGATCTTGAATAAGCTTCAGGCGGGTGAAATCGCGACGGATACATTCTACTATACCGTGCGCGACCAGCATGGGGCCACAGACGTTGCCCAGGTGAGTGTCGAAATTACCGGGGTGAATGACGTGCCAACTGCCAACAATGACATCGATATCTATGCCAGTGAAGATGAAACGCTGGTCATTACTAATGATAAGTTGCTGTCGAATGACACGGATCCTGATCAAGATCAGGATTTGGGATCCAATGATGATGCGCTGACTATTTTTAGTGTGGATGCCACGACCCAGTTTGGTGCGCTACTCTCGTTGAATGTCGCTAAGACTGAAATCACATTTGATCCCACCGGTATCGAGTTTTACGAGATTCTGGCTCGTAACGAAATTATCACCGATGAGTTTAAATACATCATTACTGATAGCAACGGTGGGCAGTCTGAGGCCACCGCCTTCATTGAGTTTGTCGGGCGTAATGATACACCAACCGCGGATGACGACCTATTGGAGATTGATGAAAACTCCATCACTTCTGTTCTTCCTGTCAATGGTCTGCTTGCGGATGACGAAGACATAGATATTAATGGCACATCACCTGATGATGATCCATGGGTTATCCCGCAGCGCGACTTGACGACGCCACTCGGAGCCGCGTTGACGATCAATGCAGATGGCAGCTATAGTTATGATGCGAATTCTGCCTTAATCGAAAGTCTTTTCGAGGGTGAGATTGTCGATGAGACTTATCCTTATATCATGACGGACAACAGTCGCACGTCTGCCTCGGATGATAACTATAAGATGGCTTCGAATAGTCAGGATATTGTCCTTCCTGTGCTTTCCAACGATGCTGTTGCTGGTAGTGTGCCCGTCGCAATTACAGCTTATGCAGATAATGGTGGTAGCAGCTTGATTATTGAAAGTACAAACCATGCATTGCGCGATGGCTTGTTGATTAAAGTCGAAGGTTATCAAGGAACGGGGAGCTACAATGGTGTTTATCCGATTTCATCGATCGACCGAGATCACTTTAGTATTCCTGTTGTGTTCGCCGATGATCCCGCGCCAACACGTGGGACTTGGCGTCCATGGTTTAAGATCACAAATCTGGGTGCCTCGGATAAGAACGGCAATTTTGCAATCAGTGCAGATGCACAAAGCATCATTTACACGCCTGCAGTTGATTTCTATGGCACGGAGACATTTACATATACCATTAAGGATGGCGCAGGTGCTCAGGATGTCGCTGTTGTAGAGCTGCTCGTGATTGAGCCCCCTTTCAATAGCGTCCTTTCAGCTGAAGAGGATGTTTTCAAGGTCTACCGCGATCAGGATCCTGTTATCGTTGATGTCCTAATCAACGATTTCACGCTTCCAGGTTTGGGCAGCGAATTGACGATTCTATCGGTGTCACCGGAAGGAGCTGGTTTAACAATTGTTAATGCAGGTAAGGCGCTCAGCTATCAACCAGCAGCGGCATTTACTGGTGATGAAAGTTTCACCTACACGGTGAGTGGAGGTGATGCCTCGACGACACAAGCGACAGTGACATTTAAGGTCGGCGAGCTTGAAGATTTCGTAACACCGAATCCGGATGCCTTCTTCGTTGTTACAGGTAGTAGTCATAACGATCTCGATGTCTTGGCCAATGATGCAAGCCTGCCAAACTTCCCTGTGACGCTGGAGCTGTTGGATGTGACTCCATCGGCAAGTGCAAATGCTACAGTGGTTGCCGGTAAGATTCGTTATACTCCGTCAGCAAGTATCATCGTGGGCACAGATAGTTTCACATATACAGTACGTGATGAGATCGGTAACGAGATCGTGCAAACGGCACAGGTTAAGGTCGTCGCGAATACGAGTAACTTCTACGCGATTGTAGATAACTATGTTGTTTGGGCGGGTGGTCCACAGGTGGAACTATCAGTCCTCTTGAATGATGGCGCGGTGGGTGCGAATAATAGCGAACTGACAATAACCAATTTGGGGCTGGATACGCAGGCACCACCAGATGTAGGTCGTGTGGCATATACTGGGGGTGCCATCTTTTATACGCCACCGAGCACAGTGCCAGTGGGTGGTATGGAATCGTTTACTTACGAAATTGGCGATGGCTCTGGTAGTTCGGAGCGCCGTGAAGCCCTGATTCAGGTAACGATTGTGGACGGCTATCCGACGCTTTTACCTGAAGATGATGCGTTCAGTGTGGCACGTGATGCGACTGCTCAAACTTTGGACGTCTTGAATAATGATGCGACTCACCCAGTTGTCGGCTGGCAATACACAATCGCGTCGGTCGGCGCGACTAGTCATGGCGGTTCGGTCAGCATTGTAGGTGGTGCAACTTTGAGTTATGTCCCAGCCGAAGGGTTCTATGGTATTGAGACCTTTGATTACACTGTCGAAGATGCCTTTGGCCAAAGCGAAGTTGCTACGGTTACCGTAATGGTTGGTATGCAAGTGACAGCGCCCGATGCGTACGTTGTGCTCGAAAATTCAGCCGACAATGGATTAACCGTTCTGACCAACGATGATTGGCTCAACCGCTATGCGGCTGACTACACGATCAGTTTGACCAGCACACCGGATCAAGGTGGCGCAGTCAGTATCGATGTCAGTGGTCCCAATAATCAGTTGCTCTACACGCCATTGGCAGACTTCGTTGGGCAAGAAAACTTTACGTATACTGTTATCGATTCGAGTGGTGGCACTGTCTCAGAAACGGTAACTGTCGAAGTGATTTCCGAAGAGAGCGATCGTGCGTTTGCTAACTTGGTCATTCGCGTGACAGGTGTGAATGATGCACCTGTCCTCGCTGGCACAGAAGGCGACGAGGTTACAGACAAGGAATCCACCTTCCCATTCGATACAGTCACACTGAGCGACGTTGATGAAGGGGGCGATCAAGAGCAAACCGTAACGATCAATTTCGACGAAAACCACGGCGAGCTCTATTCGGAAGACGTCCTTCTCGTTACTACTGGAGGTGAATATGTGATTGTCGGAACACCTTCCGAGGTAGTGGCTGCGCTGCTCTTAATTGAGTTTAGACCCTTCGAGAATTTAATTCCTTTCTTGAATCCTGGTTATTTCGACTCGGTCTTCACGCTGACAATCGATGACGGTTATTTGGTTACACTGATTCAGGATGATACCACGATTCGTGTATTCGCAGTGAATGATCCGCCCAATATTTCACCAGATGTTAGTTCAGACGTGGCGAACGATCTGTATGCGACTGAGGAGAACCAAGCCATTCGCTTGCTCTCAGATGCGACCTTGCTATCTAATGTGTTTAACTTCGGCGACCTGAATCCAGACTGGCAGGAGTTTGATGCGACGGGCGCTCCTGTAACCCTGTTGCCGGAGCTGCAAAGTCCGCACCTTCTGGATAATGATTTTGATGTTGATATCGATAACGACACAGATCCGCTGGATGGTGGCTCAGTCGATGTGATCCCCACAATCAAAATTGTGAGTGTGCATGAAACCGCCACTCCTGTAGATCAAGTTGCCGCAATGAGTGCCTTGGGTGCCACGGTTACTTTAGATATACGTGCGATTCGTGCGGAGACTAGTATCATCTATGATCCACGTTCATCTTCGATTCTCAATGCCTTGAGTGCTGGTGAAACCACTGTAGATACATTCTATTACACTGTCGTTGATCAACATGGTGCTGTTGATCAGGTGCTCGTCTCGATCACCGTCACTGGTGTCAATGACGTGCCGACCGCCAACGATGACGTTGGCTACGAATTAACTGAGGATGGCTCGATTATTATTTCAGGAGCTGAAATCCTCTCAAATGACACCGATCCCGATCAGGATACCAGTAATCCGGATGATGCGCCTGCGATTGTAAACTTCCCGGCCCTAAGTCTATTAGGGGCAACACTTGGATTCGATGGCACGGACATTAGCTACAATCCCGATGATATGGAGCAATACGAGTCACTGGCTCGTAATGAATTTATCACCGATTCGATTACCTACACCATCAGCGACGCTAACGGCGGCACTTCAATGGCTACGATCGAACTCGAAGTCGAAGGTCTCAACGATACTCCGGTCGCTGCAAATGATGCGCTCGCGATTGATGAGAACGACACGCAGACTCGCGATCGCGCCAGTGGCTTGATCTCGAATGACTCGGATGTCGATATGGGCATTGCTTTCAATGGCGGTGAGCCCAACGACGATCCCTGGATTCTACCTCAGCGTTCGCAAACATCGCCGCTCGGTGCAGCCTTCTATATCGAGACTGACGGTAGCTATCGTTACGATGCGAACTCCCGCACCATCGATAGCCTCTATGAAAACGAAATTGCGGTTGAGACCTTCCCCTACGTCATCATTGACAACAGCCGCCTCTCAGCTTCGCAAGACAGCTTTAAGGTGTCTGCTGACAGCGAAGGCGTGGTGTTGCCGGTTCTCTCCAACGATGATGTTGCGGGCAGCATTCCTGTATCCATTGAAGGATTCTCCGCTGATACCAATGATGCCAATATTGTAATTATTGAAAGCTTCGAGCACCCTCTTCGTGAAGGTATGCTCGCCTGGATTCAAGGGCACGACGGAGCAGGTGAATACAACGGAGTCTATCCTATTAGCGTCGTCGACCGCGATCACTTCAGTGTCGCGATCCCGTTTGTTAATGACACACCGGTTGCTCTCGGAACATGGCGCCCTTGGTTTGAAGTCACCGCTGTGGGTGAGACCGATCAAGGAGGTGTTGTTGAAATCAGTGGAGACGGACAATCCGTTCTCTACACTCCGCTAGGCGACTTCTATGGCAGCGAGCTATTTGAATATACGATCAAGGATGGTGTCGGTGGCCAGGATGTGGCCATTGTTGAACTCACCGTTCTTCAATCGCCGCTCAACACCGTTTTATCAGCGAGTGATGATCGCTTCCAGGTCGGGATGGGGGAGACCGCCGTTGAGGTCGACGTGCTTGTGAATGATAACATTCTGCCAGCATTAGGTAGTGCCTATTCGATCACGACAGTATCTGCCGGCAGTGCCGGTGGCAGCGTGACGATCTCTGCGGGTAGTGATACCTTGATTTACACACCGGTAAACACGACTTTCGTCGGGAGCGAAACCTTCACTTACGATGTAAGTGGCGGTGGTGCTTCCAGCACACAGGCGACGGTCACCTTTGACGTGATCGACCGTGAAGAATTCCTCGATTCATCACCGGATGCCTTCTTTGTTGTCGAAGACTCCACAGGCAATCTGCTGGATGTCGCCGCGAACGATGCGAGCCTTCCAAGCTTCCCCGTGAGCTTTGATGTGGTCGCAGTCTCCACGCCAACTTCCGGCAGTGCGAGCGTAGTGGGTGGCCAAGTTAGCTATACGCCAAATGCATCTTTTGTCGGACCCGATTCATTTACCTACACCATCCGTGATGCAAGTGGTGGCTATTCCATAGAAACAGTCGATGTTGAAGTGGTGCCTAATGTGGATAATTTCTACGCAAGGAATGACCATTACATCATCGTCGCAGGCACAGGGTACTATGTCTTACCTCTCCTCGCGAATGACGGCGCGACCGGTGCCAACAGCACTGCTTTGGAGGTCATTAATCTGGGGCTCGACACACAAGCTCCGCCAGATGGTAGTCGTGTGGATCTGACCGCAGGTGTAGTGACTTACACGGTGCCCGCAGGAGCCACCACCGAGGTGTTCAACTATGAGATTGATGATGGAACGAGTGAGCGCCGTGAAGCGATCATTACGATTACTGTTATCGATCAATTACCTACATTGCCGAATGCACTGGATGACGACTACCATGTCGCTAAGAACAGTGCCGACCATCGCCTCGATGTGCTGCTGAACGATCTCCCGCTGCCAAATGCAGGTTGGGCTTGGTCGATCACCTCGGTGGGCACACCGAATCAAGGCGCGTCGGTCACTATCGATGCCGCTGCTGCAGTTATCTACACTCCGGCCGAAGGCTTCTACGGGGTGGAAAGTTTTGACTACACCATCGAAGACGCATTCGGCGATTCGTCCACTGCGACGGTCACCGTTACGGTCGGCGCACAATTGACTGAGCCGGATGTCTACGTGGTGCTCGAAAATAGCACAGACAACGACCTCGCTGTCTTGGTCAACGATGACATTATCGAGCGTTTCCCATCTGATTATACGATCAGCCAAGTCAGCGCGACGAACCAAGGTGGTGCTGTTGCGATTGATGGTAGTGGCCCTAACAATCAGCTCCTTTACGCACCCGCCGCTGGCTTTATTGGTGAAGAAACATTCACCTACACGGTCATCGACAATACGGGCGATGAAATGTCGGAGACAGTTACAGTCGTCGTGCTCGAAGAAAATGCAGACCGCGACTTCGCAAACTTCGTTGTCACACTGACTGGTATCAACGATATCACCAATATCGCGAATACTCCCGATGGTAGCACTACAGATAAGCTCTCAGTGAAACCGTTCCCAAGTGTGGTCGTCACTGATCTCGACGAAGATGACCTGCAGGATCAAATCACGACGGTTAGTTTTGATGCGTCCTTTGGCACCATCTCCGCTCCTGGTTTCTCAGTTGTTGGCACTGGAGTCTATCGCATGACAGGCACACCAGCCGAAGTCAGCACTGCACTGCAGGCAATTGTCTTCACGCCATACGAGAACTTTATCGATTACATTGATTATGGAATTGATAATTCAATTGGCGATGTCGACTTCACGTTGAGCATCGACGACTTGAATCTAGGGCCAGTTCTTGGCGATAGCGCCGACGCACCGGTAGTCGATGTGGTGACGATTAACATCGAGCCAATCAATGATGCGCCGACCCTCGTCAGCCCCATTGCTGATATTCTGATGCGGCAGAATGACTTGCCCCGTGCGGTCTTGCTGCCACCGCACTTTGCCGATGTGGATGACGATATCCCCGGTGGCGAACTTGTCTGGACGGTTGCCGGTAACACGAACCCCTCCTTTTTCGCCAGCGTGAGCGTAGATCCTGTGAAGCAGATACTCGTCTTCACTCTGGCAGAAGATCAGTTTGGTGTCTCGGAGATCACCGTTCGAGCAACCGACCGCGGTCTACTCTTCGTAGAGACCTCCTTTACTGTGACGGTTCAGGGGCCACCAGTCATCGTGCTTGATCCGGGGCAGACGCAACCGGAAGCACCTGTTTTCATCTTAGGCTCTCAAAATGGTACCCAGCGCGATTACCGGCAGGCTTTTCGTTTAGAAAACACCGGAACACTTCCGATCGAAGCCTTCATTGTGAATGTCAATATCCTGAATGACCCTATCTATGATGTTGTCATTATTGGTGCCAGTTACAGTGTCGACGAGAATGGCACTCCGCCTCTATTCACTGACGATATTACTAGCACTCTGGGAAGCAGCATCTTTCGGATATCCCAGGATACCTACCAAATCAAATACGATGTGCCACTTTTAGCGGGCGAGTCGGTCGTGGTTCACTTCACCTACCGCGCATACTCTGAGCAGATCCTGGATATCCAAACTCTGATCGAGATCGAACTGACAAATCGCACACGATTGGATGGGGGCATGACTATAGAGACGGCCCAGCCCAATGATTCTGGGGAGATGCGTATTTCCTTTCAAGTGGAAGCCGGTCAAAGCTATCGTTTAGAATATAGCTCGGATTTGCTCACCTGGACTCCATGGCTCAATCCCATTCCGGTCAGTAACTTCCCTCAGGTTATTACGGTTGTCGATGATGGCCTCAACACGGATCCTCACCCTTATTATGTCCCACAACGATTCTATCGCTTAGTTGAGATCACTCTCCCATGATCGGCATGTCCTTTGTTTTCTTTTTATTGCAACAGGGGCAGAGTAAAATATAACGACCACTCAATAATTTGGTATAAATAAGTGGTAGAGTGGCATGTTAAATGCTTGTGCGCTGCTTTGAGATTATTGATTCTTTCCCTAGTTTACCTGAAGGGTGCATAACAAATTTTTTCTAAAAGTGCTTAACAGGAGTAGCTGTGATTCCAGTATTGGTCAAATCGGTTGCTATAGAGAGCCGTTCTAATAACGAGAACATCTTCAGCTCCCTTCTTTGAGCAAAACATGCTCTGTGATTTTGCTACGCC
>Ga0209390_10002924_pt1 | contig 28754 bp, 21 predicted proteins | sample BON01_FD_187212 | JGI IMG/M metagenome (GOLD analysis project Ga0209390, IMG submission 187212) | Freshwater microbial communities from Lake Bonney liftoff mats and glacier meltwater in Antarctica - BON-01 (SPAdes) (version 2) | ecosystem: Environmental > Aquatic > Freshwater > Ice > Glacier...
CGATCAAGTAATAGATTTTATCTTTTTGATTATCAATCGTTTAAAACTTTTCGGCCAGGCACTAGTTAGTTTAGTACGACCCTTAATCGCACCATACTGGAATTGAAACAATAGGGGGACCGTATATATTTATTTTTGCTAGACCCCTTAATCGCACCATACTGGAATTGAAACGCTAGGCAGCCGGCGGGGCAGCTACTCTAATGTTTTCCCTTAATCGCACCATACTGGAATTGAAACATAATGAAGCTTCTTTATTATCGTTTATTTCTTTCAACCCTTAATCGCACCATACTGGAATTGAAACGGTGATAGTGATAGCGCCGCGTACTGCCAAACAGACCCTTAATCGCACCATACTGGAATTGAAACATGTTTCGTCTTGCAAGGCCCTAAGTTGCTCCTGCACCCTTAATCGCACCATACTGGAATTGAAACGCGTCTTGCGTATCGACCAACTGCCCGTTAATGTATCCCTTAATCGCACCATACTGGAATTGAAACTTAGCTGATTAGGTTCAAAAGGTTTTCTGAAAAGAACCCTTAATCGCACCATACTGGAATTGAAACGTATCAGCCTCAAAAACGCGCACCCTTATTTGAGTCCCTTAATCGCACCATACTGGAATTGAAACTTAGCTAATTAGGTTCAAAAGGTTTTCTGAAAAGAACCCTTAATCGCACCATACTGGAATTGAAACATGCTTTGCCAAATGATCTGGTGGCCGTCGTCCCTCCCCTTAATCGCACCATACTGGAATTGAAACACGCTTCCGCCGGGGCTCTTAATTACCACCTCGAAGCCCTTAATCGCACCATACTGGAATTGAAACAGTGTTATCGTGCTGCCGTCTTCCAAGACGTGCGGTCCCCTTAATCGCACCATACTGGAATTGAAACGCGTCTTGCGTATCGACCAACTGCCCGTTAATGTACCCTTAATCGCACCATACTGGAATTGAAACGCATGAGGTATGTTAGGCCCCAGACAACAGCATCCACCCTTAATCGCACCATACTGGAATTGAAACTTTCCAAAGAACAATATAGGCCGTTCGCCTACTGCCCCTTAATCGCACCATACTGGAATTGAAACGCGTCTTGCGTATCGACCAACTGCCCGTTAATGTACCCTTAATCGCACCATACTGGAATTGAAACTAAAGAATCCTGTGCCGCAAAGAAGATGTGTCTAAACCCTTAATCGCACCATACTGGAATTGAAACGCGAAATAATTAACGTATGTAGCGCCAATGTTCTTCCCTTAATCGCACCATACTGGAATTGAAACTAAAGAATCCTGTGCCGCAAAGAAGATGTGTCTAAAACCCTTAATCGCACCATACTGGAATTGAAACGGATCTACGTATCTGAACGCAATCATAGATCTTTGCCCTTAATCGCACCATACTGGAATTGAAACGGTATACCCTGATCCCGAGGGCTTCTATTTTCTTAGCCCTTAATCGCACCATACTGGAATTGAAACTGGTTTGTAGTCCCTACAAAAATACATTGTCTGGGGTCCCTTAATCGCACCATACTGGAATTGAAACTTTTTTTCTGTGTCGCCCATCATTCTTTGTGACGTGTCCCTTAATCGCACCATACTGGAATTGAAACTTAGCAATTACCTTGCCTTCCAAATAAGCCCCTAAATCCCTTAATCGCACCATACTGGAATTGAAACGCGTTTAACCCCCTTTCAATCACGGGTGCACCATACCCTTAATCGCACCATACTGGAATTGAAACTAAATCAAACCTGTTAATTATCTTAAAATCCATTACCCCTTAATCGCACCATACTGGAATTGAAACTGGTCTTAGTCACGTGCCAAGATTTGCGGGCCAAACCCTTAATCGCACCATACTGGAATTGAAACCGAAATACTCCATACCTTTTGCTTTTGATGGCCTTTCCCTTAATCGCACCATACTGGAATTGAAACGTAGTGATGGCCGGCCCAGGTCCCGTTGGTTGTAGCCCCTTAATCGCACCATACTGGAATTGAAACCGTTGAGCACCTATTGTCAATTTAACGAAATCCAGCCCCTTAATCGCACCATACTGGAATTGAAACAGAGGGGGGAAATACAATTTCAATCAAAGCAGTTATCCCTTAATCGCACCATACTGGAATTGAAACGGGATTGGCAAACTAATCCAAAATTCCATCTGAAAACCCTTAATCGCACCATACTGGAATTGAAACGCCTTTAAGGTTGGCACCAAGGTTATAATTACCACCCCCTTAATCGCACCATACTGGAATTGAAACAATGTTGAAAAAGACCGAACAAAAAACAATAGAATACCCTTAATCGCACCATACTGGAATTGAAACTCGAAGATGCAAAGCAAACCTCTGATGTACGACTTCTCCCTTAATCGCACCATACTGGAATTGAAACGAAGTTTGAACTAATGTAGTATTGTACCCCGGTGCTCCCTTAATCGCACCATACTGGAATTGAAACTTAGATTTGGCCGACTTAGTAACAAGCCCATGGGGGCCCTTAATCGCACCATACTGGAATTGAAACAGGACTTCAATAATGACTCTGATCCTGTCATTTATCCCTTAATCGCACCATACTGGAATTGAAACTTAGTAATTATGATAGATGGATTTAAAGTGCCTTCAACCCTTAATCGCACCATACTGGAATTGAAACATTGAAAATTCCCTCTTGTGGGTTTTCCTCATAGTCCCTTAATCGCACCATACTGGAATTGAAACGCATGGATGGCAATGATGATTCTTTCTACTTCAGCCCCCTTAATCGCACCATACTGGAATTGAAACCATACTTACCAATGGGCGAAGGATTACCAAATTATCCCTTAATCGCACCATACTGGAATTGAAACATGTCTGCTGGGCCTCTATTGATCTGTGCAATAGTGCCCTTAATCGCACCATACTGGAATTGAAACTTGATAAGATTCTCGATATAGGTATCAATCAAAAAACCCTTAATCGCACCATACTGGAATTGAAACCTAGTAAATGCCTCCTGACTACTGTCATTGTCAATGCCCTTAATCGCACCATACTGGAATTGAAACTTCTCTGAAGGCACAGTAGTTAATCTTCTGGCAACCCCCTTAATCGCACCATACTGGAATTGAAACTGTCTTCTTTGTGATGGATGAAAGTACCTGGTGTATTCCCTTAATCGCACCATACTGGAATTGAAACATAATTGTTTTGCGCATGGTGTACATTACGCTGTACCCCTTAATCGCACCATACTGGAATTGAAACAGCAGGGTAAAAAAATGATGCCTCTGTACGGTCTCCCCTTAATCGCACCATACTGGAATTGAAACACCACGTTGATGCAATTGCAAATGACTTTTTGAAACCCTTAATCGCACCATACTGGAATTGAAACAACTTTGGGCTATACATAGGCATTGCAGTCGCCATACCCTTAATCGCACCATACTGGAATTGAAACACCTTTCTGGCCTGGTCTAATGTGACAAACGAAATACCCTTAATCGCACCATACTGGAATTGAAACAAGGAATACATTACCTCACATTCCAGACCGTCCTCCCCTTAATCGCACCATACTGGAATTGAAACAGCGAAGACTTGATTATAAGTAGCGAGGGATCAGATACCCTTAATCGCACCATACTGGAATTGAAACACTCTAAAAGACCTTAAAGGTTTTTGAGCCCCGGAACCCTTAATCGCACCATACTGGAATTGAAACCAAGATATAAGTACGCTTTTATTATCATCTTCTCCCCCTTAATCGCACCATACTGGAATTGAAACAGTTAATCACCTGGCTTTCAATATCAGGTACCTCAGCCCTTAATCGCACCATACTGGAATTGAAACTCGCAAAGAGCCCTTCTATGAGGTAGCGGATATTGACCCTTAATCGCACCATACTGGAATTGAAACGATTCTACAGGAGTGGTATTGGTTCTATTGCTTGTGCCCTTAATCGCACCATACTGGAATTGAATTTGAGTCCTTCTTTGTCAGCGTCAGGTTTTTTTATATCTTGCGTTACGTGCTTTACGTAACGCATATTACGAAACATGAGAAAGCCAAATAACCCCTTTATCCTTAGCGGCTACCATAGCCCGGACTACTTCTGCAACCGAAAGGAGGAATTGGCCTGGCTGGATGAGCAGTTTCGAAACGAGCGAAATGCCGTAATCTATGCCTACCGAAGGATGGGCAAGACTGCCCTGATAAAACATTTTTTCCATCACCTGGAAAAAAATAAAAGGGCAAAAACAGTGTTTGTAGACCTTTTGGGCACAAGTAACATGCCCGAAGCCAATAAAAAACTGGCCAATGCCATCGTTCAACAATTTGGCAATCCGCATGGCGGTATTGGTAAAAGAATGCTGGCCATGCTCAGTACACTAGGAGCTACCATAGGTTTGGATCCAATAAGTGGAGTACCTCAGATTTCCTTTGGGCTTGTGCAGGCTAGCGAGGTGGAACGGTCTATGGAGGCGATTGGTAGCTTCCTCAAGGACATAAATCAGCCTGTGGTCATTGCTATTGACGAATTTCAGCAAATCACCAGTTACGCTGGTCAAAATGCCGAGGCTGTTTTCCGTTTCTGGACACAGGAGTTTCCCATGATCCGTTTTATTTTTAGCGGCAGTCACCGGCACATGATGCAAACGATGTTTAATGACCAAAGCCGTCCTTTTTACAACAGTGCACAGATGTGGTCATTGGAACCAATAAACAGAACTGATTATTCCACCTTTATTCTGGCATTTTTTAGAAAGGAAAACCTTGAAATGACCGAAGCGCTACTTGACAAAATATTTGACTGGTGCCGTATGCAAACCTACTATGTGCAACTCATCTGCAACAAACTGTATGGCAGAAGACAGGCTGTCAGTGATGACCTGCTACTAGAGGTGCAGCAGGAAATTGTACAGCAGGAAGCACCATTGTTTAGCACCTATCAGCAATTGCTTACGGATTTTCAATGGAGGGTACTAAAAGCAATCGCCTTGCATGAGAAAGTAAAATCACCCACATCTCAGGAATTTCTCTCCAGTTATAACCTGGGTGCTGCCAGCTCTGTAAGTACAGCCCTACAGCTGTTGATAAAAAAAGAATTCATTGTCTATCAAAATAATCACTACCGGCTTCACGACACCCTATTGATGAGATGGCTACAGCAGCTTTAACCCTATTGGATCGGAAAATTGAGGAACTCATGATTGAGGAACGTGGCAGGAATTTTTACGAGAGAATCGCTGAGTTGCTGAAGATGGCTGCTGATTTACCATTGCTTCACCGAGAGGCGAAAACCCTGGCAATCAAGATTAACTGCACTCAGAGATGAATTGAAAACAGCTGAATTGATCAAGCCATAGCGCTGGTTTGAAAAGCTTCCTCCCAGATTCGGATTAAGTCCCATGGAAACCAAAGGAGAAACTGCCCTTGCTCTCTACCGTGGCGAACAAGCCTTAATCAACAAAATGATGGCCTTCGATTACGAAACCAGTGATTTCCTTTCGGCCACATATTGCATGATTTCATCTATCGTATTCGGTTATCGTATATTTTTATACTACCTTTGTATGTTATGAAACCGTCATGGTTAATTTGATCATTAGACACTTAGGTAAATGATTAAATCAACCATCAAAGGTTTTATAGGTCAATAAAAATAAATTATTTACCCATGAAAGTGACTGCCATATTGCCCGATGATATGATAGAAGACGTAAAAGCATTTACCGGGGGAAAAAATATTACCGACAGCCTGATAAAAGCACTCAACGACTGGTTATACCTGAAAAGGATTGAAAAACTAAACGCTAAATTGTCCGATAATCCTGTAACCTTCGATGAGGAGTATTCAGCGGAAAAAGTACGAAATCTAAGCAATAGGTATGATCGTTCCTGATACCAGTATCTGGATAGAGTTCCTGAAGCAAAACGAATCGGTGAAAACCGGGTTTTTGTCTTTGCTCAAAGACCGGAAAATAGCCGTCATTGAACCCATCTTTGCAGAACTCCTGTACGGAATCAGAAAACCAAAGGACAAAGAACTTGTACTTTCTTACTGGCAGATTTTGCCCAAACTGGATTTTGACAGTGGATCCCTGCTGAAGGCTTCCCAATTTGCCAATGATCAAAATTTTCACAACCTGGGTATAGGCCTGATGGATGCCGCTATCATTCAGCCAGTGATTAGCTATGGTTATCAATTGTGGACGCTGGATAAGAAAGTGCTGGGTGTGCTGGATGCATCTAATCGGTTTGATTAAATATAGGTCTTGCCAATCGCTGCTACCCATACCGCAATTGAAACTCGACTAATTAACAATTAATCATTAACAATCCCTTAATCGCACCATACCGGAATTGAAACATAGATCGAATAGGCTCAAAAGAACCGGGTCATCGCACGTTATCGGAATTGAAACTTTCATTAACCATTAACAATTAATAATTATAAGCACCCTTAATCCCACCATCATGGAATCAAAAGATCATTCCAGTTGATTCCTACTGCCAGAAACCTTTTTATTATGTACTTGAATATTGGCCAATCCACATATAATGTGCCTACCTACTTAAAATAAGTCCTACTTACCTGCAACTCCCCCAATAAAGGGTCGTTTATCTCTCGCATTTTGCCTAGGATTTTACGGTGCAAAGAATCAATGATTTCTCTTACTTCATTCCTTGGATCATTGATTAGATTTATGTTTTCTTCAGGGTCAAGGGCGATGTGGTACAATTCGTCGCGTTTGGGATCCATAAAGTCCCTGACTAGCTTCCACTCTGGTGTTCTGTAGCTCCTCAAAAATGAGGTGGCATAATTAACCATGCTGTACGCTGAATAAAAATCATTGTCCCAATTGACTATTTTTTCTCCTTTGATTAAGGGAACAAGACTTCTCCCTCTTAATAAATGTCCCTCATCCGAAGGAAGCCCAACTCCGGCCATTTCAAGAAGCGTCGGGTAAATATCCAGTACAGAAATGGTCTCGTCTATCTTTGTCCCTGCCTGCGCTACTCCTTCCCAATAAACAATGGCAGGGATCTTTAGGGAGTTGTCGTATAAGTTGGGTCGGTACCCCGCATTAATGTTTTGGGTATTATCGGGTATGGTCTTTGTGATCCATTTCCCATTGCCTTTATGCTCTATGCCATTATGCCCCATATTGTAGCCATGATCGGATAGAAAAATAACAATGGTATTGTCAATAATACCTGTCTCCTCAAGCGAAGCCATGAGCCTGCCCACATTTCTATCCATGCCTGCAGTACTTGCCAGGTACTCTTTCATCCTTCTTTTGGTTTTCTCAATGTCCAGGTCTGGATAGCCCGGATTGGGAATGACTGGATCCATATTTTGAAATGGTGCCCAATCCTCGGCTGACACAGGCAACCATTGGGAATGAGGCGCTCGGGTATTGTAAAACAATAAAAAAGGGGCATTTCTTGACTCTTCTATAAAAGCAATGGCTTGGTCGGCTAATATATCTGTAGTCAATCCCTTTACGGTTTTCAACGCTCCATTTACTTCCAATTCTGGGTTCTCAGGGGTTGTTCCCCCACCTACAAGGCCCATAAAATAATCAAACCCATGATTTTTAGGGTGGTATTTCTTCCCTTCTTCAGCCGTCCAGTCTCCCAAATGCCATTTTCCTACCAATCCAGTATGATACCCAGCTGTTTGCAGCATTTCAGCAAAGGTGGTGCTTTGTGGATCAAGCCCGGCATTTACATTGGGATCATACGTTAACTTACTATGGGTTGGACTTACAATAAAATCCAAAATATTGTATTCACTGGCATACCGTCCAGTCATAATGCTAGTGCGGGAAGGGCTGCACACAGGGGTGGTGGTAAAGGCATTGCGGAAAGTCACTCCTTTAGTAGCTAATTCATCCAAATTCGGAGTATATGCATTGGGATTACCCGAAGCGCCAAAAGCCCATTGTGCCTGATCGTCAGTTAGAATAATAAAATGTTTGGCCTGTCGGCAGCTACCTGAAAAGCGAAGACCAGGGTAGTGGAAAGGAACAAATAAATGGATGCAAATATTATTTTGCCTCTTTTAGTGTGCATTTTCTTTCGGTTATTTTTTTACTCGCTAACACCTTTAATTCCATAACATTCGACTTCATAATCTAGATCAGTCTAGTAATCGCTTTTGAAAACTGAAGTTTACCTCGCAAAAAAGGAAGTCGAATCATGGCTTTTCATCAAAAAACAAGGTAAAAAAATAACCTAGTATTTTGCTTTTATCTGAGGAATTTGCCAGTTGATGGAACAGTCCTTTTCCAACCCAAATTGGCAATTAATCCTTTGTAACTAATCAGCACCTACCTGAATAGCAAGGCAACGCAGCGTATTTAGAACATTCTGACCATTCTTGATTGCTGTGTCTGTGATAGATCTTAGAATCGCAAACCGATCTGCCCCTTCCATGGGTTTGAACTGTCCGGATATTTTCTGTTTTACCTTCACATTTCGAATAGCTCTTTCGGAGCCGTTGTTATCGGGTGATCATTGTGTCAAGGAAGTTCTTCTGCAAGAACGGGAAATGCAAAAGGAAAATTTTTACCGAGAGGTTTGGTACAGATATTGGCCCATACAAGAGGTGTTTTGACAGGTATGTCAAGTTGGTGAGGAAACTAGGTCTGGAATTGGGTGGCAGTAAAGGATCAGCCATCTGTAAGGCAATCGGATACCCGTCTAGTCCTTCCTCTGTACTGAGAACTGTGAAGCAGATCCCGATACAGCCCAATATGAATACCTCAGGAACTATCGGTGTGAATGACTGGGCCTATAAAAAGGGTAGGAATTATGGGGCGATCATCGTTGACCTTGAAAGCAGGAAAGTGGTAGACCTACCACCTGACAGGGAAGCCGGCACCCTTGCCCGGTGGCTTGAGACTCACCCCGAGGTACATACTGTTTCAAGGGACAGGGCAAGCGCCTACTCCTTGGGTATCCGGATGGCGGCACCCGCGCTGTCCAGGTCGCTGACCGGTTCCATTTGCTGGTTAACCTCCGGCAAGCCTTTCAGAACTCGTTGGCCATACACGGACCCGTAATAAAAGAAAGTTTCCAGGCCTTCGGTTACCTAAGCAGGGAACCGGAAGACCCCTTGGACAACAACCAAAATGAGGGCACAGAGCCCCTGACGCCGAACCAGCTTCTCCGCAAGGTGAAAATGTAGGTGTGTTTGTAGGGAATGTCAATCCGGAAAAACAGTTCAAGTTTGAAAAAGCAAAGGAATTGCATCAAAAGGGTTACGGTATCAAGTCCATCGCCGATCAGCTGGGAGCAGGTAGGAAAATAATCAGAAAGTACATCGCCACTGACAGTCTCAAAGGAAGAGAGCCCACAAAATCAAGGAATATGACCAACTTTAGCGGCTTCGAGTCCGAGTTGCTGAGGCAATACCTACCGACAACCACATTTTTGAGTCTTTTTACCCATATTGTCGAGAAAGGTTTCAACGGGAAGTATACACAGTTCTGTGAAAGAATGAACAAGCTGATCAATGACGGAAAAACTGCCAAAACCAGGAAAAAGGAGCATTTACCACCACTCATGCCTGTCAAAACCTGGTCCACATCCAAACTTGCATTCATGGCATTGTCAAAGAGCGGGACTTTAAAAGAGGAAGATAAGAATTTCTTGGACTTCTTGTTCTTAAAATCACCGGAAATAAACAAGACAGCCATCCTTGTAAGTTCAGGATAATCTATTCACCAAAAGTGACGAAGAACCCAGTATCGACCGTAATGTCTACATCGTATCTAAGAACCAGATTATTTTTAAACATTACGTGAACCACCATGTTTATAAGGTATATCAAAACAAATATCAAATGGAAAACATAGTAGAAATTGCATCCGGAAACAAAGATTTCAGTACACTCGTAGCTGCCGTTGTAGCAGCTGGATTAGCAGAAACTCTTAGCGGAAATGGTCCTTTCACAGTATTTGCTCCTACGAATGAAGCATTTGCAAAACTACCTGCTGGCACGGTTGAAGAACTTTTAAAACCAGAGAACAAGGAAAAACTTGCAGCTATTCTTACCTACCACGTGGTATCAGGTAAAGTAATGTCAAAAGACTTGTCGAATGGACAAAAGGCCAAAACCGTTAACGGTCAAGAGGTAGTTGTTACTATTGAAGATGGTGTTAAAATTGACACAGCTGCAGTAGTAACAGCCGATCTTGAAGCTTCAAACGGGGTTATCCACGTCATTGATTCCGTGATAATGCCTAAGTAACTAATGAATAACCGTGCGGCTCCGATAATTTAGGATCCGCACGTTTTTTTTTCTAACATGCTCAACCCAACCAGGATCCAGCACAAATTTGTCCAACTAATTGAGCTGAAATTTCGTTCAGAAATTCCAGTTCAACCGAAATGATACAATTTACTTTCCCTCTTTTTTAATTCTATTTCGAAGAAACTAATCTTGAGTGCCTGTCGCTGAGTTCTGGTCTCCGAGCGGATGCGAAGCTAGCCTAAAGCGAGTCGAAGGATGCAAGAGCGCCTTCGTGCTGAACGAAGGCTAACTCGTTAGGGGTAGATGCACTATCTGATTTTGGTTGATTCATCCCAGCGATTATCCAAGATTGCAACAATATAAATCTTGTATAACTAATAAGTGCCATTTAATAGCGCGACACAAAATAATGCATTCAGCACATTTTGGCCACTTTTGATGGCAGTATCGGTAAAGAATCGCAAGATAGCAAATCCATCTGCTCCGTTTGCAGATTTAAACTGTCCGGATGTCTTTTGCTTCACCTTGATGTTGCGGACTGCTCTTTCTAATCCATTGTTATCTGGCGGCACATCCGCATGGTACAGAAAGGCGAAGATGTGATTTTGGTACTTGTTGAGTCGCTTTTTGAAGGAAGTAACTTCTTTATGTTTCACATCTGTATGCTCTAAGAGCAATTCATCGACATCCGTTTCTATGAGTATTCGCGGTGGCTGGTGATTCAGATAATCTTCAGGATTCATTTGTTTTTTGACAGCAATAGCACCCATGAGCACAGTTTTGCATTTTATCGCCCAGGGAGATTCATAGCGTTGCTCAAAAAAATTGAGTTCTCTCAACAGGCGTGCCACACAAAGTTGATGTCCCGAAGTGGCTCTTCCAACAATCGCTTACGATAATGCTGTTGGGAAAACCGTCTGAAAATTTTCTTGGATGGTATCGTAAACTCCTTTTGGAGAAGCAGAGATAAAGATGGTTTTGGTATTTTGCCAAGTCCATATCCATATTTTTTTGCCATCCACCTTTGCGCCAGTTTCGTCGGTGCCCACTACTTTGCTTTCCACAATCCTTGGGCGCAGGTGCTCGTAGATAGGAGTAGCTTTTCTGGTGAGTCTGTTTATGATACAGTGCAGGCCACCTTAGCTTATAGAGATGTTAAACACATTGTTGAGCAGCTCTTTCAAGCGCATAAATGACAGATATTGACGCGAATAAAAATAGCCTATAAGGCTTTCTATACCGGGCCCGTAACTTACCGCTGCAATAACTTCCGTCGGGTAGGTTCCCAGTGCGCTGTGTCCGCAAGCACACTGCGTTTGGTAAATGCGGTTCTCGGTATATTTGGGTTTCACAGGTGGTACATCTATCACTTGACGCTTGCCAGATAGATCAAAAGGCAGCCCAGACAGGCTCGATCCACACTTGCCTCAATAGCAGGGCATATGGTTTGCAATTTTCGAATCACCATAGCGGCGCTAATCCTCAGTCTCAAAATAGCCTGATTTTCTTGCGGTTACAACAATTCCCGAGTCGAGTCGGGACAGGCTACTACGAATCCTATTGCAGAATCCGGGTTCAATTTATAGCTTTGCATCATGCAGACAAAGCCTTTTAAATATGTATTCCGATTGCAATACTTAGGTATCCGTTACCATGGATGGCAAGTCCAGAAAGGAGTAAAAACCATTCAAGGAACGCTGGAAAGAACCTTCCGCTATGTGCTGCAGCACGAAGACTTTAATATTCTCGGATCCAGTCGAACAGATACTGGGGTCTCCTGCCTGTATGGAGCCTTTGAATTATTCTTATCCCAGCCAATCAACCCTGATGATTATATCGCCACTTTGAATGAAAACTTGCCTTCGGACATTAAGATTTTGAGTGGTAACCAATCCACCTATGATTTTAATATCATCCAAGGTGTAGCGAATAAAAGCTATGGGTATTATTTCGCTATTGGAGAAAAACCCCATCCCATGTATGCTGGCGCAGTAGCCTATGCTGGTTTGGGGTTAGATTTAAAAATTATGAAAGAAGGAGCATCCCTATTTAAAGGCAAGCATGATTTCAGGAGATTTTGTACGCAAGGCAAAAATACCGATGACTTTGTAAGGAATATTACTTACTCCCAAATCGAAAAACCACCTAGAAACTATGTTTTTTTACCAGAAAATAACGTCTTGGTATTCAGGGTTATTGGAGACGGTTTTCTAATGCACCAAGTTAGAAGGATGACCGCCGCGCTCTTAATGTTGGGAAAAGGCGAAATAAATTTAGCGGAAATTCAAAATGCACTCGCGAGTACATCGAAAACACCATTGTGCGGAAAAGCACCTGCAAATGGCTTAATTCTGGAAAAAGTCTCTTTTATAAATGATTTATTTTGAATTAGAACCCTATTTATCAGTAAGTTAAGCATAATATTAAATACTTAAGACAAGTCCGGAATAGAGGTAAGACCTCAAGATTACTTGGGTGGTTACTTGCACCTAAAATAATTAATTACACCAAATTTGTTTGATTTCTTCCAAAGCTTTTTTTGTTTTTAGGATTTCAGATTACCTTCGTACCTTCATCGTTAAGAAGTAATACAGTTATGAGAACATGGTTTTTGTGTAAGGTAAAGTATGCCAAAGAAAATGAGGAGGGACTTCTCAAAAATGTCTCAGAACAATACCTGGTAGATGCGGTATCATTTACAGAGGCTGAAGCTAGGATATATGACATGCTGGGCAGTGTGATCAGGGGAGATTTTCAGGTTACAAGCATCAGTAAAAGCAATATCGTAGATGTCTTTTTCTTCGATGATGTAGATGTTTGGCACAAGTGTAAAATCACCTATATCGTAGCCGATGCTGACAGTGGCAAAGAGAAAAAAGTAACGCAGTACATGTTGGTGACCGCCCACAATGTCAAGGAGGCATACGATCGTATCTACGAAAGTCTGAACAATATGCTTGTAAGTTTTAATGTTCCAGATGTTTCAGAAAGCCAAATTGTTGAAATATTCCCATACGAAAAAGACGATGAAGAGCTAAACCCAGCTATCCCTGATAATTTGAAGCCCCTATCAGAAGTCCAGAATGAAAGTGAAAATGTAGGGGAAAACCAACCTTAAAAAAGGTTGGTGCTTTTTCACCAAAACACAATTCCTCTGTAATCAGCGAATTGAAGCTGAATTTAAAGCGCCTCAAACAGTCTTAGGTTATAGATTCTGAATCGACTGATTTTTATCCGATTAAAAAAAATCACACGCATCCTACATCCTAGGCTCGTATCCCTATAAATGATTTCCCGAGATGGTCCAAAAGCCATCTCGTTTTTTTTTATCGCACAAAAACTTTTCAGGTACATGACCTCAGCCTCAAACTCCCCTTATATTTTTGTGGGTAAAACCTACAGTAGACATCCTGTTTTGTACTCAATTTACTTCTAGGGAAGGGTATTAAACATATTGTTTACTTCCAATCAACTCTTACAAGAGTTCATAACCTAAGATCAACCTAAATTTATAAAAAAATCGCCATTCCCAGGCTTAGGAAGGGCCTTGAGTGGAAAAAGCCATGGGAATGCCCAGAAAGGTGAGACTGCCACACCCTTTCCCACATCAGAACACCCAAAAAAGGGTTCGCAGTGACGATGTAGGTGGGTTTTTAAGACAATTTTACCTCGAAATAAGGTCATAGGCATATGTATATCCTTTAGAAAAAAAACCAAAGTCGATCTGCAATCAATCCAATTCTCGTAAATGAAGGATTGATGGGTGACAATTAAACTGAAACTGTTTTTATTTATTACGAAATACGTTTTACTTTATATATTAATAAGTTATTATTAACTTGCCAATTATATAACAGGAAATTTTATCATATGAAAAGCACTCTACCCATATTAGTTTGTATTTTTTTATTGTCGTTAAATACAGCTTTAGCCCAAGATGATCGACAAGATAGGATTGGCATTGGTATTGGTCCATCTTTTATGTATGGCGACAATACTGGCATTCATAGTAAATTCAAGTTCAAGGTTTTACCTGCTCTTTCAGTCGATTATCAAAAAAAGCTAACTCCCTTTTTTGATGTCAAAGGAACCCTTGGTTGGCAGATGATAAATAGTGGTGATCACTACAATCAAGAACAAATAGATAAAATAGCTGAAGCCCATCTCCCACACGCTTTTTCAGGCAATGTCTTTTTTGGAGATGTAATGCCAATTTATCATATCAATCCCAATTTAAGTGGCTACATCCCCTCTTTAATAAAAGTTTACACTGGATTAGGGTTAGGGTATTTCTATTCTAAACGTACGGATGAAAGGTTAATTCTAAATGACTCAAGAAGACGAACTGAAAGCTACCCTGCTTCTGACTCAGGAGTCTATATTCCTTTCCGAATCGGAGTATTTAAAGATTTAGATTCAGCTGCTGACATTGGTTTTGAAGCCACTTTTATTTATAGTCCTTTCAGTGAGCTAGAGGGTAACGACTTACAGCAAAAACGAATAAATGCTGATATGTTGATGCAATTCCAATTTTATTACCGAATTCATTTAGGCTACGGCAGGTATTGATTCCTGGGGTTAAGAAAATAGTTAATCCAGGACTTTTGTTAACCAAAAAGTAAAATGACCAAAAGTTTAATTAGAACATATCCTACCTAGGGCTGATTAGTCATCAAGTGAGATTATTTCTTTTTCAAGCAATACGTTTAAAAGCAGAAACACCCAATTGATTTGAATTTTAGAACAGCTATTTATTCCTGTTTTAAGGTATTGAACAATCCAGAAGCGCAATAGACACACTAAGTTGATTGTTCTTAAGGTTTAGAATTTAGCATTGATAGGTTTTATTGTAATTTAAATTCGAAATAAAATTTTTAAAAAGCCCATATCTTTTTAGATTTAAAAAAAAGTCACACCCAGATAATCTATGAAAATCAATAGCTATGTCCTGTTTCTCTCCCTCGTAGCCGCATTGGGAGGTTTTTTATTTGGTTTCGATACTGCTGTTATCTCAGGTGCAGAAAGGCAGATTCAAGAATTATGGTCATTAAGTGATTGGAGCCATGGCTTGGCCATAGCTATCGCATTGTATGGTACTGTTATTGGTGCCTTATTTGGAGGTATTCCAGCAGAAAAATACGGGAGGAAAAAATCACTTATTTGGATTGGTATACTCTTTTTTATATCTGCTGTTGGTTCTGCTATTGCTCCAGAAATTTATTCCTTCATGGTCTTTCGATTTATCGGAGGCCTGGGCGTAGGCGCATCTTCAGTAGTTGCCCCCATGTATATTAGTGAAATATCGCCCGCCAAAAATAGAGGACAACTAGTAGCTTTGTACCAATTTAACCTTGTGTTTGGAATATTGATGGCCTATTTATCCAACTACCTTATTGATTTGAATATTGAAGAAAGTAGTTGGAGGTGGATGTTGGGCATGGAGGCCATTCCAGCTTTGATTTACACCTTATTGGTCATGAGGGTACCACAGAGTCCAAGATGGTTGATTGCTAAAAAGGGGGATTTTGAAAATGCAGAAAGAATTCTGAAAAGAACGGATCCGGAAGGAGTAGAAGAAGCAGTAAGACTTGCAATGGAGGAGAAAAAGTTAAACAAACTTCAAGTAGGTTTTATGGCTTTGTTTAATAAAAAATACATTAAAATCACCATGTTGGCAATTTCTATAGCCTTGTTCAATCAGCTATCAGGAATTAACGCCATTATTTATTTTGCCCCAAGAATTTTTGACATGGCAGGTATCAGTGCTGAAAGTGCCCTGTTATCTACTGTGGGTATTGGAGTGGTTAATATAATTGCCACCATGTTAGGGCTCTTTTTAATAGATAGAATTGGTAGAAAAAAATTAATGTACATTGGTTCAGTCGGATATATTATTTCTTTACTCCTAATTGCCTATTCTTTTTCTGGAGCTGAGATCAATAGTTCCTTATTGCCAATATTTGTATTTATGTTTATTGCCTCCCATGCTGTTGGACAAGGCGCTGTCATTTGGGTTTTCATTTCAGAAATATTCCCTAATGAGCTCAGAGCACATGGTCAGTCCATGGGTTGTTTTACGCACTGGATACTGGCAGCGATCATAGCTAATATTTTCCCACTTATGGCCAATCAATTTGGGCCAATGGTCATCTTTGGTTTCTTTGCAGCGATGATGGTGCTCCAATTGATCTGGGTATTTACTAAAATGCCGGAAACAAAAGGACGGTCACTTGAAGAAATTCAAAAAGAATTTATAAAAGAAAATGGTTAAAAAAATAATCTGCTTTGGTGAAATGTTGTGGGATGTATTCCCTAAGGAAAGCATTGCCGGAGGCGCACCTATGAATGTAGCTTTACACCTACAGCACCTTGGCCTGGATGTTAAAATGGCCTCTAAAGTAGGTGATGATAAACCAGGACGTAAACTGCTCGCTTTTACAGAAAAATATGGCCTAAAGCAGGAATTAATCCAGGTAGACAAGGATTTCCCTACTGGTAGTGTTTTGGTGAACAACCAGGACAAAGAGAATATCAAATATGAAATCGTAAAACCTGTAGCTTGGGACCATATTCAATGGTCTGAAGAGATAGATAAAGCAGCAAGAAATGCAGATGCAATAATTTTCGGTTCGCTAGCAGCAAGAAATGAGGAAAGCAGGGAAACGCTTTTCAAACTTTTAGAGGCTCCAGCTTTAAAAATTCTCGACATTAACCTTCGCCCGCCTTATTATACAGCTGATTTATTGGATCGTCTTATGACCAAAGCTGATATCCTAAAGATAAATGAGGATGAGCTTACATTGCTTGCAGATTTTTATGGCTTGCCTAACCAAATGGAGGCTGCACTCGAAAAACTAAGCGAGTTATTTTCTTTTGAATTGGTCTGCATAACCTTAGGGAGTAAAGGTGCGGCTATTTATCAGGAGGGAGAAGTGATCAACCATCCAGGATATCCTGTAGAAGTACAGGACACAGTGGGATCAGGAGACGCCTTTCTGGCAGGGTTTGTCAGCAAGTACCTCGCCAAGGAATCGCCCGAGAAAATACTTGACTTTGCCTGCGCCCTAGGGGCCTTGGTGGCAACTTTTAATGGTGGTACCCCTCAATACAAGGATGAAGACATTGATGCTATAAAAAGCATTTAAATCCGAAATAGGCAATAGACAATCTATTACTTGTACGTGCTGAAATCACTTCCTGAGAAAAACGGGACAGGTCCTGAGAAAGATCAGGAAATATTATCCCATCTAACTCTTTATAGGTTTATACCTAACGATAGGATTTTCGAGGGTAATCGAAGAAGCCTAAGTATCTATATCAACAAAAGTAACAGATTTCAACCTCTTGGATAAAGAAATATAAACCTAAGATTTTGGCGGTATTGTTGCCTTTTTTTAGCAACAATGGTGACAAGATCCTGATCTCAATTAACTACATAACGCTATTTTTTCCATGTCTTCGGCAGACCCCAATAATAAAAGCGACAATAATAACCCAAGTTTCTTCATAAGAATGTAACAATTGGTTTGAATACTTAGAAGAAACCAATTCTATGCCAAAGAATATATATTAATCAAATATTAATATATGATTATAAATAAAAGTTATTTATTACAGAAAAATCTCCACATATTAACTTTTCAGACGATTAAACTTGGCAAGAAATAGTATGCGTAGAAGATTAAAAAACGGCAGAAGGACAAAGGATCAAAGAGTTGAAGAAAAGCATATTAATGAACAAAAAAACTTATTATTTACCGCCTAGAAGTTCGCTTAATCCTATCAGAAATAGCCCTGCAAAATTTATTGGTTTCCCCCATTGAAACCTATGTGAGATTAATGATTGGTTTTTGCAAAATGAATCCAATTAGAAAAAACGCTCTTCGCTAATTCTAACATCCATAATCCATGCTTTCCTTTTGTGCCTTCAAAGCTCAAACTACTCTCTTTTCTATATAACTAGAATTAAGAATGGCAAGAGCTCCCATGTATTTCAACTGGAATTTAATCAAGTCCCCTACTTTATATTTTTTGGGGTTTTCTCCCAAATTAATAATGATCATATCGGAACTGGCACCTAAGATTTCAAAGGCACCATCATCAGGTACAAGGTATTTCGGATCTACATCTAAAAGACCCAAATCGAGTATGGCACGAAAAGAAGATTGTCCATAAAGGGACGTGTCAATTTCGGTTACTTCGCCTTGGGGATTAGTAGACAGCGTTCCTGTAGGGAGCAAAGGCTTTTCTTGCATTTCGATAATTTCAGCAAACAATTCAAAAACATTGCTATGCATTCCCTCAATGGTTTTTTCCTCAACCAAATCCACACCAAAATAAAGCGTTTCGCCGATTCTAAAATGGTTTACACCTTTAGGCAATTGCTTGCGAAGCATAAGTGGGATGGTAACTGAGGTTCCTGCGGATACCCAAGGGATCTTTTTATTAAACTTAAGCTCAATGATCTGCTTGTATAGGGAAAGCTGAATCAACTTATCTGCAGATGGAAGCACTCCATTTAGACAGTTCAAATTGGTACCTAGGCCTATAACTTCAATGTTTGGCAGTTCAAATACCTTAGCATAGAAATCCAGCAGATGGTCACCCATCACTCCTTCACGGAGGTCACCGGTTTCCACCATAATAATAATTTTATGTTTTCTGTTTTGCTTTACAGCTTCATCACTAATCCATTTAATGGTGTTTAATTCGCTGTTGAGACTTACATCCGCATACCTTACCACATCACCAAGATTCCTTTTTGATGGTGGCTTGATATAAACAGTCTGCACATCCGGGTTTATTTCTTTTACTTTCGCCAGATTACTAATGCGTGAATCGTGGATTTCATTGGTACCCATGTTGATCAATTCTTGTAGGTACATTCGGTTACCACAAAGAATCTTTGACACAATACCCCATGACACGTCATTGACCTTAAACTCATTTTTTAAAAATTCAAAATTGGATTTGAGCTTATCCCTGTATAGATTTAAGAATGCCATATTATTTTTTCAACCTCATTTCCAAGTATTTATTCTCAAAGCCCAATCTTTCGTAGAGAATTTTAGCCGGATTATCGGGCTCAACATGAAGCGCTATATCACCATGCGCCATATCTATAGCTGTTTGCATCAGCTTTTTCCCCATCCCCTTACCTCGCTGTGAAGCATCTACTGCAATATACACCAGGATATTTTCGGGAATATAACCAGACATCCCTGTCTTGTTGACAACCACAACGCCTACTACCTTCCCTTCTTCTCTAGCCAAAACTGAAAACCCCCCTTTATCCGCTGCTTGATCTAGTGCATAATCGAGGCATCGCATGATGTCCTCTTTAGGATCACCATATTGATCAAGGTGCTCAAATAAAAAGTCAGCAATTTCAAGTTTTTGCAAATAGGTAGCATTGTCAATAGCCGTTAGTGCTTCTAAGGTAAACATTTATAATTTATAATTTAATTAAATATAAACTGATCATTTATTAATCTTATACACAAGCAAAAACACTGCTAAAGATGCAAAAACACCAAAAAAGTTAGGATCAAGACCAAATGGCAGAGAAAGCTTCATTAAAGACAATACCGCAGTAGTCCCACCACCAACAATCATAGATGCCAAGGCAGCATGAGGTGAGCGCATGTTCCAAAATAAACCTGCAATGATGGGGACAAAAAGGCCTGAGACCATGAAAGCATATGAATACAACATAAGCTCAAGTACATTCGTCATTTGTAGTGCTATAACCAATGCTATGACCCCAATGAGCAAAGTAAAGAGTTGACTCGCCCGCATGACAAATTTATCGTCTTTTGATTTCAAAAATCTCCCAAATAAATCGGTAGTAAGGTTTCCAGACGCCGCCATCAGACAAGAGTCAGCGGTGGAAAGCACTGCTGAAAAATAAGCAGACATCATCAATCCCATAATACCTGGAGGCAAAACGGTACTTAACAAAATTGGCAGTCCCATTTCGGGATCCAGGCTTTCGATACTTCCTACGATCAAACCCTGCTCAAAAGCCACTTTGGCCAATAACCCCAGGGAAACACCCATAAAGGCCATTATAGGCCATTCGAACAAACCTGCAATAAACCATGCTTTTTTAGCTGATTTTACATCTGCGCTTGCAAATATTCGCTGATAAAGCGTCATCCCCACAAACCAAATAGGAAAAATAGTGATCCCCCAATTGGCAAGATCCTGCCACTTTACATTTGTCAATGAAAAATATTCATCAGGAAGTGTGCTTTTAATGACTTCCCAGCCGCCAACGTAGTAATAAGAAACTGGCAACCCGATAAATATGAAGCCCATCATCAATATGATCCATTGTATAGTATCTGTATAAATCACTGCCTTCAGCCCTCCCAGCACTGTATAAACTACAGCTATGATGCCCATAATAAGCAAGGCCGTGTTCAAATCAAGAGTAGGAAACGTCCCTGAAGCAAGTTTTGCCCCAGCAAGTAATTGGGATGAGGTAAATCCAAGGTAACCGACAAAGGAGATTACGGCAGCCGCTATTCCTACTTTCTTGTCAAACAGGTGTTGGAAAATTTGTGGCAAGGTGTAAAACTTTTCGAATGCAGGGTTGGCTTTCACTTTCGGAATCAAAAATACTGCGGCAATCCAGGCACCCAAAAGACCGGTAAACAGCATCCAGCTACCGGAAATACCCATCACAAAACCTAACCCACCGAGTCCTACTGAAAACCCACCTCCTACATCAGTTGCTACAACAGAAAGCCCAATATGCCAGCTTCCTATATTTCTTCCACCCACATAATAGTCGTCCTGACCGGTGTTCTTTCTCATAAAATAAAAGCCTACACCAAGCATTAATAACATGTAGACAATAAAAATAGATAAATCTATAAGCTCCATTTAGTTTTAATTTTTGATTAATTGCTAGCCATAAATAATATAAAATTTTAAAAAACCTAATATCTCCCATTAAAAATGGGATTAAAATCTTAGTCGAAAATTAAGGGATGGCAAAAAAAAAGACCGGAAATCCGGTCTAAAATTATGCGTGTAGTAAGTTTTAATGTTCCTCTGTACTGAGAGAAGCTGCAAAATATTCTCTATTAAGTCTCGCAATATTACTTAAGTCGATCTCTTTGGGACACTCCGCAGAACAAGCCCCAGTATTTGTACAGGCACCAAATCCTTCATCATCCATTTGAGCAACCATCTTTTCTGCACGCTCTCGCTTCTCTACCTTGCCTTGTGGCAACAATGCCAATTGAGAAATTTTTGCGGATACAAACAACATTGCAGATGCATTTTTACAAGCAGCTACACAAGCTCCACAACCGATACATGTGGCAGAGTCAAATGCTTCATCTGAAATTAACTTAGGAATGGGAATCTCATTGGCATCAGGTGCACCACCGGTATTCACTGAAACATACCCTCCTGACTGGATAATCCGGTCAAAAGCGCTTCTGTCTACTACCAAATCTTTAATTATTGGAAAAGCATTTGCTCTCCAAGGTTCTATAGTAATGGTATCTCTATCTTTAAAAGAGCGCATGTGCAATTGACAGGTAGTCGTTTGTGTAGGTCCATGAGGCTGTCCATTGATATACAATGAACAACTGCCACATATTCCTTCCCTACAATCATGATCAAAATGAACAGGAACATCTCCCTTTTCTGAAAGGTCTTCATTCAAAACGTCTAACATTTCCAAGAAAGACATGTCTGAAGAAATTCCACTTAATGTATAATCTTTAAAGCCCCCTTTATCAGATGGGTTTTTCTGCCTCCACACTTTTAATGTAAGATTCATATTATGATGAATTTTATAGGTTCAATCAATTATTTGTAGCTTCTCTGTGTAAGCTTAACATTTTCAAAAACAAGCTCTTCTTTATTCAAGACTTCTTCTTTCCCTTCCCCTGCAAACTCCCAGGCAGCTATATAAGCGAAATTCTCATCATCCCGCAAAGCTTCTCCTTCAGGTGTTTGGTGTTCATCTCTGAAATGACCCCCGCATGACTCTTCTCTATGAAGGGCATCGACTATCATAAGCTCACCTAGCTCCAGAAAATCTGCAACTCTGTTTGCTTTTTCCAGAGAGGAATTAAGTTCTTCTCCAGTTCCTAAAACTTTCACATCGGACCAGAATTCTTTCTTCAGTTCTTTGATCATTTCTTTAGCCTTGGTTAGACCAGCAGCGTTTCTGGACATTCCACAATGGTTCCACATGATCTTACCCAATTTTTTATGGAAATGATCTACTGTCTTGTTACCATTGATGGTCAACAATTGTTGCACCTTGGCTTTCACTTCTTCCTCACATTTTTTAAACTCAGGATGATCTACTGAAATTTTATCATTAGGATTGCTTGCCAAATAATCTCCCAAAGTATATGGGATGACAAAGTAACCATCTGCTAAACCTTGCATGAGTGCAGAGGCTCCAAGTCGATTGGCCCCATGATCAGAGAAATTGGCTTCTCCAAGTGCGTACAATCCTGGCACATTGGTCATCAAATTATAGTCTACCCAAAGTCCGCCCATGGTGTAATGGACAGCAGGATATATTTTCATCGGTGTTTTGTAAGGATTTTCACCAGTGATTTTCTCATACATGTCAAACAAGTTCCCATATTTGCTTTTCACAGCATCTTCACCATCTCTTAATATGGCATCCCTGAAATCAAGAAATACTGCTTCACCTGTTTCATTTACTCCTCTACCTTCATCACAAACATACTTCGAATTTCTAGAGGCAACATCTCTTGGTACCAAGTTACCAAAGGATGGGTATTTAGTTTCTAGGTAATAATCTCTATCCTCATCTTTGATGTCTTTAGGGGATACCTCCTTTTTTCTTAATTTTTCAGCTGTTGGTATTGTCTTAGGTACCCATACTCTGCCATCGTTCCTTAAGGATTCTGACATAAGGGTTAGCTTTGACTGATGGTCGCCTGAAACTGGTATACAAGTAGGATGAATCTGGGTGTAGCAAGGATTACTGAAATAAGCTCCTTTCTTATGTGCTCTCCAAGCGGCTGTCACATTGGATCCCATGGCGTTTGTTGACAGGTAAAAAACATTTCCATAACCGCCAGTACAAAGCAATACAGCGTCTGCGCTATGAGACGCTATGGCTCCTGTAATCAAGTTTCTGGTAACAATCCCCTTTGCTTTTCCATCGATAGTAACTACGTCCATCATTTCTGTTCTAGGATATAGTTTTACTTTGCCATTCGCTACCTGTCGGCTAAGTGCTGAGTATGCTCCCAATAAAAGTTGTTGTCCTGTTTGCCCCCTGGCGTAGAAAGTTCTGGATACCTGTGCACCACCGAAAGATCGATTAGAGAGCAGGCCTCCATATTCTCTAGCGAACGGAACACCCTGAGCAACGCATTGATCAATGATATTAACTGATACTTGAGCTAAACGGTAAACATTGCCTTCTCTGGAGCGATAATCGCCTCCTTTAATGGTGTCATAAAACAATCGGTAAACAGAATCCCCATCGTTTTGGTAATTCTTCGCGGCATTAATTCCTCCCTGAGCTGCTATGGAATGAGCTCTCCTTGGGCTATCCTGAAAGCAAAAAGCTTTGACATTATAACCCAGCTCGGCAAGTGAGGCCGCAGCAGAAGCACCAGCAAGACCAGTACCTACTACTATAATATTGTATTTTCTTTTATTGGACGGATTGACCAACTTAACGTTAAACTTATGATTGGTCCATTTTTCAGCCAAAGGACCATTGGGTATTTTTGAATCAAGTTTCATCAATATTCAAATTTAATTTCCCTTTAATTTCCTAATTTTAGTCTCCTTAACTTCCCTGAATAAGCATTACAATGGGAATCAATGCAAATAATGCAGGAACTATAATTGCAAATGCCAGTCCTAATTTCTTGATAAAAGGGGTGTATTTTTTATGATTAATCCCTAAGGTTTGAAAGGCACTGGAAAAACCATGGGACAAATGAAATGCCAAGAAGCCCATACTCACTACATAGAAAATGACATAAAACACGTTTTGGAAAGCAGCTGAAACGATGGCAAAGCTATCTTTGTAACTCACTCCATCATAGGAAGCAATTGGCACTTCCCCAAACTTTAATTCGTACCAAAAACCTCTCAAGTGAATCAGAAGAAAAATTAAAATCAAAGTCCCCAGGATACCCATACTTCTGGAACTCCAAGAGCTATTCTTTGAAGCTTTCGAAACTGCATAGCCAATTGGTCTGGATTTTTTGTTTTGCCGGGTAAGGATAACGGCATACACAACATGCAGAAGAATAAACCCAAAGTTTAAAATTGAAACAATTTTGATCAATGGGTTCGACGACATTGTCTCTGCATAAATATTAAAGGATTTTCCATTGTCAGGCAAAATTAATTGCAGGTTTCCAGCAAGGTGTACCACAAGAAACAAAATAAGGAATAATCCCGTCAGGGCCATCAATAATTTTCTGCCCAGCGTACTATTTAAGGTTTTAGATACCCAACTCATATAATTTTTCGTTATTACGGTTTGATCTTTGTATTGACGCCAAATTTACATTCGTAATTAATAGCAAACAATCAATCAACTGTCAATCATCTTATTTTGAATAATTCTAAATTATTCGTCATTAATCTACTTTTCAATTGATTTAACAAAGTCTATTCCTTTTTGTTTTCGTTACCTAACATTCCATCGTGAAAAAAATATTCACTGTCCTAGATTAGAACTAATTAGGAATTTAAAAATTTATTAGTCACTTCAATTACCTGTCGTTCAAATTAAAAAAGACCTTTGAAAAGCCTTAGGGATAAAACTAATCAATAATTAAATACTACAGAGAATGAAAAATTCGCTATAAAGCTATAATTTAGGGTAACCATTGAAAAAATAAAAACGTTTTGTTCTTAGGAGCAAGGATTTGATCCGATGTACCTTAGCGTTATCGGAGCTAATTCGCTGTAAACCTGAATAGAGCAACCCGCTGAAATAAACCAAAATATGAAATATTGCTATTTTCTATTGGGATTGATGGCTTTAATGCTGAGCTATGGAACCTCATATGCCACCCATATTAGAGCAGGAGAGATTATTGCCGAAAGAGTCTCTACCCAAACATTGACCTACAAAATCACCGTTGTGGGCTATACAGACACGCGGTCTTCTGTGATTTTTGGCCCCGGGGAAATAGACTTTGGGGATGGTAGATCTGAAGTATTGAATACGGAAAGTGACATTACCAGTACTGAGAATCTAGGAAATGACATAGAAAAAAACACATTTGTTATCACCCATACTTTCCAAGGTCCCGGAACCTATACCATTAGGTTTATGGAATTCAATCGGAATGCGAACACCTTGAATATGGATCAATCTGTAGACACTCCCTTTTATATTGAAACCATGATAAATATTGACCCCTTTTTGGGCGTCAATAATTCTCCGATCTTAACCATTGCACCAGTAGACAATGGGGCTGTCAATCAAACTTATATTCACAATCCCGGAGCCTATGATCCTGATGGAGACAGCTTGGCGTATGTTCTTGACATCCCAAAACAAGCCTTTCAGCGACAGGTAAACAATTACCGAAGCCCTGCTTCAAGCGAATTCAGTTTCACCAAACAAGACGGTTCCACACCACCTGTAATGGAATTGGACCCTGTTACCGGAGACCTAATATGGGATGCCCCCGGCATAGCAGGTCAATATAACATAGCTTTTCGTATTGAAGAATGGCGACTAGTGGCAGGTGAATGGACTAGAATCGGCTATGTATTGCGTGACATGCAGATCATCATAGAAAATACAGACAATCGCAGACCTGAACTTATTATGCCCGATGACATCTGTGTAGAGGCGGGTACTGAAATAACAGAAATTTTCCAGGGTATGGATCCTGATGGAGACCCAATTAAAATCGAGGTATTTGGCGATCCGATAGAAATTACTTCTTCTCCAGCAACCTACAATCCCCTATCCGTCTTTCAACCCTCCCCAGGAATCGTCAATTTCCAATGGCAAACGGTTTGTAGCCATGTTAGGGCACGTACCTATCAGGTAAGGGTAAGAATAGCCGACCAACCAGATTCTGGGCCGTCTTTAGTTGACATTAAAACCTGGAACATTACGGTAGTGGCTCCCCCGCCTAGTTTCTTTAACATCGAACAAAAGCAGGGACGGTCAGCAAAAGTAGAGTGGGATCCTTATGTATGTGCGAATACAGCAGAAACCATGCAGGTTTGGCGTAGGGTCAATAGTGATAATTATGAACCTGACTCTTGCGAGACAGGAATCAGACCCGGCTATGAACTGGTGGGTTCCACATCTATGGATGAGGTAGAATTTATTGACAATAATGACAATATGGGATTAAGTCCGGGAAATACATATTGCTACCGATTAGTAGCCGCCTTCCCAGCTCCAAGAAGTGGAGAAAGTTATGTCTCTGAGGAAATTTGTATTACTATAGACGTAGACGTACCACTAATTACCAACGTAAGCGTGGAAAAAACCAGTACTGAAGAGGGAGAGATTTTAGTTAAGTGGACACCTCCTTATGATATTGACCCAATATTGTACCCTGGGCCGTACACCTATGAATTGGTTCGTAGCCAAGGATTTACGGGTACAAACGACCGTACTTCATTAATCACAACAAGTGACACGGTGTTTACAGACACCAATATAAACACTGAAAATCTCGTTTATAATTATCAGGTAATCCTCTTGTCTCAGGGAGTAAAAGCAGACTCCTCAAATACAGCGTCTTCAGTTCGTTTAGAACCCACTATCATCAATGAGGCCATTGAATTAAATTGGAGTTTTATTGTCTCTTGGAACAATGAAGTGGAGAAATTTCCTCACATGGTCTATAGGAACAGAACAGACCCCGGAGCCAATGATGTTGACAACTTTGTACTTATACGCGAGGTAGATGTGACCCAGGAGGGTTTTGTTTTCTTGGATGATGGAAGTCACAATGGTATTCCTCTAGATACAGATAAAGAATATTGCTACTATGTGGTCACTAACGGAGATTACAATTTAGATAATTTAGAATATCCGTTGGCAAATAAATCTCAAATCGTTTGTGCCAAACCTGATGATGACAGAATACCTTGCCCTCCGGTACTTTCCTATGAAGGACCTGAATGTGAGACATTCCTTGCAGATAAGCCATGTAATTTTAGTGATTTCTATCATGACTTAAGTTGGGTGCCAGACCTTTCAGGAAACTGTGATTCCGAATTGAATGGCTATAAAATTTATTTTTCAGAAACCGGGGAAGAAGGCACCTTTAGCTTTGTCAAAGATGTTTCTGTAATAAACAATGAAACAAGAATAGAAGGATTAACCGATTTAAAAGGATGCTATTATATCACGGCTATCGACCGGTCTGCCAATGAAAGTGAGCCAAGCAATATCGTTTGTATTGACAATTGTCCTTACTATGAGCTACCAAATGTCTTTACACCAAATGGAGACAATATAAATGAAACCTTTCAGGCCTTTGACAACCCATATGTCAAGTGCCCAAGATTTGTAGAAGCAGTTGCTATAAAAATTTATAACAGATGGGGAGTATTGGTTCATGAATACAATAGCTCACAAGCATCCGAGAGCAATATTTACATCAATTGGAACGGACAGGATCAAAATGGAAATGAGCTACCAGCCAGCACCTATTATTATGAGGCGGTCATTATTTTCAATGTATTGGATGAAAGTCTAAGACAGAAGAAAATCAAAGGAACGGTACAACTTCTAAAATAAAGATAAAGCTAAGAGTCAAGAGATAAGTCCTCTAGTTCAGCCGGATTTCAGCACCTCGAAAAGTAACATTATGTAGCTTATTTGAATAGATACAGGGATTGATTCATTTTGGATTAGGATTTGCATTCAGCCCCTGAGTAATAAAGCGGATTTCGAACCAATTATATATAAAATCCTCATCTGTAGGGACAAGAGTAGGTATTACCTATTCTCGATGAGAAAAAGTCCCGAAGCAATCTCTTAACTAAAGCACAGTGCTTCGTCCTGCCTCCTCGCAGTGACGTAAATCCGCCAATTGGCTTACACTCGTCATTGCGAGGGACAGGAGTACGCGTTACCTATTCTCGATGAGTAAAAGTCCCAAAGCAATCTCTTAACTAAGACAGACTGCTTCGTCCTGCCTCCTCGCAGTGACGTAAATCCGCCAATTGGCTTACACTCGTCATTGCGAGGGCCAGGAGTACGCGTTACTTATTCTCGATGAGTAAAAGTCCCGAAGCAATCTCTTAACTAAGACAGACTGCTTCGTCGTTCCTCCTCGCAGTGACGTAAATCCGCCAATTGGCTTACACTCGTCATTGTGAGGGACAGGAGTACGCGTTACCTATTCTCGATGAGAAAAAGTCCCGAAGCAATCTCTTAACTAAAGCACAGTGCTTCGTCCTGCCTCCTCGCAGTGACGTAAATCCGCCAATTGGCTTACACTCGTCATTG